>Ga0157374_10002031_pt1 | contig 16991 bp, 20 predicted proteins | sample M25metaG_FD_115308 | JGI IMG/M metagenome (GOLD analysis project Ga0157374, IMG submission 115308) | Miscanthus rhizosphere microbial communities from Kellogg Biological Station, Michigan, USA - M2-5 metaG | ecosystem: Host-associated > Plants > Roots > Rhizosphere > Soil | place: USA: Michigan...
AGGATGCCGGCCCCGTGAAAGGCGGGATCGGAGGGATCCTCGGCGTCGCGCCAGCCTTGCTGCGCGAGCCCCCCTGGCGCCCGGCGCGGACCGTGGCGGATCAGTCCGCCGCCACGGCGCAACGCCCGCTCGAGCCAGCCGCCCGCCGCACGCCAGGCGGGCTCTAGCTCGACGGCAAGCGAGCTGTCGCCGAGCGAGGCGAGCAAGACGAGGAACCAGGCGGTGGAACAAGCGACGGACCACCCGGCCGCTGGTGAGCTTGGAGGAGTTCAGACCAAGGCCGGCGTCGAAGAGGATGATCCCGACCGCAATCGAGACCATCGCGGAGATCAGGTTTCTCACCCAGCAGGGCGTTGGGATCGAGGGCGCCGATGGCGCCGGCACCGAACCCGAGCGCGAGCAGCAGCAGGATCGAAGGGAGCCGAAGCACCTGGGCGATCAGCGGTGCCGCTGACGCGAGGACCAACACCAGCCCGAGCTCCAGAAGGGTCCGAGACTCGCTCAGGTCCACGATCGCCACAAACCTTCCACGACGCCGCCCGGTGGCCTCAGCCGCAGCGTCGCATCAGGGGGCCGTCTCGCGCCGCAGCAGGTGGACGCTCCAACCCAGCGCAAGCATCGCTAGCCCGTTGAAGATGAATCCGAGCCCGACCAAGAGCGCCAGGGTCCCGAAACCGATGTCCGGGTTGGCGACGATCACGACGCCCGCGATCACCTCGATGGCTCCTGCCAGGGCGTGCCATCCGCGGTTCTCGTACTCCTCGAATGCGGTTGCGAAGCGAATCACCCCGACGGCAATCAGCCAGATCCCGATCAGCAGGGCGACCGCGGCGACGCCCCCGATGGGATGGCGAATCAAGAGGACCCCGGCTATCGCGCTCAGGACTCCGATGAGGGCGACCAGGCCGCGGTTGGGGGTGTTCCGCATGAGCGAGTCAGCCAGCTCCAGAATGCCATCGAGCAGCAAGAAGATTCCGGCGATGACGGCCAGCGTCGCCAGGCTTTCGCTCGGCTTGAACAGAATGATCACCCCCGCGACCACGCTGAGCACACCAACGATCGGGAGCAACCACAAACCACCCCGGTACTGCTTCGCCTCGGCACCGCTGATGTGATCGGTCATCGCTGGCTCCTCGATCGTGTGTAGGTGAGTTGACTTCCGATTGCCGGTCAGGTGAGGTCCGTCTCGACTTCGATGCGTCCGGATTTGGCGGCGTCGGCGAGTGCGCCGTAGTCGAGCTCGTTCTGGTCGGCGTATCGCGCTGAGAACTCGGCGATCGCCCGATCGAAGCTGTCGCCCTTGCCGAGATAGGCGGCGATCGCGATCCGATCGCCGGAGCGGGCGTGGGCTCGGGCCAGGGTCCAGCCGCATACCCGTCCGTATACCTCCAGCCCCTTCGGCGGCAGAGTCTCGATGTCGACCGATCGCTTGCCGTCCCAGAGCTGGCGCACGTAGAAGTCCCGCTCCTTGTCGTCCATGCCGAACGCCGGAAGCCAGCCGAGCAGGATGTCGCTCGATGCCTGCATCAGCCACTGGCCCTCGACCACCCGCTCGCCATGATTGCCGAACTCGCTCGCCCCGGCGTAGGGCTCGAGCACCGAGACATCGGCCTCCTTGGGCTGCAGAAAGAGCGGGTCCTGACCATCGCGGCCCATCATCAAGACCACCCAGCAGCGGGTGCCGACGCTGCCGACCCCGACCACCTTGCGAGCCAGGTCAACGAATCGGTAGCCGTCGAAGAGATGGCGGCGGTCCCCCTTGAGGCTCTCGCGGTAGCGGCCGAGCATCTCTTGGAATCGCTCTTCGAGCTCGTGGCGGCGATCGTCGGAGACGAGCTCGCGGGCCGGCACGAGCAAGGGTGGATCGCTGATGATCCGCGGCTGGCCGTCAACCTCGTGGACGAGCCGATCGAAGGCCTTGAGGCTGTTCTTCTTATGGGCCTTTTCCACGTTCTTTTTCGCAGCCTTCATCTGCTTGCGGTCGGCCGCCTTCGCCAAATCCGTGAGCAGGGCATCGACATCGAGCCGCGCGTACCAGACGGCGAGGTTGCCCATCGCGGCGAAACTGCGCATCGCCTCGCGGTATTCGCGGGCGGTGGCGAGAACGGCGGCGCGGGTCTCCTTGGGGGTGAAGTTGCGATCCCGTCCGGCGATCTCAAAGCTCGCCGCAAGGCGCTTGACGTCCCACTCCCAGGGACCGGGAAGCGTCTCGTCGAAGTCGTTGACGTCGAGGACCAGGCGCCGATCGGGGGCCGCGAAGATCCCGAAGTTCGAGAGATGGGCGTCGCCGCATAGCTGAACTCGCAAACCGGATTGCGGGGTCTTCGCAAGGTCCATCGCCATGACCGCGGCGGCGCCGCGGAAGAAGCTGAACGGCGAGGCGAGCATCCGCCCGTAGCGAATCGGCACCAGCTCCTGGACACGGCTCTTGGCCTGGCCCTCAAGCACCTTGACCGGGTCTTTCCGTCCCTTCGCCGGCTTCCACTCTGCGTGGCTGGAGCGAGATGCTTTTTCGCGGGCTGCCTTGCCGGCGGCGGCGCTCTCCGCTGCCGCGGAATCGAGATCCACAGGCTGTGATGTGGTGGCCGTCGGAGGCATAAGCCGCTGGAGGCGCGGGACGCTTGGCTCGCGCCCACCGTGTTTGATCATCCCACCGGGAACCCCCAAAGTCGAGGTCAGGGCAGCTTTCAACAAACGCCACAGCCGTCACCGTTAAGAAGATGTAACGACTACGGGGAAAAGGTGGATACTCGGTTGGTGGCTAGTCGCGAGTGCATCGACTCGACTGACATGGCCGCCCCTTTGCGGCAAGCTCCACCTGCCTGGATCGATCGCTCCCCGCTCCTGGCCGACGCCTACTCCCTCGCGGTGGCGGCCCACGGCGAGCAGCGGCGGCCCTCGGATGGGCGCTACTTCCTCGATCACGTGGTCGAGGTCGCCGAGCTGCTTCAGCGTGCCGGGTTCGATGACGAGCTCGTCGCGGTGGGCCTCCTCCACGACGCCGTCGAGCGGGGGACGCTCGGCGAGGAGGAATTGCGAGATGAGATGGGAGAGAGCATCAGCTCGCTCGTGCTCATCCTCAGCGAGGACCCCGGAATCGAGTCCTTCGACCGGCGAAAGGCAGGCTTGCGAGATCAGGTCGCGGCGGCGGGAGGCTGGGCGGTGACGGTCTACGCCGCCGACAAGCTCTCCGACATTCTTGGGCTGCGCAGGGGCGTCGAGACGGCTGGCGAGGGAATCGAGGAGCGCATCGGCACCAGCGTCGCGAGCATGACCGCCCACTACGGCGAGTCGGTGGAGATGATCGAGTCGCTAAGGCCCGGCTCGGCCTTCCTGCCCGCGCTCCGCCTTGAGATGGAGCGGCTGGAGGCCGACGTCTTCGGGGGGTCGAATGGCCGATAGCGACGACACCGAGGGCGAGCTCGCAGGCATACCGCTCGGGCCCCGTACCCGCCACCTCCTCGCGCTTGAGTTCGGGGATCGCAGGGACTTCGACGATCCGCGGCTCGAGTGGCGGCGTCTGTTCTCCGAGTTGCTGGGGACGTTTTTCCTAGTCCTGGTTGCTGCCGGCGGCGGCCTGCTCTACGCCAAAGGTCAGATCAGCCTGGAGGCGGCCGTTGTGGCGCCGGGGCTCATGGTCATGGCGATCATCCTTTTCATGGGCGCGGTCTCCGGCGCACATCTGAACCCGGTCGTCTCCCTCGCGTTCGCGCTGCGGGGCGACTTCCCGTGGAGGCGCCTGCCGGGCTACATCATCATCCAGCTAATCGGCGCGACGCTCGCCTGCCTCTTCCTACTGGCTGTCTTCGGCAACGTCGAGCACCTCGGAGCGACCCTGCCGGGCGCCGGGTATCACGACTGGCAGGCCCTGCTGATGGAGACGGTGCTCACCGTAGGACTGGTCAGCGTCATCCTCGGCACCGCCTCGGCGGCGCAGAACGTCGGTGCGATTGCCGCCATCGGCGTCGGTGGCTACATCGCCCTGGCGGGTCTCTGGGCGGCGCCGGTGAGCGGCGTCTCGATGAATCCTGCTCGTTCCTTCGGTCCGGCGCTGGTCAGCGGCGACTTCACGAGTTACTGGGTCTATCTGGTCGCCCCGCTGGCCGGGGCGATGATCGCGGTCGGCTGTGCCACGGTGCTGCGCGGGCGCGGCGGCACCTCGATCTCACGGGCCGCAGGGTCGGGAGTCCTAGACCCGGGCAGCCTCAGCGCCCGTCAGCGGCTGGCGCGCAGAATCGAGCGGGGCGAGGTCGACCCCCAACGCATCCTCGGGGAGGATGAGCACTAAGTACGGGAGAAGCCCTGTTGTGAACCGCGGGCAGGCACCCTCAGTTGGCTCAGAGAAATGAAGGGTCGAACCTGGAATCGCGGATTAACAGCCGAGCGAGATCAAGATCGTGAACTAGCCGCGCTCCGGGCGGGCGCTTTTCCGGCCCCTTGCCGAATGGCTCTCGACCTTGTGGGCGATGTACTGCTGTGCGATCGAGGTCAACAGTGCGACGAACACCCCGATCCCGGTCAGGATGTAGAAGATCGTGAAGATCTCGGTGCCGGCGCTGGTCGGGTGAAGGTCTCCATAGCCCACCGTGGTCAGGGTTACAACCGAGAAGTAAAGGGCCTCGATGATGGTCCAGTCCTCAAAGCGCCAGTAGAAGATCGTTCCCGTCAGCACCAACGCAGCGGCAACGAAAGGCAACGCCTTGGTTTCGGGGTCACGCCAAACGGCGACGACCGCCCGTGCGAGTCCCCGGAACGCGAGAGCCAAGGGCAGCATGGAGATGGATTCGCGGAAGCCGTGCGCTTTCCTGGGGTTCAAGCATCTCCAACCGCTCTCTCTCTCGTTTCAGGAGACCGGCGATTCCAAATTGTCCCCCGATTGAGAAAGCAACGTCTGCCTCAAACGACGGAAACCGCGCCCCAGCGCGGTTCCCGAGAGGGTGGACGACGGGACTCGAACCCGCGGCCACCTGGACCACAACCAGGAGCTCTACCAACTGAGCTACGTCCACCGCGTGGCTCCAATCTAGCGTGCCACGGCGGCTGCTGAGGATCAGCCTTTCGGCCGATTTGCTTCTGCCAGGGCGGCGAAGGCCTGCAGGCCTGGCGTCGTGCGCTCGACCAGCTCTTGCTCCGCTGCCTCGGCTTGCTCTGGAAGGGCGTGGGTTCCCTTGTCGCCGAGTGCCTTGCTGGCTTCGCGGACCATCTCGGGTACCGCCAGCCAGGCCTCCAGCAGGGCGACGTCGGCCTCCGGGTGGAAGAGGACGCCCCAGGCGTTGCCGTGGCGGAAGGCCTGGTGCTCGGTCTGGGCGGAGCGGGCGAGTGGCTTCGCTCCGGCCGGCAGGTCAAAGACTTCGCCGTGCCAGTGCAGGACGGTCGTGCTCGGCACCAGGCCGCCGAGGATCGGGTCGTCGGGGTCGAGGATCTCCACCGGCGCCCAGCCAATCTCCGGCCCCTCCCCCGGTCTTACATCTGCCCCGAGCGCACGAGCCAATAGCTGTGCTCCCAGACAGATGCCGAGCACTGGCATCTCGCGGCGCACGGCCTCGGCCAGCCACTCCTTCTCCGCCCCCAGCTCCGGGTGGCGATCGGTTTCATCGACGCTCATCGGACCGCCCATCACCACCACACCGGCGACCTCGTCGTGGTCGGGCAGCGCCTGGCCCGCCAGCGGTTTGACCGTGCGCACGTCGAGCCCGCCGCAGGCGTCGAGGATGCGGTGCGGGGTCTCCCAGGGCACATGCTGGATCGCCAGCAGGATTGGACGGTCGTCCGCGTTCATGGCGGTCCAGGCTAGCCGCGCTACGGTTCGCGCGATGCGCACGCCAAGCTTTGCCAGGATGCGCTCGCTCGCGGTCGCGGTGACCGCGGCTGGGTTGAGCGTTGCGGCGACAATCGGCGTCACTTCGGCTAGCGCGGTCGGCCCCTACCCGGACCTCGGCAGCTGCCCGGTCTTCCCCGATCCGCCCGCCGGCCTGCCGGCCAACTCCCCCTCCCTCGCCACCGAGGCGGCCTGGAACCAGGACATCTCCAAGGCGCCCGTCGCCGCCAACTCCGCCGCGACGATCGCCTCAATCAACGCCCACGGCGGCAACCTCCTCCACCCCGACTTCGGCTCGCCGCGCGCCTACGGCTTCCCCTACGCGGTCGTTGGCGCCGGTCAGCCCAAGCTGCCGGTCCACTACACCGCCTACGGCGACGAGAGCGACCCCGGGCCGTTCCCGATCCCTGCCGGCGCCCCGGTCGAGGGCGGCGCGGGCAGCGACGGCGACCGCCACGTGCTCGCCGTCGACCGCTCCAGTTGCACCCTCTTCGAGCTCTACCGCGCCTTCCCCATGCGCGACGGCGGCGCCCACTGGAACGCCGATTCGGGGGTCCGCTGGAACCTGCGCTCGGGCGCCCGGCGTCCCGACTCATGGACCTCCGCCGACGCCGCCGGGCTGCCGATCTTCCCCGGCCTGGTCCGCTACGAGGAGGTCGCCGCGGGCCAGCTGGAACACGCGATCCGGGTCACCTTCGACAGTACCCGCGACGCCTGGGTCCACCCCGCCTCGCACTGCGCCGGCGACACCCCCGACCCGAGCGCGCCGGCGATGGGGACGCGGCTGCGGCTGAAGGCGGGCTACGGACTCGGCGGCTTCAGCGGCGCCGCCCGGACGATCGCCGAAGCGCTGAAGCATTACGGGATGATCGTCGCCGACAACGGCTCCAACTGGTACTTCAGCGGCAGCAGCGACCGCCACTGGGACGACGAGAACCTCAACCAGCTGAAGCGGATCCCCGGCAGCGCCTTCCAGGTCGTGCGCAGCGCCGCGCGCGCCCACGTCTGCTGACTCACTCCCCCCGCTCTTCCTCCTCAAGCGCCCGCCGCAGGCTCTGGTCGAATGACTCCGGAGCAACGCCGAACGGTTCGGCGCCGGAGGGATCGGTGACCACTGTCTCCGTGGTCAGGCCCTCGACCAGCGGCCGCGCCACCTTGGTGTCGACCGGTGTGACCAGGCCGAGCCAGAGCGCCGAGAGCCAGGGCGTGATGAAAGGAACCGGAACGCGGGTCGGCTCGCGCTTGCCCATCGCCACCGCCATCCGGTCGAGCATCGCGTCGTAGGAGAGCACCTCGGGCCCGCCGATCTGCACCTCGCGGCCGGCCGACTCGGCGACCTCGGGCGCCAGCCGCAGGTACTCGATCGTCGCGTCGATGCCGATCGGCTGGGTCAGCGTGCGCAGCCAGCTCGGCGTGATCATCACTGGCAGCCTCCCGACCAGGTAGCGCAGGGTGCGGAAGGACTCGCTGCCGACGCCGACCACCATCGCCGCCCGGAAGTAGGTGAGCGGCGGGCCGTAGGTCCGCAGGACCTGTGCCACCTCGTGGCGGCTGCGCAGGTGCTCGGAGACGCTCTCGTCGCCGAGCCCGCCGAGGTAGATCACCCGCTTGACGCCCTCCCGCTTCGCCATCTGGGCGAAGTTGCGCGCGCCCGCACGCTCGCGCTCGGCGAATCCGGCGCCGCTCGCCATCGCGTGAACGAGGAAGTAGGCGACATCGATGCCCTCCCCCGCGCCGTGGAGCGTCGCCGCGTCGGTAACGTCGCCGACGTGCAGGGTCGCGCCTGTCGCCTCGAGTTCGCCGGCCCTGGCGGGGTCGCGCACCAGGCAGCGGACGGTGGTCTCACCATTTGTCAGCGCCGCGGTCAGCCGGGTCCCGACGAACCCGGTCGCTCCGGCGATCAGCGCGGTGGTGGCGATAGGACAGGCTAGCTTCCGGCCGGCTCCGGCTCGGCGTCTTTTTCGCCGCCACCGAGCCGCACCTCGCTGAAACGGGCTTCGAGCCGCGAGCGCAGTTCAGCCGCGGCCGCACCGATGGCGTCCCCGTCGCCGCCCACCAGCACGACCTCGGTGGCGGGATAGCTCTGCAGCTGGTCTTCGGTCGCCTGGACGATGTCCTCGTCGCCGACCCGGGCCTCGGCCGCAATTCCGGCCTTGGCCAGTGCGGCAACCGTCACGACCAGGCGCTCCTGTGCGGCATGTCGCGCCGACTCGACGTCGGAAGCCCAGCGGTCGAGGAAGCCGATCTTCGCCGGCACCAGCACCAGCACGTCGGGCTCTCCCGGCGTTCCCTCGAACGTGGCCGCGGCGGTAACCCGGGCGACATCGTCTGGGTGCTCCATGGCGGTTGCGGCGACGATCAAGATGTGGGGTCGACTATCGCGGGCCGGCGCCGAGACGATCGGCCCCAGCGGCTTCTGCCGGGCCGCGACGACGAGGATCGCAAGCACCGCCAGCGCCCCGACGGCGACGCCGACTCCGGGACCGCCGACCATGAACCCGGCCACGATCGGCACCACCACGCCGACGACGATCAGAGGAAGCTTCCACGGAGCCATGTCGTAAGGCTGACAGGGCTGCCGCCGGGCCGGGCGCCGGTTGAGAGGATGACCGGCGCCCCGCCCGGGCTAAGCGCGTCTCGAACTGAGGCGCGGCAGCAACAGCATCGCCAGTCCAATCAGGATGACGATGATTCCCAGGATGTAGTTGACGAGGATCGCTAGGACGATCCCGATGATTACCAGCAATATTGATAGCTCCATGGCACCCGGTGTACCCCGCGGTTGAAACCGTCAAACCATGTGACACTGAGGCCAAATGCGGGCACTTCTACTCCGCCACGGCGAGTCGGCCTCCAACGCCGACCCGCAAGCCATTGCCCTGCCCGAGGCCGTCGGCGACCGGCTCAGTGAAAGGGGAAGGGAGCAAGCGCGTGGCGCCGGAGAGGGCCTGAAGGGAGCGGGAATCACCCGGCTGTTGTGCAGCCCAATGCGCCGCGCCGCGGAAACCGCGGAGCCGCTGGGCGAAGCGCTCGGGTTGCCGGTCAGCGTCCTGCCCTATGTGCACGAGCTGCGCGAGGCGGCCGGCTACGGAGAGCTGAGCCCCGAGGAGCAGAAGCTGCGCCGCTGGTCGGCGAGGATCTCGGCGCACCCCGATGACCCGGATCACTGCAGCGACGGAGCCGAATCGTTCAACCAGGTCCTCGCCAGGGTGAGGCGCCTGAAGGCGGAGTTGGAGGCTCAGCCAAGCGCGGAGCGGGCCCTGATCGTCACCCACGGCATCTTTTCGCGGTTCTTCCTCTTCGACTCGCTGCTCGGCGAGGAATTCACGCCGGGGATGGCGCCGCGCCTGTGGAACCTGCGCACGCGCAACTGCGGCCTCAGCGTCTTCGAGCATGGCGAGCGCTGGCATCCGGCCGATGTCGAGACGCCCGGCTGGACCTGCGTCACCTGGATGGCGCAGCCGTGGGATCTGCCTCGATGACCCGCATCGGATCGTCCGGCGAGACCTGCCACTGCTCGTTGACGATCGCGCCGGGCGGCGGTGGGACCGGGCCGTCGAGCAGCGGGTCCTCGGTCTCGTGCATCCAGTCCTCGAGGCGCCCCCTCAGCTCCTCGCGCACCTCCCGGCTGGCCGCCTCGCCGGCGAGGTTTTTCCCCTCGGCGGGATCGAGAACCAGGTCGTAGAGCTGCTCCTCCGCGACCACCTGGTTTCCCCAGCCGGCCTCGACCCAGACGTTCTTGCTCTCGCTGTCATCGCAGTTGGCCAGCACAGGGTGCGCATAATCGTCAAAGCGCCTGATGTACTTCCAGCGCTCGGTGCGGATCGCGCGCTGCGGCTGGTAGGCGGCGTGGTAGGTCGTCTCGGCGAAGATCTCCTCGTGCAGCCGCTCGGTCTCGCCCCGCACGAGCGGCATCAGCGAGACACCCTGCAGCCACGGTGGGGCCTCGACCCCGGCGAGCTCGCACAGGGTCGGGTAGACGTCGAGGTGGCTGACGGGTGCGTCGATCACCTTTCCCCCAGCGAACCCGCTCGGGCCGCGCACGATCATCATCACCCCGATGCCGCGATCGAAGAGGGTCGCCTTCGCCCCCGGGAAGGCGATGCCGTGATCGGTGGTGCAGATGACGAGGGTGTTGTCGACGAGGCCGAGGTCGTGAAGGGCGTGCAGGACCGCGCCGATCCCCTGATCCAGGGCGCGTGCGCTCGTCTTGAAGGCGGCAACGTCGCGGCGACTTGCGACCACGTCGGGAAGGTTGGCCGGCGGTAGCGAGTAGAGCGTGTCGCGCACCGAAGTCGGCTCGAAGAAGCTGCGATGGGTCTCGAAGAACCCGACCGACATGAACCAGGGTTGCTCTGACGACGCCGCCCTCAGCGTCTCGATCGTCAGCGGCGCCACGTCGTCCGCCCGGCTGGAGCCGACTTCGACCAGCTCGTCGTAGCCGATCACCCCGGGGTCGACGGAGATGTGCTGTTCGCCGATCAGGGTCGAGCGGTAACCGGCCTTGCGCAGCGTGTGGACCCAGTGCTGGCTGTAGTCGTTGAGCGCCCAGCCGCGGTGGGCGAGGCCGAACATGCCGTTGTTGTGGCAGTAGAGGCCGGTGAGCAGGCAGGCGCGGCTGCCGGAGCATGTTGGCGCCGCGCAGAAGGCCTCGCGAAATAGAACTCCCTGGTCGGCGAGCAACTGGATGTTCGGGGTCGGGACCTGGAATCCGTATGGCTGGACGAAGCGCCCGGTGTCGTGCGAATGGATGTAGAGGATGTTCGGCGGTGAGTCCAAGTGATGCTTTCTCCTCGTGTGGGTACAAGGGGGAGACTAGCGAGCGGACTTTCTTGCTGGCTTTGTTGATTAACTTAATCGGCAAGAGTTTCGCACCATGCCACCCCAGCGCTCCTACATCGTCTGCGCCACACCCCGAAGCGGGAGCACCCTGGTCTGCCACGCGCTCGCCGATACGGGCGTGGCGGGACGCCCGGAGGAGTACTTCGAGGCGCTCCGCCACAGCGGGCGCCCGCGCCGCCCGGAGGAATACTTCCTCGGGGTCGAGGACCAGTCGATCCGCGACCACCTCGGCGAGCGGGCGCTCGGCAGCGAGCCCCCGCCCCGCTCGCCGCTGTGGAGCCGCGCCGCCTACGACCGCTACCTCGAGTGGGCGTTCGAGGCCGGCACCACGCCCAACGGCGTCTTCGGCGCGAAGCTGATGTGGGGCTACTTCGGAGACTTCGTCAGCCTGCTACGCAACGTCCCCCGCTATCGCGACCTTCCCCTCGCCGACCTCCTGCCGGAGGTCTTTCCCGAGCTGACCTTCGTCCGCGTGGTCCGGGCCAACAAGCTGCGCCAGGCGGTCTCCCTCTGGAAGGCGGTGCAGACGGCGACCTGGCGCGAGGACCAGGCAAAGGCCAAGGCCACCTCGGTCGAGGAAGACGGCTCGCCGCCCTACAAGAGCTTCATCGAGGAGCACCGGCCGCAGCTGCGCTTCCACTATCGCGCGATCGGTCACCTGCTCGACCAGATTCTCGTCGAGGAGGCCGCCTGGGACGCCTTCTTCGAGCACTCCGGGATCAAGCCCGTGCTGATCCTCTACGAGAACTTCGAGGCCGATTACGAGACCAGCACCCTGCGCCTGCTCGAGCGGCTCGACCTCTCGCCGCCGGAGGGCTTCACCTTCGAGCCGCGGATGAAACGCCAGTCCGACGGGCTCAACGACGACTGGACCCGGCGCTATAGCGAGCTGCGACTGGGCACGGAGTTCGATCTGGTGCCGGCCGTGCCCGATCCGGCCAACCAGTAGCCGCGGTCCTCAGCCGCGCGTGCCGCCGCCGCTTCTGTCGGGCGACCAGCCGGGCCCGCGGAAGACGTAGTCGAGCCGGTCGCGCCCAGACGTCGCGGCGCGAACGTGGAAGCTGCCGAAGATGCGGTCCCAGACGATCAGGATGCCGCCGTAGTTGCGGTCGAGGTAGACCTCGTTGGCGCCGTGATGGACGCGGTGGTGCGAGGGCGTGTTGAAGACGAACTCGACCGGCGCCGGCAGCTTCTTCACCCGCTCGGTGTGGATCCAGAACTGAGCAGCTCGACGACGAGCAGCAGCACGAAGCCGGGATCGCGTAGAGGATCAGCTCCGCCACGCAGCCAATCTAACGCCTAGCTAGCCCTCCCAATCAGCAGTATCCCCGCGATCGAAACGCCGGCGAGCACAGCAAGCGCGATATCCGTTCGACGCTCTGAATCGGTCATTTCACCTACTAGAACAACGCGAGGCAGCAGGTGATTCTGTCGCGCCTCGCCGGCGGGGCCGTATACCCCATATATGCTTGAGCGGTGAGCGGGCGGGGCGGCATCAAGGCGAAGCCGTTGGCTGCCCTATTGCTGCTGGGGGGCCTACTCGGAGTCCTCGGTGCAACGGCTGGAGCTGCGGATGCCGAGCGACTGCCTTATCCCCCTGGGTTCACGATCGAGGCGAGCCACGGATACTCAGCCTTCGTCCTCGGTATTCCGGCCTGGAAAAGCCACCCCTCAACTCTTGCGATCTTCGTAACCGGAAAGAACAACGGAGCCTTTTACTCCACGCCCGCCACGGTGACCGAAGGTTCGATCCAGGCCCCCCTCGGGGCCCTGGGCGAAATCACCGTCACTTTCCATCCCTCCGGAGAAGCGAAAAAGGAGCGACCGGAGTGCCGAGGAAAACCGTATTCCGTTGACTCTGGCTACTACGAAGGAACGATTGACTTCCATGGAGAGGAAGACTTCACCCACATCGAAGCCACAAGGGTACCCGGAGATCTCGGGTTCCTGGTCAACTTCTCCTGCCCCGGAGCAGGCTCGGGTGGAACCAGGGGTCCCTTGGAGCCCGGGGCAAAGCTGGACGTCAATGCGCAAGGCTCAAAGCTTGGCCCGCATCTAACGATTATCAAGAACCAGCCTAAGGCCCGTGCCCACTTCGAAGTCGAAATTGCCGAAGTTCGCGACAACGTTTCGATCGCGAGGTTCGCCAATCTCATTGCCCCGGCGAACGCGTTCAGTTACGACTCAAGGGTCCGGACGGCCACGATCCAACCGCCCGCCCCATTCTCCGGCAGCGCCAAGTTCCACCGCGCTGCCAAGCCACGCACCCGCTGGACGGGAAACCTGACCGTCGATCTACCAGGAAGGGCGGGCGTAGCGCTGACCGGAGGAGGACTCCAGGCCAAGCTCGCCCACGCTCACTGGGATTGGCATACCGATCCTGAATAACCGGCGTGACCCTGGCTGGGCCTATGAGCCAGACGGCTGCGGGACGATCCGGATGTAGGGCTTGGGCTCCTCCCACTCGCCGAAGGTTTCCTTTGCCTCGTCGTTGGAGACCGAGCCGGCGATGATCACGTCCTCGCCCTGCTTCCAGTTGACCGGGGTCGAGACTTTGTGCTTCGCGGTCAGCTGCAGAGAGTCGATCACCCGCAGCACCTCGTCGAAGTTGCGCCCGGTCGTCATCGGGTAGACGAGGATCAGCTTGATCTTCTTGTCGGGACCGATGACGAAGACGTTGCGCACCGTCTGGTTGTCGGCCGGGGTGCGGGAGCCGGCGTCGCCGGAGACATCGCCCGCAAGCATCCCGTAGAGCTTCGAGACGTTGAAGTCGGCGTCGCCGATGATCGGGTAGTTAGGCGCGTGGCCCTGTGTCTCCTCGATGTCGCGGGCCCAACCCTCATGATCCTCGGACGGGTCGACCGAGAGGCCGATGATCTTGACGTCGCGCTTGTCGAACTCGGGCTTGATCTTGGCCATGTAGCCGAGCTCGGTCGTGCAGACCGGCGTGAAGTCCTTCGGGTGCGAAAAGAGCACTCCCCATGAGTCGCCGAGCCACTCGTGAAAGCTGATCCTGCCCTCGCTGCTGTCCGCCTCGAAATCCGGGGCCGTATCTCCAAGTTGAAGCGCCACGTTGTTCCTCCTTTGATGAGCAGTCGCGCTGAATCTACCCATTCTTCATCCCCTGCCAACCGCAAGTTGCCGTATAGGCTTGTCCTCTCTGAGTGTTCAGGAAATGTCCGCCGCTAAAACGCGGACCGCAAACCAGTCAACCAGCGGAGGCACGGGTTAGATGAGGCAAATCATTTCGATGGTGGCGGCAATTTCGATCATGGTACTGGGGGTCGCCCCTTCGGCCTCCGCCTTCGAAGGGGGCGGCCGCAAGCCGAGCGAAGCACCGCTGATTGCCGTTGGCCAGCACTACACCGGCCAGCTGAACAACCATAAGGCCGATGCAAATTTCGGTGGTTACGAAGAGGTGGCGATATGGCGCCTACCACCACTTACCACCCATGACGTGATTACGGTCAACTGGCACGCCACACCGTTTACGCATGGGAGTGGATTTCCCATCTGCATGACCTTCGCCCAAGGGATTGACGACTACAACTGGGGAAGCATCTACAACCATGTGAATGACGAGTATTGCGAAGAACGTGGCCCGCTCTTCAGCCTATCGGGCAGTGGAACCGCACAAACGTCGATCACGGTTCAGGAAACGAATGCGGATTCGTCCTATTTGGAGTTCGCCTCCAACGCCAACGAAACAAACCCGACTTCCTTCGAAACCTATCCCTATGACTTCACCGTCACGCCTCCCCTGCACTATCTCGACCTAGCGATGCGACAGGTGAAACGCGTGAGCGCTAACGGCATCCTTTACGCCACCGCCAACCTGGCCAATGGCCTGCCCGCGCCCGATGGCCTCGCCTTCAGCCTCGCCGTAACCTGGCCCGGCGGTGGCACGGCCAGCGCCACCGGAACCAGCAGCGGGGGGACGATCGGGTTCCAGCTCGCGCTTCCGGAAACCGCCTTCGGGAAAGGCGCCACCTTCGTGGCCTCCCATCCCGTCGACGGCACATACCAGGGCGTATCCAGCCCCAAACTCCAAGCCAAGGTCGCGAAACCAAAGGCCCCACCCCCTTCGGCTTGTGCCCTCGCGGAACGCCACGCGCTGTCGCTCAAGCGGCAATACAAGCGCCTCGCACATCACGCCAGCAAGGCCGGCGGCGCGGCTCGTAGAACGCTGCGTCGGCGCGCCAACCGCGTCAAGCGCAAGTTGCACGCCGCCCGCCTTCAAGCAAAATCGGCCTGTGGCGCATAAAGCAGCGCTCGCCGCGGCGTAGCTCTCGCGATTCTCATCGCCAGCGCGCCTTCGACGGCAGTCGCAGGACCGGCTGGGGGTCGAGCGTCGCCCATGCCAGGGGGCTCAGCAGCTCAAGCGACGATCAACCGAACGCGGCGGAAGGCAAGCGGACATCACCTGGGCCAAGGTCACGCTCTCAAAGCCCGGCCGCTTCCGCGGACATGAGGTTTACAGGTGCTTCAGCGTCACGGTCCCGCCGCCCGCCCACTATGGTCGCGTGTGCCTCCAGCGAATAGGAAGCGCCGTCGGTCTTTTCACACCGGGGTCAGGAAAGCCCGTAGGCGTGGGCAACGGTCTCGGTCTGCGAAGTGCTGCAGGTCGAATATCCGCCAGGGTCCAAGGTCCCCTTGGGGTGCTACCAGAACTGGCCCCGGCCAAGTGACCACCTCCCCGTGCTGCACTACGGGGAACGGACCACCTTCGGTCACTTCGACTGCATCGCCGCGACCGACGGAATCAGCTGTGAAAAGGTCTCAGGGCCGGGCAAGGGCAGCGGCTTCCGGGTCAGCAAGGACGAAGCGGTCCAGACCTAAGGTCGAGGTCGAGCCGGACGCCCAGACGAGCTCGAAAGGGGGCATGCCTCCGAGTCAAGAGCGCCCCCGGTTGGATTCGAACCAACGACCATCGGCTTAGAAGGCCGGTGCTCTGTCCACTGAGCTACGGGGGCGGGTGCGCTCTAGATTAGGACCTGTCAAGCCGAATCGCGTAGCATCGCCCGGGCATGCCGAGCATCGATGCATCGGGGACGGAGCTGCACTACGAACGCGTCGGCGAGGGTGAGCCGATGCTGCTGATCCAGGGGATGAGCGCCACGCACCTCGCCTGGGGCCAGCCCTTCCTCGACGAGCTGCGGCGCAGCTTCGACGTCACGGTCTTCGACAACCGGGGCATGGGACTCTCCGGCCGGGCCGAGCTGCCCTTCACCACCGCCGACCTTGCCGGCGACACGGTCGCCCTGCTCGACGCGTTGGAGATCGAGACCGCCCACGTAGTCGGGATCTCGATGGGCGGCATGATCGCCCAGGAGCTGGCCCTCGCCCACCCCGAGCGGATCCGCACGCTGACGATCGGCGCCAGCTACTGCGGTGGGCCGGAGGGCACGCTGATGGCCCCAGAAGACCTACAGCTGCTCGGCACCGCCTACGCCTCCGGCGTCGCCGAGCAGGTCTTCCGGGCGATGTGGGAGATCAACCTCTCCCCCGGCTTCCGCGAGGACGATTCGCGCTTTGCTGCCTTCACCGAGATGGGCTCGGCCCTGCCCGCGCCGCAACCGGTGGTCCTGCAGCAGATGCGGGCCTGCGCGGCACATGACACCCACGAGCGGCTCGGCCAGATCGCCCTGCCGACGCTGGTTATCCACGGTGACGCCGATCGTCTGCTCGGCTACGACAACGGCCGCGCGATCGCGGCGCTGATCCCCGGCGCGCGCCTGGAGACGCTCGAGGGCATCGGCCACATGTTCTGGTGGGAGCAGCCTGAGCGCTCCGCCGAGCTGATCCGCGAGCACGCCCTGGCGCCGGTCTGAGCTGAGCATGGGCACCGTCGGCGGCTCTGCCAGCATCGAGATCGAGGCCCCGATCGGCGCGGTCTACGCGGCCGCCGCCGACGTCGAGGGCTCGCCTCGCTGGCAACCGGAGATCAAGGTCGCCGAATGCGTCGAGCGCGATGGCGACGGCAACCAGACGCTGGTCCAGATGAAGACCGACGCAAAGGTGCGTCAACTCAACTCGGAAGTTCGCTTCAGCTACGAGGCGCCGACCCGGATCTCGTGGACGCAAGAGGACGGGGACCTGAAGACGGCCGAAGGCAGCTGGGAGTTCGAGGACCTCGGCGACGGGCGAACCCGCGCGACCTATTGGATGGAGGTCGACCTCGGCAGGAAGCTGGGGCTGCTGGTCCGCGGCCCCCTGGTCGGCACACTCCGTGGGCAGCTGGTCGACGCCATGCCCGAAAAGCTGAAGCGCTTCATCGAGGGCAACTCGACCTGAGTCGCAAGCGGCGCCCGTTCAGCCCCGGCCCGAACCG
>Ga0157374_10002033_pt1 | contig 16987 bp, 23 predicted proteins | sample M25metaG_FD_115308 | JGI IMG/M metagenome (GOLD analysis project Ga0157374, IMG submission 115308) | Miscanthus rhizosphere microbial communities from Kellogg Biological Station, Michigan, USA - M2-5 metaG | ecosystem: Host-associated > Plants > Roots > Rhizosphere > Soil | place: USA: Michigan...
GTTGGTCCGTTTATAGCGGCCGCCGGCTTTTTGCTAATGGTGCGCCTGCAGCCGCATGTTCGTTATCTGGCCGATTTGTTACCCGGTGTGCTGGTATTTGCATTGGGGTTATCGATGATTGTCGCCCCACTAACATCAGCTGTCTTGGGCGATATCGAGCCTAAGCACGCTGGTATCGCTTCATCGGTTAATAATGCCGTCGCCCGGATCGCTGGGCTGGTGGCAATTGCTTTTGTCGGTGCTATTACTGGCCTGCATTTGGACATTCACGGTTTCCACCGAACCCTAATTGTAGCTGCCTTACTCTTAGCGCTCGGCGGCACTATTTCGGCGGCAGGTATTCAGAATAAACTAAAGGCCAGCGACACCTCAGCCTAAACAAGTTACAATAGACGCCATGCCGACATTTCATGCCAAGACTGGGCTCGACCGAGCGTTTGAGATAACTTTGTTATACAAGGGTATCGATGGGTTACTGGAAACTATTAGTGGCATAGCATTTTTGTTCATCAAGCCTGAGTTTGTAGTCCGATTAGCTCACGGTATTGTGGGGTATCATCCCCATAATTTCATTGGCAAACATATCCTAGAGTCCGCTCAGCATTTCGGGAAAGGCGCCGCTATTTTTGCTGCCCTTTATTTATTATCACACGGTGTAGTGAAGGTAGTTTTAGTGGCCGCTATCTGGCGCGAGAAACTGTGGGCTTACCTGGGGCTTATTATTGTAACGGCTGCTTTTACGTTGTATCAGCTATATGACATCATCTTTCGCAAGCCCACATTTAGCTTCATTGCTCTGACGCTCTTTGATTTTCTAGTTATCTATCTAACGGCCAAAGAATACACAAAACAAAAAGACCGCTTTGCAAAACGCGGCAAAGTTGCAGCCGAAACAGAGTAGATTCAATCGATCTTTGCTATAATTTTAGCTACTGTCCAGGGGAGCTTGCATGCTGTTCCTGGCTTACGCCACCTTAGCTCAGCTGGTAGAGCATCTCATTCGTAACGAGAAGGTCGGGAGTTCAATTCTCCCAGGTGGCTCCACGTAAAATTCGCTGCGCTCATCACGTGGCACCGCCATTGAATTGTTAGTCATATGCGGTTCTAAATATAAATTTAATGAATTTTACGTGCGACCCGTGGTGATTTGCTTGCAAAGCACTTTACGGGGACACATACTTTAACATTATGTTTTATGTGTATGTTCTCAGAGATGTAACAGCCGAAAAATACTATATCGGATATTCTTCTAACTTACGTAATAGGATCGCTGACCACAGGAGCAAACGAGTCACGACTACTAAGGGAGGCAGCTACATTTTGATCTACTACGAGGCCTATATATAATAAGGCAGATGCTGTGTCCAGAGAAGTATTCCTGAAAAGTGGATCAGGGCATAAATATCTCAAGAAACAGCTACAACATTTCTTGAATGAGAATATACAAGATTTTGCGGGTATCGTATAGCGGCTATTATGTGACCTTCCCAAGGTCGAGATGAGGGTTCGACTCCCTTTACCCGCACCAGACTAAAATATCTTCCCATTGATTACTTAGGACCTTCAGCCAAAATATGTTCGACTGTCAGGTCACGCTCAACATGCGCTTGTTCATGCTGGGTTTGACCGTGGCCCTGAAGGGTAAGATAGCGGCTGGTCTGATCAAAGTTTTCCGAACCGCAAACAGTTACTGTTACAAGCCGGCCAAGTGCAGTCTGACCCTTGAGTGTTAGTGGTCCTTCACATTCTTCGGTAAGTTCATCAACGTCTGACTGATTACTATCGAATTCGTCATCTGCGGCCGCCATTTCCACGGCGAGTTGCGGACGTCGAGCTTGTTTGAGGCCATCCAGGAGGTCAATTGCGGCACTGCTGTCTAATCCACTCGTTTCAGCAGCAGGTTTTATAAACGGATTAGACTCAGCAGGTTCCATTGCGAACTCGGTGCTTCCCTCGATATGTTGGTTCGATTTATCTACGTCAACCTTAATGACACATATAGCCGGGCATAGCCTGCACTTTTCAGGGATGACTAGCTTTTTCGGCGTAGTATACATAAACTCACTACTCATAATGCATATTATAATATTTTTTATTACTTTTATCAATATTCATTCAGATTAGCAGACTCTAAAAGCAGGGCAGTAACTATTGCGTCACAATCAGTAATAGGGGTGGATGCTATACTTTACTAATTACAACTTTTATGCTATAATTGCTAAGTAATGACCGCTGCTACGCATTCCCAAGATCCACTTATGCACGCTGATCCTAACATGCAGCCTCGAGAAAGTGAACTGCTTGAAGTTATGCCCAGTGCCATAACGCTGTTTGATTTAGCGGAGAAAGATTTTGAAGAAGCCCTTCCTGACTTTGCGGCACAGCGAATGGCTAAACTATCTGAAGGCGTAAGTACCGAATTTATGACGAATGCCACCAAAGGCACTGACGAGTTTGTCAGACCGGAGCGTCCGCAACAGGTTATGGGGATCATGACAAAAGCATTTTTGATGGACGACCCCAGCCTGTATACAACGCTTATATGGTGGACCCGCCAACAATTTCTACAGACTCAAGGATCAAATCCCGAATATAGCGAAGATAAGACCTATGTGAGTGCGGCGCTGCAGGGCACGCTAATAGGGCAGTGGGAGTATTTTGGTTCCTATGTTGGCAACGCTGAACAGCTTATATCGTCTACAGCTGACTTAGTATTCATTGATTTTGACCCGGAAAACGATGCTGCCAGCGAGGACGGGGCAGCTTCTAAGTACGCTTCTATCGCTGATGTCAGGACGGCTGCTGTCTGTCAACAGAGGGCCCTAGCAACGCACAATACGTTCCGTATCTTAGGACTTGATTCGAAATATAAGGTGGGGAAGCTGTCAGAAGTTATCAATGGTGAGCCTGATGAAGCGGTGCCTCATGCTTACGTCGAGTTAAATTGGCACGATAAGCAGCGATTCCTTATTGACCCGACTAACCCGATTTTATGGCGCGATGCTAACGGAAACGTAACGTGGCTAAGCCCGCAAATTACGGAAATTCCCGAAGGATCGGCTACGCTTGATACGGTTCTCTCAGAAGTTGTAGCTGATGCAAACGGTACACGACAACTTCAGAATACTCATAACTTACGCTATATTTTTGATCAAGCGGCCTAAGCTGTAGAGCTGGTTTTTAACTATAGCGGCTACTGCCAGAACCATAGTGCGCAGGGTTACATGATGCTACAATAGACCCTAGTATTTATGACAAGTTTGACCAAGTATTTGCACGATCGAGTGATTTTACTGCTACTAAGCATCAATGTGTTTTTGGCGTTTGCCGCCAGTATTTTCATCTTGCTGCAACTGAGTTCTAATCATGGCAACGGCTATATTGTGCAGTGCCGCGACTGTTCAAACGTGGCTGATATCAACCGTTTTACCAACGGGTCGGTGGTCGGTTTACTCAGTTTCATTGGTTTTGCGCTGCTGGTACTAGTCATTCACGTCTTTCTTAGCCTGCGAACCTATCAGATTCACCGGCAGGTTGCGGTAACTATCCTGGGGCTTGGTGCCTTGCTGCTCATTATGACCATTATCGTCAGCAATGCGCTGCTGGTGTTGCGTTAAAGGTGGCAACTCTGTAATGGGCGTCAGGGCTAGACTACACTAGGTATATGACAGATATAGAAATTCCTCTCGAAAAAGATCGACATGGCTGGTATCGGTTTTTTGAAATTCTGCCTGGCAGCCTCAGCTGGCTCATTTTATTGCTGCCGTTTATCTTGAGCTATATCACTGTAACCGTGAATCACAACAGCACGCCCCTGGCAGTACCGGTTATTTTGTTTTATCTATTAGTGTATTTTGTACGCTCGGTTGGGTATACTTTGCGCGCCGTGCAGGGCTATCGAATTATGAAAAAACACCTCAAGCTCGACTGGGCAGGTTTTGTGGCCGATGTCGAGGCCGGTAAACCGACTGATCAGAAAATCACCCGGCCCAAATGGCATTTGGAAAATCTGGCGCGCCTGCAAACACGAACGACGCCCAGATTTAAGCCCAGCGAGCTGTACCACGCCGTTATTATTGCCACGGTAAATGAAAACCGAGAAGTTCTAGAGCCCACCATCCAGTCGGTTTTGGCCAGTGATTACGATCCTAAAAGGCTAATTCTGGTGTTTGCATATGAAGGTCGGGCCGGTGAAGCCACCCAGACCAGGGTTAATGAGCTGCTACGTGAATACGGCTCAAAATTTCACCATGCCATGGGTGTGCAGCATCCGGCCGGTATCCCCAACGAACAAATCGGCAAGGGCGGTAATATCACCTATGCCGCCCGGGCTCTGCAGAAGTATTTAGAAACCGAACAAATTGATCCGGCCAAAGTTGTCGTGACCACGCTCGATGCCGACAATCGCCCTAACAAGCATTATTTTTCTGGTGTCAGCTATCTGTATTGTTTGGTGCCCGATCCGCTGAAGGCTTCGTATCAGCCGTTGCCAATGTTTACCAATAACATCTGGGACGCGCCGACGCTGATGCGGGTAATTGCCACCGGTAACACACTGTTTTATATTGTCGGTACGCAGCGCGTGCATCGGGCTCGAAATTTCTCGGCTCATGCTCAATCCATGAAGGCTTTGATTGACATGGATTTTTGGAGTGTTCGGTCAGTGGTGGAAGATGGTCACCACTTCTGGCGCAGCTATTTTCACTTCGATGGCGATTACCGCGTGTACCCTTTAAGTATCCCGATTTATCAGGATGCTGTGCTGGCCGATGGCTACCTGCGGACGATCCGGGCCCAATTTGTCCAACTCCGCCGCTGGACCTATGGCGCTTCCGATGTAGCTTACGTCGCCCAAAAGGGATTTTTACAGAAGAATAAGGCTCCCAAACTCGATGTCATCGGTAAATTTTTGGTGCTTTTAGAGGGCCACGTTACCTGGGCTACCGGTACTATTTTGGTGCTGACCGCTTCCTACATTGTGGCGTTTCTGCATCCTCAGAGCTATGCCGCCACTGATCTGCCACTTATTGTCAGTCGTATACAGACCATCGGTATTATCGGGCTTCTCGCGACTGTCTATGTCTGTCTTGTCACCTTGCCGCCGCGACCGGCGCGCTATCGTCGCCACCGCTCGGTACTCATGGTTCTGCAGTGGGCTTTAACGCCCGTTACCGGTATCGGTTTTGGTTCGCTGGCAGCCTTTAACTCGCAAACCAGGTTGATGTTCAAATGGTACCTGAGCAAATTCGATGTTACCGAAAAGGCCATAAAAACCGACACCGGCAAAACCATTAGTTCCGAGGCCGACCCCGGCCGCAAGTAGCGTCATCCCAAACCACTCTCAGGATCCACACGAACTAACGAAGCCTACCCAACCCCTGTCATTCCGACCCCGAGCCGGAATCCAGGCTTGCCACTCTTCAGTATCTTTTCACAGTCTCTCTTCTTCTCTACTTTGGACCACCAAAGTAGCAAAGCTCTCGGCCGGCTTCACTCACTTGGTCAAGTGTTGTGATGCATTACAACCAGCCTGACAACTCGTCGCTAGGGCTCCTCAAACAGAGTCAGCCTGACCCTTAAGGGTAAGTTGTAATCACCACCAACACATTGAGCCAGATTCGCTTCGATGGCCGAACTAACACAGAAGCTACAACCTTCTAATTTCCAGGTGCGGAATTCTAGATTCTTATGGGGCTTAGGATCTTATATCCTAAATTGGCTGACTAAGGGTGGAAGGCCAAGTAATGGACAGCCGCTGCCTTATCAAACCGTTTTAGCACGCCGTGGGCCGTAGAAGCTATAGTTTTTGCGTCAACGGCACCATTTTGAGTGGCTTTCAGTAGTCGACCCATAATTGTATCCGTTAGGGCCGTCGCATCGTCCAGGGCACTGGGCCGGTGCTCCAGGCTTTTATACAGGCTGACAAATAGTTTGTTCCGAATAAAGGGCACAAGCTTACCATCCGCTATTTTGACGCGCCAGGCGGCGTCATAGGCCGCTGCTTCGTGTGTACTGAAGATTGCCTCGCAGGCTAGGCACTTACGGCGGCGCCAGACCTGATTGGGGCGCTTCTGAAGTCGCGAATTGATAACCTGGGTATCACCAGCGCAATATACACATACCATGACTACATATTGTCATAACGCTGTTTAAAATGCTAGTGGATAATTCTACGCCTAAAGGGGATAAATCTACCCAAACAAAAAACTCCATGGCCTAAAAACCACGGAGGTATTTTGCGACGTTAGCTTTAATCAATGACTATGGGCTAACTGTTCGTAATCTGCGGATCCGACCAGTCGGTTTTGAAAAGTTTAACTCTTCATAAAACAACTGGAATGTATCAAGCGGACTAGTGTTTGTGGTGCTCAACCATAAACTCCCGTTTAACCTGTCTATGCTATCACACCATATATAGCGTGTCAATAAGCTATAGCACTGAGAGGCTCTAAATAACAGGGGTGGGTTTGTTGCCGCTGGCTTGCGTAAAAAGGGGCTTTACGCTATATTAAATTGAGCTTAGGAAAAGAGCAGCCCGACAAAATGTATTCCATTTTGCCGGCGCGATGAGAAAAACCAACGGTTTGTCTCATTTCCAAGGGCACATAGCTCAGTTGGCTAGAGCGCCTCATTGACGTTGAGGAGGTCGGGGATTCGAATTCCTCTGTGCCCACCAGATAAGAATATAGACCAGCAGGGTTGCTGGTCTTTTTTATATCACATAGGGTATAGGTTTGAGATGACTATCCACAGGTGGATAGTAAGAAATACAGCATAAATGTACTAGCCATATGCTACTAGTACTGCTAAGATAGTTTGAGTGTGAAGTTTTGAGAGCGCTTTTAGAAGCACTCGATATGAGGAATAAGGTTGAATGACATTGCGAGATCATTCAACCTTCTTTTTATTGTAATGAGACAAACTACGTTTTTCTCATCGCGCCAGGTCGCGGAATAAATCCGCCGACTTGGGCTGCTCTTTTCCTTGGCTGCATACGCAAAGCAGAAGATGTTTTGCTATAGTAACGGTTATGAGATTCAAGTCTTTTCTTAAGAGCTTAATTAATGCAAATCTATTATTTTATGTATTTTTGCTGCCAGTTGTTGGCGATGTGGTTGGTACGGTGCTGGGACAGTCGGAATCGTACTGGTCTAGTCATTATCAGAAGATTAACGAAGCAGCACCAGTGTATCCCTTGCTTCAGATACATCCAGGAGTATTTATTATTGGAACACTTCTCATTTGGCTACCAATTACTTACTTTTTAACGAAGAAGTTGCCCCGTCCATTTAATCTTTGGGCGGCTATGGCACTATTTGCTGGCCATGCTTATAACAGCGTAAACTGGTTGAGGGTTACTCAGAAAAACCATCATATATTGAGCGGGAGTGGGCATGCAAGCTTGAGCTTATCGCTGATTCCACCATTTCTATATGTACTATTGATCGGTTTTATAGCGGCGAAAGTACTTGATAAATATTTTCATGTTTATAGTAACGAGGTGTTCCACAGAGACGAGTTGGCAAAATCATGAAGTTGTATCTGACTAGGCATACGCGGACTAACTACAATGATTTGCATTTGTGTAATAGTGATCCGAATGTTGACGTGCATTTGACTGAGGTGGGATTGCAACAGGCAGCTGAGCTGGCCGAGAAATTAAAAGCTCTGAAGTTTGAGCGAATTATTATTTCACCCCTGTTTCGCACCAAACAGACTGCCGATATCCTAAATCGTTACCATAATGTTCCGACAGAAGTTGATGCTCGGTTGATTGATAATAGAACGGGCTTTGAAGATAAAACCTATGAAGAGTACGAGGCTGCGTTAAATCAGGCCGCCGATACATGGAACTTTAGAGGACGGGACGGAGAATCTTTGAATGATGTAAAGGCCAGGGCGGCGGAGTTCTTACAGGAGTTAAAGGGTAGGGAATTTCAGGCGGTGCTGGTGGTAACGCACGAGGTGGTGATTAAGAATCTGGTGGGCGTGCTGGAAGGTTTATCAAATCAGCAAATCTGGGACGTTCAGGTGCCCCACGGCGAGTACCGGAGTTTTGATATCTAACCGATAGTGTTACACTGATATTTGAGCAGTGATGCGACCTCACCAATCGCTGAGCTCCGGTGAAGGCAGTTGTCCGATATCGACACCACAAGAGAGCTATCTCTGATTACCGAATAATTACAGATAGAAGTCCGGTGGAACCGCCGACGTTAGTTGGTCCGAGACGCATGAAAGATTAAATGTATTTGCGAGAATATTTAATCGAACGTGCGTCTTTTATTATTTCAAAGGAGTAATATGTCTGAACATCTAAGTAACATCGTGGTCTGCGGATTGATTGCTAGGGATGGCAAAATATTCGTAGCTAAGCGAGCAGCGACTAAGCTGACGTTTCCTGGCAGCTATGAACTGATAGGTGGTCATGTTGACCCGGGCGAGCAGCCGGTTGCTGCGCTGGAGCGTGAAATTATGGAAGAGTTAGGTGTTAGGGTGAAGGTTGGGCAAGTAGTTGACGTGTTTACCTACGAGAGCGAAGGCATGTTTAAGGTGGAAATCTGTTATTTATGCAGTTTAGAAGATCCTACGGCCGAACCGACTTTAAATCCTGCCGATCATAGTGAAGCCCGCTGGATCACAGTGGATGAGATACCACAGCTTCAGAAAGAAGATGAAGAAGTTGAAGTACTACAAAAGGCATTTAACATCATAAAAGGAGCAGAAAATGAGTGAACCCAAAGACGATAACCTCCACGCTATGCGACATTCTCTGGCGCATATTATGGCGACGGCGATCCAGCGGTTGTGGCCAGGGACTAAGTTTGGCGTGGGCCCCGTGGTCGAAAACGGCTTTTATTACGATGTTGACTTAGGTGACACTAAAATTTCGGAGGCTGATTTTGAGAAAATCGAAGCCGAGATGGCGAAGATCATCAAAGATAACGTACCATTTGAAAAGTCTGACAAGCCGGTAGACGAGGCGATTGTCTGGGCTAAAGATACACACCAACCATATAAAGAAGAGCTATTGCATGATTTGAAGCGAGCCGGTACGACGGTGGCTAAGGATTTGGATGCGGCCGAGCTGGGTACAATTACTAAAGGTGATAGCGCTGTCGAGACAGTTTCGTTCTACCAGAACGGTGATTTTACCGATCTGTGTCGGGGTCCGCATGTGGAGTCGACCGGCAAAGTCGGTGCTTTTAAGCTTATGCGCGTGGCCGGTGCCTATTGGCGGGGTAATGAAAAGAACCCGCAGATGCAGCGAATATATGGGGTAGCATTTACGACGCCGAAGGAGTTACGGCAGCATTTAGATAGGTTGGAAGAAGCCAAGAAACGCGATCACCGCAAGCTTGGACAAGAGCTGGATCTGTTTGTATTTAGCGACATGGTAGGTGCGGGCTTGCCGCTGTTTATGCCAAGGGGCACAGTTTTGCGGGAGGAATTAGCAGCCTTCTCAAACCAACTACGGCAGCGTTATGATTTTCAAAAGGTCTGGACGCCGCATATGACCAAAAAAGGTTTGTATGAGACATCGGGCCACTGGACAAAGTTTGGCGATGAGCTTTTTCTCGTTAAAAGTCAGGAAACCAGCGACGAACTCGTCATGAAGCCGATGAATTGTCCGCATCATACTCAGATTTACGCATCGCAACCTCGTAGTTACCGCGATCTGCCGGTGCGTTATTTAGAAACTACTACAGACTATCGGGATGAAAAGGCTGGCGAGTTAGGAGGATTGAGCCGTGTCCGTGCGCTGACGCAGGATGATAGCCACGTTTTTTGCCGGGAAGATCAGATAGAGACGGAGATTGAGCAGCTGTTGATGTGTGCTGATGAGTTATTTGCTACCGTAGGGATGAAATTTCGGGTCAGCTTAAGTTATAGAGATGATAAGAATTCATATCTGGGAACAGCTAAACTTTGGGAAAGTGCTCAATCGCAGCTGAAAGAGGCTGTGCTTAAGAATAATCTGGAATATTTCGAACAAGAAGGAGAAGCAGCGTTTTATGGACCGAAGATAGACTTCATGGTGACGGATGCTATTGGGCGTGAGCATCAGCTTTCAACGGTGCAACTGGATTTTGTGCAGCCGGAGCGCTTTGGGTTGGAATACACCGCCGAAGACGGTGCACCTCAGCAACCGGTGATGATCCATTGTGCACTCTTAGGCTCGATAGAACGATTCTTGAGCGTCTATATCGAGCACACGGCTGGGAAATTTCCGGTGTGGGTAGCGCCAGAGCAGGTGCGATTTATATCTGTTAATCAGGAGTCTAACACCGTAGAATTTGCTAATAGTGTTGTTGAAAAAGCAAAGGAATTAGGCTTGCGCGTGACAGTGGATAATAGCAATGAATCTGTCGGGAAAAAGATCCGAGCAGCCGAGATCTGGAAAGTGCCTTATACAGTGGTGATTGGCGAGAAAGAAATAGCTGGTGGCGAAGTAACGCCGCGGATCCGCAAGGATTTAGCTGTATCTGAAGAAGCCAAATCCTACACCATGAATGAATTCCTCAAAACGGTGGCTAATGAGGCCAAAACTCGCGTCAGCAAAACCAGTATGTAGTTTGCTACAATAAAGAGCATGAGCGTTGAGCGGCCATTGGGTATATTGGATGGTGATGATGTCTTCTGGGATACGGCTGGTGCTATTATTGACTGGAGTAATCATAAGCTCGGGCTCCAACTTACCCGGGCAACATATCATGATGATTTTCCAGTATTATGGGGTGTGCCGCGAGGGGTCGCACTGCAGTACTGGGCAGTTATTAAGAGAGATGTACTTCCTGAAGCACCGTTGATTGAAGGTGCCAGAGAGGGCATCGGCGAATTATCGGAACTTATGCGACTTCAAATGCTGACATCGCGATCAGCTGATTTATTGGCAATAACCCGCCAAATCTTACGACGTGAAGTTGGGGCCGCTATCGAGGTGGTGCACGGTGCGACTATAAACTGGGACGATAGCAATGCTCACATGTTTACCAAGGGTGAAGATTTGTCGCGATTACGACCAGTGTTCTACCTTGAAGATCTTGTTCGACACTGTAATAGTGGTATTGAAGCGGGTGTGCCGATTGTGGGTATACACGACCGCCCCCACAACCAAGTCGCGATTGGTTTACATCCGGATGTCGTACGCTTAACGTGGCCAGACGTTATACCACATGTTGGGCCCCAGCTTGAAGCCATTGCTGCCTGATCTGTTAAAATAATCAACGTGAGTAAAAAGCCGATCATTGCTGTTGATATTGACGATGTATTGTCGTTAACTACTAAGTATATTCTCGCTTATGCAAATGAGCGATGGGGTCATGCCAATACTATTGAGGAGTTTAGTGAAGATCTGGCAGAGATGTGGCAGATCGATGAGGAAGAAGCAGAGCGTCGGTGGATTGAGTATCTAGACTCAGGCATCATGGGGACATATGATGTTATCCCAGAGGCAAAATCAGTATTGCAGAGCCTCAAGTCGCGTTATTCTCTTATAGCTGTTACGTCTCGACGAGCTACCGTACTCGATCTAACTAATGAGTGGATTAACACAAACTACCCTGATATTTTTGAAGCCGTACATTCCGCACGAATATATGGAGAAGGTAATGCGAATGCTCTGACCCTAACAAAAGGTACAGTGTTACGAGAACTAGGCGTTTCCTATCATATTGATGATCAACCTAAGCATTGTATAGGTGCACACACGGCAGGCATAATCGCAATATTGTTTGGTGATTATCCTTGGGTCAAACGGGCCGTGGTACCGAAAGGTGTTGTTCGCTGTAAGGATTGGGCGGCGGTACTGGAGTATTTTGATGGAAAATAATGAAGTTGACCTGGCTTTCCAGCCGGAAGGCCAGGTTGACCCGAACTTTCGGCAGCGGGTTGAGGCGTTGGTTGCCCAGATTCCAAAAGGCCGGGTAATGACCTATGGGCAGTTGGCGGCGTTGTGCGGTAATGCTCGGGCGGCCCGTATCGTGGGCGGGATTGCCCATTTTGGCGATCCGAATATGCCTTGGCAGCGGGTAGTGAATAAGAAGGGCGGCCTGGCGAGCGGGTATTATGGTGGTCGTCGGGGCCAGAAAGCGGCATTGGAAGCTGAAGGCTTTGAGGTATCTGATGACTACACGGTAGATGTTGATAAGCTGATCTGGTGGCCAGATGGCGAACCTGAAGGTATGCAACAAGGATTATTCTAGTGCCGCCACTGGTTGTTATTGTTGGCGAGACAGCTAGCGGCAAGTCGGCCGTGGCCCACCAGCTGGCTAAACAGTTTAACGGCGAAATTATTTCGGCCGATTCGTGGGCCGTCTATAGGGGCTTCGATATTGGAACGGCTAAGCCCACGGCCGCCGAACGTGCCGAAGTGACATATCATCTTATAGATGTCGCCGAGCCAGAGGACGGGTTCAGTGCGGTGTTGTTCAAACAGTTGGCAACTGAAGCCATTGCTGACATTACGAATCGGGGAAAACTGCCGTTTTTGGTGGGTGGAACCGGGCTATATATTGATAGTATTCTATTTGACTATGGATTTTTGCCTTCGACAGATCCAGACTTACGGCGTGAACTTGATGCGTTAACCTTAAACGAGGTATTACAGCGCGCTAAAGGGCTTCAGCTTGATACGGAGGGCATTGATCTTGGGAATAAACGTCGAGTTATCCGACTGATTGAGAATAATGGTGTGCGTCCGACCAAACAAGCGCTGCGCCCCAGCACAGCGGTAGTGGGCTTACAAACGGAGCGCAGCTTGCTTCAGACGCGGGTGGAACGGCGAGTGGACGGTATGCTAGCAGCCGGTTTGGAGCAAGAAGTTCAAAATTTAGCTCAGCGCTATGGCTGGGATGTGGAGCCAATGAAAGGAATTGGCTATCGTGAGTTCAGGTTGTATTTCGAGGGCCTCCAAACTATAGCCGAAACCAGGGAGCGGATCATTCGCAGCACTATCCAGCTGGCCAAGAAACAAAGAACCTGGTTCAAACGAAACAAAAGTATTCATTGGCTTGATAACAGGGAAGATATTTCACAACTCGTTGAACTAATAACAACACTATTGAACACATAGCGTTTCACCTTGAACTAGTCTCTGCTACAATAAGGTTTGTAATGAACAAGAAGCAAATTCTGCACTTGAGTGCAATGCAAGGAAGAGCTGAGCAGCGGAGTGAGCCGTACTTTTGGTACGGTGAAAGAGCAGCACAGGCTTTGACACAGCAGTGTGCCAAGAGCACGGCGGGGTTGGCAGCTCCGCTGGCAAGCTGGGCGTGCGGTGCAGGAGTTGCTTGTGGTTGAGCAATTGTTTGGTTCCAAAACGCGGGTAAAGCTTTTGCAGCTGTTTTATGCTAACCCAAACCGGTCATTTTATGTCCGCGAGATCACCCGTAAAATTGATGAGCAAATAAACTCAGTACGTCGGGAGCTGTCAAATCTGTTGAGCATTGGCATTATCGTCTCCGAAAATACCGATAATAAGCTGTTCTACGAAGTTAATCAAAAATATGAATTTTATGATCCGCTACAAACGATTTTTGGTGGTGGGACTAAAAAATCCAAAGCCGCTACTACCAAAGAAATTGAAGCTGATGATGAGTTTAAGGCTCTCGGCAAGGTAGAGCTGGTGGTATATACCGGCAAGTTCACTCGTGACGAACGGGCTGGGATTGATCTGTTAATTGTTGGTAACGTTAACACTAACGCGCTCCAGAAATTTATCAATGAACTAGAAGCCAAAGAGGGTAAAGAACTTCGCTACACAGTTATGACACCGGCTGATTTCAAATATCGTCAACAGATAAACGATCGCTTCGTAACTGGCATTATAGAAGCCAAAAAACAGGTAGTAATGGATAAATTAGGCTTATTACAGACCGAAGACTAAGGAGATACAGATGGATATACAGTTTTATGGTGCTAACTGCGTGAGTGTAACCTATAAAGGCAAGCGAGTCGTTATAGATGATACTCTGGTTTCTTTGGGTGCTAAACCTATTTTACGGGCTGATGATTTGGCGCTTTTTACTGGCACATACGCCGAGCCCACGACGGGGGTGAAACTGCTTATTGATCAGCCAGGTGAGTACGAGGTGGCGGACATATCGATCGTCGGCGTGGCCGCTCGATCGCATATGGACGAAGACAGCAATGGGACGCGGGCAACTATGTATAAAGTGACCGCTGGTGATCTCAGCCTACTGTTTACGGGCCATATTTACCCTGATATATCCGATGCCCAGTTGGAAAAGCTTGGACGTATAGATGTCATGTTTGTGCCTGTTGGCGGCAATGGCTATACGCTTGACGCCATCGGTGCGCAAAAGCTTATCAAAGAGGTTGAACCGAAGATGGTTATCCCAACTCATTATGCCGACAAGGCTTTGAAGTACGAAGTGCCGCAGCAAGACCTGGCTCAGGTGCTAAAGGAGCTTGGTATGGAGCCGAAGGAAACGACAGCTAAGTTGAAATTAAAAGCAGCTGACCTTAGTGAGCTCACCCAGTTAGTTGTGCTCGAAAAAAGCTAGTTTTTTGGCATGAGTGAATTAGGTTATCAATTACAAATTTTCCAGGATGTTCACCGAACAAGAGGTTGGTTTACAGGTATATTTTCGGATAGACCGCATGAAATCTCACCGGCACATGCGCACGGGGAAGTACGGTTGCTAGTACTGCAAGGCTCCGTTGAGTTTACGCTTGGTGATGAGATTATTAGTGCTGTACCTGGTTATGAGATCACTGTACCTAAGAGCCAGTCGCACTCAGCCTTAGCCGGTCCAGAGGGCTTTAGGTATGCTTTTGCATGCCCTCCAGAGGAAGCGCGATTACAGGGCTTGCAATAAAAAATCCTCCCATTTGGAGGATTTTTTATAGGTAACGTGAACGGTATACAGACTATTTAACTGTAGTTGTCAGTAAACCCTTTTTCTTCAGGGTACGAAGAGCTTGGGTGCTGATTTTGAGTGTAACCTTCTTGCCGTCGACAACCATGGTCTTGGTTTGAAGGTTGGGTTTCCAAACTTTCTTAGTGTGGCGCTGCGAAAAGCTGACATTGCTGCCGTACTGCTTGCCTTTGCCGGTGATGTCACATTTCTGCATGTCGTTTATCCTTCAAGTTGTTATGATATTCGACTGGGTATTGTAGCTTATTAACAGGGAAGAGTCAACTGGCTGCGATCTACTTTGGACCGCCAAAGTAGCAAAACTCTTGCACTGCGTTTTATCGCCAGGTCCAAATCTAAAGTAAACGACCTAAACTTTTGACAACTCCCTTCGGTCGGCCTAAAGGCGGAGTCAAAAGCTCTTAACGCTCATTTCTTTGGCTTTGTACTTGGGATAAAGCCGATGTGCAAGCCTAGCTTCAGGGGCTGGTATACTGAGAGGGAATTATGTTTAGTAATCTTAGTGCGCTGCAGATTTTGTTCGTTCTGGTAACGATTTTGATCTCAATGGGTATCCACGAAGCTATGCATGCCTACGTAGCGCACTGGCTTGGCGACGATACGGCCCAGCTACAGGGAAGATTAACCTTAAATCCACTAAAACATATAGACGTACTCACCACAGTTTTATTGCCGGTTGTGCTGATAGCCATCGGCTTGCCGCCGTTTTTTGTAGCCAAACCGGTGCCATTTAATCCGGCGCGGGTTAAATATGATGAATTTGGTGCTGCCCTCATCGCAGTGGCTGGCCCGCTGACAAACTTGGTGCTGGCCGGTGTCGGAGCACTGATTTTCCGAGCGGCCGGTGTCGATGCGGTTGCTAATGTTCATGACTTTCTGATCATCTTTACTGAGGTGAATGTGGCTTTCTTTGTCTTTAACATGATTCCATTTCCGCCGCTTGATGGCTCACGATTGCTATATGCCGTGGCGCCGGAAGGCTTACAGAAAATCATGTATCAGATAGAATCGGCTGGTTTTATGGCCATAATAGTTTTTATGCTACTGATATTCCAATTTGTAGCGCCGGTAGTGGTCAATGTTGAAAACTCTATTCTAAACTTTTTACTGGGCTAAATCAGCTATACTAAAGGGGCTGGGCATGAAATACCTTCGGATATTTCGCTGACAAATGATTATCTGAATACTAATCATTAGGGAACTTTATATGCTGGCGACCGTGGTTGCTGGCTGCGAGTACCCACCTGGAATTTTTTCAGGTTAATCACGTCGGCACCCAGCGTTTTAATGTAAAATTTATGACTGTCAGCAGGCAAGAGCGAAGTTATAGTAATAAATACTGAAAACTAAGGAGGTTTATCATGAGTGTATTAGATGATATAGCTAAAAATGCTAGTAAGGGAATGGACAAAATTACTGCTCAAAATGAAAAAGCGGTAGCCGACAAAAAAGATCCATCAAAGAATCCGACACCATAACCTAACTGGATATATGATAAAAAGCCCGAGATGTAAATCCCGGGCTTTTTAAAGCGTTTATATATTAGTAAAGAGTGTAGTAGGCCACCTGTTGAACTTTCGCTTTCGTCCTTTCGGACTCATCAGCACAAATACGCATTTGTGGAGCGAATATGACAAGCAGATATGGGGTTAGGAAGAAAGCACACGGATGACCGTGACAACCAGGTTTTAACCCATAGCCACTTGCCATACTCGCTCTATCGAGCTACTCGTTCAGGTACGGCTTGATGCGCTCACGGACAGCGTCGCTCAGCTCGTCGAAGCCCATCTCCAGGGAGCCGGGTCCGGTCGAGTGGGTCTGGCCACCGAGATGTTCGCTGGCGATGATGGCGGCGCGCTCGCGTCCCTGTTCGTGGATGCCCTGTGTCATATTGCCGTTCGGGTCGCCGTTGTTGGAGCGCAGCTCGTCGATGATCGTCTTGGCGGCGTTCTGACCATTGTCGCGGTCGTAGCCCCACGGGCTGAAGCTATCTCCGGAGAGATCGACCTTCATGACGCGTCCCTGAAGGTAATCGAAGTAAGTCTGGCCCTCGTCGAGGATGGCCTGAGCCTGCTCGGTGGTCA
>Ga0157374_10002034_pt1 | contig 16983 bp, 17 predicted proteins | sample M25metaG_FD_115308 | JGI IMG/M metagenome (GOLD analysis project Ga0157374, IMG submission 115308) | Miscanthus rhizosphere microbial communities from Kellogg Biological Station, Michigan, USA - M2-5 metaG | ecosystem: Host-associated > Plants > Roots > Rhizosphere > Soil | place: USA: Michigan...
AGGCGAAGCACGACAAGAATGGCGTGACCGTGACGATCACGCCGAAGGACAACGTCGACGCGCTCAAGACCGAGATCGATGGTCGTATCCAGAAGGCGGCCGACTGGGTCAAGGCGAACATCCAGCCCGGCGACAAGGGCAACCAGGGTGGCGTCGGCGGCGGCAAGGCCGACGAGGGCATGAACCACTCCGGCAAGGGCGACGCCAAGGGCCTCGAGCGCAAGAAGGCCGGCGACGGCAAGGGCGGCGGCAAGGGCACCGGCGGCGGCGGTGGCGGCGGCACGGGCGGCGGCAGCGGCAAGTCGAAGTAGCGTTACTTCGTCGTCGGTGCGGCGGCCGGTGCACGCGGTGCGTGCATCAGGTACTGCTGGGCGAGATCGTCGCGCAGGATCTTGGCGATCGCGGGATCGATGATCGCGCGGTCGCTCTTCGAGATCGCGTCGTCGCTGACTTTCTGATCGTTCTGGAAGTAGAAGATCTCGACGCACTCGGGGAGCCCGTTCCGCCCGAAGCGGATCGCGCGCCCGCCGATCGTGCCGATCTTGAGCTCCTTGATGCCGAGCGCCATCGGCGCGTTGACCAGGTCGACCTTGTAGATCACCCAGGCCGGCACACCCATCATCAGGGCGGTGGCCCGGCGTTGCGCGGTCACGTCGGTGCCGGTGAGGTCGTGCACGATCGGCGACTCGAGCTGCGGCGGATTGATCCACTCCGAATGATCGGGGTCCGCCTTGATCGGCAGGTCGGCGAGCTGGAGCAGGGTGCGATAGGTCAGCGTCGGAAGGCCGACGTAGTCCTTCGGCTGGCAGGGGCGCGCGACCTGCGGCGCCGGCATGTTCTGCGCCATCTTCGCGGCGAGCGCCTTCACGAGCGCCGGATCGGCCTCGGGCTGCTTCGGCGTGGACCTGCAGGCGGCGACTGCCGCGAGCAGCAGGACGAAGTTACGCGGAGATGATGGTCCCGACATCTTTGCCCTCGAGCGCTGCGAGCACCTGGCCCGGCTTGAGGCCATTGACGATCTGCAGCTCCTTGCACCAGCGTGCACGCGGCAGGTAATCGACGACCACACGCTCTACGACGACGTCGGGCAGGTTTCGTTCACGCAGCTCCTTGGCGGTGATCCGCGGGATGTGCGTGGCGGACGGCGTCTTCTTCGGATCGTCGGTGTAGAGGCCGTCCTCGTCCTTGATGAAGATCGCGCGGCGCGCGCCCAGGAACTCGCAGGACAGGAACACGCCCGCATCCGTGCGGTGCGGCGGGATGCGCGAGCCTTCTTCCCGCTTCTCCCAGTACCCGAATGGCGGCATGCCCGACATCACGGGGACGCAGCCGAGCTGGAGGTAGAGCGGGAGCTTCTCGAAGTCGTCGGGCAGGATGTAGAGGCCGCCGTGCTTGGCGAGCAGCATCTGCACCATGCGCGCGTTCTGCATCGGGATGTACTTGCCGAGCGTCGCGATGACGCCGGTCGGCATCTCGAGCTCGGAGGCGATCGCGTAGATGTGGCGCGCGCGGGTGCCGCCGCCGACGAGCACGACGACCTGGATGCCGCGCTTCCGCGCCTCGATGATCTCGTCGAGGATCGGGAACAGTGCCGCGCGCCCGCGGTCCATGATCGACTGGCCGCCGATCTTGACGACGCGGACGTCGGGCATCACGGCCACCGGGCGGTAGTCGTGGGACGCATTGCTGCCGGTCAGCGTGGAGTGCGCGAGCGTGGACTCGATGGTGCGGCGCTCGCTCATCGTGCACCGCCCTTCGTGATCACGGTGCCGACGTCCTCGCCGTCGAGGGCCTTGGTCAGCTCACCTTGCTTGAGGCCGTTGACGATCACGATGCGCTTGATGTTCTTCGCCTCCGCCCACGTGCGGTAGAGCTCCTCGTCGAGGATGTTCTCCTTCGGCGGGTGCGCGATCAGCTCCTCGAGCGTCACGCGTCCGTACTTCTTCGCGTCGGCGTGCAGGGCGGGGTCGCGATCGTAGAGGCCGTCCTGGTCCTTGACGAAGATGATCTGCTTGAAGCCCAGCACCTCGGCCATCTGGAACAGGCCGAAGTCGCTGCCGTGCATCGGCACCGCGCCTTCGAGCGGCGGCGGCTCCCAGAAGTGGAATGGCGGCACGCTGATCGCGATCGGCGTGATGCCGGCGTCGAAGTAGAGCGGCAGGTCCCAGAAGTGGTCGCGCTGCATCGGCATCGAGCCGTGCGGGGCGAGCAGGGCGTTCAACAGAATCGCGTTGAGCTCCTCCATCGCACCGACGAGCTGCGCGATGCCGCCGGTCGGCAGGCCGAGGTCCATCGCGACCGACATCGTGTGGCGCACGCGGGTGCCGCCGCCGACGCCGATCACCATCTTGTGGCGCTTCTTGACCTCGGCGAGCTCGGCGACCAGCGGCAGGATCGCGTCCTTGCCGCGGTCGAAGATGCTCTGGCCTCCGATCGAGACCATCGAGACATCCGGGAAGATCTGAACGTCGCGGTCGCTCTCCGTGCCCGAGAGCACCTGCTTGTTCTGGAGCGACTCGCGCATCAGCCGCGATTCGATATGCGTGCGGCCGTCACCGCCGACGAGCTTGTTCATCGTTAGCCTTCGATGGTAGCGCCGAAAATACGAAAGGCGCCCGAACTCCGGCGCCTTTCGCGAATCAGCTCTTTGCGAGAATCACTGCGCGGGCGGGTCGAGCTTCGTCGTACCGCAGCCGCCGGCCATCACCTTCGCCATCGTCAGGTCGTACCAGCTGTTGAGAGCGGTCATTCCCTGGTTGTTGGTCGCGTTGAAGGTCGGGTGCTCCGTGTGCGGCGGCTGAGCCTTCGACACACCGTCGAACGACGTGGTGTTGACGATGATCTTGCCCATCTTGCCGCCGGCGCCCGGCTGCGTCAGGTCGACCGAGAAGTACTGGATCATGTAGTACTTGTTGGTCGCGATCGTCGTGAACAGGCCGGGGGGGCCGCCCGTCGGCGAGCTCTCGGCAACCTGCGTGACGATCATGCCGTAGCCGCCGGTCGCGTGGCACGACTCGCAGCGCGAGCCGTTGTTCGTCTGCATCTGGCCCCACGCAGTCGCCATGTTGGCGCTGTTGAAGTCAGTGATGTTCATGCAGGCGGACCACTCGTTCATCAGGCGAGCCGTCGCTGCGCCCGGGCTCTCGGTCGTGCCGCCACCGGAACCGGTCGTGCCGCCACCGGCGCGCTCGGTCACTTCCTGGGCGAGCCAGTCGGTGATCGACTGCTGCTCGGCCGCCGTGAAGCTGCGGCCGTTATGGCCCGCGGCGACCTGGGTCAGGACTCCGGCCGATGCCGGGGTGAAGTTACCGACGAGCGCCTGGTAGCTGGTCGCCGTCGCGTAGCCGTCCGCCGCGGTGGCCGCGAGGAACTGGGTCGAGCCCGGGTTGTTGCCGACCATGTGGCAGCCCGCCATCGCACAACCAGACACGGCCGTCTTGCTGCTGATGATGGGGTACACGTTGTCGTCGAACATCTTCTTGGCCATCGAGTTCGGCGTGGGGTTCGGATTCGTGCCGCCGCCAACCGGACCGGGGGGCTGCGTGGTGCCGCCCATGTCGTCCAGCTGACCGACGCAACCGACAAGACCCATCGACGCAATCACCGTAGCGAGGAGTACAGACCGCATCGTTGTTCTCCGTGTTCTTGAGGTAGAGGAGGGGTGGGTTGCGTTCGGGGGTTAGGCGCGGCGGCGGCGGATGATGGCCGCGAGACCGATGAGGAGGAATGCCGCGCCGCCACCAGTGCCGTTCGAGGTCGAGCAGCCACCGAGCGTGGTGCCCGGGTCCTGCGTGGTCGCGCCCTGGTCGCCACCGGCGCCGCCGGTGTTGCCGCCCGTGCCGCCCGTGCCGCCACCGGTGCCGCTATCCGAACCCGAGCCAGTGCCACCGGTCTGAGCCGCCGGGGTCTGCGCCACCGGGATGACCGTGATGTACGCCGACAGCTTGATCTTCGCGCAGTCGAGGCAGGTGGCCGACGGGGTCTCCTCGGGCGCCTTACCGGTCGACGCCGAGATCATCAGGTACGCGTCCTCGCCCGCAGCGCCGGTCGCGAACGGGTTCTTGATCATGTCCATCCCGGAGTAGTTACGGCCCTGGTTACCCGGGTTGTTGCCGAGGTAGTTCGGGTAGAGGTGGCGGTCGTACGGACCCGGGGTGAACGACTCACCAGCCGCGAACGTGTTGGCCGTCTGGTCCCAGGTCACGACGCGAGCCTGCGTACCACCCGTGCCACCACCGGTGTGCGAGCCCGAGAGGAACACGATGCCGGGGACGAGCTTGTCAGTCGTGCCGAACATCGCCGTGGTGAAGCCGAGGTGCGTGCCGTCCATGCCGAGGAGCTTCTGGCTCATGTCGGTCATCGGGACGACGTACGACATGCCGGTCTTGTCCGCCTTGATGACGGCCATGTTGTTACCGAAGTACGTGCCGCCCTTGGCGTTGCCGTTGTTGTTGCCGCGGACGTCGCCGGAGCGCCAGACGAGCATGTCGCTGCGCACCAGGTTGCCGGTCGCGTCGGGGAGCGAGATGCGGTCATGCGTGGCGCGCATCGAGTAGGTCTTCGCGCCGTCCGGCAGGGTCTTCTTGCCGTCGATCTGCTGCTTCCAGTAGATCATCGCCTGGCCGGTCTTGGAACCGCTGATGTCGATGGCGGCCATCCAGGTGCCATCGCGCTGGGGCTGCGTGTTGCCTTCCGTCCAGGTGCAGATCGCCGTGTCGGGATCCGTACCGGTGGTGCAGTAGCCGTGCGAGCGCTCCTCACGCGGGCAGAGCGAGACGTCCGCGGTCTGCTTGAACGTCGCCTTGGTCGGGGCGGCAACGTTGTCGACCGTCACTTCGAACTTCTGGGCCCAGCCGTCATCCTGGCCGTTGCCGTTGCAGCCGCGCCACGCCACGAGGTGGCTGACGACGCCGACTTCCTTCGCGAGCCACGTGGACGACTTGTCCTGGTTCATCGCGCAGTCGTCGTTGTTCTTCGCGTAGATCCGCGTCTGCGGCATGATCGTCGCGCCGGAGGCGTTGAAGCACTCCATGTAGCGCTCGGTGTTGTTCGTGTTGTTCGGCTGGTAGTTGTACTCGGCGCAGATCGCGTTGCCGCCAGCAATCGCGTACGCGATGGGGTGGTTCGCGTTGCGATACTCGTTACCCTGGTTGTCGGTCACGAACCGCGCGCCGCCGGTCTGCGCGGTGTTGGTGCCGAGGCCCGTGAAGTCCGCCTTCGCCGCAACCGAGCCGTCCGGGTTCTTCACCAGAGCGAAGGGAACCAGGGCGAGCTGGATGCGGTCGTTCGCGCGGTGGCTCACCGTGGGAGCCGCCGGGTCGACGAGGTCGGTGTTCATCGAGAACATGAGGCCGTGGATGCCGTCCTTGAACATCGCAAGGTGGGCCATCTCGTTACCCGGCTGCTCCTCGTCCGTACGGCGGAGGCGACCCGGGGTCGTCCCGTTCGGGGCCGTGATCGGCGCGAAGTCCGAGGGGCTCGAGGCGATCACCTTGGTGACCTGGGGAGCGCGGACTTCAGCTTGTGCTGCGGCAGGCAGCAGCCCGGTCACAGCGAACATCGCGACGGTGAGCTTGCGGTTATTCATCTTTGGCCCCTGGGTTGGCGGTCGGTTGTTGATGGGAGGTTCCTTGAGCACGGCTTGTGCCATTCGTTTTGCGCCACAAGTGCAAGGAAACACTCGATGTGACCTGGGTGAAACATGGGGGCGAGACCTCCGGGGGTGGGGCCCCAGCATCCCCAAAGCATCGGGATCTCGCGAGCCTGTGAGTCCCGGACAGCCCCGGACAGCCTCCAAGTAGCTGCCTTCCGTCACCCGTGCAGGGCTCGTGCTCGGTACTGCAGTAGGTAGTGCGGTACGCAGGGCGGCACCGCGTACCAGGTACCAGGTGGTTACGTGGTGCGTGGGGCAGTAGGTACGTGGGTGGTGCCCGGTCCCCCGGGGACGGGACTCCAGTCCCAGTCCCACATCGGGGGAACAGTCGGAGCTCAAAGCAATCGCAGCCCGCCAGAGGGGGCGCAGATCGCGAGCTACTCTTCGTCGGGCTGGATCACCGGAAGCTCGTCCGGCTTGATCTCGCGCGTGTGCAGCGCGACGGCGTTGGCGCGAATCCCCTCACCCTCACCGAGCAGGATGCCGCCCTTGGCCTGAGCGCCGGCGGTGAAGCGCATCTTCGAGAGATCGCTCCACGCGATCTTCTCCTTGCGACGCTCGTCGCGAATCACCCAGCCCTCGACGATCTTCGAGGTGTCGACGCCTTTGCTCTTCAGGAAGTCGGCGAAGCTCCAGTGCAGCTCACCGTCGGGCGTCTGCTGCGCTTGCTTCGGATCGAGCTCCTGGCGCTTCACGATCGTCGCGAGCTTGTCGTCGAGATAGACGCGGACACCGCCGCGCGCCGGCTCGCCGTAGTACGGGACGCCGTCCTGCGGAACGCCGTCGAGCTCGATGCCGTCGCGCGTGATCGTCGGCGGCTTGCGGTCGATGTAGATCATCACGCCGTTGATCTTGTCGGGCTGCTTGCCGTTGCCGAAGTGATCCGGCACGTGCGGGATCGCCTTGCCTCCGACGAGCGCGCCGAACCGGAACATGAACTCGTCGGCAGCCTTCGACTGCAGATCCTTTCCGGTGACCGCGATCGTCTGCGAGAACTTCGGCCCGTAGACGTGCATCATCTTCACGCGCTTGATGTCGACGCCGAGTGCCGTGAGGTAGTCCGTGAACTTGTAGAAGCGCATCTGCGACCACTTCCACCCCGGACACTTCTCGATCGGGCAGCCCGGCGGCTTGTTGTCGGAGACCTTGTCCTTCACCCACGTCGGTTTCAGCGTGATCGGCAGCTCGCCGAAATCGACGAATCCGATCGGTTTTCCGTCGAGGTAGACGCCGATGTCCTTCCACCGCGACATGCCGCTCTTGAACTCGGCGGGCGTGTAATCGGGGTTCGAGTTCGGCGGCGAATCGGGCGGCTTCTGTTGCGGGATGAAGAGTCCCGCGTCGACGCCGGCGGCGGAGCCCGTCACGGCGACTGCGGATCCGGCGTAGGGAGCAGGGGCGATTTGCTGCTTGCCGCCCGTTGCGTCGCGACAGGCAGCCACCGCGAGAGCGAGAACAAGCAGTCGAGACAGGTGCATCGTCGCTCTATTGTTTGCAGTGAACATTCCAGGTGCAACCGTGCGACACTCTTCTTTGCCGGTACCGACCACGAGGTCTGGGGGCCCCATCACCGGGGATGTATCCCCAACTCCGCTCGCATGCACGTCGAGGGAATCCGCGGGGTTCGCGCTGGCACCACCATTGCGTAATGGAGCCGTCATGCGATTCGCCGGGATCAGCGCACTGTTCATTCTCGCTGCGGGCTGTGGAGTCGGAGACGACGGGTCGATGATGCCCGACCCCAACGGTCGGCAATGCACGGCCACGCTCACGACCACAGGAACCTTCGTAGCTGACGCAGCAAATCCCGCCCCGATGGGGTGGGCGACGTGCTGGCCAGTCGGCACGTGGACGTTCACCGCCAAGGTGGGCACCACGGACTGCACGCCCGCGCCGACGCCGGCCGCGCAGTACGTCATGAAGGGCATCGTGCAGCCCGATCAGAACGGCGATCCGATGGCCGTGATGCAGTTCCAGGGCGACGCCTCGATGCGCCCGATCGCGAAGTACTCCGACGGCGGCTCGGGCCTGTGTGAAGGCGAGCTCGATCTGTATTCGACCGACGGCAAGACCGCGTGGCTGCTCAAGCCCGAGCTCAACGCCGACAACTCGCTCACGGGCGACGGTGAGTACGGCGTGTTCGCGACGGATCAATATCCGCTCTGAGTCATGAAGAAGCTGCTCGCCATCGGATCCGCCGCGCTGCTCGGGTTGCTGGCGCTGATCTGGTACCAGCTGCACGAGCCGGCTGAAGCCGCGCCCGCGCCGGTCGCGAAGGTCGAGCAGGGTCCGGTGATCTCGCCGCGCGCGCAAGGCAGCGGGCTCGCCCAGGTCGCCGCGAAGGTCGCTGCGGCCTCGGACAAGCCGCAGAAGGTCGATCCGGCGAGCGACGCGTTCTTCTACGCGTTCGACGATCGCGCGCCGCGCGAGCCGCAGGTCGGCGCTGCGACTTGCTACACGGGCGGCATGAACCGCGTGCATCGCAACGCGAAGCTCAAGCTGTTCGCCGACATCGTCGTGAAGGACGGCGAGGTCACGTACCAGAACGTCAAGATCAGCCCCGAGTCGACGATCACCGACAAGTCGCTCATCGACTGCATGGTGCGCGAGGTCGCGGCGACCCACTGGCACGACGACACGCTGCCCGACTACACGCTGCCCGCCGACGAGATCCTCATCCGCCCCGAACGCGGCATGAAGAAGTACACGAAGGAAGATCGCGACTACGAGGGCAGCGGTCCCGACTTCACCGGCAAGGTCATCAAGGCGCAGTAGGCGCGCCGAGCAACGCACGGTAGAGCTCGACGGCCCAGTCCAGATCCTCGAGCGGGACGAACTCGACGGCGGCGTGCGCCTGGCTGATGTCCCAGGGGCCGCCGACGATCGCGTCGATGCCGTGATGCTGGTAGAGCGCGGCCTCGGTCCAGAAGTCGAGCGAGCCCACCCGCGCCACGTACGGGCGAACCTCGTCGGCGAGCGTGCTGCAGGAGAACGGCGCGTGGTCGATCGTCGTGGCGATCGCGATGCCGGCGTCGATCGCGGCGGCGCACGCGGCGAGCTCGCGATCCCACGCGGCGCGATCGAAGCCGGGGTAGGGCCGCAGCGACCACTCGAGGCGGCCGCGTTGCGGGATCACGTTGAACGCGACGCCGCCGTGGAGCGCCGCGAGGTTGAGGCAGGTGCCGCGCATGTCCGGCGGGCCGTCGCCGATGCGCGCGCGGCCGATCTCGTCGAGCGCGACCGCGAGCTTCGCGAGCTGCACCATCGGCTTGGGCATGTGGTCGGCCTTCGACGAGTGGCCGCCCTGGCCCTCGAGCGACGCATCCTGGCCGAGCACGCCGCGATGCGCGATGCCGGCGACGCGCGCAGTCGGCTCGCACACGATCGCCTGCTTGATGTGGCGTGCGTGGGGCGACGCGAGGAACGCCTCCATCACCGCGCTGCCGGCCTCCTCGTCGCCCGAGAACAGCACGCCGACGTTCTTCGGAGCGCTCTCGAGCGCGATCAGCGTGGCGGCGATCGCGCCCTTGGTGTCGGCGGAGCCGAGGCCGTAGAGCCGGCCGCCCTCGACGTGGGGCTGCCACTGATCGCGCGACCAGCCCGCGTTCGCGGGCACGGTGTCGACGTGGGCGTTGATGATCCGGCGCGGCGTGCCCCAGTGCGCGAACACGTAGGCGCCCGGGCGGCCGTCGGTGCGCGGGCTCTCGCCCACGATCACCTCATCGGCGCCGCGCGCACGCAGCAGCGGAGCGAGGTGCTCGCACAGGCGCTTCTCGTCGCCGGCGACGCCGTCGGGGCCCGCCTGCTGCGTGGGAATGGCGACGAGCTCGGCGAGGATCTCGGCGACGCGGTTCATCACGCGGCCTCGATCGCGCGCAGCGCTTGCCACGCCGGGTGCGCGCCGATCTTCGCGAGCGCCTGCGCGAGCAGCGTCTTGCCGGGCTCGGTGCGATGCCAGGTCGAGGCGCCCGACGGATGCGGCAGCGCGATCACGTCGAACTCGACGCCGGCGATCGAGCCCTTGCGCTGCTGGCCGATCACCTCGGTGAGCTTGTCGATGTCCGGATAGAGCTGCGCGATGGCCAGCTTGCCGACGGGGATCACGAGCTGCGGGTGCAACAGCTTCACCTCGGCCTGCAGGTGTTTGCTGCAGCGCTCGATCTCGCCCGCATCGGGCACGCGATCGCCACCGCCGCCCGGCGCCTTGCCCGGGAAGCACCGGCACACCGCCGCCATGTACACGCGCTCGCGGAACTGCTCCTCGGAGAGGCCGAGGCCGGCGAACCACCCGAACATCGTCTTGCCTGCGGTCCACGCGAAGGGTTTTCCCGCGGGTCCCTCCCGGGTGCCGGGCGCTTGGCCGATGAGCATCACCGGCGACATCACGGGCCCCCCGCTCACGACGGGCCCGATCATGTTCGGGCACGCGTTGCACGCGAGAAGCCGCGTGACGTGGCGGCGCAGCTGGACGAGACTCACGACGCGACACTATGACGCATTCGCGTGACGTTGGCGGTCCGGAGTCCTCGCAACTGCTGGTGATCCCGGCAATCGGAGATCCGGCAGGCGCGGCGCGCCACGCAGGGTAAAATTACTTCGTGAGCACCCTCGACCACGAGCCGCTGATCCGCCGGGTCCTCGGCACCAACTATCTCCAGCTGACGATCAACAAGCTCGTCGTCGAGGAGGACCCGACCGACGGGAGCAAGGTGAAGGCCTTGATCACCGAAGGGTCCGAGACCGTCGAGGTCGACGGCAAGGGCGTCGGCGTCGTCGACGCGCTCTACAACGCGCTGCTGACGCGCTACGCGCGCGAGTATCAGTCGCTCAAGACGATCCAGCTCGTCGGTTTCCAGGTCGCGGCCGACATGCAGTCGAAGAAGGTCCAGGCCGGTGTCGACGCCGTCGGTCGCGTCACGCTCGACTTCACGAACTCCGAGGGCCGCCACTTCACGTTCACCGATGCCTCGCGCTCGGTGACCACGTCGACCGCGAAGGCCGTGCTCCTCTGCGTGCAGTACTTCGTCAACGCCGAGCGCGCGTTCCTCACGCTGCACAACGCGCGTCGCGACGCACTCTCGCGAGGCCGCGAGGATCTGGTCGCGCGCTACACCGCCGAGATGGCCGAGGTCGTCGAGTCGACGTCGTACGCCGAGGTGATCGCGAACATCCGCAAAGAGCTGAGCTAGGACGCTTTATCATTCCGCTCGTTCGCGCGCGCCGACCTCGTGTCGTTCCGCACACTTGATGCCGGACGCTTTATCATTCCGCTCGTTCGTTTGACACGCCCCTACGAGCGGGCGAAGGTCCGGCCGTGCGGAGGGCTGTCGTTCTCGTGCTCGCGGCATGCAGCAGCCATCCGGCTGCGCAGCACCCCGTTGCACCGGCAGCGTCCGCGCCGCAGCAACCCGAGCTAACCGCCGACGTCGTGCTCGCGAAGGTCCGCGGCGGCTACACGACCGGCGTGCAGCGCTGCTACACGCGCTATCTGAAAAACCGCAGCGGCCACGGGCGCGTGCTGGTCTCGTTCACCGTCGATGCGCAAGGCCGCGCGATGGACGGCGCCGCAACCGGCGTGCCCTCACGCCTCGGGGGCTGCATCGTCGCGGAGGTCGCGCGCTGGCGGTTCCCGGCGCCGGCCAGCGGCCAGCAGAGCTTCGCGTTGCCGATCGATCTCATCGCCGACTAGGCTGATCGCCGACTAGGCGCGCGTCGCCGCGTGCACGAACGGCTGCGCCGCCTCGATCTGCGACGCGACGCGGATCAATAGGTCTTCGCGACCGTACGCCGCCGCGAGCTGCACGCCGATCGGCAGGCCGCCAGCGTTGCGATAGAGCGGCAGCGAGCACGCCGGCTGGCCGGTCGCGTTGAACACCGCGGTGAACGGCGCGAAGTCGCCTGCGCGGAAGATGCCGGCGAGTGGATCGTCGGGTGGCGACTTGAACGTGCCGAGCGGGACGGGCGGCTCGGTCACCGTCGGGGTGAGCCACAGATCGTAGGTCTGGAAGAACGTCGCGATCCGGCGGGTCGCCGCGTGCAGCCAGCGCCACGCGCCGATGTATGCGTGCGAGCCGATCAGCCGGCCGAGCTCGGCGAGCTCCCACGTCAGCGGCTCGACGTCGGCCTCGGTGACCGTGCGGCCGAGCATGCCGGCGACCTCGTCGAGATCCGCGGCGGTGCCGGTGACCCAGATCGTGAGGAAGCGCGAGACCCACTCGGGATCCGCGAGCGTCGGGATCTCGACGGGCTCCACGATGTGGCCGAGCGACTCGAGGAGCCTCGCCGCGTGTGCGACCGCCGCGCGGCAGTCGGGATGCGATTCGATCATGCCGCCGCCGCCTTCGGCATCGACATGCGGGTGGCGCGTCGCGTACGCGATCCGCAGCTGGCCGGTCGGCGCACCGACCTCGTCGGCGAACGGCCGCAGTGGCGTCGGCGCGGTGTACGGATCGCCGAGCTGCATGCCCGCGAGTACGTCGAGCACCGCCGCCGAGTCGCGGACCGAGCGCGCGACCACGTGCTCCTGCACGAGCCCGCCGTGATTCTCGCCGTACCACGGCGCCAGCGACACGCGCCCGCGCGACGGCTTGAGCCCGAACAGCCCGCAACACGACGCCGGAATCCGGATCGAGCCGCCACCGTCGTTCGCATGCGCGATCGCGACCATGCCGGCGGCGACCGCGGCCGCCGAACCACCCGACGAGCCACCGGTCGTACGCGTTCGATCGTACGGATTGCGCGACGGCGGCCATGCCGGTGGCTCCGCGGTCGGCACGATGCCGAGCTCGCTGGTGTTCGTCTTGCCGACGATGATGAAGCCCGCGCGGCGCAGCGCAGCGACCAGGTGGCTGTCGACCGGCGCACGCCACCCGAGCTTGCGCAGCGGCGTGATGCCCATCGCCTGCGGCACGCCGGCGACCGTCGCGAGGATGTCCTTGATCAGGATCGGCACGCCGCGGAACGGACCGTCGGCGGGGACCGTCGCGCGCGCCTCCTCGAACAGCGGGATGATGACCGCGCCGAGGTCGGGATTGTCGCGCTCGATCCGAATGATCGCCGATTCGACGAGCTCGCGCGGCGAGACCTGACCTGTGCGTACGGCTTCCGCCTGAGCGGTCGCATCGAGGGCGGAGAGCTGCATCAGCGCCGAAGGTAAACGTGATATGCCCCGCTCGTGCAACTGCAAGGCAAGCGAGCGCTCGTCACCGGCGGGGGCCGCGGGATCGGTCAGGCCTGCGCACACGCGCTTGGCATGGCCGGCGCGCACGTCACCGTATGCGGTCGCAGCGCTCGCGACCTCGCGGCGGTCGCGGCGCAGGTCGGCGGCACCGCGCTCGAGGTCGACCTGCTCGATCGCGCATCGACCGACCGCATGCTCGCCGCCGCCGGCGACATCGACATCCTCGTCAACAACGCCGGCATGGCCGAGAGCGCGTCGCTCGAGACGACGAGCGACGAGCCGTGGGATCGCATGGGCGAGCTCGACGCCACCGCGCCGCGTCGCGTCACGCGCGCGCTCGTGCCAGGCATGGTGAAGCGCGGGTGGGGACGCGTCGTCAACATCGCGTCGAACGCCGGCGTGTCGGGGTACGGCTACACCGCGGCGTACTGCGCGGCGAAGCACGCGATGGTGGGCTTCACGCGCGCGCTCGCGATCGATCTGGCGCGCACCGGCGTCACGATCAACGCGCTGTGCCCGGGCTGGGTCGATACCGCGATGGCCGCCGAGGCGGTCGCGCGGATCGCGCAGAAGACGAAGCGCAGCGAGGCCGAGGCGAAGCAGACGCTCGAGGCGATGAGCCCGCAGAAGCGGATGATCCAGCCCGCCGAGGTCGCGCACGCCGCGCTGATGCTGTGTGCCGACGACGCCCGCGGCATCCACGGCCAGACGATCGTGATCGACGGAGGAGCGATTCTCAAATGAGCACTCATCTCGTCATCGATCCCAACGGGCCGCCGCCGAAGGGCTACGCCGACGGCCGCATCGGCCACGGACCGGTCTTGCACATCGCCGGGCAGATCGGCTGGAAGAACGGCGTGTTCGAGGCGAAGGACCTCGTCGGCCAGTTCGCGCAGGCGCTCGACAACATCCTCGCGGTGCTCGGCGCTGCGCACGGCCACGTCGAGGACATCGCCGAGATGACGATGTACGTCACCGACATGCCGGCGTACCGCGCCGCGCGCAAGCAGCTGGGACCGATCTGGCGCGAGCGGTTCGGCAGCTACTTCCCCGCGATGGCGCTCGTCGCGGTGACGGCGCTCGTCGAGCCCGAGGCTGTCGTCGAGATCCAAGCGGTCGCCTACCTGGAGCACCCCGCGGAATGAAGCCCACCACGTTCGCCTTCGAGGTCGCGCGCGGCGTCGCGACGATCACGCTCGACCGCCCCAAGCGCCTCAACGCGCTCACGTTCGAGGTCTACAAGGAGCTCGCGGAGACGTTCGAGCAGCTCGACGCGCACGACGAGATCCGCGCGGTCGTGATCACCGGCCGCGGCAAGGGCTTCTGCTCCGGCGGCGATCAGGACGACATCATCAAGCACCTGCTCGGCCAGACCACGCCCGAGCTCGTCGCGTTCACGCGCATGACTGGCCGGCTGATCGCGGCGATCCGGCGGTGCAAGCGGCCGGTGATCGGTGCGATCAACGGCGTCGCGGTCGGTGCGGGTGCGGTCATCGCCGCGGCGTGCGACCTGCGGATCGCGGCGGCGAATGCGAAGTTCGGCTTCATCTTCCCGAAGGTCGGCCTGTGCGGCGCCGACATGGGCGCGACGTACCTGTTGCCGCGCATCGTCGGGCTCGGGCATGCGAGCGAGCTGCTGTTCTTCGGCGAGGTGATCGATGCGGCGCGCGCCGAGCAGATCGGGCTCGTCAATCGCGTGGTCGCCGACGGCGACGCGGCGGTGGCGCTCGCGACCGAGTGGGCGACGCGCCTCGCGAGCGGCCCGGCGTTCGCGCACTCGATGACCAAGCAGATGCTCGAGAGCGAGATCGCGATGACGCTCGCCCCCGCGATCGAGGCCGAGGCGCAGGCGCAGGCGCTGTGCATGCAGCACCCGGATTTCGGCGAGGCGCACGCCGCGTTCAAGGAGCAGCGGCCGCCGCGCTTCAAGGGCGCGCCGGAGTAAGTGATGCAGCTGTCGAGCGACGATCTGCCGATGTTCTTCGACGAGCGTCATGGAGCGCTCGCCGCACGGCTCCAGAAGCTCGCGCCTTCGCTCGAGGAGGCCGAGCACGGCGCGGATCCCGACCGCGCGGTCGTGACGGTGATGGCGCGCGACCGGCTGTTCGAGCTGGTGTGCGGGCCGATCGATACGCGCAGCCTGTGTCTCGCGCGCGAGATGCTCGGCTACGTGTCGCCCCGCGCCGATTCGATCTTCGCGGTGCAGGGGCTCGGCACCTATCCGCTGCAGCTCGCCGGCAGCGCGGAGCAGAAGCAGCAGCTGAGTGCGTTCGCCAGTGGTGCCGGCATCGCGGCGTTCGCGCTGACCGAGCCCGAAGCGGGCAGTGACGTCGCCGCGATCGCGACGCGCGCTGCGCCCACCGCCGACGGCTACCGTCTCGACGGCGACAAGCTGTTCATCTCGAACCTCGGCCTCGCGGATCATGCGGTCGTCGTCGCATCGACCGAGCCCGATCTCGGGGCGCGCGGTCTCACGGCATTCTGGGTGCCGCTCGACGCGGCCGGCGTGACCGTCAAGCCTCTGGTGGCCACGGCGCCGCATCCGATCGGTGCGCTCGAGCTGCGCGGCGTGGCGGTGCCGGCGTCGGCGAAGATCGGCGAGGTCGGGCAGGGCATGAAGCTCGCGATGCAGACGCTCGATACGTTCCGCGTGTCGGTCGGCGCAGCGGCGGTCGGCATGGCACGGCGCGCGCTCGACGAGGCGCTCGCCTTCGTCACGCGACGCGTGCAGTTCGGCAAGCTGCTCGCCGAGCAGCCGCTGATCCAGCGACACTCGCCGACATGCAGGTCGACCTCGACGCCGCACGACTGCTCGTGCTGCGCGCCGCGCATCGCCGCGACACGACGAAGGACCGCGTCACGACCGAGGTCTCGATCGCCAAGCTCGGCGCCACCGAGGCCGCGTTCCGCGTGATCGACCGCGCGGTCCAGCTGCTCGGCGGCCGCGGCGTGATGCAGGGCGCGATCGTCGAGCACCTGTACCGGGCGATCCGGCCGCTGCGCATCTACGAGGGCACGAGCGAGATCCAGCGCACGATCATCGGCAAGGCGCTCGTCACGCCGAGGCTGCCGCGATGACAACGACGTTCCCCGACGACTTCTCGCTCGCGGACTACTTCCTGTTCGATCGCCTGCGCGAGGGCAAGGGCGACAAGGTCGCGCTGCGCTTCGGTGACCGCGCGTGGACGTACACCGATGTCGCCGATCGGTCGCGGGCGCTCGCGCGCGCCCTGATCGACGGCGGCCTCGCGCCCGAGCAGCGCGTCTACGTGGTGCTGCCCGACACGCCGGCGTTCGCGTGGTCGATCTTCGGCATCCTGGCCGCCGGCGGCGTGCTCGCGATGGGCAACCCGATCTCGCCGCCCGACGATCTCGCGTACGTGCTCGACTACGTGCGCGCGACGGTGCTGATCACGACGCCCGACGTCGCCGCCGCGCTCGCCCCGCGCCTGCGCGAGCTGGCGTGTCTGCGCGCGGTGCTGCTCGCCCCGTTCGCCGATACCGGCGACGATCCCGAGGCGTACTGCGATCCGCTGCCCGACGTGCCGTTCTCCGCGTCGCTGTCGCAGGCGATCAAGCAGGGGACGAAGTCGCAGGGCGCGCTGCCGGCGATCCGCCGCGACGATCCATCGATCTGGCTGTTCACGTCGGGCTCGACGGGCCGTCCGAAGGCCGCGATGCACAGCCACCGCGACTTCGCGTTCAACACCGAGGTGTTCGCGAAGCAGACGATCGGCATGCGCGAGGACGACGTCACCGTCAGCGTGCCGCGCCTGTTCTTCGGCTACGCGACCGGCACGAACCTGTGGTTCCCGTTCGCGGTCGGCGCGTCGGTCGGCCTGTTCAGCGAGCGGCCGACCGCAGAGAGCGTGTCAGCCGCAATCGAGCTGTATCGCGCGACGGTGGTGACCAACGTGCCGACCATGCTCGGCAAGCTGCTCGACCTCGACGACGAGCGCCGCGCGAAGGGCGAGCGCGGGCTCGATCTCTCGAGCGTGCGGTTCCACCTGTCGGCCGGCGAGGCGCTGCCCGAGCCGCTGCTGCGGCGGTTCATCGAGCGCTTCGGTGCCGAGGTGTACGATGGCATCGGCAGCGCCGAGATGTTCCACATCTACTGCTCGAATCGCCCGGGCGACGTCAAGCCGGGCTC
>Ga0157374_10002039_pt1 | contig 16968 bp, 10 predicted proteins | sample M25metaG_FD_115308 | JGI IMG/M metagenome (GOLD analysis project Ga0157374, IMG submission 115308) | Miscanthus rhizosphere microbial communities from Kellogg Biological Station, Michigan, USA - M2-5 metaG | ecosystem: Host-associated > Plants > Roots > Rhizosphere > Soil | place: USA: Michigan...
ACGCACTTGGCCAGCCTATCGACGACAAGGGACCCATCCTTTCCAAAGAATTCCGCCTGCTTGAAGGCAAGGCCCCCGGCGTCGTTGAGCGCCAGCCTGTCAAAGAGCCTCTCCAGACGGGAATTAAGGCCATCGACGCCATGATCCCGATCGGTCGAGGTCAGCGCGAGTTGATCATCGGCGACCGCGGAACGGGCAAAACCGCACTTGCTATCGACACCATCCTGAACCAGAAGAATACCGACGTCTACTGTATCTACGTGGCGATCGGCCAGAAGGCCAGCACCGTTGCAAACGTACTCCGTACGCTCGAGCAGCACGGCGCTATGGAATATACAACCGTAGTATCCGCGACAGCCAACGACCCGGCTTCGCAGCAGTACATCGCACCATACTCCGGTACATGTATCGGTGAGTGGTTCCGAGACAACGGCAAGCACGCCCTAGTCGTATTCGACGACCTCTCAAAGCAAGCCGTTGCATACCGCCAGGTATCCCTTCTACTGCGGCGACCGCCAGGCCGCGAAGCGTATCCTGGAGACGTATTCTTCCTGCACTCTCGCTTGCTGGAAAGAGCTGCTAAGGTTTCGAACGAACTCGGCGGCGGTTCGCTGACCGCGCTTCCAATCATTGAGACCCAGGCTGGAGACGTTTCGGCGTACATTCCTACCAACGTCATCTCGATCACAGACGGTCAGATCTTCCTTGAGAGCGACCTGTTCAACTCGGGCGTACGTCCCGCTGTTAACGTTGGTATCTCCGTATCCCGCGTCGGTGGTAATGCACAGACAAAGGCTATGAAGGACAAGAACGTTGCTGGACGCCTCAAACTTGAGTTGGCCCAGTTCCGCGAAGTCCAGGCGTTCTCTCAGTTTGCGTCCGACCTCGACAAGGCGACCCAGGCACAGTTGGCCCGGGGACTTCGATTGGTTGAGATCCTCAAGCAGCCGCAGTACGAGCCTCTCCCGCTTGAGAAGCAGGTTGCAGCAATCTTTGCCGCGACAAACGGCTTCCTTGACGACCTGCCCGTTGCAGCAGTACGCAGGTTCGAATCGGAGTTCCTTGGTTTCTTAGCCGAGAAGTATCCGGATGTGCCGGAAGCCATTGCTCGCGACAAGGTGCTGACCGAGGCAACCGTCGACGGCTTAAAGAAAGCACTTACCGAGTTTAAGGCAAGCTTCAAAGCGTAAGACGCCTCTAACCAAATTAAAAAATCAAAAGGCCTCCCAGACGCAGTTTGGGGGGCCTTTGAATTTCTGGTAGAACTACGCTATCTATATATCATAAGCCGACGTGTAAAATACGCTATACTGACTGTAGACGACTACATACAGCCATAATGTAGACCAATATTCTTTTGCCTGTAAAGGAGCTGCTAATGCCTGAGAATGAACAACCCACTCTTATGAATCCAAAGAAAGATTCTGTCACGACAATGGAGGACGGCCGCCCAATCCGACATTTGATAGAGGGAGTAGTAATCCAGCCCGCTGAAACGCTGGCGGATGAGCGAGGCACACTTTGCCAGATTTCCGCATTGGCTTTGGCCGCACATCCGGCCCCTCTCGTCTATGTTTACCAGTTTACGATCCGGCCTGGAATGATCAAGGGGTGGCATGTTCATTATCTGCACGACGATAGAATTTTTCTCAGTCAAGGCTCGGTAAAAGTGGTCTTGTTCGATAACCGACCAGAGTCGCCAACATACCGCATGGTAAACGAGATATACCGTACCGAGCATCAGCGCACGCTTATGGTCATACCGGCCAATGTCTATCACGCCCATCAAAATGTCGGCAGCACGGAGGCGCTCTTTATTAGCATGCCTACCCGTCCATACAATCATAACGATCCGGACGTCTACCGACTTCCGTTGGACACGACAGAAATCCCCTACAGCTTTGAACGACGCATTGGCTGGTGACCACAGTGTCCGCACCTCTTGTGAGTGTCATAATTGCTACATATAACTGGAGCAGCGTTCTTCCTTATTCCATAGGAAGCGCGCTGCGGCAGACCTTCTCCGACATCGAAGTCCTGGTGGTAGGAGATGGCTGCACCGACGACTCAGAAAGCGTTGTCGCAGGCATTGCCGATCCTAGGGTTCGGTGGATCAATCTTGAAGTAAACACTGGACACCAGACAGGACCAAACAACGAAGGCCTGAGGCAGGCAAGGGGTAAATATGTCGCGTATTTAGGCCACGACGACCTATGGATGCCGCACCACGTCTCGTGCCTGGTTGCTGCTCTCGACGCGGGAGCCGATCTTGCATATGGAGCGGTAAGATACGTTCGCCCACCAGGTGACAGCAATGTCGTAATTGCCATACCGGTCCCATATTTTCCCGGTATGTGGATTCCACCATCAAGCGTAATGCACCGGCATGACTATATAAAGAGGATAGGGGGATGGCAGGACCACCTAAAAATTCATATCGACCCGGATGCCGATATGTGGCTGCGTATTTATGAGGCCGGCGGCAGCTTTGCTTTTGTGCCGCGCCTGACCACAATTAAGCTTCCGGCGAGCATGAGGAGAGATGTCTACAAAGTTCGGCCCAGTCACGAGCAGGCTGATTGGTTTCATCGGATCCAGACGGAAGATGATCTGGAGGCCATCGAACTAACACAGATGGTAATTCTCGCTGAGCAGTATAAGCTTGCTCAGTCTGGCCCTAGGCCATACAGAACCCTGTGTCGGGAGTTCTTAAGCGAAACCGTCGCACGCTTTCAGGCGCGCTTTAAAGCTTTGCTGAGGGGGCAGAGCCTTTCTCGCTACTTGTTTGAGCGGCGGCGGCGGTTCAAGGGACTAAGCTAGCGTCCGGCGAAATTATTTGCCCTACGCTAGCTTACCGTGGATTACATATTTATCAGGTCTGATCCCTGATTGTCGCGCGTTCTCGATTGCATTTCATTCAGGCCCGCAAGCGCGGCCAGGTCTTCAGGGTCCAGGCGCAGAGCTTCCCGGAAGTGTGATATAGCCTCTTCGAGATCACCCGCATCGCGCATCGCCAACGCCAGGTTATGATGAGCCTTCGCGTAATATGGATTTATGCGCAGCGCCTCTCGGAACTCAGAAATAGCCACATAGAGTTCATTTCGAGACAAGAACAGCTTACCCAGGTTATTGTGGGCGCGCTCATTGTCCGGATTGATTCTCACGGCCTCTCGGAATTCTGCAATAGCCTCTTCATGCTGTCCAAGCTTGAACAAAATCACTCCGAGGTTGTAGTGCGCTTCGGCGAAATCGGGATTGCAGCGGATAGCTTCCCTGTACTCGGAGATCGCGTCATCGGAATTGGCTTGATCTTCTAGCGCAAGAGCCAGATCATAATGCGCTTTCGAGTAGTTGCTGTCGGCTAGAATGGCTTCACGGTACTCCGCTATTGCTGAATCAAGATCTCCCGTCAGGCTATAGGTGCGGCCAAGGCTTGTATGTGCTCTAGCGCTGTTAGGCTTGCTCTCTAAATACGTTTCGAAAGCGTTGATGGCTTCAGGGTAGCGCCCAAGGCTTGTAAGCGCCAGTCCCATGTTGTAGCGTGCATCGCGCAGGTTGGGATCGAGTGCAAGAGCCTGTTCATATTCTTCCAGGGCCGCATCAACAGCGCCTATTTCGTCTAAAGTTATGCCAAGTTCAAAGTGGCTCTTGGCAACATTTGGATCGATCCTCACAGCTTCGTGAAGGTGCTCCACCGAGGCTCCCTTGTCTCCAATGGTCCTGAGCGCTACTCCTGCTCCTAAATGAGACCTGTAATCCGCCGGGTTCAGTGCTAATGCTCGAAGATAGGCGTCCAGGGCTTCGTTCTTATACCCCTGGGTGTCCAGTAGCGTCGCAAGCACTCGAAAGGTCTGGCTGTCGCCCGGCTCTTCCACAGTTGCAGCACGAAGTTCCTGAATGCTTTCATCAATCCTTCGGTCGTCATACAGCGACATGGCACGCTGAAAACGTGAACCAGGTGAAGTCATCATAGGTAATGTTTCACTTTCTATATTGAGTTCGGTACTGATTGTCTTGCAATTGTAGAGAAAGTATCGGAATACATTCAATTGCTAATTTCGGATGGTCAAGGAAGACATCACCTTATCAATATTAATACCTAAATCGGACCGAGTTGAAACCTAATTATGAATAAATTGTGAAAATAAAGCAGACGTATTAATGCAGAGTACAGGTGCTAATAGTGTCGCCGCTTCTTAAAGCCCATCTGAGATGTGGATCCGGCACTCGTAGTGCCTGATATTACGACACCTGAACTTGCAGGCAGAGGGTAGGTCACTGTTGTTGCGCCAAAGGCGTAAATCCAATATCCTACACCGGGAAGTAGTTGGCCTCCAGAAGTCACCGGACCATATGAGTTAGTGCTCTGGACGTAGTCGTATAGCGTTGGACTGATTAAATTTACAGGTGAACTCGTCGCTGTGGCGAATGAGTAGTTGTTTGAACCAAATGTCAGGCCTGCAACTTCTACCGGCGATGAGTATGGATCACCAATACTGTTCCAGCCTTCAACGAGATTGCCGATCGATGGGGCAGACGCAGAGGCTGGTGCACCCAGATAAGCAATATTGTCGCCACCAGCTGGAAACACTCCCCAGTATCCCAGACCTAACGCGATTGTTACTGCCGATGGAGCGTCAACACCGCCGCCCTGGTAGTCATAGGTCAAAGTATGCGCGTTCCAGTGAGCGATCAGACCCGTAGTTGTACTTTGCATAAATATGTTTGGCAGTATGTCGGCGTAAGCATACGGAAGGGAGAAGAACTGGATCCCTGCGCCCACGCCAACTCCCTTTTCGATAGTCACGGTCGCGGGAGCGCTAGATGATCCACTCGACGCCGTTACCGTTACGGACTCAGTGGTTGAAACAGGATTGCTTTTGATGCTACTGATAGTAACCGCAGTTGAGCCCGCAGCCACGACAGGCGACTGTGGAAACACAATCGATGACGCCGACGCTGCAGGAACAGAGAAACCTATCGTCGCTCCGCCTGTCGGCGCTGGGGCGTTAAGCACAACAGTTGCACTAAGCCTGCCGCCGCCGAGTACCGTGGTAGGCTGCAATGTGAAAGATGAGATGGATACCTGCCCCTGAGCGGTGACCGCTAGATACACAGTCTGGGACGTAGTCCTGGTTGTTCCGCCCGCCAACGGATTGGTGACTGAGACCGGAAGGCCGGGATTGGAAACCACCGCCGATATACTTGCGTTAGGTACGCTCACCTGTAATTGAGTGGAGCTTACAAACGAAACGTTGGAGGAAGGCAGTACACTGCCACCCAGACTCACTTCTGACTGGGGATCAAAGCCTGAGCCTGTAAGAGTAACTGTCAGACCTAAAGTGCCGGCAATAACCTGAGCCGGCGCAATCGTAGTCAGGCCCGGAGTGGGGAGATCAGCTACGGTCAGCGGCATGATGTTACTCTGCCCACCGAAATTCGCCCCGTTGTCGATAAACAGCTTGGCTACCCCATTTCCAATTGATGCTACTACCGACGCGGGAAGCGTGGCTGTTGCCAGGGAAGGCGTTGCCGAATCAAGCGGATAGCTAACACCATTTAGATTGAGAACGGAATGGCTGCCAAAGCCGGCGCCGTGTATTGAAAGAGTTGAAGCCTGACTTTCAGCATATATAGTGTTTGGGTTTATAGAAGTGATAACCGGCGTTGTTCCCGTGGCAAGCGGACCGTATACACACACTTGTTGTGAATCCGTAGCAAGATACACCCTTCCGTTCGCGACCGTTGGGGGAACGAATTTGGCGAAATTGCCGAAAGAATCTCGGGATGAATTCTGCTTACTGCTCCAAAGTAGGCGAGTTACATCGGACGCATCGAATGCATACAGCGTCCCAGGAACTGTGGCCGTATCCGGACTAGACTCGGGCACGGACGCCCAAACGACCCCTGAGTTAGCTACACTGTCGTTGGATGAAACAGACAATCCAATGCAGCCGGTTCCGGATGCGGATTGAAGAGTGCCCCGAGAACTCGCTGTCGTTGAAAAAATGTTAGACGACGGGTTGAATCTGTAAGCGTATAGAGTATCGTCATGCCCCCAAACAAAGAGCTCAGGTGTCGAAGTATTCCAGTAAATCGGTGAGCCAAGGAGGCCAACTTCGGCTTGCCACTCCTGGACGATGTTGTCACCACTTAAATTTAGCTGCCCCATGTTTGCGGAATTAACCACGTACATATAACCCTGTTTGCCCCCGCCGACTAGCAGGTTGGTTCCCGGAATCAAAATGCATCCGCCAGATCCCAGGTCGGCGTCAAGGACGTTTAGAACGTCGTAATTCCTCGGCTTAAAATAATCCACCTCAGAAAGCAAATTGCCCGACAGGGCAAGCTTTACGAAGGATTCTCCAAAATCCTGAGCGCTTCTATCCTCCGATGCTGTGCTGTTGCCGCTAATAAGATAGACAAATCCACTGCTGTCGACTGTAAGTCCCTGTCCGCCCATCCAGACGCCGCCTCGCCCTCCGTTAGGTGTAACGTTGTAGGCGGCAAGTTGTTGTAGATTGGTTTCTGAATAGGCAAGCACCCATCCGTGGTAAGGATCGATGTCATCATAGGAAGCAAATGCCAGATACAAAACACCGTTTGAAAGAGTGATGGCTGTACGCTGGTTTTCCTTGCTTGTAATGAACGGTACGTGACCCAGTCCGTCGTTTCCGTCCCCAGTGCCATTTACTTGGGCACTGATTACAATTGGACTGTGCGGCTGTTCGGAGCCGGTACGTATGTCGAGTCCGTGCAGGCGAAAGATCTGAGAGCCATTTTCGTAAGATTTGGACACGACATATATCGTGTTGTTGCTGGGATCTACTACTGGAGTGCTGATAATGCCAACTTCAACGAGGATATTGTCCGTATTGATAACCGAACTGGGGACTGGTACGCCGAGCGATGTGTGCCACAACAGCGTGCCATCATCAGCATCGTACGCGTACAGGCTATCATGCGCAGTTGCCACATACAGCACATTGTGTGCGCCTTGTCCAGCGATAGGGACTCCCGGTACAAATAGTGGTTGTGCGAAAACAAATCCATCCGCAGGCAGAGTAAATAACTTGCCAAAGGTCGCGGGGGAGACATTGCGGGCATTTAGGGTAACTTCGCTGAGGTTGGCGCCAGTTCGGGAGTTGTCGTTGTGCTGCGTTAGTACGCTAACTTGCGCTGATGATGGTTGAGGAATAAGTGACAGCAGTCCAAGCGCTAATGCTGCCGTAAGGAAACTATGGTTAGGCGGCCTGAAGAAGTTCATTGCATCGAAACCTGAAGTTCAGCCGCTCCTCCCGCCGCCTCCAGCAGACCCGATTTAGTCGACTTTGGAGGCAGCAGGCGAAACGGACGAAATAGTTCAGGTTTCTTCGGCGTAGGCCAGCTGTTTTCCTTCTTGGTTATAGATAACAACTGTGCAGGAGTTTGCTTTATCTTCAGGCAGGTATTCTTTGCGAACATCGGCGTAGATTATACGATAAAACTTCGCTCTGGACTTAGCCTGATGCTGCGTCACGCTCTGCGGAACAGTTACGCTGAGGACGTGGTTCTCCGGTGCGAGAGATTTCATCCTGACTGTACCTCCGGCAATCTCGCCAATCCAAGCTTTCAGATACTCCATATGCTTTGGATAGGAATGGGAATCCTGGGCCTCCTGATCCATATCGCAAAGCCGAAGAATCTGCTGGTTTAGAGTGTTGCCTTCATACACGTTCGTGAACGCGTGATTAAGCGTGGAAGAGTTGTGGCTGGTCCAATAGAGAGCAAAGACCAGAACAGACGCAAAGATGTTGTAGCTTTTAAAGGTTCGCGATTTTTGTCGCACGAACGATTTTGGGCTAATGGCTGGCATCGTCCGGCGGCTGGAGGCGTTGCTCTTATGGCGAGCTCCACCAGTCACGCATCCCGGACAATATGGGTAGTTAGGGGTGCGCAGTTCGTTGCACTTTGAGCAGCGGTAAAACACTGTGTAACCTCCATTAAATGAACCCGTCAACCATACATCAGTCGACTTTTATTTTACATACAAATACAGTATACCAAGCCTTTGCCGAATTTTATATTAACTCTTCGTTAAATTTTATGTGAAAAGTAAAAAGCCCGCAGCAATTTTTCAGGACGCTCTACAAATACATTGTACAACGAAATTTTAGCGTACAGACATTAAGAGCCGAAAGGGGTGAAAATATGCGTCGAGACCACTGCGCGCCGTGTTTGATAGTGTAATGACGCAGAAGCAGCCTCAATGTTCATTGCATGAAATTATTGTAGGGTGTATCAACCCAGGCATGTGACGTAGAGCTAAGCGCTCATTGTTTCCGCGAAGGCAAAGGCTCGCACGCTGACAGCTGGATCCAGCTTTAGCGTGTTCATGTACTGAGCGATTATTTCCTTGGTATCCATTCTGCCGCGTATCGTGCCGCCTATATTAAAGTGAGCCCAGCCCATATCGGGGTCGATCTGCAGCGCCTGTTGCCATTCATAAAGCGCGTACTTAAGTTGTCCCGTCCTGTAGAACGCATTGCCCAGGTTAAAGTGAGCACGCACAAAGCTAGGCTGCATATGGACAGTTTGCTGCCAACATTCGATTGCTGCCTCGTAAAAGCCTAACTGCGCATGCGCCACCCCAAGATTGAAATGGGCCAGAACATGCTCAGGGTCCAGGCGAATCGCCTCCCGCAGCTCGAACATGGCCATCTCGGTATTACCCTTCAGAAACATGGCTGCGCCGAGATTGTGATGTGCGTCGGCAAATAGAGGATCGATCTTCAACGCCTCTCGCCACTGTTCGATGGCTAAATCCAGCTGGCCTTTAATTCTTAGCGTCAAACCAAGAGCGTTGCGAGCACGCGTATTGCGTGATTCCAGACTCAGGGCGTGCCGGTACTCCGCAATTGCTGCATCAATCTGCCCGCGGCTCGAATAGAGGTCGCCGAGCTGATAGTAAGCGTTTGCAAGTCTGGGGTTAATTCGAATGGCTTCACGAAGGTGAACCAGCGCTTCTTCCGGCTCGCCGATCTTATTCAGCGCTTTTCCAAGTTCGTAGTGCGCTCGGGCGTGCTCCGGATGGTTGCGAACCATGATACGCCAATTTTCAATAGCTTCGTTCAACAGGCCCTGTTTGGCCTGCACAACGCCAAGATCGAAGTAGGCGCCTGTATCCTCTGGTGAATGTTTAATGGCTTCCTGTAGCGCCGCCGAAGCGGAATCGATCTGCCCTCGCGATATAAGGGCAATACCGAGCATATGGTGGCCTTCAGGCGCGTCCGGATTTAGCGTAATTGCCTGCCTGAAGCACAGAATAGCTTGATCCTTGGCGCCGCGATGCATCAATGCCTGGCCCAGACTAACGTGCACTACATAGTCATTCGGCTGCAGACGGGCAGCCTCCCGGATATGGCGTATTGCGTCGTCGAACTTGCCGTCAGCCAGGTAAATACCGCCGAGGTTAAAGTGAGCGCCAACATGTGTGGGCTGAAGCTTTATTACCTCCTGGTATTCCAACGCCGCGGATGCCAGAATACCTAAGTCTCTTAAGCGGTTGCCTTCGGCGAAATGGCGGTCTACCGGTGACGCCGGCGGCGCAGATTGATCCGTCGCCGAAGGATCTATCGCAGGATACAGGTATTCGCCATCATTAAGTTCTGAATCTGATTCGTTGTTCGACATAGCACTGAGACCCTTTATCTAACACCCAACTTAGCCCTGGCCGAGATCCCCTTGCTGATATCCAGCAAAATATTCATTAACTCGATCCGCAGTTAGCAGTATTTCTCGAGGCTTAACCCCGTCCTGCGGTCCTACAATTTGTCTCGCTTCCATGTTTTCGACGAGGCGAGCGGCTCGTGTGTAACCGATCTTGAACTTACGCTGCAGGCTTGAGGTGGAGCATTGGCCTTGCAGTACAAGCCAGCGGACACAGGGCTCGAAAAGGTCGTCGATCTCCTCGTATTCGCTTCCTGAGTCCATGCCACTGGCACTGGTCTCGGACGGAATCATCGTGTAGACCGGATCTTCCTGTTCACGCAAATATTTAACCAGCGATTCCGTTTCACGCTCTCCAATGTAGCATCCTTGAACCCGCAGAGGCTTGGACGCGTCAATTGGGAGATAGAGCATGTCGCCGCGGCCAATAAGGCGATCTGCTCCCGGTTGGTCGATAATGGTGCGGCTGTCGATTGAGGTCGCAACCGCAAACGCAATTCGGGACGAAATGTTTGCCTTGATCGTTCCCGTAATGACATCGACCGAAGGCCTCTGCGTCGCGATTACGAGGTGAATACCCGTAGCACGAGCCAGCTGTGCTATGCGACAAATCGACGTTTCCACCTCAGGTCCCTGCTGCATCATAAGGTCGGCAAGTTCATCAACGACCACAACAATAAATGGAAGCCGCTCTTCAGGGGGAACGCGGTTGTTGAACCCATCGATATTTCTTGTGCCAATTTGCGCAAATCGGTCGTAGCGCTCTTCCATCTCCTTGAGGACGCTTCGGAAGATGCCCGCTGCCTGCTTGACGTTCTTAATAACCGGAGCCATCAGGTGCGGGATGCCATCGTAGAGCGACAGCTCAACACGCTTAGGATCGATCATCACGAACTTAACTTCGCGCGGCGTCGCTCGATAGAGAATGCTTGAGATCAAGACGTTCAGACAGACGCTTTTGCCACTGTTCGTGCTTCCGCCCACCAGAAGGTGGGGCATGCGCGTAAGGTCTGCGTACCTGAAATTGCCCGAGACATCCTTCCCAAGTGCAAAGGTCAGTTTGCTAGGCGCAGCCATAAACTCCGGCGTATCGATACACTCGCGCAGCGATACAAGCTGCACGACGTCATTTGGAACTTCGATGCCAATGGCGCTCTTGCCAGGGATGGGGGCCTCAACACGCACGTCGATATCGGCCAGGGACATCGCCAGGTTGTCGGCTAGGCTTACGATCTTACGCACCAGGATGCCAGGTTCAAGCTGGACTTCGTACCTTGTGACAGTAGGCCCTACAGCAACCTGAGAAACGTTGGCGCCGATCTTGAAGTCATTGAGCGTCTGCATCAATACGGCTTGCTTTTCCAGCGACGCTGCTTCGGAGCGGGGTGGACGAGCCGGGGACTCTTTCAAAAGAGTTACCGGAGGCAAATCGAACTTATATGGAGTGCCGTCTTCGGCAAGCGCGAGGGGCAGTTGTACCGACGCCGTACCTCCGCTCTGCCCCGAGTGTTCCATGGCAGGTACAGCCGGTAGGTCCAGCCGTGCCGGCATGGGATCCTCGGCTGATACAATCTTAAGGGTTGGAGCTTCCGGCGTCCAAAGCTGCTTAACTGTCGGCGGATCGACTTCTTTTTGTTCCGTGTCCTTCTTAAGCGACCGCAGGGCTAAAGGCGACCTTACAGTCTCAGGTTCGGCATCAAACGGATCATCCTCTTGCTGAATGGACTTTATGCGAGCAGCTCGTTCTTTCGCTGCTAGTTCCCGCGCGGCCTTTTCTTCAAGCGCGCGGTCCTGCATAATCCGCTCTTTCTCAGCAGCACGGATCGACCTCATTTCAACCGCTGTTTCGTGGGCCGCCTTGGCCGTGCGTGCAACAGGAGCGCTTATTTTCTTGCCCGCGTTGGCGGCGTGTCCAAAGAGGTGAAGCAGACGCATGTCTAGAGCCCAAACGAGCGTGACAACGCCAACTGCCGAAAGAATAAGATTCGAACACAGATCGTTGAAAAGATTACGCAGCGCCCATACAATGCCGGCGCCGACAATTCCGCCATAAGCCGGGATGTCGTCGAACTGATTTAATCGCGTTGTGTGAGCAATCTGCCAGAAGGATACAAACAGTAGCAGGGAAACAATCGTGCCTCCAACAAAATGGGCACGCGTTTCACGCTCCTTGCCGGTTATCAGCAGGATACCAACAACCAAACACACCGGCGGCAAGGCGTAAGCGCCTGCGCCAAGCAGGTATCTGGCAGCCATCGCCATGGCCGATCCAAGCAGTCCGGCTTTCGAGCCGTAGATCAGGCTTGCAAGCAGAAGCGCAGAAAATAATACGACGCAGACGCCGAGGACATCATGCCAGAAGCGCTCATTTCTCCGTGGCGGCTTCGGGCGAGGCGTCTTCGCACTGCGTGGTATCCGCGGCTGTTTCGCCGCGGGGCGGGTCGAGGGCGTCTTTACAGCCATACAGTCTCCATTGGTAGATTATAGCAGATAGCCTACAATGCCACAAGAGAGTCCGGCAAACAATATTTTGCTAGCAGCACACAATGTAACAGGAATATTCTGTGAAAGTCAGTCGAGCTTACTCTTCAACAATACGAACTGGTATCCAACCGATCTGCAGCTTCTTCTTCAAGCAGAACTGGTAAAACCTTTGCGAGAAGACTGTGTGCGGTCTATCGGTGCCGAACCGCTCATAAGTCAGCGCGATATCGAACGGCGGCATCCTTGCCAGGTCCGACCTGTTGTAGTGCAGAGCCGGCACCTCGAATATGATCTCAGGCGCATCGCGGCCCTCGCGTAGTACAGAAGGTCCAGGGAAGTCTCGATCTACTTCTTGTCGAGTTTCCGCTCTCTCTGCCGAGAAGAACGTCATTCGAGGCGCCATCGGAGGCAGCGTGATGGTGCTGGTAAGCTCACGAACCCGACCTTCCACAGCTTTTACATGTCTACCAACTAGCTCAATTGGCAAAATGTCCGCGCCTACAAAATCCTCCTCCTCGACCTCGCTTCGCAAGTCTACCGAGATAAAGATGGCGCCTCCCCAGGAGCCTCCTATGAGAGCCTTGGGGTTCATGTGGTCACCGGACTTGCGCATTCTTCCGTCGGGACTCCTGCCTTCGTCCTTACCGAACGTGTTCAAGAAGAATGGCGACAGGTACTTCGCATCTGTAAAGTCTTTCTTACTGTATTCCCGTTCGTAGCGCGCAACAATATCCGCGCTGGTCGGGATGCTAAGCCCATGCCATAGCCTCAGATTGTGTTTCTTCAACACATCGAGTATTGCGACAGTCCGTGGGTCCGTATCCACAAGCCGCATAGACCAGAAAGGGACCCCACGCGAATTAATCTGGTCCCCCTGGGGATAAACTTCTACAAGATCGTTGTAAGCTTCCGGACTAACCTCGTGTTCAGCTATACCTGGGATAACCAGAATTGTCTTCATATTATTGGTCGGTCTTGGTGCTTGCTACCACTGTGCAGGCTGGAAGTTCGAGACATTGTCCTTCGTGATGATTGTCTTCTTGAGATAGTATACAGGACGATCTATCGGTTTGCCATTGAACCAGTCCGCAGCCAGTTTCATCGGGACTGCGCCATCAGACTCCGCAGGCTGAAACGTCACCGCGGTCAAGTCGCCTGCTTTCACCGCGTCCATGCCGACTTTACTGTTGCCTGCCGCAACCCGCACGATGTCTTGGCGATGAGCGTTTGCCACGGCCTCGTCGATGCCTATCTGTGCGCCCGAATCGTCCGCACTCACAATGCCATTCAGACGAGGACCATATCGAGTGATCCAGTCGCTCACAACCTGCATCGTCTTTTCGGCCTGAAGACCTGTCGGCTGCATGTCTAGAGCCACCATCTTCGGCGCGATCTTCTTCAGTTCCGTGACTATTCCGTATGTTCGGGAGAAATACGGAGACGTCCCTGGGACATGACGGACAATGCAGTAGCCGCCCTGATAATGCATCTTTTTCGCGAACTCCTGGGCAAGCTGATGCATGTTTCCCCAGTCATCAGGTCCCGTCCAGGTTAGCACGTAAGGCATGCCCTCCGAGGTCGGCAGTAGGTTGCTTGCGATTACTGGTATGCCTGCCTGATTGAGCTTGCGGAGTAGGGGAACTACGGCCGTGGCATCGACGGGCGTAATAATTACCAGATCCGCGTGCTCATTGATGGCCTGGTCAACTTGCTGAGACTGTACATTGATGTCTCCATTCGCAACCAGAGTCGTAAGCTTCATCCCATATGTATCAGCAACAGCCTGCATACCCTTGGTGTAGGCAGTGAAGTACGGATGATCGATCATACGCAGACAGAAGACCTTCTTGCCTTGTGTGCCATTCACGGGCGATTTAGGTTGATTTGTCTTGGTTCCAGTCCAGCCCGAATACTCCATATCGTACCAGTGTAGGTCGTTGTCCAGAGGCAGCGCGTTGGGATCCGCCGGACGGGGCGGCGCAACTAGAGGCGCATCGTCCACGGCGATCAACTTTTGGTCATCCACGGATGTCAGCTTGTCGGCTGCGGCATCGGCACTGGCCTCGAAGGAGGACGCCGTTGATGTACTGCTACCCGACGACGATGCTGCCGATGGCGTCGATACGCTCGTCGCTGGACCACGGCCGCTCATGGCAAATATGGCGACCACCGACACGCAGCCGACAATGGCGACGCACGCCAGAGCGAAAGTCCGATCTTTCCGCTGTTCCAAAATAACATCCCCTTCATCATCCGACCACGAATCTTGCCACGGAGCTATATCCGCCAACTCGGCTAACAGCGCTTTTCGCTGGCCGCGCAGGCGCTGTTCGCGAGCTACGCGCCAGGCATCATAAATTACGACAACGGCAAGTACGCCGCCGCTCGCGATTTGCTGCACTTCAAAGCCCGCCCCCATACAGCCGAGACCGTTGATCAATGCGACAAGCATTAGCACCGCAATGGCAGTCTCCACAACGCTTCCCCGGCCGCCCTTCATGCTGGTGCCGCCGATAATTGCGGCGGCGACCACCGGCATCAACGAGGGATTTCCCATAGTGGGATTGGCGGAACTGAGGCTGACCGCGAAAAGCGCGCCTCCAATAGCGGACAACACGCCGGACAGTACGTAGGCGCCTGTTACATAAAGATCGACGGGGAGTGCAGCCTGCCAGGCCATTTGCGCGTTCGCGCCGATCAAGTACAAGGCCCGACCCTGTCTCGTATGTCGCAGCATAATCGCAAATAGCGCCAGCACGACAATTGAGCCAAGAATACGCGGCGTCAAAATTGCTCCGTCTGGATCGAGTTTGTCGGCGAGCGAAAAATCGCTTATGAAGACCGTTCCTCCCTGGCTGAATAGATTAACGGCGCCGCCGACTATCGTCATCGTGCCAAGGGTTACTATAAAGGAGTTGATCTTTGCCTTAGTCACCAGAAGTCCGTTGAACAAGCCAACAAGCACTCCGCAGGCACACGCTGCGGCGAAGCTGCCTTCCCATCCCAGCCTGGGCTGCAAACCAATAACGATCATAGCGCCAATCGTCATCACAGCGCCAATGGAAAGATCCAACTGGCCGGCAATTAAGACTATTGTAAAACCTATAGCCGCGTACAGGTTTGTGCTGGCTCCCTGGAGGATGGCCGTGAAGTTTGAAGTCGAAAGGAAGTTTGGCGCGATAATCCCCATGACGATGAAGACCGCGAAACATAACAGATAGATTCGCAGGTGATGCACTACCGCCACAATTTTTTCGCCGACCGTCAGAACGTCAACCTGACCTGTGTCTATTGATGCCTCAGGAGTCATCGCGTCCGGACCTCCTCAACGAATAGGAATTCAGTCCGACGGCCGCAATAAAGATAAAGCCCTGGACGATCACCTGGCCGAACGCACCAACGCCCATAAGGGTCATAATGTTTCGCAGCAGGCCTATTACTATAACCCCGCCAACCGCGCCAAGGACCGTTCCTCGTCCTCCATTCAGCGTAACCCCACCGATAACGACGGCGGTAATGGAAGAAAAGTCATAGCCCGAACCAATGTAGGAAGCTCCAACCTTATTTAGCGACGTAAGCAGGATGCCTCCGATAGAACATGCGACCGCGGAGGTAATAAAGGCAAGCGCGACGACGCTTCTTACATTTATTCCTGACATTCTTGCCGTTTCATAGGCCGACCCTACTAAGCGAAGCTTTGCGCCATACGAGGTTCTGTTCATCAGAAACCAGCCAATAAGCACAAGTACGATCAAGATGGCGACTATTACCGGAAGACCTCCAGGCAAGCGGTCGGCATACAGACCAAGCATTAAACTCCCTGCTTGAGTCGCTTCATTAGGGTAAACCTGATTTCCACCAAAGCCCCAGCGAATCAGTCCGTCTGTGATCGAGCCCGATGCCAGCGTCCAAATTATTGGATTGAGGCGAATATAGCCCACGGCAATGCCGTTAACCGCTCCAAGCGCGGTTCCAGCAAACATGCCGCAAATCAGTGCCGCAACGAATCCTAACGGCATGGCGACGACAGTGACAATACCCGAGAGCGCCATCATGGATGGGATAGAGAGGTCAACGTAATTTCCGCTGTAGGTAATGAAGGTGACTCCGACCGAAACAATGCCGAGAAGAGTGACGGCCAGAAGCATGTTCATCAAGTTGTCTGGCGTCAAGAAGTCGGGCGAGAGAGTCCTGCCGGCTGCTATGAGGATTGCTACGAGCAGAAAAATTCCAGCCTTACTGATCCAATGGACGACATGGTTGGTTTTTATCAATCGAGATGTCGACAGCAGTGGCGTGCTGGTAAGTTCTATAGGTTTTTGCGTCGGAATGTCGTTCATACAGGCAGCAGTTCTCCCTGGCCGTTTGCCGCTAATAGAACGCTTTCTTCGGTACAGCTCTCTCCGCTCAATTGCCCCGTCAAATGTCCGTTGCGCAAAATAAGCACGCGGTCCGACAATCCCACAAGTTCCGGCAAGTCCGAGGAGATCAAAAGCACTGCGACGCCCTCGTCGGCTGCCTGGGCAATCGCGCGATGGATTACTACTTTGGCGCCGACATCCACGCCACGGGTTGGCTCGTCCAGTATGAGGACCTTAGGCTTCGTCGCCAGCCACTTTGCTAGAAGTACTTTCTGTTGATTTCCTCCGGAGAGGTTGCCCACCGCACGGGACGAGTCCGGAGGATAGACCTGAAGTTTGGAAATTAGGCCGTCTACAACACCGTTATCCATTCCGGGAGAGTAAAGTCCGCCGTGGGCGAGGCGGCCCACTATGC
>Ga0157374_10002041_pt1 | contig 16965 bp, 9 predicted proteins | sample M25metaG_FD_115308 | JGI IMG/M metagenome (GOLD analysis project Ga0157374, IMG submission 115308) | Miscanthus rhizosphere microbial communities from Kellogg Biological Station, Michigan, USA - M2-5 metaG | ecosystem: Host-associated > Plants > Roots > Rhizosphere > Soil | place: USA: Michigan...
GACCGGGTTACCGAGCCTGACGGTGCCGACGATTAATGGGATTCCTGTGAACCTTGGCGGCGCCTCTGCTGTGGCCGGGCTGCTGATGGTGGGAACGATATCGGGCGTGCCGCTGGCGATGCTGATGAACAACGGCGGCGGGGCGTGGGATAACGCCAAAAAGTGGATCGAGACCGGGCAGTATGGCGGCAAGAAGTCCGACGCCCATAAGGCTGCGGTTGTCGGCGATACCGTGGGCGACCCGTTCAAAGATACGGCGGGGCCGTCGCTGCATGTGCTGATCAAGCTGCTGGCGACGATCACGCTGGTGCTGGCTCCGCTCTTCCTCTAACGACCAACAAGCAATGCAATGGCCGGGCCCATGGAGCCCGGCCATTTTGCGTGGAGCGGCGATGGGAACTCGGATATGCTGGCTCTGCGTTAAGAAGATTGATCTGCCCGGGAGTAAGCGATGACTCGAACTACCTCTTCTGTGATCTGTGCGCTGTTTGGCGCTTTGTTGTTGTTGCCTGCATCGGCGCAGCGGCTGACGCCGCAGCCTAATCTGCTGCCGCTGTCTGTAGCTGAAAACGGGGTGCTGGAGCGGCTGGCGTCGTTGCAGACGCTCCCTGACGGGCCGTGGCGTTTTCATCCGGGCGATGTGCCGCACGGGGAATCCCCTGCGCTGGACGACTCGAAATGGACAGTCGTCAATGGGCGCACCAAGGCGGGCAAGGAGGCGGTCTGGTATCGGCGCAGCATTGAGGTGCCGAAGACGCTGAATGGGTATGACCTGTCCGGCGCGGACATCAAGTTCGAGTTTCGTGCCTATGCCAATGGGCCGCTGACGGAGATTATTTACTTCAACGGCCGCCGCGTGGCGTTGGGAGACGATCTGGAGTCGATCGATCTTTTTGGTTCGGCCAAACCGGGCGACAAGATCCTGGTGGCGGTCAAGATCATGCAGAGTGCGGACGACAAGGACTTCCGTGGCGCGGTGATGAAGGTGACGTTCGCTGCCAATCGGCCTAGTCCTGAAGACCTTCGCGAGGAGTTTGTGTCCGCGTCTGCGTTAATTCCAGTCCTCGCGCCGTCTTCGGCTGCCGACGCTGCGATGCTGACGAAGGCGATCGATCAGGTTGACCTTGCGGCGCTGGATCGCGCTGACCAGGCGGCCTTCGATGCATCGTTGCAACGTGCGCAGAGTACGCTGGCGCCACTGCGGCCTTTGCTGCAAAAAGCGACTTTTCATCTGGTTGGGAACTCGCACATTGATGCGGCGTGGCTCTGGCCGGTGACCGAGACCGTCGACGTTGTGAAGCGGACGTTTGGTACTGCTGCCCAGTTGATGAATGAGTATCCTGCGTACACGTACACGCAGTCCGCGGCGGTCTACAGCCAGTGGATGGCGGATAAATATCCAGCGCTGAATTCGCAGATCAAGCAGCGCATCGACGAGGGACGATGGGAGTTGGTCGGGGGCATGTGGCTGGAGCCCGATCTCAATATGCCGGACGGCGAGTCGCTGGTGCGGCAACTGCTGGTGGGGCAATCTACGTTTCAGCGGCTGTACGGGAAGACAGCGAAGATCGGCTGGAACCCTGATTCTTTCGGCTATAACTGGCAGCTTCCGCAGATCTACAAGCGCTCCGGTGTCGACTTCTTCGTGACGCAAAAAATGGAGTGGAACGATACGAACATGCTGCCCTTCAAAATTTTCTGGTGGGAGTCGCCGGATGGCAGCAAGGTGCTGACCTATTTCCCTCACGACTACGCCAACGGGAACCTGGATCCAATTCGCCTCTCGAAGGACATGAATACGGCCCGGCGGTTTTCGCCTGGAATGCCGGTGCTGATGGACCTGTACGGCATTGGCGATCACGGTGGCGGGCCGACTCGCGAGATATTCGACCAGGGATTGCACTGGATGGAGCCGAGTACGGTGATGGCGCATCAGGAGTTTGGAACTGCTCTGCCGTATCTCGAAAAGGTGCGGACGGAGTTGAACGCCAACTCGCCGTCGTGGAACTACAAGACCCTGGCGGCTGGGCAGACCACGCTTCCTTCACCCGCAGCTGGACAGATCAGCGTGCCTACATGGAAGGACGAGCTTTATTTCGAGTACCATCGCGGCGTCTTTACTAGTCAGGCGAGCCACAAGCGGAATATGCGCGACAGCGAGGAGTGGCTGCTCGATGCGGAAAAGTATGCGTCGCTGGCGTGGCTGGATGGGAAGCCCTACCCAGCCGAGGAGCTGACGAGCGCGTGGAAGCATGTGCTGTTCAATCAGTTCCACGATCTGGCTGCTGGGTCGGGCATAGGCATCATCTATAAGGAAGCGCAGAAGGACTACGACCAGGTCCACTGGGCTGCGGATGAAGTCTCCGGCAACTCGCTTTCGGCCATCACGGCGCGGGTAGATACGCGGGTTGGCGAGGGCGTTCCGGTGGTGGTGTTCAATTCGCTGGGGTGGGAGCGCGGGGGCGTGGCTGAGGTTTCTGTACAGATGCCTTCGGCGAGCACCGGGGGGATTTCTCTGCTGGATGCAAAGGGTCGCGTTGTACCGTCACAGGTGTTGTCCGCAGATGCGAAGACGAACACGTACCGCCTGCTGTTCGATTCGCGGAGTGTGCCGTCGCTGGGTTATGCGGTGCTGCATGCGGTTGCCGGGAAGCGCGAGTTTCAGAGCGATTTGAAGACTTCCGGCATGACGATGGAGAACGCGTTGCTGCGTATCACGGTCGATCCTAAGACGGGGTGCGTCACTTCCCTGTTCGACAAGCGGACGGCTTTCGAGTCGATCGCCGCGGGCGGTTGCGGGAATGAGTTGCAGGCGTTCAAGGACACGCCGAAGCAGTATGACGCCTGGAATATCGATCCCGGCACCTACGACGTTGCGCCTACGCTGCTGCATGGCGTGGAGTCTGTGAAGGTTATTGAGAGCGGGCCACTGCGGTCTGTCATTCGCGTTTCGCGGAAGTGGCAGAGTTCGAAGTTTGTGCAAGACATTACGCTGTACGCGGGCGCGGACCACGCGGTCGTGTCGAACGATATTGACTGGCATGAGACGCATGTACTGCTCAAGGCTTCATTCCCGCTGGCGGCCACAAGCGATTCGGCGACGTACGAGATTCCTTATGGGACTATCGGTCGGCCGACGACGCGGAATAACTCTTTCGAGAAAGCGAAGTTTGAGGTGCCGGCGCTGCGCTGGGCGGACCTCGGCGATGGACAGCATGGGTTCAGCCTGCTCAACAACTCGAAGTACGGCTATGATGCTGTGGGCAATTTGCTGCGGCTTACGCTGCTGCGTTCGCCGACGTGGCCCGATCCGGATGCTGACCGGCATGAACATCACTTTTCGTATGGCCTGTATCCGCATGGCGGCGACTGGAAGCAGGCGCAAAGCGTGCGGCATGGCTACGAGTTCAACTACGGTCTAAAGGCGATGCAGGTGTTTGCGCACGGCGGTTCATTACCGGCGGAGAGTTCCTTTGTGAGCGTGGCCGAGCCGAATGTGGTGCTGACGGCTGTGAAGAAGGCAGAAGATGGAGACGGGCTGATTGTGCGCTTTTACGAGAGCGAGGGTAAGGGCGGCAATGCTACAGTCACTGTTCCGTCGGGAGCCAGAAGCGCCACGGTGGTGAACCTGATGGAGAAGCCTGAGGGTTCCGCGCTTGCTGTCACCGGAGGAAAGGTGAAGGTGCCGGTAACGCCGTTCCAGATTCAGACTGTACGCATTGCTTATCCGCCTGCGCACTGAGGCGGCGACTGTGCAAAAGCAGATGAGGCGACCGAAGTCGCCTCATCTGCTTTTATTTTGGAGTGAGCTGGTTACGGTATGACGTTGAATGTGGTGGTGACCAGGACTTGCGCGTAGTTCCCGGCAGCCAACTGGCGGGCCCGAACTGTCACTGGGCCGAGCCCGGTGACAGTCAGCATGTTACCCGAAAGAGTAGCGCTGCCTGAGAGGATGGCGTAGCTGATGGCTCCCGGAGACTGAGAGGTAGCGCTGATGGCGAAAGCGGGTGTGCCAAGGTGCTGGTCTGGGATCGGGGTAAAGATCAGGTCCGGGGTCGCGGCCAGGATGTGGAAGTAGGTGGTCGCGACCGCTGCCTTGTATGTACCCGAGGCAGCTTGATTGGCTTGGAGGACGACTTTGCCCAGACCCGTAAAGGTCACCTGGTTGCCCGAGATGGTAGCAGGGCCGCCGGTGACGGAGTAGGTGATCGCTCCCGGCGACGGCGAAGTGGCCGTGACGGTCAGCGGCAAGGGGCTATAGGGCAGGTCGGGGATAGCGACGAAGGCCAGTGATGTTGCCGCCGCAGCCTGTACAGCGAAGCTTGTCGTCGCCGTAGCCGGTCCGTAGGTGCCCGCGGCAGCCTGCGAGGCCTGCAGGACAACTGTGCCGGTACCTGTGAGGGTCACGACGCTTCCTGAGATCGTCGCCGGGCCGCTAACGACCGAGTAGGTGATGGCTCCAGTTGAGGCTGAGCTGGCTTGGACTGCGAACGGCGCGACACCGAAGGTCTGGGTCGGGATTGGGTTGAAGACCAGGGTTGGCGTCGCCTGGCTGGCTGTCACGTTGAAGCTCTTGGTGGCGGTCCCGGCGAGGTAGTTTCCGGCGGCGACCTGGCTAGCCTGAATCGATACCGGCCCTGTGCCGGTGAGGGTCACGATGTTTCCAGAGACGGTCGCGCTACCGCTGGCTACGGCGTACGTAATCGGAGCTGTCGAGAGGGACGTGGCGGTGATCGCGAACGGCGCCGCATTGAGGGGCTGGTCGGCGATTGGGGCGATGGTCAGCTGGGGACCCACCGCGAGTACATGGAACGTGGTGTTTGCTACGCCCGCGAGATAGTTGCCGGCCGCAACCTGGTTGGCTTGCAGGCTGACCGTGCCGATGCCGGTAAAGGTCACCTTGTTGCCGGAAATCGTGGCCGGGCCGCTGGCGACCGAGTAGGTGATACTGCCGGTCGACGATGTTGTGGTGGAGACCGTCAGAGGCGTGGTGGTGTAGGACTGATCGGGGATGGCTACGAAGGCGAGTCCCGGGTTGGCCGCTGAAACCGTGAAGCTTGTGGTGGCTGTGGTTGCGCCGTACGTTCCTGCGGCAGCCTGAGACGCCTTGACCACGACGGTGCCGATGCCGGTGAGGGTTACGGTGCTTCCAGAGATTGTGGCGGGGCCGCTGGAGATGGAGTAGGTGATGGCACCCGTGGACTGCGAGCTGGCGCTGACTGCGAACGGCGATGCGCCAAATGTCTGGTTCGGGATGGAGGCAAAGGTGAGAGTGGGAACAGTCTGCGTTCCGCCTACGGTGACGGTCACCGATGCTGACTTTGTACCGAATTCGTTTCTGCTGGTGAGGGTGTAGGTGGTGGTGGCGGTCGGGGTGACCGTGATCGGGCCGCGTACGAAACCGGCTTTATCGATGTAGCTGTAGGAAGCGCCGGTGACGACTGGCGTGAGTGTGACGCTGCTGCCCGCCGGGATAGTGGTTGCGGATGCGGTGAAGCTGGTGATGACCGGAACCGCACCCTTGGGAGCGGTATTGGAGTCGTACAGCGGCCCCATCTGGACTACTTCCAGGCCGGACGAAAGCACGGTCTTCAGCGCTCCGAGATCGGTGTCGTTCCAGCGTGCGTCAGGCGTGCCTTCGAGGAAGAGATTGGAGCCGTTGTCGGCGAGGATCATTCCATATTTCTTCAACGCGGTCAGGATGATTTTGTTGGTCGTGGAGAAGCCGGAGATGTCGTAGTTTGCCTTCAGGCGCAGGCGCATGCCCATGATGTTGTCGGTGGTGGATGACGTGCCGGCAGCATGGGTGGCGGGCGCGGCGAAGAGGCCGTGGGCGGCGTCGGTCTTGGTGAAGCGCGCCGTGAAGCGAATGGCGTGGTTGATGACACCGGCGACGATTTCGTCGTAACGGATGAGGCCTTCAAAGATGGAGAGGCCGGCGGCGTCGGCCGAGGTGTAACCGTAGGGGCGTTTTTCCGTGGTGGTCAGGTCCCAGACGGCCATGTCCGAAGCGGTCCATGCATTGGGGTTGGTGCAGTGATCGGCCTGATAAAGCTCATACAGCACGCACTGGTTGCGATCGATGATGAGCGCGTGCCGGTCGTTGCCACCCAGGGGGCAGTAGCCGGTGGCTTCTTCGACGGGGAGAGTCGCGGGAATGGGGACGAGCGTGATGTCGCTCTCGGATGGGTAGAGCGTGATGGGAACGGGGATGCTCGGAGTCGTTGCCGAATCGACAACGACATAGGGGACGCCGTAGTTGCCACCAGCGACCGAGGTAAAGTTGGCGCGCAAATGGCCGCCGCCCAGATCGTTGGTCGAGGTCATGATCGTGGAGGAGAGCGGATCGAGCGGGGCGGTGCTGATGTCCTGGTGCCAGGCATCGTTGGGGGACGGCACGAAGCCGTTCAACGCGGCCATGGGGCCCAAAGCGATGTTGGAGCAGGCTGTCTGAGCAACTCCAGCGGTGGCATACGTGAGGACTACGGCGACGATCAGCTTTTTGAACATTTAGGCCCTGTCTTTGCCTTGCTAGGCGATGTTTTTCATCTTCCAAAGGGGGCGGACAGACCAATGCTCTGCGCTGTCGCACCTGACAGTCGACGAAATGCCGCTCTGCTGGTCGATTGTGTCGATCCTATCGGTCGAAAATGACGGGGGGAATACAACTGCCGGGGCAGACTGTGGAAAGTTTGCGGTAGCGATGGGCTTCTGCGGGGTATGCCGCGGCTTAAGTCTCAAGGTTTGAGTGCTTTGCGCGACGATTCTGGCGGTGCGGGCCTTGAAACTGCGGTAACGGTAACCGATAAGGTTCGAGACCGGTGTCCGAACGAGGGGCGGCTCTGCGGGCCGATCGCCCCGGCGGATATTTATGTGTGCGGTTTTCCATATTGCGCGTAACCTTATCCGTCTGCCGGAATCAGACACAGCACCTCGCCTACGGGGCATGAACGGAAACGTTATGTTGACGATCGATCAGGGTACTTGTGCGGATTTGTCCAGGAGTAGGACGAAGGAGTGGCTGCTTACCAACGGTCTGGGAGGCTATGCGTCGGCGACGATCTGCGGCATGAATACCCGCCGCTACCATGGCCTGCTGGTGGCGGCTACGGCGCCTCCGAGTGGGCGGGTGGTCCTGCTTTCGAAACTGGAAGAGACGCTGGTGATCGACGGCCGGCGGGTCGACCTTTCAACGAACCTCTACGGCGAGGATGTCGTTCACCCGGAGGGATATCGGAGTCAGACGGAGTTCAGGCTCGATCCCTTCCCTGTCTCTACTTTTTCTGTCGACGGCTTTACGCTGGAGAAATCCATCTTCATGGTGCAGGGTGAGAACACGGTCGTTGTGGAGTATGCGCTGCTGTCTCGCGGTGAAGGCACCGAGGTTTCGCTTGAGGTGCGGCCGCTGATCGCCTTCCGCGATTTTCATTCGACGACGCATGAGAACGGCGCTATCGATACGGCCGTGTTGGAGAAGCAGGGTTGTATTGAGATGAAGCCGTACCCGGACTTGCCAAGTCTCTTCCTGGCTCATGATGCGGGTGAAATTGTTCCTGGCGGAAGCTGGTATCGGAACTTTGCCTATGAGATCGAGAAGTCGCGCGGGCTGGATCATCACGAGGACCTTTTCAATCCGCTGACTTTCCGCGTGTCGCTCGATCAACGGACGCGCTTTTCGTTGATCGCTTCGACCGCAGAACGGTCAGCGGCAGATGCGGCGCGGTATCGCCATGCCGAGCTGGACGCATACACCGCTCGGCATGTTCATCATCGCGCGCGGTTCGATCGCGCCGACTTGATTGGCGCGCTGGAGCAGGCTGCGGAACAGTTCATCGTGGCGCGGCCGCCGTTCCAGACGATCATCGCCGGTTATCACTGGTTTGGAGACTGGGGCCGCGACACAATGATTGCACTGCCGGGTTTGCTGCTGACGACCGGCCGGCCCGAGGCGGCGAAGGCGATCCTGATGGAGTTCACGCGGTATGTCGATGGGGGCATGTTGCCCAATCGCTTCCCGGACCATGGCCAGGCGCCCGAGTACAACACGGTCGACGCTACGCTGTGGTTCTTCGATGCTATCTGGCAGTATTTGCACTATCGGCCCGATGCGGCGTGGATGGCCGAGGCGTTCAAACTCATTGAGAAGGAGTTCTATCCGGCGCTCACGAGCATCATCGACTTTCACATTGCGGGTACGCGCTACGGGATTCATGCGGATGAGGACGGTTTTCTGTGGGCGGGGGACGACTCGACGCAACTGACGTGGATGGACGCCAAGGTTGGGGACACAGCCTTTACACCGAGGTCGGGCCGAGCGGTGGAGATACAGGCTCTTTGGTATAACGCGCTGTGCATTATGGAGGCATTGGGTCATAAGTTTGGCGATGAGGTGGGCGCTCGTCGCTGCTCGTCGCTGGCGGCGAAACTCAAGGCCAACTTTGAGCGCGTGTTTTGGAATGAGCAGGCTGGTTGTCTCTTCGACGTCGTGGGCGAAACGGGTGATTCGGCGGTACGCCCCAACCAGGCTATCGCTGTGAGCCTGGAGCATTGCATGTTGAGCAAAGCAAGGGCACAGAGCGTGGTCGCGGTTGTGGAGCGCGAGTTGCTGACGCCGGTTGGCTTGCGGACGCTTGCGCCGGGGGACCCGAAGTATCGCCCTGTCTATGCAGGCGATTCGTGGTCACGCGACAGCGCATACCATCAGGGGACGGTGTGGCCGTGGCTCGCAGGGCCGTTCTTTGCGGCGAAGGTGCGGTTTGCGGATGATCCGCACACGGCACTGCTGGGAACACAGGCCTGGCTGGATCGTTTCAGCGATCACATGACCGAGGCTGGACTGGGCCAGGTGTCCGAGATTTTCGATGGGGATTATCCTCACACGCCGCGCGGTTGCATGGCGCAGGCGTGGAGCGTGGGCGAGCTTCTTCGGCTGGCCCGGATCACGAGCGAGAGATTGTCGTCAGAGATACCTAATCTGAGCTAACCTTTATCGCAACCAACTTGAAGCACAGTACGGCGCAGCGGTGGAGATAACAAAGCTGCCATGCAAGGACCTCTGACCTGATGACGACCGAAGAACTTCGCCTGCAAGAGTCTGACAAACGCATAAAACATTGGAAGCGGTGGGGACCCTATCTCAGCGAACGTGCGTGGGGAACGGTACGCGAAGACTACAGCGCGACCGGTGAAGCGTGGGATTATTTCCCCCATGACCATGCGCGGTCCCGGGCTTATCGCTGGAACGAAGATGGTATCGCGGGCATCAGCGACCGGCGCCAGAATATGTGCTTCGCCGTCGCTATGTGGAATGAGAAAGACCCGATTCTGAAGGAGAGACTGTTCGGGTTGGCGGGCCCTGAAGGGAATCATGGCGAGGATGTGAAGGAGTGCTACTTCTATCTCGACAACATCCCGACGCATTCGTACATGAAGTATCTGTACAAGTATCCGCAGGCAGAGTTTCCCTACGCGGAGCTCTGCCGCGTAAACCGCGAACGCGGGAAGTGCGACCCCGAATTTGAGTTGGTGGATACGGGCGTTTTTGAAGGCAGCCGATACTTCGATGTGTTCGTCGAGTACGCCAAGGCTGACATCGAAGATTTGGTCATCCGCATTACTGTCGCCAATCGAGGCGACGACGACGCAGCGATGCGGCTGCTGCCGACGCTGTGGTTCCGTAATACGTGGTCATGGGCGCATGGCAGTGTGCGTCCCAATCTCTGGGCAGAGGCGAATGCGGTGCTTGCCGACGTACCGCAGCTTGGGGGCTATGCTCTCACCTTCGACGGCGACCCCGAGCTTCTATTCACGGAGAACGACACCAATGTGAAACGGCTGTGGGGAGCGGAGCCCACCGGCTACAGCAAGGACGCGTTCCATCGCTATGTCGTCAACGGCGAGGAGGGGGCCGTCAACCCTGCGCTTGCCGGGACCAAGGCCGCGCTGCACTATCGGCTGGACGTTCCTGCGCACTCTGAGGTCGTCGTAAAGCTGCGGCTCGCCAAGCAGGCGGATTTGGCAGCGCCGTCGCATGAGTTTGGCACGGGCTTCGATTCTCTTTTCGCGCTGCGTATGCGCGAAGCTGACGAATTTTATGACGCGGTGATGCCGCAGCGTCTTGATGACGACTCTCGCATGATCATGCGGCAGTCGTTCGCGGGGCTTCTGTGGAGTAAGCAGTTCTTTCACTTTGTCGTGAAGCAGTGGATGGACGGCGACAACTCGTGTACTCCGCCACCGGAGGCCCGCAAGACTGGACGCAACAGTAACTGGAAGCACATGTATAACGCGGACGTAGTCTCCATGCCGGATAAGTGGGAGTACCCGTGGTATGCGGCCTGGGACCTTGCGTTTCATTGCGCCGCTTTCGCGCACATCGACGCTACGTTCGCCAAAGAGCAACTGCTGTTGATGCTGCGCGAGTGGTACATGCACCCTAACGGGCAGATTCCGGCGTATGAGTGGGCGTTCGGCGACGTTAATCCACCGGTGCATGCGTGGGCGGCGCTGCAGGTCTACCGCATTGAACAGCAGCGCAACGGTGGGACGGGTGACCGCGAGTTTCTCGAGCGCGTCTTTCACAAGCTGATGCTGAACTTCACATGGTGGGTGAATCGCAAGGACATTGAAGGCCAGAACGTGTTCCAGGGAGGGTTCCTCGGGCTCGACAATATTGGCGTGTTCGATCGCAGTTCCATGCTGCCGTCCGGCGGCCACATCGAGCAGTCGGATGGGACAAGCTGGATGGCGATGTACTCGCTTGATCTGCTGGCCATCGCGATGGAACTGGCTGCTGGGGACTCGACTTACCAGGACGTAGCCAGCAAGTTCTGGGAACACTTTGTTTATATTGCGCGTGCGATGAACGACATGGGGGACGACGGCATCAGCCTGTGGGATGAGGAGCACGGCTTCTTCTTCGATGTGTTTCAAACCTCGGGCGGGGAGCGCTTCCCTATGCGTGTCCGCTCGATGGTGGGCTTGATTCCGCTTTACGCGGTTCAGACGCTTGAGCCAGACCTTCTCGACCGTATGCCGGCCTTCAAACGACGGCTGGACTGGTTCGTTGAGCACCGGCCTGACTTGACTGAGAACATGGCCTGCATGGAAACGGATGGCCACCGGCAGCGGCGCCTGCTCGCCATTGCGGACCGCAATCAGCTCGAACGCATTATGAAGGTGATGTTGGATGAGTCCGAATTTCTTTCGCCTTACGGCGTCCGCGCGCTTTCACGACGGCATCGTGACGATCCTTACACCTTTACATTGCAGAACAAGGACCATACCGTCCGGTACGATCCGGGAGAATCGCAGACATCGGTCTTCGGCGGCAACTCGAACTGGCGCGGCCCGATCTGGACTCCAGTGAATTTTCTGCTGATCCAGGCGATGCGCCGCTTCCATGGCTACTATGGCGATGGACTCAAGGTCGAGTGTCCTACTGGTTCCGGCAATTGGATGAACCTGGATCAGGCAGCCGACGAGATTTCGCGGCGCATCGTCAGTATTTTTCAGCGTGATGAGCAGGGTAATCGGCCAGTAAACGGCGAGGTGGCGATGTTCCAGAACGATCCCTACTGGCGCGACCTGATTCCCTTCTACGAGTACTTCCATGGTGACACCGGCCGCGGAATGGGAGCGAGCCACCAGACCGGATGGACGGCGTTGGTTACCAGCATGATGTACGAGATGGCCGAGACCAAGGCCGGAGAGCATCATCCGGAACAGACCATCGCGGCAGACTGAAATTTCGGGTGACCGTCCGCTATTTCGCCATCTGTTCGCTTACAATTTAGCCCATGGGCGATCGCGCGACAGAACGTCTGCACGACCAAGGCGGTCGCTTGCGCAAGATCGTTCATGTGGATATGGACGCGTTCTACGCCTCGGTCGAACAGCGAGACGACCCATCGCTGCGCGGGAAGCCGGTCGTTGTTGCGTGGAAAGGCAAGCGATCTGTTGTATGCGCGGCTTCTTATGAGGCAAGGGGCTTCGGAGTGCGTTCAGCGATGCCCGCGATCACCGCTGAACGTCTGTGTCCTCAGGCCATCTTTCTTCCACCCGACTTCACACGCTATAAAGCTGTGTCGCGAGCAGTGCGGGAGATCTTTCAGCGGCATACGGATCTGATCGAACCGCTCTCCCTGGACGAGGCGTATCTTGATGTGACCGAAAACAAGACCAGCCTTCCGACGGCGACGAAGGTTGCTGTGATGATTCGTCAACAGATACGTGAGGAGCTCGATCTCAACGCGTCGGCGGGCGTCGCTCCTAACAAGTTTCTTGCGAAGATTGCGTCTGACTGGCGAAAGCCGAACGGTCTCTTCGTCATTCAACCTGCCGACATTGAGACGTTCCTTCCTCCGTTGCCTGTGGGCCGGATTCCGGGAGTTGGCAAGGTCACTGAAACCCGTCTCAAGGAGATTGGAGTGCAGACGGTTGGCGATCTGCAGGCATTCGAGCTTGCCGGGCTGGAGGGGCATTTTGGTCGGTACGGCGCGCGGCTTTATGAACTGGCGCGCGGCATTGACCACAGTCCGGTGATTCCCGACAGGCCGACGAAATCGATCTCGGCGGAAGATACTTTTGAACGCGACATTCCACTGTCCGAGACAGAAGATTTGATCCGGCGTCTGTGCGAAAAGGTGTGGTCGGCGTCCAGCAAGGAGGTGCGTGTAGCGCGGACGGTCGTCCTGAAACTGAAGACCAGCGAGTTCAATATTCTTACTCGCAGCCATACGCCGTTGCTGCCGCCTGCTTCTTGTGATGAGTTGACGTCCATCGCGCTTTCGTTGCGGGAGCGGATCGATCTCGGCCCTGCACGGCTGTTCCGGCTCGTCGGTGTTGGGCTGAGTAATTTTCGTGAGATTGAAGGTGTATCCCCTGCCCTCTTCAGTGGTGACGAAAGGCTCGAGGAGTTGTCTACGATGGTTTAATTTTCAGGATCGCGGAGAGTCTGTCCAGGAATGGCTCTTGCGTGCTCTTGAGGTGTGCCCTGGCCTCGGGGATGGAGAACCAGCGGCCACGGTCGACTTCAGGAATCTCCATTTGGCGACCGGATTTCGGAGGCCATTCAATCACACAAGTGTTGCTGACGAGTTGATCAGGATCGCAGTCGCCTTCGAAGGCCCACGCGGTGACGACCTTGCCGCCAGCCTGCTTTATGGTGCCGAGGTCCTCGAAGCGGGCGTGGGCAGTGAATCCTGTCTCCTCTGTAAATTCGCGCTTCGCAGCTTCAAGAGGATCTTCGCCCTTCCCGTACTCGCCCTTTGGCACCGTCCACGCGCCAAGGTCCTTCTTTGCGAAGAAGGGACCGCCGGGATGAACGAGAAATACTTCCAGTCCCCCGGGGCCTCTGCGGAACATCAACAGACCTGCACTCGGCTTCGGCATCGATACAGAATATCGTCCTGGACCATCATCGAACGGATTCCGCTATCGCATGCTCAAGGTGCACTCAGCCATAATGACTAAGGTCACCTTTCTGCTTTGATCGTCGCAACGCGTGCGCCGATCAAGCAGGAGGAACAGCGACCTTCGATCAAGGTATTCATCTGATCGAGTGCATCAACCATGGTCCTTTGCCCCAATTCAGCGCAGATCAATAAGCACTTTGTAATGTAGTCGAACGGAGAACTGTTTCATGGCTGAATCGTCGTCCTTCCTCAATCGCATCTTTCGAGCATTTCGGTATCGCGATTTTCGAATCATGTGGTTGGGAGCCTGCGTGTCGACGATTGGCACGTTTGTTCAGCAGTTTGCGCAGAGCTGGCTGGTCTACGACCTTACGAAGGACCCCTTCTATCTCGGCCTCGATCTCTTCCTTGGGCAGTTGCCGATCATGCTCTTCTCGCTTGTGGGTGGGGTCTTCGCTGACCGTCTGGATCGGAAGAAGATGCTGCTGTGGTCGCAGTACATCCAGATGACCTGCGCATTCGTGTTGGCGGCCCTGTTCGCTTTTCACCTGATCAAGGTTTGGCACATCCTGGCGTTGTCCTTCTTTGTCGGAGTTGGACAGTCGTTTGGGGGGCCAGCCTATTCTGCGATTTTGCCAACACTTGTCGATCCGGAAGACCTTGCCAATGCAATCTCAATGAACTCAATTCAGTTCAATCTTGCGCGAATCATCGGACCGACGTTGGGAGGCCTCGCCTATACGGCTTTTGGAGCGACGTGGTGCTTCGCGCTCAATGGGCTTTCGTATGTGGCGGTTATCGTCTCGCTGCTTGTGATCAGGGTGCATTTTGTTGCGCCGAAGGTTCAGATGTCGGTCTTGAACAGCATGAAGGAAGGGATCGCATTCATCCGGAATCGTGAGGGCCTCGCTCCACTGGTGATTCTCGCTTTTTGCACGACTCTGTTTGGCTTTTCGTTGACAGGCTTCCTGCCCGTGATCGTGAGGACTATTTTCCACAAAGGACCGAAGACTTACGAGTTGTTATTGGTTTGCTCGGGGGCCGGTTCGATTTGTGGGGCGCTGCTCGTCGCATCGATTGAAAAGATGAAAGGGCAGGCGCGTCTCGCGGTGCTCGCGCTGTTCGCACTTGGGCTTTCAACGGCAGCGTTCGCTATGTCGAAGTGGTTGCCGGTTTCCTGCGTCTTGATTTTTCTTGCAGGCACAGCGGTGATGGCATCTGCGTCTCTGATGCTTTCAGTTGTTCAGCTGATTGTGGTTGACTCTATGCGCGGCAGAGTGATGAGCGTCTACAACCTAGCCTTTCGTGGTGGCATTCCGCTGGGGGCATTAATTCTGGGTAAATTGATTCCCGTCCTCGGCATCCCGATTGCGGTAGGTGGGTTTGGGTTGTGTCTGGTCGCCGTGGCCTGCTATTTCCTGATTGTGATGAGAAAAATTCCCACTTTTCAACGAAGTGCCTGAACCGCATCGTCACTGTGAGAATGCGGCCATAGCAGGAACATGTAATGGGCAGGGATTCTCTCGGCCGCTACGATTCCCGCATGCGTCGCTGTCTCTACGGAAGAAGTCTCGAGGGTTCCGGACAATTTTCTGCAACTAGTGGAGTACGCTCGTAATCCTATACGTATGCCCTGATCCAGGGCGCGAAAGGACTCGCATGAAACTTACTGGTCGCACCATTCTCATTACCGGGGGCTCTACAGGTATTGGGCTTGCCTTTGCTCTGAAGTTCCTGGAGTTCGGCAACGAGGTCATTGTTACAGGTCGCCGCCAGTCGGTGCTTGACGAGGTAAAGGCGAAATATCCGAAGCTCCACACCATCCAGAGCGATGTCGCAGATCCTGCGCAAATCGCTGCCCTCGCGGCACGCATTGAGAAGGACTTCCCCAGACTTGACGTGTTGATGAACAACGCGGGTATCTTGCTCTACAAGAACCTCAGGGCATCGGCATCTGACCTGGACGGTTTAATGACGGAGGTAAATATCAACATAGGTGGAGTGATTCGAACGACCGCGGCGCTCATCAATGTGCTCACGGCAAATAAGGGCACGGTGATTAACGTGTCTTCCGGCCTGGCTTTCGTGCCGCTGCCGGCCGCGCCGATCTACTCTGCCACCAAAGCGGCAATTCACTCGTACACGCTGTCGCTGCGCTTCCAGTTGGAAGCAAACGGTGTGGAGGTTGTCGAGCTCATGCCCCCTGCCGTGAAGACGGAGATGACGACAGAACTTGCAGAGGGCGGCGCGACTACGATCAGCACCGACGACCTCGTGAAGCAGTCATTTTCGGCCCTGCAATCCGGCTCGCTTGAGATTCATCCGGGACAGACCCGGATGCTCGCTTTCCTGAGACGCCTGGCTCCCGGCTTTATCAACAAGCAGTTGTGGAAGGCGTCTAAATCTCTCGTGCCAGCCAAGGCATCGTAACTCCGGGTCGCATTTATTATCGACGCAGCAACAATGGAGCCAGAGAAAAAGCGTGAGGTATCAGAAGGGTCATAAGGACGCGACGCATGACCACCTCCTGGAGGTTGCTGCGCATCGATTCCGGCAACAGGGTATTGCGGCGTCCGGTGTTGCAGACTCCGCATCGCTTCATGCCTGGTCCAAGCCCAGATACCAAAGCGGTCAATTCACCGCAAAGCTGGTGGTTGCGGTCGCGGCAGCATAGTTTCCGGACGCAGGTTGACTGCCCTGAAGGACAACCTGCCCCACTCCCGTGAGGGTGACTGTATGTCCTGAAAGCTTCGCTGGACCACTGACGACGGAATAAGCAACGACCGCTCCCGACATCGAAGTGGTACTCACAGAGAACGGGGCGGAAGTGCCGAATACCTTGTTGGGTATAGCGACGAACGCTAAATTTGGGTCTTTGGGAAACACGTTGAAACTTGTAGTCGTGGTCGCCGCGGCGTAATTACCCGCAGCCGTCTGCTTGGCCGTTACCGTGATCGGACCCTTTTGCAGCAGAGTAAGCGTGGTGCCGGAAAGACTCGCATAGCCTGTGGTCACCGTGAACACGATGGATGCAGTTGAGTTGGAGGTCGCGGAAAGTGTTATCGGTGGATTCCCAAAGATCTGGTCCGCGATGGGTGCGATGGTTAGCGTCGGAGCCCCAGCAACGACGGTAAGAGTGGCGTTCGCGACTGCGGCTGAGTAGTTTGACGTGGCCGCCTGGTTGGCTCGCAACATGACCTTGCCCAGACCTGTGAAGGTGAGAACGTTTCCGGAGAGGGTCGCCGGCCCGCTCAACAGCGAGTACAGAATGCTGCCGGAGGAGTTTGTTGTCACCGAAATGGGCAAAGGCGTGCCAAAGGCTGGCATCAGCGTGGTGGTAAAAGCGAGTGCCGGGTTTGCAGGACTGACGGTAAAGGTCGTGCTGCCGGTTGCGGTCCCATACGAGCCGGACGCGGCTTGCGAAGCATTGACAACGACTGTGCCGATGCCAGTCAATGTGACCACGTTCCCCATGATCGTTGCCGGGCCGCTGCCGATCGAGTACGAGATCGCACCCGGAGAATTGGAAGTGGCAGTTACGACGAAAGGC
>Ga0157374_10002051_pt1 | contig 16944 bp, 15 predicted proteins | sample M25metaG_FD_115308 | JGI IMG/M metagenome (GOLD analysis project Ga0157374, IMG submission 115308) | Miscanthus rhizosphere microbial communities from Kellogg Biological Station, Michigan, USA - M2-5 metaG | ecosystem: Host-associated > Plants > Roots > Rhizosphere > Soil | place: USA: Michigan...
ATCATGCTGGGCAGGTTGCCGCAGCCCAGCTGCCGCTCGATGCGGTCGAGCAGCTCAGGGAACGGGATGCCGAGCACGCCTTGCGCGAGCTTCAGGCCGCCTCCAGTGCCGCAGTGACGGCAGTGGTAGTTGCCCTCGCCGAACTTATCCGTGTACTGGAAACGGTCGACGTTGGTCATCTTCCCGCCGGCGGGGCGCCGGGGCGCGCCGCACTCGGAGAAGAGGGGGCACGGCTGGTTCTTTCCGTTCAGGATCTGCTCGTCGATGCCGAGCGCCCGAAGGATCGACGTCCAGTGCCCATGCGCCCGGCTCTTGATGTCTTGCAGACGCCTCTCGCGCGCCTCCTGTTGTTGCTCATCAATCATGGTGAACCTCGATGGATGAAGCGCCGGCGGGGACCTGTCGGTCGTGACCGCACGGCGCACTATGGGTTGTGAATCAGCCGCAGCTGCCGAGGTGGTTGCAGTTCGCGCAACGCAGGCAGCCATCGACCTTGTGCAGCGCGAGCGCGCCGCATTCGGGACACTTCTTGCCGCCCTGGGGCAGCTCCAGGTCGTTGGGCAGCGCTTCGACGTGCGCGTCGTCCGCGTCGCGACGCGCCAGCCTTGCGGCGAGCTGTTGGACGGGGACCTGTGCCCCCTGGGCGTCCAGGAAGCCACGCTTGATCAGCATCTGCTGAAGCGCATAGCCAATCGCAGCGACCTCCGAGTCGTGAAACCGCGGCGCATGCGCACCGTCTGCCTTGGTCACTGTCCCGCATCGGACCGCGCCCTTGTCCCAGACGACTTCACGCATGTTGGCCAGCGCCTTCGCGATCGAGCCGCCGGAGCGCGCAACCATCGAGAGCAGGCGCATGTTCGACGAGATCCACTGCTGGCCCTCGTCTCGCTGCCCGGCGGGCACGAAGAACTCGACCGGCCGCTCGATCTGCACCGGACTTCCCGCGACGGTTCCTTCGACCACCATGAAGTTGACCGTCAGGTACACCGTCTTCTGACCCTCGATCGTCCAGAACTCGACCTTGGACGTGACGCCCTGCAGGTCGCCTTCAGGCCGGCTGGGGAACTGCCGACGCAGCGGGTCTTCGTCGATCGCCGCGGGTGCCGTGGGTGCGGCGGGCTGAACCGACAGGACGCTGCCCGTGACCGCGTTGGGCCGGTACGTGGCCAGTCCCTTGAGCCCGGCACGCCAGGCCTTCAGGTACAGGTCGCGGAAGCCCTCGTACGGGTAGCTCTCCGGCACGTTGACCGTCTTCGAGATCGACGAGTCGATGAAGGGTTGAACCTCCACCAACATCCGCATGTGTTCCTCGGCGGTCATGTCCAGCGCGGACACGAAGTACCTCGGCAACTGCTTGAGATCCCCACCGCCCTCGCGGTACAGCCGATAGGCATGGTCCTCGACGGGGTACTCCTTGAGCGAGCCGTCGGGCATCCGCTTCTTGCGCGTGTAGGTCCACGAGAAGGCGGGCTCGATGCCGTTCGAGGCGTTGTCGGCGAATGCCAGTGCGATCGTCCCGGTGGGCGCGATCGACAGCAGGTGGCTGTTGCGTATGCCGCGCGCTCGGATGCCGTCGCGGATCTCGTCTGGAAGCCGGCGCGCAAACCCGCTGTCGAGGTACGGCTCGACGTCGAGCGCGGGAAAGCTCCCCTTCTCCTCGGCCAGATCGACGGAAGCCCGGTAGGCTTCATCGCGCATCGTCTGCGCCACGGTTGCACCGAAGGCGAAGCCCTCGTCCGAGTTGTAGCGGACGCAAAGCATCACCAGCGCGCTGCCGAGGCCGAGGAAGCCCAGGCCCACGCGCCGCTTGGCCATCGCCTCGTCGCGCTGCTCCGCCAGTGGCCAGAACGTCACGTCGAGGACGTTATCGAGCATTCGGATTGCGAGACGCACGACGCTGCGCAACCTGTCCCAGTCAAACGAGGCGTTTGCCGTGAAGGGATCATCCACGAACCGGGTCAGGTCGATCGACCCGAGGCAGCAGCAGCCATAGGCCGGCAGGCTTTGCTCGGAACACGGATTGGTCGCTTCGATGATCTCCGTGTAGTGGAGATTGTTCTCGGCGTTCATGCGATCGAGGAAGACCACGCCGGGGTCGGCATGGTCGTAGGTCGACCGCACGATTTCGTCCATCAGCTCGCGTGCAGGCAGGGTTCGGTAGACCCACCTGCCGTCGCTGCGCTGGCGGGCGCCGGCGGCGAGCGCATCCGCGGAAGGCTCCGCAACGTGCACCAGCTCGAACATGCCACCAGCCTCGACGGCCTTCATGAACTCGTCGGTGATGCCGACCGAGATGTTGAAGTTCGACAGCCCGTTGCCGTCCTTCGAGTGGACGAATTCGAGCACGTCGGGGTGGTCGCATCGGAGGATGCCCATCTGTGCCCCACGTCGCGCTCCTGCGGACTCGACCGTCTCGCAAGCTCGGTCGAACACATGCATGTAGCTCACCGGCCCGGAAGCCGTCGATGCGGTGCCTTTGACGAACGCTCCCCGTGGCCGGATGCGACTGAAGTCGTATCCGACACCGCCACCGCGACGCATGGTTTCGGAGGCTTGCGCCAGTGCTTTGAAGATGCTCGGCATCCCGTCGACGGGTTCCGAGACGCTGTCACCCACAGGCTGAACAAAGCAGTTGATGAGCGTGGCCCGGATGTCTGTGCCGCCCGCCGAGTTGATGCGGCCGGCCGGAACGAAGCCGTCCTGCATTGCCCCGTAGAACTCATCCTCCCAGCGGGGCCGGGCATCCGGATGCTCGACGGTGGCAAGTGCGGCTGCCACCCGGCGCTGCACTTCTTCGATGGTCTGCTCCGAGCCCTTGGCGTACTTCTCTCGCAACACGTCGATGGAGATCGACTGGGGGACGAGGGCGGTTGCGGGCACGGGAAAGTCATTGAGTCTCATGAGAACTCCTCGGAAAGAGGGATACCCACGCGGCTTGGCGCGACCAGGCCCGGACGGGTCGGTGGCTCTGCTGCCGTGGTGGGCGGACAAGGCGGGACCGGTGCTGTCGCACCACGTCTCGCCCAACGGCGTGCTCCCTTCAGCGCGCGTGTGCGCGTCGCGGGATGCGGTCGTGCTGGCGAGCAGCACAGGGATTCAAGGGCTGACTTCTCGCCTTCGGCGAAGGTCTGTCAGCTACCTGGGGAAAGAGGCCCTTTCCACAGCGGACGCGCGGTCCGCTCGGGAAAGGACCACCGAGGCGGTCCTGTTGGATTCGGGCATTGACCCAGCGACGCGGTCCGGTCAGTGCACCTTGGCGGTGTAGAGACGGCCGCAGGCCATCGCACTGGCGACGGGGTGCTGCAGGAATTCCGGCTTCGAGGAGTGCGTCGGCGCCGTGCCCAAGGGGTCGACGTCGACGCGGATGACCTCGAAGCCTGACGAATCGAGCCGCACCTGGTACGCGGGACGGTCGCCACCAGCGACGATGAAGTGACGGCCCGGCGTGCCGGTGACCATCTCGCTTTCCTTCACGAGCCACTCCAGGTCCGTCACGCTTCGCACGGGAAGGAGCTTGGACAGTGCTGTTGAACGAATGTCGGTGTGGTGCATTTGAAGCTCCATCTCAGTTGACGATGCGACACCGCAGCAATGCGGCGTCATGGGACTCGAAGTCGACAGCGACGTTCGAATCGGGTGCGAATGACACGAGCAATGGGCGCGAGGCCCGCTGCGAGGTCGCGGAATCGGACGAGGCCGTCACGCAACGCAGATGCATGCCGGGAACTTCGGCCGGCACTGCCTCGACAGCGGTTGGTTCGTCGTCGAGCGGCTGGTCAAGCCATCCGGCAAAGCCCCACAAGGCGACGATCAAGGTCAGCGCGACTCGTGTGCTGAGCAGTGGTTGATGCATGTCGCTCCCCTCAGTACGCCAGCATCGGCGAGTGGTCGCTGAAGAGGTCCTGCTGCAGCGAGGTCTCGCGCAACTTGACCTGTTCGTTGATCCACTGCGGGTTCCGGGTGAGCTGGCGGCAGACCCAGTCCGGCTGGCCGCGCACGAGGTCCTGAACCCAGTCGGGATAGCGGGACAGGGTCGCCCGAAGCCACCGTGGTGCGTTCGCACGTATCCAGTCGCGGATCTCTTCGACACTGGCGGCGCCGAAGTAGGCGGTGGGCGACAGCGGGCTGGTCCCGACGACGCGAATGCAGCTGGCCATCGAGAACGGCCGCCCGTCAAGCAGAGGGTCGGTGAGGGCCCAAGCCAGCGTGTCGAGCTTCTCCTCGAGCGGTGTCTCGGGGTCGGCCAGGCGACGCAGCTCGCGCAAGAGGCCCCAGTGGAGCAGGACGATGTCCTCCTCGGTCCAGACGATTGCGTCGTCGTCGTCGGCAGCGGTTGTCGAGCTGCCGTCGATGAACTCGCGAACTGCTTGCTGCGTCTGGGGAGGGAGGTCGTTCAGCTGCACCGTGCGGTGCGCCTGTTCGACCCTCTCGAAGTCGGCTGCGAAGAAGGCCTTCGACAGCGGATCCGGCATGGGCCGGGTTGCTGGTTGGATCGTGGGCATTGCTGCCTCCTTCAGGAAGGCGCGGGCAAAGCCATGCCCCGGCGGGGGGCAAGGCCCCGCGCAGGGTTTCGATGGTGTCGGGTGGACCCGACCTCTTAGGCTGGTTTGACGCGACGGTGAGAACCGTCGCGGAACTGGTCTACCAGCTACCAGTCAGGGAACCTTTCGGCGCGCGCCAATGGTGGGTGCGCCTCGAAAGGCCGACTGGGTGTGAAGGAGGATTGGCCCGAGGAGGGCGGCGCGATCGCGCTCGATGATTGTGCTTGCCGAGAGATTTGGTGCAGGGCCAGCTACTGCGCGTGGCGCAAAGGTAGCGTGTGCCGCGATGGGTGTCAACCGGTACTGCGAGCGGCTTGGTGGAGGTGGGCTGCGACCCCGTATGGAGGCGGAATTTCCGTTGGATGGTGCGATGGCGCGCGATGAGCATGGTTGGGATGGGTGCAACCAACTGGAGAACCGCATGACTGCCAACGCCCTCGCGCTGATGGACAAAGGAGATGCCAACCGGCGGATCCTTTCGAAAGATGAGTATCGGGCGGACTTCCGCCGGGTCGAAGGTGCCTCTCTCAAGCGCAAGACGATGTTGAAGAGCGCCGAGGGCAAGCGCATCTTCGCCAGGTGCTTCTATTCATTCCAGGCCAGCGTGTACTTCACCTCAACGCTGGGCCGCACGAAGCTTCCCCACGAGACCGTGGAGAAGATCGAGCAGGCAATTCGGGAGCGATTGGAAGCGGCTACCAAGGATCTGAACCAGGCGATCGACGGTGCCGAGTTGCTGTTCAAGCAGCACGGCATCGAGACTGTTGCGACCTACGACACGGTACCGCTCGAAGCGGAGATTGGGATCACATCGGCGCTGGGTCGCCGATTCTTCGAGCTGATCCACAAGCTGGACCAGCTGATGCCGCTGCTACAGACCCTGGAAATCGAGGAAGTCATCACCGAGCGTCAGGTCGAGCACCAACGCTCGAAGAGCAAGCGGGTGGTGCTCGCAATGGCATCGACAGCCAGGAATCTCGCTGCGGGCATTCGCAGGCGAATGAACGAGGTCGATGCGAAAAAGACTGAGGGCGAGGCGAAAAGAGGAACGGCCCCGGTACCGTCCTCGGTCACTCCCGTCGCCGAAGTGGCTGCAACTGAAGTAGCTGAGATCGATCAGGAATCGTCGTCCGATGTTCCTGATCTCCTGCCTGTCGTAGCGGAGGATCAGCGAGCCGCGTCACCCGTTGACTGAGCATCTGTCGTGGCAAGAGGAAGCCGGAACGTCACCCGCGTGCCATGGCCTGGTTTGGAGCGCAACCTCATCTTGCCGCCGAGGCCGGCCACGCGTTCACGCATCCCGGCCAGTCCCAGGCTGCCGCTCGCGACAGTGGCGACGTGAAAGCCAACGCCGTCATCCCGGACGGCGATGAGCACGTCACCGTTCCCCGGCGGTGCTGTCAGAGAAATCTCCACGCGACTAGCCGACGAGTGCTTGACTACGTTTGACAAGGCTTCCTGCACAAGGCGGTACGCGACGATGGCGACCTCGCCTCGCATGGCTGGAAAGTCCGGAGGAACCTGCAGCACGAAGCGGATTGCTGGCACGAGCTGGTTGTACTCGCGTGTCATCTCCTCCAGCGCCCCTCTCAGGCCCAGAACGTCGATGATCTCGGGGCGAAGCTGCTTGATTAGGTCCCTTGCGCTCTTGTAGAGGGCAGCGATGGTGTCGGTGATTTCGGTTGCAGTCACGTGCACCTCGCGGGCCGTAGGACCACTCATCGCTGCCGAGATCTCGCCGATGTGCTGTGCCTTTGAGCGCAAGCCTATCAGCGAAGCGTTCAGATGGTCATGGATCTCGACTGCGATGCGCTTCCTCTCGTCTTCCAGCTGGCGGTTGCTGCGCGCGAGCAGCCGTCGGCGTTCGGCGTCGGCGATGCGCGCTTGCTCCATCGCTTCCTGCAGGTCCGCAGTGCGGCTTTCGACGAGACCTTGGAGTTCCTCGCGGCGCACCGACAAGCCACGCGCCATCTCGTTGATGGTCGCCTGCAGTTCGCCGAGTTCACCGCTGGCGCCTGTTGGCAGCGTCACGTCGAGGCGGCCCTGGCGGATTTCGCGAAGCGCCGCCATGACCGCTCGCAGAGGCTCTCTCAGGCGCAGCGCCAGCGTGAGCCCCGCCAAGACGCTGACGGCGGCAGCAAGCAGCACTGCGGCCGCCCCAAAAGTGATGCGCCGCAGGCGCTGCTTCACGATCGGCTCGCTGGACATTCGAACCGTCACCTTTCCGACTACGCGTCCCCCGCTGGTCGTGGCACCCGGCACCGCACCGCCTGCGGTCGCCCGCGAGTTGTCGAGCAAATCGAGCGGGAAGACGTCGGCCCGCATCTCCCTTTCGAATGTGAGGCTCGCCTGCCGATCCGGCGCTTGCGCCGCGGCGACCACTCGTCCTTTGGGGTCGCGCACGTGGATGGACGCGATTGTTCGGTCCGATTCGACGAGATGTTGAATGCTACGTTCCAGGGAAGCACTGTTTCCTGACACCAGGCCGTACTGGCCTGTCTGTGCCAGCGACGATGCGATCAATGCCCCTCGCTCGCGAACTGCCTCGATCGCTTCATCCTGACCGCTGATGTACAGCGCTATGGTGATCACCAAGAACATCAGAAGCGCAGGTACGCTTGCCACCATCACCAACCGCGTGGTGATCCCCCAGTGAGATGGCCATTGCATGCGCATGTCAGCGGGCCGGGCTGGCGAAGCCACGGGCTTCGTTTTCGATGGGAATGTTCATGGACCGGGCCACGCTCTCGTTTACTGCGACGCGCCAGTAGATTGGGTACTGCGCACCTGGCTGCTGGCCGTTCGCCAACTGCTCGATCAGCATGCTGGCCTGCGCGACAACCTCGTCAACGGTCGAATAGACCGACGCCAGCGTGCCGGCGCGAACCAGCGCCGACGAAAACCCCACCACAGCCTGTCCGCGTCGATACGTTGCTTCGAGCAAGCTCTGCACGTTCTCCGGAGAGAAGATCGCGCGGTCGGGCACAGCGAGCAGCACATCCGTCGAGGCGAGACGGTTGAGGGCGCGGATTGGGTTGTCGCCTCGTTCCATGCGTTGGATGTCCACGTCGAGGTCAACGCTGCGCGCCGCCGAGCGGATCAGCGGCTCGATGTGCGCCGTGTTCTCGGTGAGCAGAACACCTACCCGCACTTGCCGTCGGAAGATCATCCGGATCAACATCATCTGCTGCGCTGGCGCAGCCTCGGCATAAATCGCGCTGAGCGGAGCGCGGCGACGCTCGGCGCTCGTTGCGGCCATTGCTTCGCGAAAGGACTCGCTCGACGAGAGGAGGGCCAGCAGGGGGCTGTTCGATCCTGCCTCCAGTAGTGCTTTGAGCGCGTCGGTACCTAAGGCCACGTGGACCGACGTCCCGAGTCGCGCCAGGAGCCGGCGCGCCTCTGTGTCAACCGTGATAGATGGGAAGCGCCGGATCAAGGCTGCAAGCGTCTCGCGTGCTGCCGGTGTCGGCTGGTCCGACATGAGAACGCGCACCTCGGTGGGAGCGGCATTCGCAGTGGCTGCACCAAGGCACAGGGTCAGCGCGAGCATGCCTAGAGAGCGTCGACTGATGGTCGCCGTGTGCTGGAGATCCTGTGTTGTGTTTTTTCTTGGCACGAGTGGCGGCATCCATGCAAGCGCGACGGGTCTGTTGCCCGCTTACGTCAGAAGCTCACCCTGAGTTGCCCGGGCACTTGCCAGCGACTGTCGTAGGCCGCGCGCAACGTGTTTGCAGTTCCGAAGTCGCGGAAATACGTTTGCTGTGGGTTATCCAAGCGACGGGCCGTCAACGAGACTTCCGCCTTGCCCGCCGCCAATCCGACGCGCTTGCTGAGTGTGAGGTCGGTCCGCCCATACGAGGACTGCCCAAGCCCGTCGCCCGCGGCGCCGAAGTACGCGATCGCCGCTGCCCAACCGTCCGCAAACCCTTTCCAGGTGCCGATCGAGCCGCTGTGCCTCGAGTACTGCGTCTTCTCGAGCGGGTTGGTGGCGCCCCGGTTGCTGAGGTAGGCATAGTTAAGGAACACCGTCCAGCCGGGCGTGATCGCTGCATTCGCCTGAAGTTCGACACCAGTCAAGTGCACAGCTCCGCCGTTCGTCGGCTTGAAGCTCGACAGCTGCAGCTTCTCGGAGATGAGGCTCGACAGTTCGTCGTCGAACGCCTTGACGTCCACGAGGAGGCCATACGCAGGAACGTTCAGCAAGTACCCGACCTCGACCGAGCGAATGCGCTCGCTCTGCAACCCGCCTGGCGAGCGGGCGCTTTGAAATAGGCGAACGGTCGACGAGCCGTTCAGCGGAGGGGTCGCCTCGGTCAGCGTGTACGTCCAATTCGCTTGCTGCTCCTGGACGTCAGGCGTTCGGGTCCCGCGCGACCACACGAATCGCAGCGACTGTAGGTCGGAGAGACGGTAGTTGGCTGCCACGCGCGGCGAGAACGAGTATCCGCTGAGCTCGTCGCGCTCGGTGTAGGCACCAAGATTGATCGCCAAATCGGGCACGGGACGGTACTCCAGGTTGCCGAAGGCACGCCATACCGTGTTGGCAACGTCGGTCCCCAGATATGTCGCGCTGGATCCGCTGTGCCGGCGGACGCCGGCACCTGCGACGAACCTCGCCTGTTCGGAGACCACGTAGGTGTCCTGCACCTCCAGGTCGATCCTCCGCTGCTCAAGGCCCTGTTCGGCCGTGGCGCAGGTTGGCACGGTCGCGGATGGACCGAGGGCACGGATCGCCGCGATGGCCGCTGCGGCGAGCGCGTCGTCCGCCGGGCTTCCACCGGTGGGCAGGCGACCGGCCAGAATGGCGCCGGCGTAGCTCGGGTTGGCCCGGTACATGGTGAACATCTCGGGAAGAAACATCGCCGTGGGATAGCACGTGCGCCAGGACTGCTCAATCTTGTCGGTCCAGACATAGGCGCGAGCCTGCAGCTGATGCGTCGGGGCGAAGCTGTGGGTCAGCGTTGCCGAGACGTAGGTGTCCCGCGGCTTCGCATCGGGATAGCTGATGCCGCCGGCGTCGACGCCGGGCACTTCCTTGGTGCCGCTGACGTAGCCGGCAGTGATGTCCAAGTTGGTCGCCGGCCCGAATGGCTTGACAGCGCGGAAGTTCAAGCGCGTCAAGCGCAGGCTGTCGTGATCGGCGCCCGCACGCTGCTGAACGTCGTAGCCTCCGTCTCGTTCGTGGTTGAGCGTCAGCCGCATGTCGATGTCGCCAAGAGTCGCGCCCAATCGGAATGTGCCCGCCGCGATGCCGTTGCTGCCCTTCTCGACCGACGCGAAGACGCGCTCCACATCGCGGGGATGGCGGCTGATGATGTTCACGATCGCCAGCATCGAATTGGGTCCATAGGCGGCCGAATTTGGACCCCGAGTGACCTCGATGCGGTCGACATCATCGATTGCGATCGGCAGGTTCGCCCAGTCCACGCGGGCGAACAGCGGCTGATATACCGACACGCCGTCGATCAATACGTTCATGCGCCGTGGGACGAGCACATTGGTCCCGTGGTAGTTGATCCGATAGTCCGGTCCGCTGGCCTGCGTGATCGCCATCCCCGGCACCAGCCGGAGCGCCTCCGGGAGCGAACGAATGGCGAACTTGTGCAGCATGTCTGCCGTGATGACGGTGACGCTGGCAGGCACGTCTGGGAGCGATTGGCGCAGCCGCGTAGGCGTCAACACGACCGGGTACAGGTCTCCGTCCGCCGGGACTTCTGCGGGGCCTGCTGCTGCGCTCAGTCCGGCCGTCAGCCCAAAGCCAACCGAGAACAAGACGCGGTGCGGCTTCATCGTGCTACCCCTTTAGGGCGGGGTATGTGAACGCCAGAAAGTGTGTGGCGTTGACGCCGAAGTGGACAAGGATGGGGACCTCGATGCGGTTCGTTCGGGCGTACACGGCCGCGTAGCCGATGCCGGCCAGAGCCGCCATCACGATCATCGGCGTCCCGCCCGCGGCGTGCGCCACGCCGAAGAGCAGGCCTGAGACTACGATCGCGACGATGGCGCGAGCGCGCCGCGATGTGCCGTCCGACTCGGCTTGGCCGGCGCGCATGCCCCGCAGGGGATCCTGGATGAGCACTCGGAAGAAGGCCTCCTCGGCCACGCAAGTGAGGAACAGATTCGTCGTCAGAAAGAGCGCGGCCGGCACGGGGACTTTCGGCTCAAAGCGAACCAAGCCGCAGGCCAATGCGACACCGAGGACGATGACTGTGGTCACGGCGTATCCCGCGGCTGTCTCGATGGCCAAGCGGCCAACGTGATCGCCGGCTCGAAATTTGTGCGATAGCAGCGCGAACAAGACCAGGCCGACCGAACCCTTGTCGAAGTTCAGGTACTGGGTGAAGAGCTTTGCGTCAGGTGAAAACTGCGCCCCATCGATCACGATCGGGTTGTTGAAGCCGGGCACCTTGTGCAACGCAAGTGCGAGGCACAGCACTAACAGCAACGCGAATGCCAGCCAGTACGCGGCCTTGTGAGTCGCGCGGGTCATCCATAGAGCCAGTGCGACGAGTACGATCAACGATGCGACGGCGCTGACTTGCAGGAGCCCTTGGGCGAAAGCCGCGATGACGGCGGCCGCGTAGATGATCGCCCAGGGGTGAACACGAAGCCTTTGTCCGACGGACAGCGGCGAGAGCCAGGCGGCACAGATCGACACGACAAGCAGAACGAACGGCACGGGCATCGTGCACTCTCCCTTTCTTGTTGGTGACCCGCCCGCGAAGCTAGGTCGTAATGATGTGGTGGCGGATCGCCAACTTCGTCATGTCGGCGGACCTCTGAACGCCCAGCTTGTCCTTCACAGCCTGAACGACAAGTGAGATCGTTTTCCTAGATAGGCTGAACTCGCCGGCGATCTCTTCGATCGTCTGACCCTGAGCTAGCCGTTTGAACACTTCCAACTCGCGGTCATCGAGCTTTGCCCGCGGAGAGTCGTCACCGCCTCTGACACCCAGGAGGGCCAGCCTTTCTGCGATCTCGGGTAGGAAGTGGATCTTCCCTTGCTGCACTTGGCCGATTACATCGGCCAATAGGTCGGTTGGCTGGACCTTCGGTACGAACCCCCGGCAGCCGAGCCGATAGGCTTCGCGCACGATCTCGTCTTGGTCGTACTGTGTGTAGAAGACGATCCGAGCATCCGGATCGAACCTGATCAGTTCTCGTGCGGCGTCGAGGCCTGTCGACGTTGAGCCGAAGCCGACGTCCATCACGACAACGTCAGGCTTGCATTCGCGATATCTGGGGATGACGTCCTCGGGCGACGAAGCATGGCAGGCCACGTCGATGACACGCTTTCGAAGTGAAAGTGTGAGCCCCTCGATTATTAAGGGGTGGTCATCGGCGATGAGAACCCGAATTGGCTTCATGCTGGGACGCGAGCGGCGAACCTTGGTCGTCATGTGAACCGTAGCGTGGTCGTTATAGCCGATGTTATGGTAACTGTCTGAGACAGTTTAGGTGGCATGATGGGTAGTCATGAGGTGGCGTTGCGTTACCTAGACGGCTACCATAGCCACCAGTGCCACCTCTGTAGATCGCTCGCGGTCTATAGGCAGCCCTTCAGACCGCGAGGTTGTCGACGATGGAGCTCAGCCAAGTCACTCCCACGCCGCCGTTGCAAGCTTCGGGCAGGGATGCGTTTCCGCAACGGCTGCTGATCCTCACGGACGCGCCGGCGCGGTTCGCGCAATTCGCGGCCGAATCGGACTTTTTCGCGACGGAGCGAGAGGTGATTTGCGCGCTCGCGGCTCGGCAGAACGAATACCGCGCTGTGATCGCCGGCGTGGCCGAGGCCGACGGTAGGGAATGTGGCTACCGCCTGGTGCAGATTCTGCGCGCCCAGCTGCAAATGCGTTGCCCCATCTACCTCTTCTCCGCGACTCCTACCCCGAGTTCACGCGCCTACGCGCTGCAATGTGGCGCATCAAAGCTGCTGACTGACGATCAGGACCTCGTCGACGATCTGTTGCTGCTGTTAGGCGCAGGACGCGCACGCGAACAGATCGCATAGCTTTGGCGAATTGTCGCTGCCTTACCAGCCGATGTCGCCGGTGTAGCGGGCATATCGGCGCGCGAGCTAGCAGCATCAGACCGAAGCCTGTTCACCTCGTGACAGGCCTGCGCCGTGCCGTCTTAACACCGCAGCGGGTGGCCGCTATGCGGCCAGGCGGTGCTCGTAGAACGGCCGGTCTCGGTCTTCGAGCATGGCGTCCAGGTCATCAAGCGACGAAGCCTCCGGGTCGAGCCACGCGCGCACGTTCTCCGGCTTGATCGGAACGATGCAACGGTCGTGTCCGGCTGCGGCAACCTCGGGCGGCGGTTCGTCCGTGATGGCAGCGAAGGAAAGCAGTTCCGGCTCGCCGGGCCCTGACCAGTTGGACCATAGGCAAGCGACGAGCATGTCGTGCGCGGGCCGGGGGGAGAACTCCAACACGACGTTCTCTTCCTTCTCGCCTTCGCGGAGAGGCCGTTGCTCCATGTTGTGGCGCTTGACGTTCTCGAAGAAACCGGTGGCGACCATGACCCCGTGCGATACACCGAACTGGCCCTTCCAGAAGCCGCGCAGGTTGTCGCGCCTGGCGTTGTAGGTGCCGGGGTATCGAACGTCGTAGTCGGCGGGCTTGCCGGCTGGCCTGCATTGATACCGCATCGGCTTCACGACAAGGCGACCTTCTTCCATCACCATGACGGGCGCGTACCAGCCAGGGTAGATGCGCGAGTCTCTTTCCTCAGGCGAGGCACGTGAGAGATCGTCGAGCCAACCCTTGATGCGCTCGATCTTGTCGGTCGCGATTCGTTTGTCGTTGGCCGCGGCCTTCGTCGGCTTCTCGGCCAGCTTGTGCTCCGCTTTGACCAGGCGCGCGCGTTGAGCGAACAACTCCTGCTGCCACTCCAGCGCTTGACGCTCGTTCGCTTCGTCGATGTAGCGCTTGATGAGCCTCTCGTCGTCGGACTTCGGATCGGAAAAGGCCTGCTCGAGCGCCTTGGGAATGTTGGGCTTTGCCCGTCGGCGGTAGATCTCGTCCGGGTTCCACTTCCACCAGAACATGTCGACGAAACGCCGGATGTCGATGTCGGCACCCCACTCGCGGACATACCTCCGGTAATCCGCCCAAATCTTTGCGGAATAGCACATCAAGTAGCTCCCAAGCGATGTTGCCGCACGCAGCAGCAGGCGGCCATGACCGTCTGAAGGCTTGCGGCAATTCCTCGCCGAACGCGAGCAGGCACGTCGATTGCGCTGTCTCGGAGGAAAGGAGTTCGCAAATGCAGAACGATCCCAAGCATACGATGGACCGCGCGCTGGTCAGCAGCCAGCCGCACGAGCTGAAGTACCTTGCAGAGACTCATGGCGCGAGCGTCGACGAGGTAGAGCAGGTCATTCGCGAGGTCGGCAGCCGGTCGCGCCGGTTGATCGAGCAGGAGCTGGACAAGCGCTATTCGCACCGGCCGCGAGGAGGCTTGACGGGGCAAGACGAGGGGCAGCTGAGTGCCCCCTCCGGCCGCCAGGACAAGGCCGGCCGTTTGATTCCATGAGCGGTTGGTGCGAAGAAAGTCTCCATCGCGCAGCGAGGAACTACCCGCCCGTGCCGCCGCTCTATATACTGTGGTTACATACAGTATAGCGCCGCGATGTCCCACCAGCTTCCCCTCCCGCTCTTTCCCGGCGATCAGCCGGAGGATGGGGACTGCGCGGAGGGTGCTGGCGCACCCCGGCCGACGGCACCTCCGCCGCCTCCGCCTGGCGATGCCGTGCCGGTGGTGGGTGACGATGGCCTGCCTGAAGGGCGGCATGCGCTTCTGCGACGCCTGCCGGCGGCCGTGGCGAGCGCTGTTTGGATCGGCAACGAGATCGGCGGTGCGCCGGTCGATGCCTTGTCGACCGGCTTCCCTGTTCTCGATAGGGAGCTCCCGGGGGGCGGTTGGCCAACGGGAGCCCTGACCGAGCTGCTGGTGCCGCAAGCGGCGATCGCCGAGTGGCGTCTTCTTCTGCCCGCGCTGGCCACGATCCAGTCCAAAGAGCCGGTCGTCGCGGTCTCTCCACCGCACGCGCCGTTCCTGGGCGGGGTCCGCCGCTACGGCCTCAGCGAGGCGGCGCTGATCGTCGTCCACGCCGACAAGCCAAACCAGCGTCTTTGGGCGACCGAGCAGGCGGCCAGGGCAGAGGGCCTGAGGGCGGTGATCGCGTGGCTGCCCAACGTCCGAAACGAACAACTCCGGCGTCTGCAGGCCGCGGCCACGGACAGCAGCTTCCCGGTGTTCCTGATCCGCCCGGACGCTGCACAGCACGAAGCCTCACCGGCGCCCCTGCGAATCCAGATCCGTCTCGTCCCGGGGAAGGGCGACGTCGAGCTGCACATCCTCAAGCGCAAAGGCGCGGCGCATGCCGGCTGGCTGCGCTTGGACCGCGACCCTCCGGGCTTCGACCGCCTGCTGTTGCAGGGCCGCTCTTCTTCGACCGCAGGTCCTCGTCATGTCGGCCCCCCAGTTCTGGATGGCGCTGCTCATGGAGCCGGCGCCCAGCGCGCAGCGGCCTGATGGGGGCAGTGCCGAGCTCGACGACTCCTGGACGTCGCCGACGGCACCTGCTCCCCCGGACCAGCAGCACGCGGTCGGCTGGTGGGCGCTCCAATTCACCCCTCGGGTGGCGCTTGTCGAGGAGGCCGTGGTCCTCGAAGTCTCTGCGAGCCTGCGGCTGTTCGGGGGCGCCGACGTGCTCGCTGCACGAGTTCGAGCCGAAGGAGTCGAACTCGGATGTCTTCGCTTTGCCACAGGGCCAAATGCGCTCGCGGCGGTCGCATTGGCTCGCGCCAATGTCGACGACGGCTTGCATGAGCCGCTGCACAGGCTGCTCGATCGTGTGCCGCTGGGTGTGTTGCGCGAGGTCGCTGAGCACGGAGCAGTGCTGAGCCGGCTGGGCTGCAGGACGCTGGGGGACGTTCGCCGATTGCCTCGCGGTGGTGTGACCCGTCGCTTTGGCAAGGCCTTGTTGGGTGCGATGGACGAGGCCTATGGGGCAAAGGCCAGCGCACATCGATGGCTCGAGTTGCCGGAGGCCTTCGTGGCGCGCCTGGAGCTGCCAGGTCGCGTTGAACTGGCAGAAGGACTGATGTTCGGTGCTCGCCGGCTTCTCACGCAGATGAGCGGCTGGCTTGCCGCGCGGCACGCTGGCGTGGCGAGCTTCACGCTGCGATGGAAGCACGACTTCCACCGGCCACACGATGTGCCGGACTGGGGTCAGCTGACCATACGCACCGCGGAGGCGACCCGGACGCTGGGCCACTTCTGTCGTCTGCTCAATGAGCGACTCGCCCAAACGACCCTTGGCGCATCGGTGGAGGAGCTTGTCCTGGTGGCCGACGAGGTTGTGCCACTCGAGGAGGTCAGCGGCACATTGCTGCTGGACAAGACACGCGAAGGGGAGTCGGTCCAACAGCTCACGGAACGGCTGGCCGCCAGGCTCGGCAGGCAGAACGTCGTGAGAGGCATCGTGCGCAGCGACTACCGTTTCGAAGCGGCGCAGGAATGGGTGCCCGTCGATGAGCCGACGCCGCGCGCGCAAGCGCCGCTGGCCGATATCCCGTTGCCGACCTGGCTGCTCGAACAGCCCATGCGACTCGTCGTGCGCCACGAGAGGCCGCTGTACCAGGGACCCCTCGTGTCGCTGGCAGGCCCTTATCGCGTCGAGGCCGGTTGGTGGGACCGCGATGACGACGGGGGCGACGCTCCCCTCGCACGACGCGACTACTACCTCATGGTGAGCGAGCACGGCTGCTTGCTGTGGGTCTATCGCGACCTGGCGTACGACCCGGAGGCGCGCAGTCCTTGGTATCTCCACGGGATCTTCGGGTAGCACGCTATGGCGAAGTTGCCGGCCTACGCCGAGTTGCACTGCCTCACGAACTTCTCCTTTCTGCGTGGTGCCTCGCAGGGGGAGGAATTGGTGCGACGCGCGCGAGACCTGGGCTACGAGGCGCTGGCGATCACCGATGAGTGCTCCCTGGCCGGCGTCGTGCGTGCACATGTCGAAGCGAAGGAGGCCGGTCTCAAGCTCTTGATCGGCTCGGAGTTCCGTGTCGAGGCCGAGACCCCGTTCAAGTTGATCGTGCTAGCGACCAATCGCAACGGCTACGGCAACCTGTGCGAACTGATCACGCGGCTGCGAATGTCTTCGGAGAAGGGCACCTACCGCCTCGACTGGGACGACCTCTACCCCGAGTGGCTGGACGATTGCCTGGTCCTGTACGTGCCTGACCGGCAGGCGGCAGACACGGAGATCTACCGACAAGCGCAGTGGATCGACCTCCATCTGGAGGGGCGCGCATGGCTGGCCGTCGAACTGGTCCGCGACCTGGACGACGATGCGTGGCTGCGGCGCATTCGCGTGATCAGCCAGCTCGCA
>Ga0157374_10002052_pt1 | contig 16942 bp, 13 predicted proteins | sample M25metaG_FD_115308 | JGI IMG/M metagenome (GOLD analysis project Ga0157374, IMG submission 115308) | Miscanthus rhizosphere microbial communities from Kellogg Biological Station, Michigan, USA - M2-5 metaG | ecosystem: Host-associated > Plants > Roots > Rhizosphere > Soil | place: USA: Michigan...
GAGGAATGAACTGCGGAAGAGACAGAGAAGAACCATTTGGACTGCTTCCTTCTCTGGCAGTTGACAGATAAACTCCCCATGTGTTAGGCAATAAGGCTAAGGAGAAGTCTTGCCATCAAGATCTGACAAAGAAGACGGAAGAGGCAGTTACGAGAGAAGACCAACCGACTGACTCGGCAAAAATACACCATTCATTCATTTAGTACTGTATTGTGAGGTTGAAAAGTCAAGTCAGTACTCAACCCCCTTTGTCTTCTTCCTTTTCGTGATGTACTTTTTGCTCCAGACCTGATTTTCTTGCTTCAGGAAAGACTGAGAGAAGAGAGGACACCACACCCTGATTCAATAAAACAGGGTTGAATCCCGTTATGCTTCCCTTTCATTCTTTTTATCGATGTGTCTGCCACAAGAACAGGTTCCATCCAATATCATCGTTAGTCGAGTCGAGAAATTTCTTCCCTTCTATTCTTGTGTGTCTGTATCGCAATCATGAAGGGCAACATCACGTTTTTGCAAGAAGACTACAGGAATGAAAAAGAATGAGAGATCGAAGATCAAGACTCACTCAGACAGAACAAGAGAAGGAACATGTATTTCCGTCCGAGAAAAAGGGAGAGAATAAGAAGAAAAAAGTCCTTTGACTCGAATCACTTGCCTGATTGTCATCTCTTTTCCTTTTTCTTTCTTTTATTCTCTTTGCTTGACGTGAGTTGCTTGAGATGCATGAAACGATACCCGTCATGTCTCCTCAGAAATAGATACAAGAAATCTGTCATTTCAGTCGTGACTCTCCATCTACATCTACTTTTTATGCATAACTCTTGTTGTCTTCTTCTTGAAAAGAGAATAGAATCATGAGCTCGAAACACAGACTTGAGTTGGTTCATTCCCTTCACTTGCCTTCCTCAAGTTGTAGACCATGATAAAGAGTGGGAGGAAAACGATGAGGCAGACAATGACAAAGACAAGGAAGAGGATCCATCCAGACAGTCTCTCCGTGTCATCTTGCAGTCCCGAAGGGGCATCAGAATCTGATTTCTCCATGGCAGCCCATAACCACTTGAAGAAGGATGCCGTGGACTCAAGGGATCGTTTCACACTCATGTCGTCAGTTTATTTGAGGATGACGTGTGCTTTTATCTGATGATGACGTTTGTCCTGTTCCTTCGGGAGTCCTCTTGTTGCTTCCGTTTCCTCATCTAAAAGGAAACAACTGTCCAAAGTAGTCTATCAATTAAGAGCAAGATTGAATATGTGTTGTCTATGTTGTTTCCCAGTAATTATTAGCGCCAACAGAACAGAACAAAATTGGAAGGATAAGAGATAGAGAGCATGCATGCATTGGCGCCTTCACTGTCATTGTATTCATTCCATTTCTTGTTCTTCTTGTCATTTCTTTCTCTTGTTCTTGAAAAGGCAGGTGAGTTTCTCTTTTTGAATACATTTTCATTTTTGTTTCTTTCATTCTCTTTCGGTAAAGAAAAGAGAAAGCATGATGATGTTTTGTTTAAGCTGATGCTCCCTAATGATGAGGGGCAGGAGAAAGGAAACGAGAGAAGGAAGCAAGAGGTAGAGGAAGAGAGACTTCATTTGAACTTCCTGTTGTTGTTGCCCCACTACTACTACTACTAGTTCTTTCTCTCAGGGATGTCAACATCATGGAATCATTATCGTTATTGTTATTACCAGGTTCCAGGTGTTTTTCTTTCGAGAGATTCATCATCTCCTCCTTCTTCGTCACAGAGTCCTGCCTCATATGCCGTGTCAGTAGGACTACATTCTCTTTCTCTTTTTCACTGGACTCGTGTTCACGTAAACTAATTCACGTAACAGATGACTTTTTAGTGACTGATGAGGAAAAACGACCATGTCCTTCCGAAGCCATTAAAAATAAAACAAAGAAAAGAGAGTGGAGTGTGACCGGTTTGAACTGTCAAATGTAGTGGAACCAAAAAACATGAACAACAAAGTAAATGATACAGTTCAGATGAGGCAACTTCTTCGCAAACAAATAACCATGTCTTTTCTGTCTTTTCTTTTCTTGTAGTTTGACTCCTTCAAACTTCTTGGTTCTTCTTGTTCATCTCTTTTTGTGCACATCCTTTGACTCTTTCTTTCTTTGATTCTCTCTCTTTATCCTCATCATCTTCCCCCTCATTTTCTTTCTTTATCCTCGAGTTATTTAAGAGCAGTTCTTTCATTCGCCTGTGAATCTAATTACAAGCGAGATATTCTATTCAAGACAAGAACTTCATTTCTCATGTTTCACTTTTCCCTCCATCATCATCCTTCTTTTTGATGCACACATTCTGTCTTTTTGGTCTCATGTATTGTAGAGCAATACCATCTTATAAACATCCGGAAACAGAACAACAAGAACGATCTTCCCGTGAGATATGTTCATGATGATGAAGAGTAGGAAATTTAAGACGGGGTCCTAGATCTCTTTATTTTTCTCTCTAGACTGACAGACTTGTGTCAGAGAGATAACAGGGTGCATGTTATGTTCTTTAGAACATGAGGTGTATCAGGCGTTTGAGTCATGAATAAGATGGCGATGATGATGATAATGATATTAGAGACCAAAAGTGTGTCGTCCATGCATATTATACAGAGGCCTCTTATTCTGCCTGCATTGTCTCTATGACTTTTTAAATGTGAATGTGCTTCTATGCTCCCTCTCCATTATATTCGAGTAAAATTATCATCATCATCAGCATGAATGCCAGGACTCTCTGTAGAAACTAAACGATGAGATAATCATAGCTATTAGCATGTCTTGCAGGATTCCTTATTATGCTGTCTTTGTCTTCTTCCTCTTGTCTTTGTCTCTCTTATTCAAAACTTACTTGGCATTACCTCCCAAGTTAATCTTTACACAGTGCATGACGAGTCAAAGGCTTCTGATGATAATTTTTGCAGGAGAAAAACTAAGTGTCAGAACAAAAAACATTGAGAGGACAAAGAAGACGAATGTATTTTTACTGCCTCCTTCTGATCAAATTTAACGCCTCTCTTGACGATGCTCTCATTCATGTCATAATAACCACCCCTTCTTCTAACATGTTTTTAGCACTCTAGTCTCTCTTGATTATCTACCTCTAGAGGCAGAGAGAAGACAAATCTCCTCATGTCATCATGATTTATCTCCTTGTAAGTGTGCATATAATGCCAAATCTGTGAGCAAGAAGTGAGTCTGAATATAAAAGGTTCACTTGAATTTTTTCTTTTTCTCTCTTTAACATCCATCTCTTTGCTCATTTACAGCATCATCTTCTCAAGAGAAATTCCAGAGAAAGAGAGGAATTACACATGAAATCATCTAATCTGTCTAATTTCCATTTTAGTCTGTCTGTCTGTTTGACTTTTTATGAACCGAGAGTGTCTCCTCATTATTTGATCATGTTCTTCACAGGAAGAGAGAGAGAGAGAAAGATAAACCGCACTTCATTTGCACGAGATATCGCTTCATGATTCATGACCTGGACAACATGTACCTAAGAAGTCGCGTGGACACCGTGTATTTATTTCAGGAAAAAAAGAAGTTGATGATGTGCATGTCATCTCCCTCTGTATTTCACACTAAAGTTTCTATCTCTAACTATTATCATTATCTTTGTCATTGCAATGATTGTGGTGACAAAAGTATCTCAATCTCAATCTCTCGATATCATTCGATTTGTCTGTTTTTCTTTCATTGTTCTTGATCTCGTCGGTGGTGCATCAGCAAGATTACTACTAAGAATGGAATGAATCATGAAAGCCTGACATGACGATGATGAACATGACGTCCTCTGACTCAGCAAATGATGATGATGATGATGTCTGGGTAAAAAGCGTGGGAGGATAAGAAACATGAGTAAATGTTGTTTCTTCCTCTTTTCTTTTTGCTTCAAACAGTGTTAGGTCAGTTGAGCAAATGATCCCAAGGGAGTGGACACACAGAGACTGACAAAATGGAAGAAGAAATTCTAGACATTGTTTGATGTGTCTCGAGGGTGGGTCTCCTTTTTCTCTACTTTTGTTACAACACAATCTCTTAGGTTATATTGTATCACAAGAAATGGTGTGGTTTTGTCTGTTATTTCTCTCTTTTTTCTCTTCCTTCTCTCTGTTCTTTCCTTCTTGTTCCCTCGCAATAAACCTGTAATAAAAGCAGTGCTTCTTGCACTTTAATCATGACTGGCAGGGTCAGAGATTAGAGCACAAGAACAAGACCAATGGATATTATTAAACTTGAGAAGAGAATCCACGATAACAGGCATCATTATTGTTGATACAAAGAATAAAAAGAAGAGGAATCTGTCTCTTTCTCAGTACGATATCAATTGTAAACTAAACTATTGTTGTGTAATCTCGAGGGATCCCCTCCAGAGGCTTCATCATAATATGTCTTGTTCTTTGAGAACATGTCACTTGCTCTGTGTATTTTAAGTCAGTCGTGTTGTTACGGACGGAAGAGAAGGGTTTAGTTTTTTCTTCAACAAAATATGAGCAGAGGGAGGGAGGGAGGGATGGGAATGTAAAGGGAGAGAGAATGTCAAGAAGAAAAAGAAGAAAGAATGAAGAAAAGGACCATTAATTATTCATTAAAAAGGATCAAATGAGCATAAGGAAGGAAGACTCAAAGATTCGAGGAATAAATGTATTCTCAACTGCTTTGGTTGAGAGAATCTGCTTCACAAGAGACGGTCAGGGATATGATCATTACGATCTTCTCGAGGAAAAGAGACTCATCATCAGGAGAAGAAAGAACTCGGAGTACAAGAGAGTGTTGGGGACGAAAGAACGTAAAATGTTCATCAACTCCAGCAGGAGGCCCTTCGATGAAGGCAAGTTAGAGATACAACTACAAGAGAACCCAAACAGAACAGAAAGAAGTGGAGCAACAGAACCAGAGAAGAATTCAAGAGAAGCCAAGCAAAGACCAGGGCAAGGATGACAGACGATAGAGAGACAAGAATACAAGAATACAAGAAGAGGAAGAAGAGGAAGAAGAGAGAAAGAAAAGAGAAAGAAAGAAAACCAAGTCTCTTTCTTGCTTGACAACCAGAAGAAAGCAACTCGAGAGCCAAGAAAGGAAACAGCGTTTTCTACTCTGAATCTACTCTGAAAGAGATCATTACGGTTCGTCAAGAACATCATCAGAGATCGAGGGATGATCCTGCACAGAATGATGCAGGAGGAGTACCATTGTTGATGACATTCCACCACACAATCCAACACACGATTCTCTTGTATTCTCTCATTCTCTTAGTTTTAGTTCCAGAGAGAAATTATGATTATCATAATTCCTAGAAGACCAGGTTGTGTGCGATAGATAATCACTAAACAAGAGACACGTAAAAGCATTACAGTCGACACCCTGTCAGGTCAAGTCTGCCGAGAATGACAAGAATAAACTGACTTGCAAGTCACAGCCAATTACTCTCGACGTTAAGCAAATATTACATAGAATTAGCAAGTATTCAAGTCGAGTCGAGGGAAGGTATGTCGTGAGATAATCTCTGAGTTGGACTCGAAAAGTTTTGCTTGACTCTTGACAAACTTGATGAATGACTATCCTACTTTTCTTGCATGTTTTTAACTGCAAGAGAAAGATGGTTTGACTTATGATGGAGGAGGTGGGAGTGAGGTATTTCAAAGAAATAGCCTGAATCCATTTCCAAGAAATACTACTCTGATTTTTTTTCTGTCAAGTACTCAGTACTCAATGTATTTGATTCTCTCTACCTTTGCTTCCGCCTCCGCCTCCTTTACTTCTCCCGGATCTTCGTTATTCATTGCATTGCATAGATTGGTCATTGACAGTCCATGGAGCACATTTCCCTTGACTTATTCAAAGGACAGGAAACAGACACTGAATGAGAGACAGAAAGCGAATGACTCTCTTGATCGAAGTGATTTGTCGAGAAGAAGGAGGAGGAATAGAAGAAGGAAACAGAACCAAATCGACATTATCATCATCAAAGCAATGATAACACAGACACGACACAGGAAAAGAGATCCTTTCCATCAGTGATGATGGTAGTTTCGCTTCTTGACTTCGAAATGAATGCACCTCTTGTTGTATTGAAAGTGTCCCTTGTTTTCTCTTCTCTTTTCTCTTCCAAATGACCATCACTTGACTTTGGCAAGACATGACTTGTTTGTGTTGTCGAGAAATACCCACAAATCGAGGCAGACATTGCATTCTATCCATGTCCTCTTCCACTTGACAGTAAATACAAGTCATCATGTCCTTGTATTAGAGATACAGAGCAGTGTAGTAGTCTCTAACAGAGTCAACACGAAACAAGAGGGAGAATCATAATGATTCCTATTCAGGCGAAAGAGAAACATACAGAGAGAGAATGACTCCTTTCGCCCTCCTTCTTATCTAACATGTCATGCATATCAATGAGCAAGAAAGGAAGAAGCACTTGTATTTGTAATTCGTAGTCAGTGCGAGTATTCTCTAGTTCTTCTCTTTTTATTCTCTTGTTTCCTTCTTTTACTTCTTTATGTGTGTATTGTTCATGTCAGTGGTCCTTGACTGCTGTCGGTTTTTATCAACAGCACCTGTTCTGTCTTGTTGTCGCCTCCTTGTCTTGAAACAATGAGTGTAATTGGAAGTGAAGGAGGGGGTGGAAACATGTACTTTGTTCTTCTTCTCCTCTTACTTCAACGAGAGATAGAGAATGATCAACACTTAAGACAGACATTTAACAACAGGGTACAGGACATGACATGAGAAAAAACATGGGCATTAAATAACAGCAGCAGGACTCTCTTTGTTACTGTTGATACATTTGGTGGTCTCTATCTTTTTTATTTCAGTCTCGAAAGGGAGGAGGGTGTTGCTCTTATATTCTTATTGCATTTAACATGCACACCCATCTTCTTCAACAACAGTAGCAAAAACACAAGAAGAGAATGTGTCACATTCATTCACTCGAGTCTAGAACATGAGAAATGATGGCCAGAAGCAGCAGGAAAGGGTTGAGAAGGGCGATGCTTATGTAACCCGTCAGACTGTAAGTCTGTTCTTCTTCTCTTCTTTCATGTCTCACACGTCTTCCCAGAATAAAGAGCCTTCAGGAAAAGAACAAGAAGATGATGGCATAAGACTCCCATCCAGACAAGAGGATGAAAACAAGGATCCTTGCAATTTTCTCTCTCCTGCACCTCGTGCTCCTACATCGATGACAGATAAAAATTGCTGCTCATTCATCACAGGACTGGGTGTAAGAAGAGGGAGGAATCCCACTACTACTACATTACAAGATGAAGAGGAAATGTTTTCGAGACAGAAAAAGCCTTTGAGTGTCTCAAATGCCAACCAAAGATCATGGGAAGAAAAGAGAGGAAGGATCAAGAGAAGAGAAAGCATGCATAACGTGCTAGACATGATGCAACTAAAGAGAATGTATTTTGAATGAAAAAGAATATGCAAAGCAAAGCAAGAAAATCTAACTAATAATAATCATAATCACCATGATAATGATAATAACTTTAGCGAGTGAATGAATGGGTCTGTTTTCACCCTCTTCATTCCATTCCATTCCTTTCATGCTGCCTGTCCCTCGAGTCTCGTTAGGACTTCCTCTTTTCCCTGCATATTCTTCAACGTCAAAACCAAGTTAAGAGAAAATAAAATTACGAATAAATAAAGTTACGAATTCAAAGGACAAAAGGACCACTCTCTCATGTCAGAGAGAAAGGGAGTCAAATGCATGCATGCAATGCATGCCAAGTCTTATATGCTTTACTATGGCATGCCATGCAAACTCTTGTCCAGGAAGGAAAGAATGAGAAAAAGGTGTATCTACAACTAAATTTGTGTGCAAATTGGGAGATGAAAGAAGAAAAGCCGACAGAATGATGTTTTAATGTTTGGTAGCAGATGTTGGTAAATTTCATACCAGAAGTCAAGTCGAACTAAAGGAAAAGCAAGAGTGCAGAGTGAAAACAACAAGTAATTTTCATTCTCTTTTTGATTAGAAAATGATTGCACACGTACTGTCATCCATTTTCACATTCTCTTGTGTGTGTCTTTCTCTCCTGATCTGTTTGCATAACTTCTCTTGTTGTACTTTTCTCTTGTATTTCTCTTGTATTCCAACAACAATTTTAGAAAGAGAGACCTACACTTTATTTCAACACACCATTGAGTATGCAGACAATGTTTCCTTCTTCTTTCCTTTCCTTATTCTTGTGCATCTTCTTCATCTTGTGATCTACTGACTCGAGTCGAGTTCAAGTCAAGTCGAGAGGCTGTTATTGTTACATTCATTCAGAGGTACAGATAGAAGACGGAAGCAAACAAAACAAACTGACAGCTTCAGGCAAAGATGAGCGACACTTGCGTATCATGTATGCACTTTCCCTCTGACTGTTTCTCTTTTTTTGAAAAGTATGAGTGATTGTGTGAGTAAATGTGTGGTTCTGTTGGCAAAGTATGTGAGTTTGTAATGTCAATAAGAGAAAGCAGGGTGTCTTACTCTAAAGAAAAACAATAGGATTTCCTTGACTTTTCCCTCTTATTCTAAGTCTTAAACTTGGTTTGCTTTTTCCTGAGTAAATCGTTTGTAAGAAGGAAACTTGTGTCTTGTTCTGTGATTTCCTTCTCTGTTATCTCACTTGAGAATAGAGAAGAAAGAAAAAGTTCTTTCGAGTGATAACAGGGGAGCCTTATCTCGAGTATTTTTTCACTTTTTTTGGCAGAAGCAAACAGGAGATGTCATTCTTATGGTGAGAAATACTATTTGGCAGGAGTTGAGTTGAGTTTAGTTCACAACAACAGGAACAAAAACCTCGACTGTCATTACTGTCATTACTGTCATGAAGCGAACAATCACTTCCTTTTCTTATGAATGTGACCAGCTTTTCCTCTTCCCATGAAAGAATTAAAATACATGTCAAGTTTCACAGGAAGTACTGGATTTATAATTAACTCAGGGGTTCATTCGTTCGATCGTTCGCTTTCCTTTTAAAAACACATGAATCAATACCACATGTCAATGGAAAAGTAAAGTAAAGAACATTTTTATTTTTCCTGATGATTAGATTAGTTAGGTTATGTTAGATAATATTGCACAGAATTATTGTAATGCTTTCATTGTTCACATTCTGTTCTGTCTCCCAGACAACTTTACTTAAAATATACAACAAACTTAAGTTACAGTTACAGTGATAGTATATCTTCCTTCTGTCCAGTCAATGGAAAAGAGAACTGTTGTTACTTTTTTTCTTTTCATCTCTTGCTTCGGAGGTCAAAGGAAAAGTAATTTTGCAATTTTGCATGGAAGGATGGGAGGGTTAATCTTACCAGTCCATTTAGCCGACATGTGTTTGTTACTGCCTCTCATGTCTTGTTTTTAAATGGCTTGTTTGGCGGACTTTTTTCTTGGGTACCGCTTACTATCCATATCATATCATGTTGTATGCATGCATGTCTATTACTTTTCGACAACGACTTGCTTATGTTTAAATTTTGTTTACTCGTCTAAAAAATGGCAGTAACAGCACTTCTCTTCTTCTTCTCAGTCAGGGATGAACAAACGGAGACATAACAAATAAGTGCACTTTTAGAGAGGATGTTGTTGTTGTGTTTATTCTGTCATGCAATTTTTTCTTCTTCATGTCAGACATGGGAAGAACAGAAGCTACATAGCAGAGCAGAAGTATGAACAAGAGATTCCATCAACATATTTTGACAGCAGCAGTATCATAACGATAAAGAGAGAGACGGATGAGTCAGAGATGGAATGATGATGTCAGATTGACTTGGGCATCATTTCATGGAAAAAGAGAGAACATCATTTTCAATATTCATTCAGTCATTCAGTGGGCAATAATAATGAATGGAAAGCTTCTTCCATGAAAAGTGTCTGGAATGCACATGACATCATTGAAAGAATAATCAAAGCAAAGCGAGATAATATAACATTCCAGTAGTTGCTCTAGATATCTTGGACAATAATGATGATGAAAATATATTTGTGTGTGAACTTTGTATACTTGTTTCTTTGTATAAAATGACAGCGCATACCCCTCCCTCTATTTTCTCTTGAAAGAATCACAGACTCGATCTAAAGGAAAGGTATTCGTATTCTTCTTTATCTTGCCATGTATCTCACCCACTCATTCTCTTGGATCGAACTCTCTTAGTCCTCCGCTGACGTTGATCTGATTCTGCTCTTATTCCTGGGCAGCAGTCATCGTTTGTCTAGTCCTTTTCTTCTTGTTTTGCTACTGCTTCTTCTTCTTCTTCTTGTTCTTCTTGTGTCTGTCTTTTCTTGTTCTTTTCATGGAATGCAATGGATTGGAAGATGAAGCCGAACAAGAACAGGAAGGAAGTCCTACTGCTTCACCCCAAGTATTCTCTGTGACTCTGACTCTGACACCAACTCCTACTCTAATATTACAACTAGCACTTCGTCTTGTTGTTCATGGATTCTGCTTAAGGGTCTTGTTCTTCGTCGACATTTGATAAAACACAACAAGAACAAGGAGAAGAACAAGGAGAAACCCAAGAATCCTTGTACAACTGATTCTGCCGGAGGACATTCATTCCATCCTTCCTTTACTTCTTTCCCACAGGAATCATGATGAGTCAACAGACAGCAACTCCTGTATTGTTTTCATTCCATCATTAAAACAGGAAGAGAAATCAAAATGACTCACTCACTTATAAGATTAATCAAGTGAGTTTGGTTGTGAAGACTGGTTGTGACTTAGATTCGACACCTTTACTGCTTCAGATACAGTCTTGTGTACAACGACTTGACTTGTAAATTTAATGCAAGAATGTAAACATCAAGAGAAAGGAATTTGATTTCATCTTGAAAATGGTTGTGAAATCCTGGTTGTGAACCCTGTTGTGAACCCTGTTGGCCAAATCAAATCAATACTCCTTGTCCACACCTTAATCTTCATTGTTATCTTGACGTCTACATTACATTTTCTAGTCAGACAACTGATATCAATTTTGAAACCTGAGCATAATCTCTCGCTTAAGTGTCAAGGGATTGACAACTTGTTTATAAATTATTCTTCTTCCACTCCCTTTGCATCTCCAATGCACTCTCAAGCTCTTCCAGGCAGGATTAAAATCCGATGGAACAATAATCACAACCCACACAATAGACTATGGGCTAGAAATATCGCCTTCCTCTTCCTCATGTTCCTCGTTTCCTTCAGTCTACTCTGTCTCTTCCTTGTCTCCCCCAATACATACCACATTCGCCCTGTCCTTGTTGTAGATCAAGAGGATCCTTCTTTAACAGCCACTGTCATGAATCTTGTTGATGGAAGAAGCCAAGATAATCCCAGCCACTCTGCCTGGGCTTCCCCTCTCTTTCCTGTTGAAGGACAGCATGAGAAGAAGAATCAAAGGGATCATCAATCGCTGTCATCAGAACCAGTTGCTGGAAGAGATGGAGGAGGTTTAGCAGCGGAAGAAGGAGGGGGACCAGAAATAGAATCAGAACAGGATGAAAATGATGATGAAATCTTTGAAGGGAAGGCAGGAAGTCAAATCAATTCAAATCCTTCATCACTATCATCAACTATCCTTGAAGATGATGATGTTGTGGAGGAGAAGACCACGACCACTAACTCTTCCAGTAAAATACGTCGTCTTCCCGGATGCATCATCATTGGGGGCAGGAAGTGCGGGACTCGTGCTCTTCTAGAGTTTATTGGACTCAACAAGAATGTAGTCAAAGCCAAGGATGAAGTGCACTTCTTTGATGAGGACTCAAAGTACTCTTTGGGTCTGGACTGGTACCAAAGTCAGATGCCTTACTCCTCGAACCCTGACCAAATTACAATCGAGAAGACCCCGGCTTACTTTGTGACACCAACAGCCCCTGAGAGAATCCGGGCCATGAATGCGTCCATAAAATTGATATTAATTGTCAGGGACCCAGTAGTTAGACTAATATCAGACTACGCCCAACTCAATGCCAACAAGAAGGCCAAGGGAGAGAGACCTTTGCGATCCTTTATAAACATGGTTCTCACTCCTGAGGGAGATGTAGACATCAACTTCAAACCAGTCAAGACGAGTATCTATGCTTTTTATTTTCCCCAATGGATTGAGGTACTAATCCAGGATGCATTTTTCTTTTTATTACCCTTTACTTTATCTCGAGGGAATAACTAGTTTCCCGAAACAACACCTGTGACCAAATGGTTTCAGTTGTCAGGGAATGACATTTATTTATTTTTCTCTCCCTCTCTATTACTGTACAGACATTTCATTCCTCTCAGATCCTGGTCGTGGATGGAGACCAACTGGTTCAAGATCCCTTTCCAGAACTAGAACGTGTCCAAGATTTTCTCAATATTGGACATGAAATCCGCAGGGATCACTTTGTCTTTAATAATACCAAGGGATTCTACTGCATCAGAGGTCCGTCAAGAAGTGGACAGGATGACAAGTGCCTGAATGAGAGTAAAGGAAGACGGCATCCCAAGATCTCTCCTGCTCTCATTCACACTCTTCGAACCTTTTATGCCCCTTACAATCGTAAGTTTTACGACATGGTTGGCAAGAGCTATGGATGGCCTGAAGAGTAAGACGTGTGTGTTTCAATCAATTTCCTTTCGAAACCAAGGTTGTGAACCAAACCAAACCAAACCAAACTAACAAACTTACATGAAATAATGATGAAGAAGATGAAATCTTGAAATTGAATCCACTCCAACTACTCATACACATTTTACTCTCACTCTTTCGAAACTCAATTCTTTATTCATCATCCGCTCCAGACTAGACAAGAAAGAGCAAGAAATTGCAAACAAGATCAAACAAACAACATCCCAAAGAAAGAAAGGAATCCAAGGAAAGAAAAAGAAAAAGGAATCCAGTTTAAAAGTATGACTCCATGTCAGCATTATTATTGCTAAACCAAAGGTTGTGGTTGGATTTCCTTATTGAATATTGAATGAATGAATGAAGGTTGTGACTCATTTTAACAGACAGACAAACTTGCAGACAGGAAAACAATTTAGATACCGGTGTCACTTGTGTGCCTATCAATTCACTCGCGATAATGACAGCGAATATTAGCCCCAAGCATTTCTTAAAAATGTGCACCTCTGCTTCACTTTAGTGAGTGAAACCATGAAAGAAAGGAAAGTCATTATAGACTGACAGGTCAATTCCAAACAAACTAGTCATTTTGTCAGGTTAATAATAATTATTCGAAATACTGTTGTAATTATTCCAAGTCGTGTATGACCTGTGAACTTCGACTTTGCTTTGATTGCAATTTAATGATGTGTGTACTTTTTCTTCTCCGCATAATTAGTTTGATTGAATGATAGTTATTTATTGTTACTACAGCTTCCTTTGAGTTGATGGTGGTTTCATGTAAATTAGACTTGTCCTTGTACACCTCATCTTTACCTTCTTCTGTATTCAATATAATATTTGTTGTCAACCATTCACTCAAAAAATGAACCACAAGAAAACGATTTTTTCACTTCCACTTGTACTCTTGACCTTGAAAAATAGTCGGGAACAGCCTCATCATGTCATATCACAACAATAGTTAGCTTGCTATTCGTCAATAAGAGACAAAACTTGAAAGGAATCAATTTCAAATACAATATATTCCATCCTAACAATACTCTACTGAATAAACAAAATCGGAATCAAATTGAGAAAAATAAAAGTTTGGATTAAATGAATCCTTAAGAATCAAGTAATAAAACTACTGGATCCAGGAAATAAAATGTTGTTCCTTCAATGAATTGAATCGTAGAGAAGATGATAAGAAAACACAATAGAATGAGACAGCAATAACTGGAGAACCAGAAAAGACTAAAATACAAATAAAATGAAGAATCCATTGATTGATTGAATGAAACCAGGAAACCAGAACCAGACCTCTAACTCCCTCTGTAGTCTTGCTGTTACGCCTCTTTAGTCTCAAGTCCTTGTCTTCAAGAAAAACACAAGGATTAGTGTGATCCATAGACATAGCCATTGATTCAGTCCATTACCCTTAGCTTACTTGACAGCAATGGAATACTGGTTGATTTCTGCTCCGGCAGACAAGACATGTCAACAAACATGGGAGACACTGAACAATGTTACCTGCAAACAGAATGACCTCTGCAAGAACTTTAAGTTACATATTCCTGACCTTAAGGTTGGGACTTTGGATACATTGGTTGGATTGTCTGATGACTTGGCCAAACTCGACACCTTCACAGAACAGGTTGCCAAGAAGATTGCTGCCGCCATTTCTGATACCCTTGAAGTCAAGAATACCCAGGCTGTTCAAGATCATTTACAGGCCAATAACATGGAATTGTCGACATACCTGACACGATTCCAATGGGATGTGGCCAAGTATCCTATTAAGCAGAGTCTCAAGTCACTTCACGACATTATTAACAAACAGGCTGGACAGATTGATGCCGATCTCAAGACTAAACATTCTGCTTACACTTCGATTAAGGGGACCCTCCAATCCATTGAAAGGAAACAGACTGGTTCTCTTCTCATCAGAAACTTGGCTGACCTGGTTAGGAAGGAACACTTTGTCTTGGGCTCTGAGTACCTGACGACCCTATTAGTTGTCGTTCCCAAAGTGCAGTACAAGGATTGGGAAATGAAGTATGAGAAGTTGACTGACATGATTGTCCCTCGATCTTCCCTTTTGATCAACGAAGACAATGACCATGGTCTCTTTACTGTCACGGTCTTCAACAAAGTGATCGACGAGTTTAAGCATCATGCCAGAGAGAATAAGTTTGTCGTCCGGGACTTTAACTATGATGAGGCTGAGATCCAGGCAGGAAAGACTGAAGTGGAAAAACTTGAGTCTGACAAGAAACGACAGTTTGGTATCCTGATTCGATGGCTTAAGGTCAACTTCTCGGAAGCCTTTGTGGCCTGGATGCATGTCAAGGCATTGAGGGTCTTTGTTGAGTCTGTCCTAAGATATGGTCTCCCTGTCAACTTTCTTGCAGTCCTGATTCAACCCAACAAGAAGTCTATCAAGAGGTTGAGGGAGACCTTGAACCAACTGTATGCCCATTTAGATACCTCATTGTCCTCTGGAGAACCAATGGATGACATTCCAGGACTTAATTTTGGACAACAAGAGTACTACCCGTATGTTTACTTTAAGATTAACGTGGACATGTTGGGTTAGGAGTAGTATAGTAGTAGTAGTAGTATGTGTATTGTTCCTCCAGAGGGCAAGGTTGCAGTCAGTTATTGGTTGGAGTCAAGAGATCCTCGAAAGAATTCTATTCATTACAAGAACAACGAGGGAAGATTTGTTTTTAATGTGAAAACCAAGAGAAATAATTATCTGTAAATCAAGATACCTGTGCTATACCTTGTGTGTGTAGTCAAATTACATATATATTCATTCCAAGGCAGATGAATCAAACTTGTGTACAATTGATTGCCGTGTGATATATATGTTTTATTTTACTCTTCTTTGTATTCTAGACTGAAGTAGTGAATATAACAACATCATGTTTAATTAAGAGAATTCAATACAGAATTTCAATCTACATGTCATGACGGAAGAATTCTTAGTGAAATTGGAAATGAATCGTGACAGGAGTAGGTCATGAGGAAAAGGAAAACTAAGAAGAAAGTTTTTGTATTCATTCATCGTTAGAACCTAACCTGAGGCAGGTTACTCTTCTGAAAATTCATCTCGAAAGTCATCTCGAATTCTCAAGTCTTTTTAAGTCATCATCCAAATGTATTTTCAACTCTTTTTTAAGTTGTCTCCCTTCGTTATTATCATCTTCTTTGTCACGACAACGACATGAGGACCGAATGAAAAAGGAAATGACGTCTACTGATGCTCTAGTTTGGAGTAGAGTAGAGCTAGCTTTGAGTGAAGAAAAAGTAGAGAAGTTGAAGTCGGATAGAACTCGAGATGTTTCAAAGAACACATGACGGAGAGAAGAAGAGAGAGGACTGAAAGAAAGAAAAGTGACACGAGTATGCATCATCGGAATCTGAATCGATTTTTACTTAAAGGGGTAGGAAAGTTATCTTTTCCTTGTCTTGCTTTGCATCGTTATCTTTTCTTTTTCCTCTTCGATCTCTCTCTTTAACGTACGTATGTTGTTGAACATCTCACGGATCCACTTCCTCCTGTCTATTTCCCTTGAGTGTAATGACAATGACACACGGAAGAGCTCTTTCTTATAACTCTTGCCTTTTTTCCACACACAAGTCGTCGTCGACAAAATCGAAATATCAAGACCAATTGAGAGACGAGAAAAAGAAGATGTGAAGAAGTATTTCCCTTTGAATTACTTTCCGAAAGAACCCTTCAACCTCGTGGTTAATGTTTCCTTGAAGGCAATGTGACTGTTTGTAAGCTGTTGACATGTCTAGAGATAATTAAAAGAGAGTGAGAGACATTAGTTAGCAAATTCCCTGCCGTCAATGTATTGGTTCTTCTCACTCTTTTTTCTTGACAGCAAACGGTTGACAAAATCAACATCATATATTGATCGGTTGAAGAAAAACTTTACTTCATTTTCTCGTTTATTTTTTTTTATGTTTTGTCGCGGAATCTGTTGTCCAAGGATTAATTAGAGAAGATTATCGTTACTTCTAAATGAGTGGATAAATTCAATACTCTTTCTAATCAATCTTTTCTTCATACTCTTCCACCGTCATCTTAAACAAACAACTCAATCATAAGTTTATTATTTTTCGTATGTTTGCACCTCAAACAATAACATAAAAATACTACATCCAAAATGTAATGCGTTTGTTTATGTAGAACATGTGTATTTTTATAAGACATGAACCAGAAATATAGTACAGCAAAATGGCTGCTGAATTACAATTGTTTTGTTGGACTAAAACATAATTAAGAATTATGTTGTTCCTAATTAACTCACAAAATCAGTGTCATTTTTATTATAAACAACACTCATTCTCGATTTGAATAGCCAA
>Ga0157374_10002059_pt1 | contig 16901 bp, 15 predicted proteins | sample M25metaG_FD_115308 | JGI IMG/M metagenome (GOLD analysis project Ga0157374, IMG submission 115308) | Miscanthus rhizosphere microbial communities from Kellogg Biological Station, Michigan, USA - M2-5 metaG | ecosystem: Host-associated > Plants > Roots > Rhizosphere > Soil | place: USA: Michigan...
AAAACGCCAATCTACTGGCCCGTGCGGTTTACGCATATTAAGTAGATACACCGACCGCACCATACGAACCGTACCCAATTCACCAGACTCAATGAACTCTTTCGCCCGTTGAACCGCCGGCACAAAACGATTCATATAGCCAACCCTGATGTTTTTGTTTTTATGAGCGGCTTCATACATAGCAAGTGCCTCTTCGTACGTGGCCGTCATTGGCTTTTCAAGCAGAACAGCTATTCCCGCTTGGGATGCTCGTTGTACTACCGCGAAGTGTTCGGTATTTGGCAGGGCCACAACAATAAGATCCGGGGAGTAGTCAAAAATATCTTCCCATTCAGTAACCACATGTTGCCATCCATATTGCTGTGCTACGAATTGTCCCCGTTTAAGGTCATTATCGGCGGCGACCACCAATTCTATATTTACTTGATTTGATAAAGTCGAGTTTTTGGCTAGTACCAGCGAACGAGCGTGAATACTCCCAATAAAACCACATCCAGCAAGCGCAACACGGACTGTTCTCATGTAACCCCCTTATTTTGATCTTTAATCTTACCACATGATCTAATGCCCAGCCCATCAAATCAGCTATACTTTAAACTGTATGCAGATATTAGTTTTGGTTCGCCATGGAGCATCAGAAGGCAATGACAGGAGCATCCTAACTGGGCAGTTGGATGTCCCCTTGACTTTTGCTGGACGTAAGCAAGCGGAACAAGCAGGACAAACCCTTACTAGCCTTGGGATCGTATTTGACGCAGCATACACTTCCCAGTTACAACGCGCGCGACAAACTTTAGCTATAATGGCCAATCAATTTTCCATGCCAATACCCAAAGTTTTAGAGCATGAGGCACTCAATGAAAGAGATTTTGGTGATTACGCCGGTGCCATTAAAACGTCCCTCCAGCGCGAGATTGGAGATACTGAATATAAACGCATTGTCAAAGGGTGGCATACAGCAGCTCCGCAAGGTGAATCGCTCCGAGACGTACACCTAAGGGTTGTCCCCTATTTTCAAACAGTAATTATGGGCGACCTTGCCGCAGGCAAAAACGTCATTATTTCCTCCCACCATCAAACCTTGCGCGCGCTTATTAAACACATTGAAGGTATTACAGATACCGAGATACCTACCCTATTCATAGAAAACGCAATGCCAATATTTTATAGCTACGATCCAGCTACGGGACTCCTTACGCGTGAGCATCATGATTTTCCCGTAACAACCTAACATAATCCTCATCAAAAATACTGACAGACAGGTGCAGTCGTTCGTATTCGGAAGCATTAAACGCTGTATGTGGCAAAGTAGTACTGATCACATATAAGACGCCATCGGCAGGAATATGATGAGCCTCCCCGCTTCTTGCCGCAACAAAACAGTCCCGATTCGTAACCAAAGCCAACTGAGCGTGTGCCGCGTTATCGGTGTGCATGCCAATAATAGTACTGGGCGGCAGTACGCTAATTCTCATAATGCTAAAAGGGAATGGTAGGATGCCTACGAGTTTGCCAAGGCTAGTTTTGGCGTATTCATCCTGTAAAATAGCTCGATTGTTTCTGTCAAAGTATCTTTGATTGTGTATGTCAGCATAACTAACTAGATTGCCCTTTGACTCCTCCAGACCAGGATTGTGAGTTAAAGTGATCGAGTAAGGCCTCGTAAGGTCCTGTGTATCCGGTGCCGTCTTCTTATGATTCTTAACTATTACCTTACAGTCCTCAATGATCGACTTTATATCTATATTCACCTTAATTTCCGCAATCAAAAATGGCTCGTCAGAAGCTAAGACAGTATTCATCTTTATAATTATATCCGCAGGTGCCCCAAAAGACGCTTACCGATACCTCGCCGTACCGGCTCAGGTTTGGCTAAGGAGTCGGGTACAGCAAATGGGCTTACAACCTCATCATTCAGTCTCACGAATCCCTGTCTGATTGCCTCCTGGCTCACTTGCGCTGTTCTACCTGCAAGCAATGGAAAAACTACCTCAACGGACTTTCCAGAGGCATCAGGGCTAGTTCGTAAAAACAAGCCACCTTCAGCGTTCCGTACCGTGGATCTATCGCCAGGGCGTCTCTGTGCGCCACCTCGCCACTCAGCGGGGTAATCGAGAACTTTTTCACAACGAGGTGGCGTATGATCTTCGGGGTCAATATTTGCGGCCATAATAAGCCATCCCGGTATACCGTAGCGATCATCAGAGGGAAAGCCATAGCCTACCGCTAATTGCTGGGCCGACTCGAGAGGTCCGGTCGTAACACAGTGTGGCACTACAATATGGCCGACCATACGTAGTTCTTCAGAAGTTCGTTCATCTTCCCAGGACGGACTAATTACCTCCGGTATACGTGCAGCAAATTCATTAGGCGCTACCATACTAGCCTCCTCAACTTAATATCATAAGTATGCCAGGATTATCCGATTTATCCTAGAACCCCTAAAAACGAAACAATCCGCTGCCTATATGCACATACTAAACGTTTTCCAGGCACATTTTTCGCCCATGTGCTTTCGTCCTCCTTCTATATTGCTCTACCTGCTTTCCACGCTAGTTCAGTCATAACGAATTAGTCTATTATTTAGAGTTTCAAAGCTGTTATCCCAAAGTATCTCGGCATTTAACCAACGCATGGCGTATACTACCCAGATGACAAAAATTACCGCAGTATGTTTTGACGTTGGAGAGACCGTTGTAGACGAAACTCGTGAATATGGTACCTGGGCCGATTGGCTGGGCGTGCCACGCCATACCTTTTCGGCCGTTTTTGGCGCAGTACTTGCACGCGGCGGCGACTACCGTGAGACCTTCCAGTATTTTGTACCAGGATTTGACCTGGCCAAGGAACGTGAAAAACGTGCTGTAGCCGGAAAAGCAGAAACGTTCAGTGAAGAAGATCTATACAATGATGCGCGAGCTTGCCTGGCAGCACTGCAAAAACAGGGTCTGCACGTGGCTCTCGCCGGCAACCAAACAGCACGCGCCGAAGGCATCCTGCGGTCACTTAAACTGCCAGTAGACACAATCGGTACTTCCGATAGCTGGGGCGTCGAAAAACCATCAGCTGCTTTTTTTAAACGAATCGTACAAGAATTAGGTCGTCCGGCTCAAGAAATCCTCTACGTTGGTGACCGCCTGGATAACGATGTTGGCCCAGCCCAAAAGTCAGGTATGCAAACTGCGCTGATCCGTCGCGGACCATGGGGCTATATTTTGAAGCAACTGAATGTCGAAGAGAAATGCTTGTTTATCTTGGACGCCCTCGCAGAGCTGCCTGACTTGGTAGCTGCACATAATACTGGATCGTAACCGAGCTGACCCACCAGTCTGTTTACTGCAAGCGGAGCATCACATGTCAGAAAATCACACGCAGCCTTTGGTAGTTATTGAAGGGCGGGCCCCTCTACCGGCTGAAGCCATGCCAGATGGGCTACCCCAAGACAGAACCCGTCAAACGGAACTGCCTAGACAATTAGCCGAACTGGGTATAGGTACGGCATTTGTTGAAGCACAAGATCTTGCCACCTACGAAACACCCGAGCAACTAGATAGCCCGGCTGGCCGAATCAAAGAATACACGCCTTATGGGGCTACCAAACCCGTACAGGCTGTCCTCGAGCCTAATAGATATGTATCACGACTGCGCAGTCTTACCTGGGAACAGGGCGATCCGTTAGCGTACCAAGGCAACACTGGTCACAACTCAGCAGCAGCACGCTATGCACTGCGAACTCGCAGCGATTTATGGGGTGAACTAACCCAAATGAGACTTGGTGCATATGGCATTGAAACGTTTACCAATCCACGGGCCCGCGACTGGACTGGCGAACAATCGGTATTTGTTAAGCCAAACGATATTTCCGACAACGGCCGAGGCGCAGGCACTCGGGCCCAACTTGTTGCCAGCCAGGATCTACGCGCTGTCCTCAGCAAGCGGTTTGCCGGTGGCGCAGTACTCCAGCGGCCCGAACCACTGCTTGCTGCGACTGAACTCTTAGACCAACTCGACATTGAACCAGATAGTTCCATGTCCAATTATTTACACGCCATCCGCGTTTTTAGCCTAGCCGGCGTTACACCGGCCATAGAGCTACGGCTCACTAATCCTGCAAGCGACATAGGAAGCCTGTTTGCCACCAAGCTCCATTTACTGGAACCAGAATCAGTATTCAGCAGCCTGCCGGGCATCGCAGTCGTTCATGGCCGTATTCAAACAGCTTTTGCAGAGCGCTACGGCAAGAATAACTATTTTGCTTTCGACTACATTGTTAGGCGCGACGGATCGGTCAAACTAGTTAACGCACTCCTTCGAGCGCTAACGCCTAACCTCCCTAGGTACGGCGAACAAGCATCCGAAGCAGGAAATTTAGCTCTGGCAACCGTTGCGCTTGAGGCCAACTATTTGACAGTGCAAGCAATTAGCAAGTTTCATACACTGTAGGGAGCAGGCTTTTAGATTAGTGCTCTTTGGACGTAGCTATCCACCTTAACGCCGAATCAACAAATCAAGCATTTTAATAAACCACTCGTACTCTAAATGTGTACCGGTTGTACTAACAAGCTTCAGATCTTGGCCGTGTTTGGCGTCATGCCAAACTGCGTCAAAGGAACCATACCGTTTGTCTTCCCAGGCCAGATAAACCTGAACGCCGGAAATAGTAAGGGTTTCGCTGTCATGAGGATGTGGCTCAGAGACTGGCGGAATTACGAGTCGGCCTTCGCCATGTTTCTGTGCTACTAAACGAAGCTCATGTCCCCGGTCAGCGCCAGCAACATAACAGATTTCTGTTTCCGAGTGGCCGCGGCTATCAGTAAATGTCGCCAAACCCTCTGCAACGAATTCACCAAGTGACGTCGGAAGATTGAATTGCCTTAGGATGCCTCCAACATCTTTAGTCCACACCTCTTCAGACGGGCCAGGCTCACGCTGAAATACCCATAAGCCAGTCGGCACTCCAACCAAGTCTGCTTTGTGCCGTGCCCAATAGCTAAGGACAGAAAACGGAGTGGTCATAATGCTCTGAGCTGCTGTTTTGTTTACCGGTTGCAAGTTTTGGAAGAACGCCAACAGCTCGCCTTCATCGACGTCACCCTCCAACACACCAACTTCAATCATAGTTCTGGCAAGTTGTGCTGACGCTGCCTGCTGGCTATAGTAATTCTTACCAAACCATAGCACATATTCAGCATTGAGCTGGACTGCTTTCACGTTGCTGCGCCAAAGGCTTGGATGGTCAGTTGCAGGAAACGCCCAGTCATATAAGAATTCCTTGACACGGATGCGGCCCGACGGCAAAGCTACTTCGTAGCGATACGCGGACGGATTATTTGATGTCCATGGCGTTCGACCAGTAGTCGCACCTTCAATGCGACCAGGAGGCGCTTCTTTACGCACGGTCGCATTTTTAATCGCATAGCCGCTACCGCGCGCAGGCACCCAAATAATGAAGTTACACCATTGCTGCGCGTCTAGAGGTGTCATTTTAGGAGGCTCGTTCTCGAGCCCACTTGCATTACTAACGTGCCGCCATTGCCAAACCGACGCCATACGGCTATTTCTCCAGAAGCCTTTTAATTGGAGTGAAATAATAGTCCGGCCAGCCGTCATTCATGTCCTGAAGTTCGTCGTCTTGTACGGGAGTTTGCCGTAAATGGACAACTGTGGACTCGTCACTCGTCTCAAATGCAAAAGTTACGATAAATTTTCGCTCCGGATGATTGTGACCGTACCACTCTTGTTCAAGCAGTTTCATAGGAATAACTTTTGTGTTAATTCCATGAATATCGCCGTCCCAGTAGCTAAAACTGCCGCCTTCGCTAGCATCAACCTTAGCTGGAGCAGCGCCCCACTTTTCAGCCATTTCAGCATTTGTAAGCGCTTCCCACACTTGGGCAAGTGGAGCATTTATGTAGTATACCTGTTCAATAACATGCATAGACCAATTGTAACAGAGGGGCTAGTCATGAATTCAAAATAATAGAGATGGCTTACAAAGCAAAAAGTTCCAGAAAATAGATCCTGGAACTTTTACACCTGGTAACGATATAAGCTATAGTGGTGAGCCTAACGACGAGACAGGTCGAAACCTTCTTCGGTGAGTTGGAATATATTGAGTCGGGGCTGGAGGCGTCAGGTGTTATATAGAGATGTCGCTACGTATACATAAACTCATGGAGCACAGTAGAAAAATTGTCCACTGAATCATTGTCGGTACGAAACATGCAACAAGTGGTGCCTAACACTATGTCTTTCAAAGATATGGAGGATGAGCATAGCAAAGGGCCTTCTAGACTTGAGCGTAAAACCGTTCCTCCACGCACAAAGACGGCAGCATTGCTAGGTATTGCCTGTCTTGGACTCACAGCGTGTGCTCCGAGTTCACGCCAACCACCCTCGCCACAGCCAGAAAGAATAGTAGCTATCGATCCACACGACATATCATCAGAATACCGTTACCTACCTGCAGGAGTTAAGCGAGATGTATTAGCAGTAAATCAGGAATCAGTACTACAACAAAAAGGAGTATTTAGTGGATCAGGTGTACTCGTGCATTATGACGGCAAGATACGAGCGCTGACAGCAGCGCATCTCTTGGCTGGTGTGCACTGTGTTAATAGTTTAATCCATACCAATACTTCTCCTAGCACTGATTATTTTGTTAAAAAACAAGGAGAGGCTTTGCCACGGCTCGGTCTTGATGCCGCTGTCCAAGATCTTGTGAATGATTCAAACCTGGAAAATATTGCTTTGCCTACAAGTGTTATACCTGGCAAACAGTCTGTTAATCTACGTGGCTCAATAGCTTTCAGTATTAGTTTCGAGCCCACGGCGACTGGTATTGTGCGGACCCCTGGTTCCCCTAATCCCTACAGTGCTCCTGCGGAATTTAGCGAAGTGGTCTTGGGCGAAGTTAATGGCGACTACTTTGCGGTCGATGGCGTTGGAGCGAGCTATGGTCACGAGTGGGATATCACCGGTCGTCCAGGCCAAAGCGGAAGTCCAGTGGTTACTGCTGACGGTCAACACCTTATTGGTCTATCGGTTGCCGGTACAACAAGATCGGCCACTGATATCCTCACAGACTTTGGGGTACAGCTGCCGGATACAGGCCAGCAATACCACCTTTCAATAATACAGCCCATTACTGGGGATATTATGCATAAACTAGATTCAGCAGCTGATGCCGCACCTTTATGTAACTAGAGTGGTAATCTTTAGGATATTTCTAATTGTCTTCAAAGTGGCGGTTTTGAGAAAAGTTTATATTACTTTTTCCTACACAACACCCAACAAGAATCGAACTCATTTTGACAGGAGTGAGCGTACAAAAAGAGTTCCATACAATAAATTGTGGAACTCTTTTGATCTGACGATGATTATGGTGACCTCACGGAGAATCGAACTCCGGTTGCCGGGATGAAAACCCGGTGTCCTAGCCGCTAGACGATGAGGCCGTGAGCGAAGGAAGGTGCATTTATGCTCGCATAAAATCATCTTCCGAGCGAACGGGTTCATATCAAAGATATGAGGCCAAGGCTGCACATATATGCTACAGCCCAAGACGTGTCGTTTTTAGTAACTATATACCACAGAAAACAACTCGAAAATTATACCACAACAGATACAAAAAGAAAATCCCCAGGTATAGTATCCCGGGGATTTAGGAGCGGTCAGTCACGATTACTCTCTCTAACTCTGCCTTACAGGCTAGCATAGTTTCCTGTATTGTGCTAGTGTTTATCCACAGTTTTGCATTTCCTGCAAAAATAGCAATATTCTAAGCCCTAAGTAAAAGCCCCGCTCATCGTAAGTGATACGCGGGGCTTTTACAGTTTTTTGAGCGGTCAGTCATGCTCTTCTTTAAAGCTGCGTCGCTTACAGAGAACTACCGGCGAACAAGCTTACGGCTTAGGAACAACCGATATCCAATGGTACCTGCGGCTACAACACCTGCAAAGATACCAATGACATCACCGGCACCCGTGTTTGGCAACTGCTGAGCTGCCGGAGGAGTAGTAGGTGGCGTAACCGGCGGAGTTACCGGTGGTTGGGTCGTACTAAAAGTGACTGTCTGACTGCAGGCGTCGGTCTTAACCTCGTTGCCTACGTTAAAGTTAGCGGTTGCAACAATCTTGTATGTACCGTCCGCAGTGTACTGGTGACTCTGGCCAACAAGCGTAGTCAACGGGTTAGTGTTAGTCTTATCACCCCAGTCGATAACCGCGTTCTTGAACGTAGCGCCGCCCGTTGCAGTAGTCTTGAACTGGTCAACGGTTACTTTACGCGTATCATTGTCAGCTAGTACGTGCAGCAAATCACACTTGTAAGCTGGAGTTACCGGTGGTGGTGTAGTTGGCATATGCACTTTAACCTGGAGTGTTAGATATCCAGAGTAAGCAAAGCAGCCATTTATATCACCTAAAGAAACACCCGTGCTGGTGATACTGTCACCAAGCTGGACGGTGGTCTGATGTACACCATCAGCAGCATGCGTCCACTGCGCAGAACCTTTAACATACTCAAGCGTAAAAGCATTATCACCATATACACTCATAGTATCGTTAATAGTTGCTGGAGTGGCGTTGCTAGCCGAAATAAAGCCAATGAGGTTAGTGTCGGTCTGACTAGCAGTAGGAACAATGATCGAAAATTTAACGTTCTTAGCAACGGTTTTATCTTCACCGCCCATAAGGCTAGCGTCAGCGTTGTTGTGGATGTAAGCACGAACAGTGACAACGTCGCCATCTTTTACTTTCAGGCGGTCCTGTACGTTAGCGCCGTTAAGACTGCCGGCCAGGAAGGGACGTTCATCGCCAACAACAGAGTTGTTCGTGAACGAGTCAAATGTTACATGGTCTGCACCTGTGCAGTTAGTTGGGGTAGTACATGTGTATGTGGGGCGATCTGCGGGATAGTAGCTTGCATGTGCAACGCCACTAACGCCAAGTGCCATTACCGTTACGACGGCACCGGCTACAATGCGTGTTATCTTCATGATATGCATTTCCTTTCAGTTAAAAACAGGGGTATATTACATTTAATTGAGGTTATCGGTTGCCAAACTGTTAAAGCACGAATGTGCTCATGCAACTTCCACCTCACATGACACTAATGGTTTGTATAAATTTTAGCATAATTGACACATACTGTCAATTTTCAGTATCTTGCTAGTCTTTTGTTCGTTATAAATTGTTAAGACTACCTGACCAACTATTGGTCATTATTATCGGTAAAATCAGATCATTACAAAACATATTCAGGGGTCGTGCGGGCAGAATGGAGAGTTGATTAGGAAGATGTAGTGGCAGCTGGGTGCTGTCAGATCCTCTTTGTCTTCTCGACCATTCTGCCGCGCAGGCGTAACGCTTTTTGTGCCTAGTGGCACGACCCATATTGCATCCGGCCCGGACTCTTCACAGCTGGGTGCTGTGCGTAGACTCCAGACGGAGCGGCGACCTTGCCGGCAGCTACATGTGGCGTGAACCCGGCTGGCAGGACCCATCCGGAAGCGGAGTGGTCGGCTGGCCAGTTGTCTCGTCGTAGCATGGGTTGCTGCCCGGATTGCTTGTCGGGTTATCCGACGGGTTCGGTCCCGGCCCAGAAGAGGGCTGAGATGTCGGCTGCGACCCGCTGCTCTTGGCGCACTTGACGTTGTTCCAGACTGTACCCGGCGGGCATGACGGCGTCGTGTGCGGCGTCGTCGGTGTTGTCGTCGAGTGCGTAGTCGGCGGCGACGTAGGCGTCGTCGTGTGGCTGTTGCACGCAGCACCGCACGGCGGCTTCGTAGTCGTCGTGGTAATGCACGCGCTTCCACACGATGGTGACGGCGTGGTCACGCAACCGTTGCTGCACTGCGGCGGCGACGTCGGAGTGGGGTGCGGCGTCGTCGGCAACGTGGTCGGCCCGGCGGTCGATCCAGTGGTCGGGTGACCTGACGTCTGCGAAGGCGGTGGCCCTCGAGGCACCGACGGCTGGAAGCCGCACAGTGTCCTCAAGTGCAGAACACGCCCGTCCTTGAACGTGACGTTCAGGGACTGTCCGAACGACGGAGCATCCTTCAGGAAGCCCAACACCGGCATGGTGTCAGCCTTACCGCCCGGCGCCGAAGTCATGGTCTGCGTGTCGTACGACACGTTGCCATTGTCGACCAGCTGGTAGCTGACCGGGTGATAGCTCTGGCTGGTGTCGTCCAGCTGATCGAGCCCGGCGGTCCAGATTTCCGGATGCTGCATGTACGTGGCGGCCAGCTTCTGGACCTCACCCAAGTTGACTGCCTGGAGGTTATCCGGAGCATCTGCCTTGACCAACGTTACGACGTCCGCTGCGAACAGCGGGTCGCAGTGCATGAGCCAGTTGTAGCGGCCCATAGCAGCCGACCGGCCCGTGGAATCGTAGCCGTAGCTCCGTCCGGGACCAAAGTCCGTGGCCTTGGTTGCCTTGTTGAGGGCAGCGAAGATCATGTCCTTGCCGTCGACGGGGTCGCTGGCCGGGTAAGAGTCGTAAGGCTGCGTGCACTCCGGACCGGCGACCTTCATGGTCAGCATGCCGGGGCACGTGGACAGCTTGGTGACCTCGCCCTGGTCGGCGGCGACCACCTTCTGCAGGTGCGCGGCCTCTTTCTGACCCTTCTTCGTCTGCAGCGCAGAGGCGGTCTTCAGGTCGGCCTGGTTGTTCACCAACCGCGTCTTCACGGCGGCCAACTTGGCCGAGACGTCATCCGAGCACTTCATGGCCGCGGACGAGTTCGCAGTGGGACTGTTCGAGCCGGAGGAGTTACACGCCGCGGACATCATGAGGCCGAGGGCCGTCATGACGATAGCGAACCATTTCAAGAACTTGCGGGGCATGTTGCCTCGCCTCCCTTCACAGGTATGTATGCGCATCGCCGGCTGGCGAGCACATCTAACTACTTGGCCGCGCCCCAGAGGAGCAGGCCGGCGAGCACCGAAGCGCCCAGGAGCACACCTGCCACGCCGGCCGACGGCAGCAGCACGAGCACGAGCACGAAGCTGGCGCCGAGCACGATGCCGATGGCGAGGACGATCAGGGTGTGCTGCTTGAACTGGCTGTACAGGTACACGCCGAGGACACCGAGCGCGATGACGCCGGCGACGCACACCAGCGGCCAGGTGAAGCCCTTGGCGATGATGTCGGCGTCGTTGTCGCCGAGGATGTCGGAGTTGTGGATGACGGACATCCACCAGACCAGACCACCGACCACAGCCGCGAGCAGGACGGCGCAGATGATGCGGCGCACCCTGGCGAGCAGGTTGGTGTTGGTGTTGGTGTTGGTCGCGGCGGCGTTGACGGTCGCGGTGGTGCCGGGACGGGCGAACTGACGGTCGGGCATGATGATTCCCCCCTTGGGGCTAGCACGGATGGAGCAGGATGGTGTTGCAGGTGGTGCACTACGCGGATGTAGCACCCCACGAACGAAAGAATTCATTCACAAGGTGCTACATCCATGTAGTAACCATTCAGTAAAACCACACTCTAAAAAGCAATAGGTTTAAAGCGTTACAGTTTTCTGCCACGGGAGTTTCTCGTAAAGCCCTTGGGCCCCACAAAACACTCAACCAGAGCAGACCAGAAACAGGGGTAACTAGCATGTAGCGCTAGCCGTCTAATACTAGCAATCCCCCCTATCTCTGTTCTACCCTGGCACGCAGAGCAGTCCCACGACTTTTTAAGGCGTAGGTGTATGTACTGTAATGATCTGATTTGTCAAAGTACCTCTGCACGGCAAAACTTCTGGTTAGGCGTCCTAACATGCAAACAACAGACGTCTCCATCTGTTGTTTTTGTTATTCTTGCCTAAAAAGCATTACTGCTTGCACCAGTCACGGAGTTATCTCCTACGCTCCGCCCACAAGGATAATATAAATATACCAGAAACAGGCTAAAAAGTCAATATTATACCATGAGCAGTATGGGTCTTCCCCGACTACTTGTCGGCGTGTTCAGACCTGCCTTTAGCAGGGCTCACCTTATTGACTGCGCCAGCTATAGCATGGTCCTTCTTGTTAAACCGAAAACCAAAGGTACTCCCCTTACCTTCCTCGCTTTCAAAGATAATCGCTCCGCCTTGCGCCGCCACTACTTTCTTAGCCATAAACAGCCCCAGACCCGTGCCATCCGGCCGCGCCTGCTGGGCATTACCTGCCCGATAAAACTTCGTGAATAGCTTGTGTTGGACCGCCTTTGGTACACCAATACCCGTGTCCTTAACAGTGTATTCAACAGTCGCCGGCGTTTCGCGTAAACTTACCGTAACCGTCCCGCCGCTAGGTGTGTAGTAAATAGCGTTATCAATAAAGTTCATCACCACCTGGTGGATTTTGGTTTCGTCCAGCATCAGCTTGGGAAATGTTGCCGGGCGGTCATAGACCAGATTTAGGCCGCGAGCTTTAGCTGTCTCTTCCAGCTGATCCACTTCCACCTGCGCCACTTCGCTTAGATCTACCTCGCTGGGCTCAATAACAAATTTGCCAGTATTCAGCCGCGACAGGTTCAGCAGATCAGAAATCAAATACACCATTCTCTGTGAACTTAAGTAAGACTGCTCTAGCAGCTTCTCTTGGTTGGTGTTCAGTTTACCGGCATCACCTTCCAGGACCATACTCAGGTAGCCCTTAACACTGGTTAGTGGCGTGCGCAGCTGATGGCTGGCCATGGTAATGAACTCGTCTTTGGTTTCGTCAAGCTGCTTTAGCTTGGCGTTAGTCTGCCGCAGCTCGGTCGTAGCCTTATTTATCTGCTCTTTTAGGGTCTTGTTAAAGTTTTGGATTTCTTCGAAATGGAGAGCATTTTGCATGCTTATGGCGATTTCGTCGGCGGCCGTACTTAGTAGGCGCTTATCCTTATGTGTATATGGCTCTCCGGACTTTTTAAGACCTAGGGCTATATATCCTAGTTCACCATGCGTAGTGCGTAGATGCACGAGCGCCCCAATGCCCCGACTCTTTAGGCCGTCAATTAAATGAGTGGGCAGTTCATCAACAATGACCACACTCCCCATCCGTGGCCGCTTAAATATTCGCTCGACCTGGTCGTAGTCGGGACCAGAGTCTCCTAGCCAATAGTCAAAAAAGTCGACATTAAGCGCATCAACCATGATTTGATAGCTTCCTTGGCGCAAATGATTAATATCAATCGTATGAGCCAGTAGGTTTCCTAGTTTATCAAGCACATCCTGTGGCTCGTAGTAATGACGATAAAAGATACGCTTTGTGAGCTGATCAAACAGTTTCCGTAAATATTTATATAAGACCGTAAGCGCAAGGCTAACTATAGCGATTAGGACAAAGGTCATTACCGTCAGACGCACGTGTGCTATGCGAGCCAAAAGCCATATGGCTGGCAGCAGATAGAACAGGCTAATTAGTAGTAATGTAAGACCGTACGCAGTTGCCCGCACCACAAAAAATCGGATGTCGAACAAATGATGTCGCAAAATAGCAACAGAAGCAGTAGATGCAAAGATTATTGATACTGCCGGTCCAAAAGATGCAGCGTCAGCATAACCCAGAAGGGGCAACAATGCGCTTAATAGTACGCCAGGAACAATTGTAAAAATAGTGCCTAGCAAGATGTAGTAGAGTTGCTGCCGACGCTGCGTGTCTCGAGTGTGACGATATTCTAGCAGCAGTAGTCGTGCACCATACCCAAAATAAGCCACAAGAACGAGCAGCAGCAAAATATATGCCGGTCCGGGATTTATTGCTAGTGTTTTAGCGGAGACGCTGACAATGTTCAGTTTCGTAGGCACGCTACCTAGTAGCAAGATAATGGGAGTATAGACCATCAGTCGCCAAGTCATCCGAATCTTTACATACGTAAAGCTAATGCAAAAGAACAGATATGATAATGGGACTAGCGCCGCACCAATAAGAGTTAGCCGCGAAAGTGCCAAATTGATATGCGGATCTTTAGCAAGATTGGCAAACAGGTTGGTAAACACCCACAACGAGCCACTAAGCGTAAATATACTAAGCCAGCGATTGGAGGCATCTCTATAGTTCGCATACAGTACCAAAGTGGACAATGTAACCAGGACAAGGCCACATACAGACAGAATAAACGTAAGCATTATGCTTAGTATTATATATGGTCTGAGATAATTACTAGTGATTTAACTGCTTACGCACAAACCAATAGTGTACGAAGGGCACTTTATACTGCATATGCCTAGCGAGGTCGTCAAGCCGAGTTACAAATGGTGCGCAATCGCCACCTTGGTAATCAACTGTCGGTCCAACCTGTTTAAAGGTAAAACCATACTTTTTATTCATACGCTCGACTCGCTCTGGCTCCATAATGATACCCCACTCTTCAATACCACGAGCTTCCACATCACGATAAGCTTGTCTCCACATGTGGGCATTTACTCCCTTATGGCGAAGTGGCTTGATCACCGCAGTTGTACCCAACTCTTCAACTACGCCAGCGTATGCGCGTTCGCGTAAGGACTGTCGCTTATCTTCGTCATAAAACTCCATCTCCAAGAACGGCGGAACGACTTCTTCATCTTTGTTAGCTCCAAATACGCGGGTTACGCCTACACATTCTCCCGCTTCATCAAATGCTCCAAAGGTACGGCTGGCAGCAATGTGTACATCATAGCCTTCTTCGTCCAGCTTACCATACTTCATTTCATCCCATACCGCTTGCTCCGTAGTCCTAGCTTGCTCAAGCTGATCTGGATCAGTCACCAGATGGTATGACGCAAACTTATCAGAATCTTGCCATGTTTCAGTCTCAATGTTCTCAACTTTTTTTGGGAACCTAAAGCGGCGAATTAATCGACGCCCAGCTTCAAGAGCTACCACTCCACCGGCCGTCGAGGCCGAGATCGTCGGATTTTCGGCAACCACATTAAGCGCCGACGGACCTTCGGCGCCTACTACGGCACCGACGCCAGCAAGCGCAACTCCAAGTCCCACGGACGTACGAACGGCATACCTCTGGTTATCTTGCTTGGTCCGCTCTGGGTCCTGTATTTGCTTCACGCCCATGCCTACGACCGTACCTGTACTAAACGCAATGACAGCTTCCGTAGCGGGCGACAATCCATCCGTTTTAAGCGTTTCTGGCATCTTATGGTGCAAACGCGTAGTAAATCGCTGGCTGACGTCCGTGTCCATGACGCTCGCAGCAGCGAGTCCACCCACTAGCTCAACGGCCAGAGTAGACGCTCCGAATGTCGTTGCCGTAAACTCGGGGCTATGTGAATATGTAAAACCCGCAATAACCGCAGCTCCACGAATAGCCTCGTTAAGAGGTGTGAGGAGCGAAGCGGCTACAGCCGCCTGTCCGGCCGTCTTAATAACATCCCATCTTTGAGAAATACGCCTAGGTAAGCTTTCGTGCGGTTTTGCGTGTCGCGGAGCATAGGGCTCCCCGCTGTGGCGCCGAGAATCGGATGACGTTTCAGATTCACCAAGTACGGTTACCCCGGGCACCTCAAGCTCTGCCGAGGCACTGCGCGGATCAGGGAATACAAACGCTTCGCTATCCGGTTCTGCTAATGTTACGTTAGTTTCCGTAACAGGTGGGCATGAATCTTCCGGAGCCGTAAACCCGGTTTCATGTAATACTATTGCCATCTTCTTAGTCCTTTATAAAATGGGCACCATTAGCCCAATCGCTTGCTTGATACACTGCAGTCACCATGGCGCAAACTGGCTCGCCCTTACATGTAGCACCCCGAACTTCCATGTGGATCTCACCGAAGTCAATACCTCGTGTCTTCATAAGGGCCTGTAGCGTAGTAGTAATATCGTTGCGCACTTCAGCTTCACTGTGGCCTTCGTGCTCAACAAATAAGCCCTTCTTTGTCTTAGAGTCTTGAACCCAGCCGATGCCAGCCCAAACTTGTTTGTTAACAACGTTAGTACGCTCCTCGGCCATTACTACATAGAGACGATCGCCCCATTTGCCGGGCATTATTTCTGCCGGGATGGCTTCTGGCTGTACGATAATCTCCGATTCAGGAGGAATAACCGAACTTAAGATAAGCAAGTTATAGTTGGCAATGCCATTGTTATTTAGTGCAGCATCGAAGGCTGCCAATTTGGTTGGGCCAGTGCCCGTGGCGGATGCGATATGAATTTGCATAAGTAAGGAACCTTTGGTTCTAAGTCTATACTATAACATAAAATGTTAGTTATGTAAATCAGATTGCATAATAACTATCTTTGGGTAAATAAAAAAGCATGCGGTAGCACCCTGTTTAGGGAGATACCACACGCTAGTCTTCTAAAGTGCAATCTGGCTGCAGTATAGCACAATTCGTCCAATAAAACAATACTATGCCATAATCAGTGACGAATATCACAAGCTACCCTTCGTAAGGCATGCACGTATACCAGCTATTTGAGATTTGGCATAAGTGTGATAAAAATCAATGGATGGCACAAGACAGCACACGGCAACTAAGAATTGCGGTTGTCGAGGACGAGCCCGCCATCCGGAACTTATACCAAACCAAGCTCGAACTCTGCGGCTTCGCCGTACAAACCGCACCTAACGGCCACGAAGGCCTCAGTCTTGTGCGGTCTTTTGCACCCGATCTACTGCTGCTCGATCTTCTGATGCCTGGTATGAATGGCGACGAGATGCTGGAGCTGATGCGAGCCGAGGAATGGGGAGCAAGCGTGCGCGTTATTATCCTGACAAACATTAGCCGCAGCGAAGCGCCGATGACGCTTCGCTTTTTGAGCGTGGACCGATACGCGGTAAAGGCACACCACACACCAAGCCAGATTGTGGAAATCATTTACGAAGTGCTGCACATTAAGCCAGCTAATTTGAAATAAATAGAAAGGCCTCGTAGTATATGCTTATGGCAAAGATCGCAATTATCGAAGATGATCAGGCCATCTCACAGATGTACCGGA
>Ga0157374_10002060_pt1 | contig 16898 bp, 16 predicted proteins | sample M25metaG_FD_115308 | JGI IMG/M metagenome (GOLD analysis project Ga0157374, IMG submission 115308) | Miscanthus rhizosphere microbial communities from Kellogg Biological Station, Michigan, USA - M2-5 metaG | ecosystem: Host-associated > Plants > Roots > Rhizosphere > Soil | place: USA: Michigan...
GCCACGGAAAGCCGCACATTCAGGCCGCGGGCATCGAGCGGCTTGGTGAGATAGTCGTTGGCGCCGGCCGCCAGCGCCTGCTCAAGGTCTTCGGCATCGGAGCGGGCGGTCACGAGCAGGATATACATCTCGTCGCCGTTGGGCCGGGCGCGCAGACTCTGGCAAAGCTCGACGCCGCTCTTGCCCGGCAGCATCCAGTCGAGGATGAGAAACGGATAACTCGTTTTGGCCATCTCATTTTCCGCTTCCTCAGCGCTGGCGCAGGCGACGACCTCATGCCCACGCTTCTCGATCAGCAAACGCAAATTGCGCCTGCTATCGGGGTGGTCCTCGATCAAAAGAATTCTCATCGTTGGTATATCCCTCCCACTCCGCGGACCTTCCGGGTGGCCGGGCGGCACGCTGACTTGGGAGAGCGTAGCCTCTCCCTCTAGGGAGAGCAGGATGACTGCCAAAAATCGTTGCAAATTTACGTAAAAAGGGAGCGGCGAAGCGGCGTTGCATGGGATTCTGAGGCCGTTCTCTTGCTTCGATTTGCTCCCCTGCTACATAGAACGCAGTTTTTAGCCCGTGAACCCGCAGCCTTTCCCACGTCAGTTAGGTGCCATTGTCGGCGTGCTGTCGCTTTTTCTCGCCGGGGGGCTTGGCGCGCAGAACCCGGCCCCAACGGGAGCGGGCGCAACGGTTAACGCGCCGGCGCCCGCCGCCTCGCCCGCCATCAGCTACAGTGCCGTGCACGTGGACGGACCCTTCATCGCCATGACCTTCGACGATGGACCGAGCGCGAAACTGACTCCGGAGCTGCTCGATATCCTGGCCGCGCACCATATTCACGCGACGTTTTTCGTAATTGGCAAGAACGTGATCGACCATCCCGAAATCCTGCAACGAGCGGTGCGCGAGGGTCATGAAATCGGTAATCACAGCTGGTCGCATCCCTCGCTCGGGAAGATGCGCGACGACAAGGTGCGAGTGGAGTTGCAGAAGACTGACGACGCCATCAAGGCGGCAATCGGCACCCGCCCGGTCCTGATGCGACCGCCTTACGGGTCGATTACCGCCCGCCAGAAGCAGTGGATCCATGCGGAATTCGGTTATCGCACGATTCTTTGGGACGTCGACCCGCTCGATTGGAAACGACCGGGATCGGCAGTGGTGACGAGCCGAATCGTGCGGGAAACGCGCCCCGGATCCATCGTTCTTTCGCATGACATTCACCCGGGAACAATCAAGGCGATGCCGGCGACGTTCGACCAACTGCAGGAGAAAGGATTCAAATTCGTTACCGTCTCCGAATTGATCGCGATGGGAAAACCGATGGCGCCCAAGCAGACCGGCGAAGAAGGTTTGCCTCCTTCTCCGGGGCCCGTCGGCAGTCCCATACCGACTCCGGCCCCCAGCGTCTCGCTGCCCTCTGGCCTAACGACTCCCTAGATCGCCGGCATGGTCGCCGATCTCTACCTTGAGTTTCGCAGCCGCACGGAAGCGGCCCTCACTACCCTGCTCGGGCTGGCTGCCGACATGCAGCGCGAGCCCTCGACTCTCGACACGCTCCAGAACATGCTCAGGGACATTCGCGAGCCGCTCCTTTTCGTCGTTGTCGGAGAAGTGAAGGCAGGGAAATCGTCCCTTCTCAACGCGCTCTTCGGCCAGGAATTTTGCAAAGTGGACGTGCTTCCCGCAACCGATCGCATTCATATTTTCAAGCATGGCCCACGCGAGCAGACCGTTGACGTTTCCGCCCAGGTGACGGAGCGCTATCAGCCGATCGCTTTTTTGGAGGATTTCAACATTGTCGACACCCCCGGGACCAACACGATGGTGGCCGAACACCAGACCATCACGGAGAATTTCATCCCGCGCGCGGATCTCGTTCTTTTCGTTTTTTCCGTGATCAATCCCTGGGGCGCGTCGGCCTGGGAGCTCCTGCGTTTCGTTAACCAAAAATGGCTCAAGAAAGTCGTCTTCGTTCTGCAACAGGCCGACCTGCGCGACTCAGGCGAGGTCGAAGTGATCGAGCGGCATCTGCGCGAGACGGCTCAACAAAAACTGGGCTTTGCTCCCCCGATTTTCGCCGTCTCCGCGCGTAAGGCTTTTCTTGCTCGCACTTCGGGCGCGGATAAGGCGCGGCTTTGGGAGGAAAGCCGCTTTGGCGCGCTCGAAGAGCATATCAGCCTGATGGTGGACGAGTCGAAACATGGTTTGCCCAAGTTGATCTCCGCCTGCCAAACCGCGAGCGTCATCCTCATCGATAGCGGCATGCGGGTGCGCAATATTCTCGCCACGATTGTGCGGGATGAAGAGCAACTCACCCGGCTCGAAGGCATTCTCGCGACGCGCAAGGAGCAAACCCTGCGACAGGTCAGCGGCTTTCTTCGTGGCATCGAGCAGGCCTGCCGGCGCTGCGAAACGGAAGGGCAGGCTTTGCTCGAACATAATCTCTCCTTCTGGCGGACGTGGCGGCTGGTTTTCGGCAAGGCGGAGTGGCGGGAAAAATTCCAAGCCGACCTCGAGAAGAAAATGCGGGAGCTGATTCAACCGCAGGTCGAGAACGCGTTGCAATTGCTCGAAACCGATCTGCGCAGTCTCTGGCCGCAGTTGCAGGACACGATGGAGAATCAGTTCAAAGGCGACGCGCGGGTGCATCTCAGCCAGACGATTCCGGATTTCGCCCGGCAGCGGCGCCAACTGTTGCAGTCGATCGAGCTCACCCTGGTCGAGCGGATCGCTGGTCGCGGCATGGAAGCGCAGCTCGAGCGCATGTTCCGGGAGACTGCTACCTGGTTGCGCGTGCCCGCAGGCGTGGCGGCGGCGGGCGGGATCGTGACCCTGATTGCCGCCATGAGCAGTGCGGCGGTGGCCGATGTCACCGGGATTGTGGCGGCATCGGCATTCGTGGCGGGGACCTTGGTCGCGTTCGGCCGGCGTCGAAAAATTCTCGCCGAATATCATCGGCACATGGATTTGAAACGCGAGGAACTGGTCGCGGCAATCGAGCAGCAATTGCAGCATGCGATCGATCTATTTTACGCCGAGATCAGCTCGGTCTTCGCGCCACTGAGAGCGTTTTGTTCGGCGGAGCGCAAGCGTTACGATCCACTCCTCGCCCGGGTGCGGGACGTCGAGAAGACCCTCGCGGTGTTATCGGCCGAAATTGCCAGGACGCGCTAACGAGGAAAGGAGCTATTTCTTCGTCTTCTTCGTCGAGTACTGCTCTGCCAGGCGCTGCTCGGTCTGACGGCGAGCAATGACGAAATTATTATTATCGCCGTAGTTCCGCCACGGACCGGGAGGCACGTCACGCACTTCGACGAATTGCCAGTCGGTCAGCGAAGTCGGTCCCAGACCCAGATAATCGCGCACGGCGGGTGAGACATCGAGACCGGCGCCGTGGTTGAGATTCATCCGCGGGCGCTCGTTGCGGAAAACATACTGGTAGTGATCGGTCCGAAACGGGCCGCAATCTTCCCATTGCGCGTAGCAAATCCGGCTGCCGCGGCGGATCGCAACCCACCGATCTTTGCAGACCGAATGTCCCTGTTGCACAAAGGCCTGACGGAACCACGGCACGACGATGGGCGCCTCCGCCTTGAACTGCCCATGCGACACATCGTTATAGGGCAAGGCGCAATAGAACGGGTTCTGGCGGGGGACGAAATTGACCGGGATGTAGTCGTGTCGGCGAGACGGATCGGGGTTATCGTAGCCGCCGTAATTGCGCGACCAATCGGGGTCCCAGGAACTCTTGTGATTCGGAACCGGGTTATTGGCGGTCGGCAGTTCGCCGATCCAGAAAATGGTCGTGACGATATCGGTCTTCCACGGATAACGAGACGACGAAAAGCGCGAAGTCGTGGGGACGAAAACCTGCGGTTCGACTTTGAGCAGCGCCTGGGCGCGCAGCTTCATGGCATACTTGGCAAAATCCGCACTGCTTTCATAAGGGGACTGGGCTTGGGAAAACGGGGCAGCCGCCACCGCGAAGCTGGCAGCGACCAGAAATTTTATGCAAATAGCATTCATCTCTTGTCTCGTTTTACACAAAAGGGGCCGCCCAATGCAAGCCTCATCCATCATTCCTTTTTAGCACGATCCATTCCAAACGCACCCTCAACTCCGGCTGAGGAGGGTATCTCGGCGGAAACGCTCATCCCTCATTACCGGATAATCCATCGTATAATGCAAGCCTCGACTTTCTTGCCGACTCAAGGCGGAGTCTACGATCAGGGCCGCCACCGTGGCGAGATTGCGCAACTCGAGGAGGTCGACCGTAATACGGAAGTTCCAGTAAAACTCCTGGATTTCTCGTTGCAAATTGCGCAATCGCGCGCTCGCCCGTTGCAACCGCTTGTCAGTCCGCACGATTCCCACGTAATCCCACATCAGGCGGCGGATCTCGTCCCAGTTATGATAAATCACCACTAATTCGTCCACGTCCTGGACCTCCCCGGATTGCCATTCCGGCAGGGTCGCTGCCCCGGCTGGATTCGCGGTTGGCCGGCTCTTCAGAAGCGCTTCACAAGCGCGATGCGCTATGACCAGACCTTCAAGGAGGGAATTACTCGCCAACCGGTTCGCACCGTGCAAACCGGTGCAGGCCACCTCGCCGATCGTGTGCAGCCCCGGCAAACTGGTCGCGCCATCCATGTTGGTCTTTATTCCCCCGCATTGGTAGTGGGCCGCCGGCACGACCGGGATCGGCACCTTCGCCATGTCGATGCCATAGCGCAGACATGTCTCGTAAATGTGCGGAAAACGATCCTGCAAGAACTCGCGTGGCTGCTGGGTAATATCGAGATAAACGCACTGCGCGCCGCTGCGTTTCATCTCGGCATCGATCGCCCGGGCGACGATATCGCGCGGCGCGAGCGAACCCCGCGGATCGACCCGGGAAACGAAATCTTCCCCCTTATTGTTGCGGAGAATACCGCCCTCGCCCCGCACCGCTTCGGAGATGAGAAACGAAGTCGCCTGCGGATGGAAAAGGCAGGTCGGATGAAACTGGATAAATTCCATGTTGGCGATCACCGCGCCCGCTCGCCACGCCATCGCGACCCCATCGCCCGTCGCGATCGCCGGGTTGGTCGTGTAAAGGTAAACTTTGCCGCAACCGCCTGTGGCGAGGAGCAGGCGATCCGTCCGGATCGTCTCTACCATGCCAGAGATTTCATCGAGCACGTAGACCCCCAGGCAATGGTCTTCCGTGGCGAAGCCGAGTTTGGCCGCGGTGATCAAATCGACCGCCATGTGATTCTCGAGCAGCTCAATGTTAGGCGATTGTTGCGCCGCCCGCAGGAGCGTCGTCTCGATTTCATAACCGGTCAGATCGTGCACATGCAGGACGCGCCTTTTCGAATGGCCGCCCTCGCGGCCAAGGTCCAGCTCCCGATGCCCCGAGACATCGCGCTCGTCGAAGTGCAACCCGAGCTCCATCAGCTCCCGAATTCGTTCCGGGCCTTCTTTCACTACCGTCTCCACGGCGACCGGATCGCAAAGCCCGGCACCCGCCTCGAGAGTGTCGCGAATGTGCAGCTCGAAGGAATCCTCGGTGCTCGTCACACAGGCGACCCCGCCTTGCGCCCACGCTGTGTTGGAATCGACCCCTTTAAGCTTCGTGATAATCGCGACGCGCCCATGCCGGGCCGCCTTGATCGCAAAGGTCAGGCCCGCGATTCCGCTCCCGATGACGACAAAATCGTATTCCTTCATCCAAGCAGAATGTTATCGATCAGCCGGGTCTTGCCGAAAAAAACCGCCACGGCCAGGAGCGAACGAGGTTCGATCGTCGGGCGCGGTTGCAGATCGTCAGCCCCCACGATTTCGGCATAGTCGATCCGGGCCAGGGGGGCCGATTCGATTTGTTCCCGGACCGAGGCGAGAGTTTTTCGCGCCGATTCTTCCGGCGATTGCGCTGCCCTTAGGAGCGCGGCGCGAATGATCGGCGCCTGCGCCCGTTCCTCGGCGCTGAGGTATTGATTGCGCGAGCTGAGAGCAAGACCATCTGGCTCGCGCACGGTCGGGCCCGCGATGATCTCGATCGGAAAATCGAGGTCGCGCACCAGGCGACGAATGATCGCGAGCTGCTGAAAATCCTTTTCCCCGAAAACCGCCGCCACCGGCGCGAGGAGATGAAACAACTTCGTTACCACGGTGCAGACCCCGCGGAAATGCCCCGGGCGTGAGGAGCCGCAAAGCCCTTCCGAGAGCGTGGTCTCTTCCACATAAGTCGAGTGATCGTCGGCGAAGATCTCGTTAGGCAAAGGACGAAAAATCAGATCTACCCCTGCCGCGCGACAAGTCTCTTCGTCGGCTGCTTCCGGTCGCGGATAATGCGTGAAATCCGAGTCCGGTCCGAATTGGAGTGGATTCACAAAAATGCTTACCGCCACTTCGCCTTCCGCGCCGGCGTATTGCCGCGCCAGCCGAATGAGCGAAACGTGTCCCGCGTGCAAAGCGCCCATCGTCGGCACGAGCACGCGGCGATTGCCCTCGCCGCGCGACTGCCCGCGCAGCTCTACGGCGGTTGAAATAATTTTCATTTGCTTAAGCCTAACGGAGGACGCTCCAGCCAAATCGCCTGTCGGGCAAAACGAAAGCGGCGATGTTCAAAGTTGGTCCATCCCGCCTGGCGCGCGAGATCGTCCAGTTCCTGAAAAGAAAAGGCTCGGGCCGCCGAAACGCGGGCATCGTTGCGCGTCATCGCCTCGCGGAAAAACACAGTCGTAAGCAAATCGACTCCAACTTTCGCCAACCAGCCGCGTCGCAGATCCGCAACCAGCACATGGCCGCGGGAAAGCTCGCGGCAACGCCGCAGGAGCTGCACCGCGTCGTTCGCGCTGAAGTGATGCAGAGCGAGAGAAAAGAGAACGATGTCGTAGGCCTGCTTTTCGCCGAATAGATGGATATCCGCGCAGTGGTAATGGATTTCGACACAATCGGCGCTGAGCTGCCGCGCGATTTCGATCGTCGAGCCTTGAAAATCCACCGCGTCGATTTGCACTCGCGCACCAACTTTGCGCGTGAACCCAACCACGAGTCGGGGAATATCGCCGGAACCGGTCGCCAGATCGAGGATGCGCAGGTTGTCGCCTGGGCCAATCCAGCGCCGCAAGAAATGGGTTACCAATCGATAGCTGCCGAAAAAACGATTCAGAGCCCGCAGGTTTTCCAGATCGGACATCAGCTCAGGCGAGACCGGCTGCGGTCGGTCCATCCACTCCGGCTCCGCCGGGTCGAAGCGTCGTTTCAACTTTGGAGGGGCGTTTGTGCCCCGATGTGATGTGGCAGCAACATCGGAGCGGCCTTTGTTTCCCGATCCGTTCGGTTCGCATTGCCCCATCGGGGGACAAAGGCCCCTCCCACATTCATGAAAGGAATTTCAGCCAGGAATCCGGTAATGCGGCCGTTTCCACGTCGCTTGCGATGCGTCCTTCAAACTCCGCCCTGAAGGATGTGCTCGTCCCGTAAACCATGATCAAATCTTCCGAACCCTCGACCCGGATGGCGTGCGCTACACCGGGCGGAATGACGACCGCGACGTTGTTGGGTCCGCGGTGGTCGTCACCATCGATAAAGATCCGCATGGTTCGCGCCGGGAGGCCGGCGCGTGCTTCGCGCAGGATCATTTCGGCGTGGCCCTGCACAAAAAACATCACGTCCCACTGCTCTTCTTCGTACGGACGAAGCGCAAAATTATCCGCTTCCTCGAGGAAGAGGCGTTTCCACCAATCGTTAGGCGAAACACCTTCCGGCACCCTGGGGGGATGAATGTGAAAGCCTTTCGCGGTCTGGGCGAACATGCGCGCGGCCGACCATTGCTGCGGCCAAAGGCCAATCCGGGCGAGCGTCCCTTCATCACGCCGCGCGAATTCTCCGAATGACCCGCGGTGTCGCTGCGGAAAGATGGTGCGGGCAAAAATTTCGACCCCCGGAATCCAGGCCCTGGCAATTTCCGGGTCGGCTCGATTGGCCGCGGCGAGTTGCCCGCCCTCCACTCCGTTTTCTGCGATGCGTTGGCCGAGCGCGCGCACACCGTAATCGCGCTCCGTCCAGGCCGCCGCAGCGGTCGCGGTCAGGGCCTGCCAGCGATCTGTTTTTTTCTTGTTCATGCCAGATGAAAAGTTATTTGCCTAACGAAAAGTCGGCCTGGTCGCGTGAGAGGTTGGGATTGTAATAGGGATCGCGGGTCACGGCCTCGGGCCAGCGCTCACGCAGGATCGCCGCTTCCGGTGGCTCGACGCTCGCTCGACGCGTGGCCGATTCCTCGTGAATTAACTTGGCGAACGGCGTGTAAACGATCAGGTATCCGGCCTGGCGCATCTTCAGGCAAAGATCGACGTCGTTGAAAATAACCGGCAGACGCTCTTCATCAAAGCCGCCAACTTCCTGAAAAAGGTCGCGTTTCGTGAGCAGGCAAGCGGCCGTTACAGCGCTGTAGTTCCTCCCCATTTGAATCTGGCGACAAACTCCGGGGGCCTCCGCGGGGAAACCGCAAAAGGCGTGCTTCGCCAACCCGCGCACGCCCAGCACCACCCCGGCATGCTGGATTGTTTCGTCGCGAAAGATGAGGCGCGCGCCGACCGCGCCGACATCCGGCCGCTGAATGTGTTCAGCCATGGCCGTAAGCCATTCCGCTTCGATGATCTCGGTATCGTTGTTTAAGAAAAGAATCCAGGGCGCCTCGGCTTTCTCTACGGCAAAATTGTTGATCGCAGAATAATTGAAAGGACCGGAGAAGCTCAAGAGCCGATGGGGCAGGTTCGAGAAATAGTCTCGCGCTTCATCCGATCGACTGTCGTTGTCGACCACGATGATTTCGTAGTTCTCGTAGGCAGTTTTCGCTTCGATGCTGGCGATGCACCGCGCCAGCAGGTCGATGCGGTCGCGCGTCGGAATGATGATGGCGATTTTCTTTTCTTCTGTGATTTCTCTCCGGATGCGGAATCCATGTGTGCGCCAGTCAATCGCGACATGCCCGGGTTGATGGAGGCGCGCCAAATGTTCGATCAAACCGCGCCGTGCCGCTTCGAGCGCCTCGGGCTTGGCGCGAATGCTGATCGCGGTCGAACCCGCGCTGCGGCGCCAATGGTAGAGGATGCGCGCCACATGGTGGATCCGTTGCGACTGCGTCGTGATCCGGAGAAAAAGATCGTAGTCCTGGGCGAAGTCGTAACCGGCGCGAAAGCCACCCACTTCGCGGACCAGCGAAAGCCGGATGGTGGTGAAATGACAGAGATAATTGTGAGACAAAAATAAATCGGGCGACCAGTCGGGTTTGAAAAAAGGCGCATCGAAACCGGCCTCCGTTAATTTGTCTTCATCGGAATAAATCAGGTCCGCGTCGGGATGCTCGCTGAGCAGCTTGACGGTCTGGAAGAGCGCATCAGGCTCGAGGAGATCGTCATGGTCGAGCAGGGCGATCCATTCTCCCCGGGCGGCTTCGAGGCCGAGATTGGAAGCGAAAGATATGCCGCGGTTTTTTTCGGAGCGGCAAAGCCGGATGCGCGGATCGCGATTCTCCACGTTCGCCAGAAGCTCGAGAGTTTCCCGGGCCGTCGAGCCGTCATCGATCAGAATTAGTTCCCAATTTTCGTAGACCTGTCGTTCGACTGACGCAATCGCTTCCTCCAGCCAGAGCGCATCCGTGTTGAAAACCGGCGTGATGATACTGATCAAGGGTTGATGTGAAAAGGTGCGCGCCTCCCGGCGCATGTCATCGGCCTGGGCCGGAGTCACGCGGTGGCGTGCAAACCAATTTTGATATTCGTTCGCCGCGCCGGCTCGATTCCCCGGATTACCCCAGCGTTTGCGCACTTCACGAATCAGTTTTTGAGGGAGGCGATAGGGCGCGAGAATGATTTGCCCGAGCTTTCGTTCCGGCGATTTGCGAAGCGCCTGCTTTTCCGCTTTGAGTTGCTTCAGATCGCGCTTCGCCTCTTTGAGCTTGAGAACTTTTTCCTCGAGCTGTGCGATGTGGCGATCGGCGGCTTCCAATTCCGCCAGCCGCGTCCGGAGTGTGCGATGCATTCCGCGCCACTGCGCGTTGATCCGCGCGAAGCCGGCCTCGACCTCCGGCAGGGACAGTTCGTCAGTGCTTTTTCGGCTCAAACGCACCGCTCCGGGCTCGCTCTCGACTATCTCGCAATCGTAGTCGGGAAAAAAACTGCGCTGGGCGAGGGCCATGACTAACGACGGGCGCCGCTTGGCGAGATTTACTCCGGCGGCGGGAACGAGCACCAGATTGTCTGTCATCGCGGTTAGTCGATCCAATATCGCGGAATCTTCCATTGCCTGCGGCTCCGCTGGGTAAAACCAGATGGCGAGGTCAAAGCGTGCAGTCTTGTCAGTCTTTTGCAGAGCATCGAGTTCGACGATCCCGGTGCACTGGGTGCTCGGGATGGTCCCGTTTTTTCGGCGCGAGATAAAACGGGCCGAGTCGGTCCCAACCACGAGGAGACGGGCCTGGGCGAATTTGCGCTCAACGAGCCGCTCGAAATCAGTTCGGATCGCGGAGGAGGAAGGCGGCTGCACGAGGGGACATTATAATGATTGCGGCAGCTCGCAGGCAAAATTACGGTGCTGCCGCACCCTGGCCGACTGCGTCGCATGGTTGATTTTTGCGTTTACCTGTTCTATCGCGCGGCTCTGGGATTAATCGGCGCGTTGCCCTTGCGCCTCGTTTTTTCTCTCGGCGAAACGCTCGGCTTTCTCGCCTGGCTGCTTTTGCCGAACTATCGCCGGCTGGCCCGCCGCAATGTCGAAATTGCTTTTGGCTCGGATAAAACCGGCGCCGAGAAAAAGCGCATTGTGCGCCGCCATTTTCAACAGTTTGGGGCCAATCTGCTCAGCGGAATAAAACTAAATGCCATGCCGCTCGAGGAAGTTTCGGGGCTGGTCGCGACGGAAGGCACGGAGGAAGTGCACCGGCTGTTGCGCGCGGGTCGGCCGGTCGTGCTCGCGCTCAGTCATCTCGGCAACTGGGAGTTGTTTGCGCAAATTCTGCCCCATCACTTTGGCTACACGCGCCTGAGCACGGTTTATCAAAAACTCGGCAACCGTTATCTGGATGAATTCGTCCGGCAACAGCGCGCTCGCTTCGGAGTCGAGCTCTTCGATCGCAGCGAAGGTTTCCAGGAAGCAATCAAGCTCCTGCGCGGCGGTGGGATGATCGGAATCCTGAGCGATCAGCACGCCGGCGACCATGGTCTCTGGACGCCATTTTTTGGACGACTCGCCTCGACTTCGCCCCTCCCCGGTCTGCTTTGCAAACGGACGGGCGCGGCTTTGGTCGCCGCCTCTCTTTACACCGACGGCGCGGGACGATGGCGAATGGTGTTTCGCCCGGCCGGTGATCCCCCTAACGACAGCGTGTCGTCACTGACCGCGAAGACGAATGAAATGATCGCCGAGGAAATTCGGCGCGCGCCGGAAGATTGGTTTTGGGTGCATAACCGCTGGAAAACGCCGTGGCCCAACTGGCTTCTGAGCCACTATAAACGCGGGCTTTTTCTGCCTGCGGCGATGGCGCCACATGATTTGCAACCGTTTCGTATTCTGATTCGCGGCAGCAATTGGCTGGGCGACAGTATCATGAGCATGCCCGCCGTGCGCGCGATCAAGCGCGGGCGGCCCGACGCGCATATCACCGTGCTTGCGCCGGCGAAGCTTGCCGCCGTCTGGGAGCTGCTCCCGGAGGTCGATGCCGTGGTTTCGTTAGGCGGACAATCGCTCGGTGCAGCGGTGGGTGCGCTGCGTGCTCAGGCGAAATTTGACGTTGGGATCGTTTTCCCCAATTCGCTGCGAGTGGCGCTCGAGCTTTGGCTGGCTGGTCTCCCCCGCCGGGTCGGTTACGCCGGGCATCACCGGCGTTGGCTGCTCAACCAGGTGGTGCACAAGGTGGAGCGAAAAGGCCCGCCGCTCCATCAGGCAGAGCACTATCTCGATCTCGCGCGTTCGTTAGGCGTAGACGCCAAGGTCGGTGAAATCGCGCTCGCCGCCCAACTTCCGAGTGAGACGGCCGAAGCGAGGATGGGCCTCTGTCCCGGAGCGGAATACGGTCCCGCGAAATGCTGGCTTCCAGAGCGCTTCGCCGCCACGGCTACCAGGATCGGCGGCCACTGGGTTCTTTTTGGCACCGCGAAAGACGAGGAGGTGGGCGCGGCGATCGTCTCCGAACTGGGCGACAAGTGCACCAATCTCATCGGCAAAACGACTCTGGCCGAGCTGATCGACGAACTGCGAAAATGCCGGCTCTTACTCACAAACGACACCGGCACAATGCATCTCGCGACCTTGCTCGGGATTCCGGTGGTGGCCATCTTTGGTTCGACGGAGCCAGATCTGACCGGCCCGCTCGGGAGCAATAATCGCGTCGTTAGGCATCGGGTCGAGTGCAGCCCGTGTTTTCTGCGGGAGTGCCCGCTCGATTTCCGCTGCATGAAGGCCGTGAGTGTAGAGGGGGTCGCCGCGCTCGTCTCGACGGCATTGTAGCGTTCGCTGTCTCCCCGCGTTAAGCGGTCTCCGCTGAGAGCGGACGCTACACTTTCATAACTTCGGCTTCTTTGCGCTCGAAGTGTTCGTCGACCGATTTCACGAAACGGTCGGTCAGTTTTTGAATTTCCCCCTCCGTGTCGCGCAACTGGTCTTCGGTCGCGTCCCCGGCTTTTTCCATCTTCTTTGCTTCATCCATCGCCGTCCGGCGATTGGCCCGGACACGAACGCGCGCTTCCTCGGCCATCTGCTTCAGCGATCTAACCAGATCCTTGCGCCGCTCTTCGGAAAGTTCGGGAATTGGGAGCCGAATGATTTTGCCGTCGACCAGGGGCATGATGCCGATCTTCGATTCCTTCAGCGCCTTCTCGATGTCGCGGACGGTTGAGGCGTCAAAGGGTTGCACGACAAGAAGGCGCGGTTCCGGGGTGGTAATGAGCGCGAGTTGTTTCAACTTCATGGACGAGCCATACGCTTCCACATCGACGTTCTCGACCAGGGCAGGCGAGGCCTTTCCGGTGCGGACACTGGCGAATTCGTGGATCATGTAGTCGACACTTTTTTCCATCGCCATTTCGGCTTCGAGTAGGATTTCGTCGGCGCTCATAAGGTTGCTGAAAGAAAGCCGGGGAGGCCCGAATCGCAATCGCTATTCGGAAACGAGCGTGCCGACTTTCTTCCCGAGCACGGCATCGCGAATATTAGTCGGCTGGTTCATATCGAAAACGATGATTGGGATCTTGTTGTCCATGCAGAGACTGAATGCGGTCGAGTCCATCACTTGCAGCCGCTTGGTCAGGGCTTCGGTGTAGGTGATTTGTTCGTAGCGTTGCGCGTCGGGGTGGAGATTCGGGTCGCGATCGTAGATGCCGTCCACCTTGGTCGCTTTCATGATAACGCTCGCGCCGATCTCGCTCGCACGTAGCGCGGCGGTGGTGTCGGTGGAAAAGTAGGGGTGGCCGGTGCCGGCAACGAAAATGACGACGCGCTTCAACTCAAGGTGCCGAATGGCGCGGCGCAGGATGAACGGTTCGGCCACATTTTGCATTTCGATTGCGGTCTGGACCCGGGTGATAACGCCGCTTTGCTCGAGCTGGGTTTGCAGGGCAAGGCCGTTGATGACCGTGGCGAGCATGCCCATGTAATCCGCGGTCGTGCGATCCATCCCGCGATGACTGGCGGCGAGCCCGCGCCAGATGTTACCGCCGCCGACGACGATCGAAATTTGCACTCCGAGATCGGCGACCTCCTTCACCTGGCGCGCGATTTCCTTCACGATTTGGGGCGAAATCGTGTCCCTCCCGCCGGCCTCGCGCAGCGCTTCCCCGCTGAGTTTCAGGACGATTCGTTTGTAGGCAGGTGTCAAGCTTTCCATCTCGGCGGGGATAATCGGTTAGAAATGGAGAATTGGGGAGGAAAAACCGCGCAGGAATTCGGGGGCGGGCAGGCGGCGCTTGCCTTCCAGTTGCACTTCGTCAAGACGCAGCGTGCCGTCGCCCGTGGCCACCAGCAGTTCGGTTTCGTTAGGCGTAGAAACCAATCCGGGCCCGCCCGACGATCGAGCAACAACCGAGGCGCGAAAGATTTTGAGATTTCGCGAGTGGCCGGAGGGCTCGGTAAGGACGGTGAAGGCACCGGGCCAGGGGTCGAAGGCGCGGATTTTGCGCTCGAGTACGACGGCCGGCTGTGCCCAATCGATTTTTCCGTGGACCCGCGTGAGCTTGGGGGCGTGGGTTGCGAGAGAGGAATCCTGCGCCTGCCGGGGCGCCTGGCCGGTGGTCAATTGCGTGAGCGCGTCGAGCAACGTGGCTGGCGCCAGTTGGGCGAGACGATCGTGGAGCGATCCGCCGGTCTCGTGAGGCGAGATGGTCAGCCTGGCTTGCAAGAGGATGTCCCCGGTATCGAGACCTTCATCCATGTAGATGACGGTGATGCCAGTCTCGGCGTCACCGGCGGCGATCGCGGCTTGGATGGGCGCCGCCCCGCGATATTGCGGAAGGAGGGAGGCATGCAGGTTCAAGCAGGCGAGACGCGGAATTGCGAGCACCGTTCGCGGCAGGATTTGCCCGTAGGCCATGACGACGATCACATCTGGCGCGAGGGCGCCAATTTGGGCGATGGTTTCCTCGTCGCGCAGGCGCGCCGGTTGAAAAATCGGCATCGAAATTGATCTTAGCTCGGCCTTGATCGGCGGCGCCTGCACTCGCTGCGCGCGCCCGACCGGTTTGTCCGGCCGGGTGACCACGCCGACCAATTCATGCGCGGACGAACGGATTAAGCTGCGCAACGTCGGCACGCCAATTTCGCCGGTGCCGATGAAAACAATGCGCATGCCGCCTTACGGCATCAAACCGCGCGGCGCCCGAGACCGCCGGGTGCGACGCGGAGCGGCCGCGCGCGCCATCAATTTGTCGCCTGCGGTCACTTCCCGCTGGCCGACTGAGGACGCGCAATTAGTACAAAGGTAATCGTAGAGCTCCCGATCTGGCAGGACGAGGAGCAGGCGTTCGCGCACTGGCATGGCCGCCTTGCATTTCTCACAGTAAAGACTGGAGGCGGTGAAATTCTCAAATTGCGACTGACTCATGTTCCCCATTCGAGACCGTCCCGAGAATGTGAAACAACACTCTAGCCGGCGGCTCCGTGGCGTCCACCACCTGCACGCGATCCTTGTAATGGTCGAGCACCGGCTTCGACTCGGCTTCGTAGGTTGCGAGCCGGCGCTTGATCACTTCCTCATTCGCATCGTCGAGGCGGTTGTCTTTCAAGGCGCGCTTTTTCAGCCGCGCGAAGAGCGCCTCACGATTTGGGCAGGAAAGGTGAAAGACTTTTTTGACGTCGATGAGCTGATCCATGATCTCGGCCTGGCCGGCATTGCGCGGAATGCCATCGAGCACGAGGACATCGATATCGGGCTTGAACTGATGCGCGTCCACAGCGGCATCGATGCGCGCTTTCCAGAGTTCCACCGTAATGTCATCAGGCACGAGCTCGCCGCGGCTGGAGTATTCGAGAAAGGCGCGGCCGATGCGGGTGCGGGTATCGATGGTGCGAAAAACGTCGCCGCAGGCGCAATGAAAGAACCGCGGGATCGAGCCGAGGGCGCGGCCCTGCGTGCCTTTGCCGCTGCCGGGCGCTCCAAAGAGAAGGTAGGTGGTGTATTTCATTGCTTGGGATTGGCCTTATACCAAAAATCGCCTGGCAACACAACGCGGAAAAGGTCTGCTCTTCCAGCCCATTCGAGGCCTCCCTAACGAACCGATAATGCGCGAAATCTAGCTCGCGGACGCAGCTTCCACGGGGACGACATTGACCCGGCGGCCAGCGCGATCAAACCGCACCTGACCGTCAACGAGCGCGAAAATCGTGTAGTCGCGACCGAGGCCGACGTTCTTGCCCGGAAGAAATTTCGTCCCCCGCTGCCGGATGATGATGTTGCCGGCGATCACCGTCTCGCTGCCAAATTTTTTCACGCCCAGCCGTTTGCTGACGCTGTCGCGGCCATTCTTGACGCTGCCTTGTCCTTTTTTGTGAGCCATGGGGAAGCTTGAAAGTTGAGATTAGTTACTCGGCCGAAGATTTCTTGCCTTTCGAGCCAAGGCTGATGCCAGTGATTTTGACGCGCGTGAGCTTACGGCGGTGGCCAACTGTGCGATGATAACCTTTGCGGCGGCGATACTTGAAAGCGACGACTTTCTTGTCCTTGCGCTGTTCCACGACTTCGCCGGTCACACTCGCGCCCGAGATGAGCGGGCTGCCCTGAGTCAACTTCTCGCCGTCGGCATGCATGAGTACGTCACCGAAAGTCATTTTCTGGCCAGCTTCGCCTTCGAGCAGATCGACGTCGATCGTGTCACCTTCTGCGACGCGAAATTGTCTGCCGCCGGTCTTGATAATTGCGTACGCCATGGCCTTGGGAAAAGTCGGAGACAGTCACATGGACCGCCTGCTTTGACAAGTGGAAATCCGGCTCGCGCCGCGGCCGCGATTTTTTAAGCGCGGATTGCATAGATATCACGGATGGGAAGAGCGAAAAAATAGCCCGGTGAGTGCGTTCTCTTTTCCGATCCGAGCGATGAAATCCGTGGTCAAGATTCGTCCGTCGTTGCTAGAAGCTCGCGTGGCCCTCGACGAGCAGGGTGATCTCGCCTCTCGCGGGGTGCTTCTCGTAGTGCGCGAGCAATTCCGCGGCTGTTCCGCGCCGGAATTCCTCGAATTTCTTCGTCAGTTCGCGGGCCACGCAGAGCTGCCTTGCCGGCATCAAATCCGCACAAGCCACGAGCGTCTTGTTGATTCGGTAGGGCGACTCGAAAAATACGGTGGTTTCTTCGCGGTTGGCCGCAGCGCCTAATTCCCGCGCGCGCTGGCCACTCTTCACCGGTAGGAAGCCGCGATAGCAAAAGTGTTCC
>Ga0157374_10002062_pt1 | contig 16894 bp, 16 predicted proteins | sample M25metaG_FD_115308 | JGI IMG/M metagenome (GOLD analysis project Ga0157374, IMG submission 115308) | Miscanthus rhizosphere microbial communities from Kellogg Biological Station, Michigan, USA - M2-5 metaG | ecosystem: Host-associated > Plants > Roots > Rhizosphere > Soil | place: USA: Michigan...
GTGAATCCAGATCCAGTTCCTCCTCCGAAGGAGTGGAAGATGAGGAATCCTTGCAGTCCAGTGCACTGGTCAGCCAACTTTCGAATCCTGTCCAGGACGAGGTCCACAATCTCTTTTCCAATGGTATAGTGTCCTCTCGCATAGTTGTTGGCAGCATCCTCTTTGCCTGTGATCAACTGCTCAGGATGGAACAGCTGTCTGTAGGTTCCAGTTCGGACTTCATCGACGACAGTGGGTTCCAGGTCGACATACACAGCCCTGGGAACATGCTTTCCAGCCCCAGTCTCGGCAAAGAAAGTGTTGAAAGAATCATCTCCTCCTCCAACAGTCTTGTCTGAGGGCATCTGTCCATCAGGCTGGATGCCATGTTCAAGGCAGTAGAGCTCCCAACAGGCATTTCCCATCTGAACTCCAGCCTGACCCACATGGATTGAAATACATTCTCTCATCTTGAATGGTGATCTGTGTCTGAGAACAAATGTTAGAAGTCGTCAAACAAAACTCCTTAAATGGTTGTCTCTAAAAGGCTTTCATCTCCTACTCTTTTTAACCGAAATCAACATCGAGGTTACAATCTATACCTCAATCTGTGCGCAACTCTTGATGACGTCGACTGAGTCAACGGGTGTGTCCTCTCGACCCTTCACACACAGACCCTGACAGACTACAAGGTATGGCTGACAAAGAGACAAGTCGGTTGGCAGGAAATAGAAAGGATAGCAAGTATAAGAGGGCATCATGTCCGACAAGACATGGAGGGAACAAACGTGGGAGGGGTTACAGTGGGTGTGAGAGCTTACATGGTACACTACAGACTATCCTGCTACGATTATCAAGAGCCTACACCACAAACATGCTGTAAGATACTCACCTGGTAATGTAATGTAGAATAGATTGGTAACTCGAGGGTCAGATGAGGGCAAATGAATGAACAAGAATGTCTGCAGAGAAGATGAGTGAACAAGAGAAGGAGGGAAAAGCGGTTAACAAGACATGGAGGCAGAAGCCTTTATACTGCAGTACTACTCCCTTCCCTGACGTCAGCCAATCAGAAGCTGAGCAGAGGGAGGGGAGAAACAACAACTCCCTCTGTGTCTGTCAAGTCAAGTCAAGTCAAGAGAAGAGAAGAAGAGAAGAAGAAGGAACGACGACTGCATTTTAAAGCAAAGATTCCTGTGAGAATTGAGTTGAATCACAGACGTTATTGCTTATCATAATAACAATAATAGCTGTTCATGACTAGTCTCATGAGTCAGTTTCCTTGTCCTCCTCAGAGACACCAACATCATCACTTGTTTGCTCCTCAGCCTTGACCATCGTCTTGACGTAAACAACGCACAGAAACCAAGTCAAGTCGACCAAACAAGCAAGACATGGGATCAGTTGTTGGGAAACGAACTGGGCCTTCGTTACTGGATCTGCTTCCATGCAATAACTTGCATATAGTAATGCTTGGTCTTGATTCTGCAGGAAAGACCACTGCCCTTTACAGGTTAAAGTTTAATCAATATCTCAATACTGTGCCCACCATTGGTTTTAACTGCGAAAAAGTCAAGATTAAGTCTGGTCAGGTTAAAGGAGTTACTTTTAATGTCTGGGACATCGGAGGACAAGACAAACTGCGACCCCTTTGGAGGTCCTACACCAGACAAACGGATGGGATTGTGTTTGTAGTGGACTCAGTGGACGAAGAGAGGATGGAGGAGGCAAAGATGGAGTTGTTAAGACTTGTTAAGCAGCCTGATCATCATGGAACACCAATCCTTGTTTATGCCAACAAACAAGACCTGCCTGGAGCCAAAGACCCCACGGAAGTTGCCCGTATCCTTGGTTTAACGGACTTGTCACCCCTTCAAGGATGGCATGTCCAGCCTGCCTGTGCCATCATCGGAGAAGGATTGGACTCCGGACTAGAGAAGTTGTATGAAATGATCTGCCAGAGAAAGAGGATGGCAAGGAGTTCCTCTTCAGGCCTGAGAAGTAAAGACAAGTCTTTTCTGGCATCAACATCCTCCTCCCGGTCGACATCAAATCCAACAACAAGTGCATCCTCTTCCTGTGTCAGGAGGTAGTCTTGTTATAACAATTTGTACTCCTCTTCCTATTTCTAGTACTCATTGATTGAGGATTTACTTATCATGTCTGGTCAACTGCCCTCGTCGTTGACTGCGTTGATCGTAGTTAAGGTGACACCGCTCATCGACCAGACATGACTCGAGACCTTTCATCTCATCCTCATGAACATGAGTGACAAGTTTTTATTGGATTGAGATGTGGATGTCGGTGTCTATTTACTCGAAACATGAACACGATCTGCCTTTTCTTGCAATGAATGACGGGTTGTTCCTAAGGATAAGGATATGGATAAGAAAGATATGTAAATATGTTGTGTCACTCATTCAATTGACATTGAGATGTTTTTAATACCACTTTTATATTAATTGTATCATCTAAACACACTCATTAGAGAAGAATTTATCAACAACAAGAGTAGTTGAAGGAAATAAGCAGCCTAAATAACCAAAATCACGAGATGAAGCTGCACTACAAACACATGTCATGAACGAAACCATTATCTCTCAGGTCAGGAAACTACTACTACGATGATGATGATGACATGGGATGACGATGTGGAAACTTTGAAAGCATGTCAACCTGGAAGAAGCTTTTGTATTGCTATACACTTCCTGCCGAATGTTTGCAAGTCTTGTGTCATCAACAAAGCCTTTTGATACAGAGATGAGATTGTCTGTCTCTTTCTTGTATTTGAGTCCAGTTAAAGTTGAATAAGAATCCTTAGTTAGATTTAACCTCCTGACTCATTGTTTAAAATTTAATTTCAAAAAGGAATCCAGACAAGACATTAGTGTCGGACGTGTGCTCAACATTTTTTCAACGTATTTTCCTTGTTTCTTGTGGATCAGGATAAGGAGATTGACTGTCTTGTTTTACCATAAACTGCTTACCATCATCATCTCGAACAGCAAGTAAACAACCTGTTGTGTTGAATCAAATTTGGTCACGCATTCTTTACACCTGACAGACCAAGGACTTTCCTTTTTGCGAGACTTTTTCAAGTGGTTTACTCTTCAGACAATAACTAGGGATGAAAATGAAAGAGGAAGCAGATTTTTCTGTACGAGTTTTGTTGAGGATATTATCGTTGAATAAACAGTCTAGTCTGAAGGAAATTGTGTTTTGTTCGAGACAACGAAACAATAGCTTACAATTTTCATGAATGTATTCTGGTGACGGACCAACAATGCAATGCAATTGCCATCAGAAAATCAAAGCAGATCCCATGATGGAAAGACAAAGGTCGATGATGATGAATCAAAAGGGGTCTGTCTGTACCATCTTTACAACAACAAGAAGTGCCGGAATCTTACTCTACAGACTAGTTATGAGTGTTTCAACCTCAAGAAACACGATTGAGTAGTCTAACTTTTCTTGGATAATTTGTCTGCACTGTTTGCCTCACAGACAAGTATGTTTTAAAACCAGGCAATCAATTTTAATTGGACTCATTGTCCCGCATGATTTGCAGTACTCTCTTCCGCCTTCTTTTTCTCGTTTATTATTCCTCATTCTTTCAAAGCAATAATAAGACGTGTAGCAATCAAGTTGCTTGTGATTGGTATGATACTCAAACAGCTAACTTGTGTTTGTCAATCGTGCGACGTCGTAACATTCATTGTTCACACAAAAAGAGGGGGGAAATGAATGAAGGCAATCAAGTATGTGTTGCGAGAATAGAATCCGTCCCTGAAGGCAAACAGTATACAACTTTATCAACCTTCATCCGCACACTATCCCTGTCCATTCTCGCTTTATTGTCAACAGATACTCCATCATCCAATCCCTGACGAGCAATATTAGTGATGAGAATGATGATGTCGTGTCCCAAACATAATATGAAGATGAAACTTGTCTTATCGAGAGCCTATTTATTCAGTCAGGACTTTTCATGCATTTTAGGATAAACTTTTCCAGCAGAAGTCTGTCTTCATGCATTTTAGGATACACTTTTCCAGCAGAAGTCTGTCAAAAAGATCTCTTTCTTCTTCTCTTTCTATCTTGTCATCCTTTGTTTGTTGTCGGTCAAACTTCCTGTTTTTGCCGTCCATGTCACGGAAAAAAGTGATGGGAAAAAGTCAAACAAGAAAAGAATTCGGGTCGACAGACCCCTTTCATAGAAAAGCGAGCTAACAAGACAACAGAGTAAGTGTATTTGATGCAGGAAACTTGTGCTTATTCTGGTCCCACAGTCATCTTATGACTTGTAACTTTCCTTTCTTCTTGTCATTTATCTTTGATGGACAATTAAAGTTTGATCGATAATTTAGTTACATCTTTTCCTCAATTGTCTTGCTTCTTCAATGTCATCACTTTCTTTATTGTTTTGCATCATCAGCAGTTGGACTCTCAAGAGAATAAATGGATGGATCGTCATGCTTGTCAGCAACTTGAGTGGATGATTCGTCACCAAAAAGAGAATCCGGAGAAAAAACAGTCCTTTTTAATGGTGGATGTTCTCTAAGCCTTTTCTCTTTAGGACTTGGACATGAATAACTTCGAAGGCCTGGAGATGAATCCATTTCCGTGTTATTTCGGTCACCATTGTCTTCCATGTTAGAGGATGAAGGGACAGACTTGGAATGAAAGTTGGATCGAGAAAAGACATTAGAACATGTTGGAGGCAAATTCATTTGAATGATAACATCACGAGTCGCATTTAGTAGAGTAGGTCTGGATGATTCTGGACGAGGAGTGAGATCATTTGGCGGAGATGGATGTTCCAGATGAGAGACTGAAGGACATGGAGATGACACAGAATGCACGACATTCGAGGATGAGACAACATCCTGTGGAGAAGAATAGGGAGAGAAATGGTACTCCTCTTGCAAATGAAACATCGGGGATGATTGAGATGAAGAGTAATCGTCTTGTCTGACCAGACAAGTGGATGGTTCTTGAGTTAAAGTGCCGTCCTCTCCAAACATGGTCTCTTCGTGTTGTTCTTGCGGTTTTTTCCTCTTCTCTTTATGACTCGAAGAAGAGGACTTATGATGATCTCGTTCTAACTTTTGTCGCAGTAATTCTTTAGTGTAGGAAGCACTCTTTTTTCGATTATTTTGGTAGACATTCTCTCGTTCTGTGTCTTCAAGTGCGGGATGGACACTCAGTCTGTGCGCTTTTGATACTTCAGAAGGGGTCTTGACATGATGCAGACTTTTACTTCGAATATGTTTAGATGTTGTCTGTTTAGGAGTTTCTTGCGAAGTAAAAGACATTTTTCTAAGTGACTGTGGTCCTTTTTGATGGATTCTAATTGAAGTCTGATACCGTGCATGTTCAGATGCAAATAACTTAATTAGGAGTAAAATGAGACCAATAATTATGAGCAACAATCCAATTCGATGGATGGACACAAAATCCATCATAATTCCAATCAACAAAGAAATAACACCAGTTGTAAGAAGAACGGCTCCGGTATACATGGTGTACTCCATTCTCTTTCGAAACTCATAGTCATCGATGGACTGGGTGGTCTTCCTGCGGAGGTTATAATGACCAGGCAAACTCCCACGTCGACTTCGACCTTCAAAACTTGCTCTTTCTTCATCACTTCGTTGACCCCGATTGTCGTTGGATCCTAGACTTCCTTGTCTTGAATGGGAATCCGGCAGTACTTTTCCATGGCTCTTCTTCCTTTCACGACGAATGGCAACGGCAGGCATTGCAGAGATCATTGTTCTGCTTCAGGATGACTTGTAAGAAATATTCTTATAAAAAGTGAAGTAATTGAATTATGGATCAGAAAAACTCGAACTAACATGTACTTAAAATGTGTTCTCGAGATGTGTTGTCCACGAGGATGACAAGAGAACTGACTAGAAAAATCGAGGATTCGACTCTGGTCTCTCGTCCGGCATCACTTCTGTACTCTGTCTTTCACGACTGAGAGCATCTCTTAAAGTACAGCTCATGTCGAGTAAGTGCACATCTCTCCTTACCCTTCCCTTGACTCGTCACCCAATTTCGCTATCGATCCACAGTCAGGATGCAATCCCAGACAAGGATGACTTGTCGGCAACACAGACCACTTGAACAAGAAGTGCATCACTTTTCATCGGTGACACCATCATTCTTGGAAGATAAAATTATTCGACTGAGAAAAACGGAAGCCTTACAAGTCAGACATTAAAATACGACATGCTTTTCTTTTCAAGACATCAACTCTATTCTGCTGCCTTTGATATTTATCACTGCCTTCTCATTGAATGAGACTCCCTGTCGTTCTCATGCAAAGAAACAAGGACACAGACTACCACTGTCTGTGCCTGGTTATCTTCTCCGCCAATTCAATCAACAATAATGTGCGGAAAAGAGAACAACAAGGAGTTTCTTGGGAATGTCATGAACATCGCAAACATTTGTACTGAATGGGAGGATAAAAAGTTGGCCTTCGAAGTTGCGTAACAGAGTTAGGGAGTGTGTTTGACACAACTCGACCAAGACATATGGAAAAAGTGACCCCGTTCTCTTTCTTGTTGGTCCTTCATCCTCAATGGACTTTTTCGAAGAAAAAAAAGTATCATGGTCTCAAAAATATAATAAACTAAATAACGCACTTTATAGTCAGTTAACATAAGAGAATCAATGGCACTGGCATAAGTCCTTAATTATAAAGTAATAGTCGAACATTATGTACATTCATTACATGAACTCGAGCATCCAAACTTGAGTCGGTTTCGATAACGACTGATGGCAGTACATTCCTTCTTGATTCCCGTTTCTCACGTTAAATTCAAAAATAGTTGTGTGATATGATATGCAGGAAAATGAGGATGAAAGCAGTTATGAAAGACTACTTTCTATTTCTTGTTGAATCATGATCTTGTCGACGGAGTTAAATGATGGAGAAGAAGGGAATGGAAAGATTCTGTAGAGCTCGGTTGACAAAGATGATGGCCTGTCCTTCTGCATCCCTGATCTGAGGCATAAAATTGTCGATATTTCTATTCACGAATCCTGTCAAGAACATGGATACTGCTTGTGTTAGGTTTCCCAATCCTTTGAGCATAATACGTATCTTCCCAAACGACCATATTCGTAGGCCATCTACTCTTTGCTGTACTGCTTCTTCCGAGTCCTCATCTGGTGTTGTCTGAGTGAACTGTACTTGAGCTACTGGGTTGGCGACCTGTGCCTCCAGTTCTCCATCGAATAACAGTTTCCAATCTTGAATCACACGGTATTTATAAAAAATACGAACTTCTTCTAATTGAACTGTAAGTCCAAGAGAAATGGATCCATTTTGACACAAAACCCAGGCTGGTTTCTTTCTTTGTAAGGTATATGCATGAGTAGCCCCTCCCGAATGAAGGAAGATAATGAGATTGTATTCAGGAAGTTCTATCGTGACATTTGGAACCTGACCAGAGAAGGGCTCCATCGCTCTAATGAGTCGGGATGCGAATCTAAAGAGAGAGTCAACGTACTCGTCTAACTCTTCTCCAGGTTTACAAGGCACTTGTCTTTTCTGTCGATGATGAATACGATGGTTCGGAGACGAGAAAGATTGGTTATAACTAGGCAACACTTGAGAATCTGGGAACAAAGGACTGTCCTTCCTCTGCCATGGACCCAGAACAAACTCCACGATTCCAGGGTCATTTGTTTGAGAACGATCTTTGAAAAAGTAAGGGAATAAATTTAATCAATTTATCAGTGAAATAAATTAAACGAAACTCACATGTTCCCAAGACAGCAATGATTATGATGCCAATAAAACTAAGAATCACGATGGCAATGAGGTGTTTCATCACGAATGTCTGCCTACCTACTTATGCTGTGATAAATGAGAGAAAAGGATTGATGTTCACGCAGTCATTCACTTGACAGGGAAAGTGACACTTTAGATGGAGATGTTTAAACAGCTCTTTCAGGAGGAATTCTCTGGACACAGACTTCAAAGTAAGTCTGAAGGAAGAAGTGAAAGCGTGATGTTAAAGTTTCGTTGTCTTCCTTTCACTTCCAAAGAGTGTCTGTTTAAAAAGTAGGCCATGAAGTAAGTATGTCGATCTGAAATCGTCTTAATATAGTATCAAATGGAGAGAAGAAAAGGGAGAGAAAAGACAAAATATACCAAGAAGACTTGAAAACTTTTCTTTTCTCATCCTGGAGTACCTGATGTACCGGTGAATCTGGGTGATTGGACTCCGACTACACAAGACATGTCATGTCAGGCGGAGTTGAAGGAGGAGACAACAGACTTCTAACAGAGTGCTTTGAACTCTTGCCTTCAACACTCGTTTTCCTTTCACTCAAAATCATCATCATCTTCACTACAAATAAATACTTTTAAGTAAAAGTATTTGTCTCCAAATGAAGATTATATTACCCCATCAGTTTGAATTGGATTGAGTTTTACGTTATAACTTTTATGAAGCCAAGAAGAGATCCAAACAAGATAAAGATCTATTGTCTTTCATTTCTTTTCCGGAAAATAACTTCCGCTAAATCATTACTTTTCAAATGCAATGACACTCAAAATAGGACAATATCCTTTCACTTCTTGCGACACGTAATTGTTATTATTATTAATGAAGTCGAGACAGGACACTCATCGTATGTCTACAAATGTTGGGCAACATCATTCAAGAAGTGCTTGAGTGGTAATGATGATGGTCCGAGTTAATTACCTCGAATTCATAAATAGATTAAAACACAAAATGATGGAGGAGACAGGAAATGGTTAGACAAACATTGAGATGGTTGATTGGTTTTGGATCGACAGGTTGAAACTCTAAGCAGCGACCACGGCAGCCTGGCTTTGGACACCTGTTCCAGAGGCAACAATGGTTCCAACGGCAGAGACAATGGAAGCGGAAGCAGAAGCCTGAGCAATTTCAGGAGCGATGGCTGCAGCCGTAGCCAAAGGAGGCAGAGGAGAAGTAGAGATAACTACTCCCGGAGTGAAAGAAGCTCGAATTCTCGTGACCAGAGAACCGATTTCTTCAGTGATTCGATTGATTCGGTCACGGATGGTATTGAAGAATGCAGTGCCTGGAACACCAGCAGGAAGACCTCCTCCTTGAGGAGCATTCTGTCCAGAAGTTGCAACAGCCTGGACAGATTGAAGTCGGTTTTGAAGTCGCTCGAGGTTCACTCTGACACGTCGAACATAATTGAGCATCGACCTCAACATGGCTGCGGTTACATATCGTCGTCGAGCGACCAGGTCAGTGATGGTGTTCTGGACAAAAATAAATTATTAAAATGACTTTAAAGAGAAATAAATTACCTCAATTGATTCTGCCAGTTTGTTGACCTGGTCAATGAGGGCTGTCATTTGGTTCTGTCGAACAATGGTAGGCTGTTCATCTTCTCCAAGGATTTCTCCAGGAGCATAGACTACTGGAGCGGCTGTTGTTGGTACTTCGTCATCTGCAGGAAGATACTTTCGAAGATGTTCATCCAAATCAATGACGAGTTTGGTTGCCTTATCAATGGGTTCGCTCAGGATGACTCCAGGATCCTGTGAGTTCTTTTCTACTTTAACTTCCTCGTGGACAACCTCTTTAACGACAGGAACCACGGGAACCACAGGTTCCTCAATGGCAACTGGAACTGGTGCAGCAGCAGGAACAACGGACTCGGCAATGACTGGTGAAACAGGAACAATTTTTTGGTCCTGAATCACAACTGGATCGATGTTCTTGATTTCAGGGACGACTGCCTGTTCGATTTTAGGAGAATTAATCAGTGGAACTACTGGTTCAGGGACGACGACAGAGTCTACAATTCCAACTACGGGTTCTTTAGGGATGACGACAGGAACAATGGCTTCTTGAGGTTCGACCACAGGGTTGGCTCGGACTAGAGATAAAAGTTTATAATTAATTTTCAAATTAATTTAGTGGTTGGCTTACCAAGTCCGATCAAAAGGAGGCAAAGGAATTTCTTCATTTTGACCTTTAAATGCTCTCTGTAGACTTGATATGACTTTGTCTCAAGTTATGTTGTCGAGGTCGGAGGCTGAAGAGAACAGAGGAGTCAAGTCAAGCTGGTTCACCTTAAATACTTGGAAAATAAGTCCTGAGAAGAAGATCACAATCTGACTCCCGGTTCAAGTTCCTCTGATTCCTTTCCCTCATCTTGTTTTCTCTCACAGTCTTTGCTTCCTTCTGGTCAGACCACAGTTAAGAAGTTTGATCATCATCATCAGGCAAAAGGCAATTAAGGATTTGAGAGACAGAGAAGCCTCTGTATGGAGTTGATGGCCTCATCTTCCTGCCTCTCATGCCTCTCATGCCTGACAGAATACAAGTTAAGTTAAGGATAAAAAATCAGTTTCTCATTCGCTCATCTTTATTCCCAAACAAACTTCTTTCCGTTCATGACGGACTCAAAGACTGCTTCCTTATTCCTCTTTCTTCTCTGCACTTCGTGATCTTCTTGTCCTTATCCTTTTCTGCCGAGAATTCAATCAACGAAGGAAAGAAGAAAACTATTGAGACCTGATCTTCTCGTCGTAAAACACATGAATCAAGAGAAGTTTTGCTTGATCATACAAGATAAACAAGAACTGGTAGGGCATGTTTGAGACTACTTCTCCATGTCATTTCTTGTCTTTACCTTCGCAATGACTGCCCTTAAGAGAAGGCCAAAGACCTCACTTAAAGAGAAAGGAAAGAAAGAAATACTTTTCAGTGAAAACTAGAGATAATGAAACGAGCCATGAGTATGAGTATTCCAAGAATTCCGTGCTTCAATTGAGATCCATTGGATAAAAGAAAGAGAGAGAAGAGACAAACGGTAAACCATCAAGAAATTAACTTGTTTTTATTCTAAGACGAAGGTATGTAGAGAGAGAACCACAAAAAGAACCGGACATGGATTTGTAACACAGAAGGAAGAATAGAGCATGCATGTCTTATGATGGTATGTCTTAATTAGTTAATCATGTTGATCCAGTCAAGAAAATCTTGAAGAGGAAGGAATATGAGGTGTTATTTGTCTTCGTCGTATACATACATGTTTGTCTTGTCGTATACATACAACATCGATTCTTTGATGTGCCCTTTTCGTCATCGATTCTTTGATTTTCCTAATTTTTTAGACGTCCACTCAAGATCTTGACATCATAAATGTATTTTTCAAAACTAAATCAATCTGTGGACCCTACGTCTAGTCAGCCGAGCAAACAATATCATTCTCGTTTGAGTGGTTACCTGTCGAGTTGGCTACAGGTATCGTCTTGTCTACATCATTTCCATTGTTAATGAGTTCATCACCACCTCCTACTTCATTGTCAATCTTGGGTTTCTTATCTGCTGGTTCTTCTTGAGAAGGGTCTTCCACGACATCACCTTCGGGTCTTCTCTTGAGGAATGCAGTTGGAATCACAGCCTGAGTTGACGAAACAGCTACTCCAACAACAGGAGTACTACAAGTCCCAGTAACTGAAGTCCCATCAGAAAAAGTTCGAGAAGGGTTTGAGGATACAACTCCAATGGTTGGAGAGGATGATGGAGGAGCCTGAACAATGACAGTGGAAGGGATGGACTGATGTCCTGAAGATGAAGAGCTAACTGCTGACTGCAAAATCACAGTATTGTTGTCAACAACTATAGCTCTTGGATTAACTCCAGTTGCCCTGTTACTGTTGTTGTGGAACACAATTCCCGCCCCATCCTTGGCTTCTGTTTAAAAAAATAAATTTATTAATACATGACTAGTAAAGTCAAGAAAACAATGACTTACCTCCTCCAGGAGATCCGGGAGCAGACTTTGAGTTGAGCTTGAAATCAGAAGTATTTGGCAAAGAAAGGAAGGAGGATGCAGGAGGACCCATGAGTCCAGCCATGTCACTGTCAATCATGGCTTCTGGTGAAGGTGATGGTTCTCTCGAGAGTGAGTCAGGGGTCACGAGACCTGAAGCATTGCCTCCAAGAGCAGATGGAGAGCCTGGAGCTGACCTTGAGTTACCAGAACTGTTTCTGAAACAAGACATTGGTCTTTGTCTTCGTCGTTTGAAGGCCTGATCCATGAGTTTACCCTCAGAAGCTGCTTCGATTTTCCAGAAGGAACCTTTACCAGGTTCCTCTTGTGATCTGGGAACCTTAACGAAGTATCGGTTCAAAGATAAGTTGTGTCGGATTGAGTTCTGTAAACAAATAAAGATGTAAAAATGAATAGATTAAAGATAAGAGACATACCTGCCAACCCTTCTCAGCAGTTCGATAGTATGGGTAGTTCTTGGTGATAAAAGAATAGATACCACTCAGAGTAAGCTGTTTGTCTGGGGCAGAAGTGATGGCTTGAACAATGAGCTGGGCATATGAATAGGGAGGTTTCGAGTCATCAACTTCACCCGGAGAATTGGCTGCAGAATCAGGCTGTGACATCATGCCTCCTGCATGATAGTAGTCATGTCCAGAGTCAACCGCATGAAAGTTCGCGAAAGAAGATCGACTTCCATGATGACCAGAGTGATCATCAGAAGCCACTGCGGCAGCTGCATAGGCCACCATCATTTGGAGCTCATTGTTTCGATATCGAGACCCAGACCTGGGAGACGTAGGGCACGAATTTGCTGCTGAAATAGTTCCTGTTGGAGAGGCCAGTGGAGATGCAAAGTCACTTGACTCAGGAATGTTGACCTTGAGAGGGGCCAACGATGACTTGAGAGCCTCCCTGTTGTGACCGCCTTGTCTGCCCCTCTGGTTGGCCGACACGGGTTCCTCCCGATGTTTCTCGTTTTGGTTCTCGTCCACCAAAGACTGGAAGACCAGTTTGATGTTCGTCGATGGAAAGCGGAAGGTACATCTGTTATTAAAAAAAATAAATTAAAACTTGTCTAGAAATAAATGCCGGCAGATAAGGATAGGAAACTTCTATAAAGTCAATGTCCCCTGAGAGACTTCTCCTCAAAAATTCCATCCAAAAAGAAAAGAAACAAACACGAACAACAAAGACTGAACCAGGATTCCTTGCTTCGTTTACATCCTGATTCCCATGACATGAACGACATGAATGACACGAAGAAAAACAACTCAAACAAAACAGTATAAAAAGCAGAGGAAGAGGAACCATAGGAAGCAGTGAGAAGGAGGTCAGACAACACACAGTCTCACACAAGAATCTCAGAGGAAAACAAGTCTTTGCATGAAACCCGTGTTCAATTTTCTATACAGGACTCGAAGACACTTGACTTTTCGTGACGACTTTATGTAGTGATGCATAAAGTCCTTCGAATTGACAACAATCTAACACTTCATGTAAAGTAAAAGTGAAAGAGATAGTATGCGCACATCATCATCATCATCATCATCATCATTAGAACATCGAGAGATAGACTTGGTAACAAAACAAACAGGATATAAAAATAGCACGACAATAATATACTCACGTTTTGGGCAACTGAAGTGGTGGAGCAGACTTTCTTTGGAAGACACCGTCAACGAAGACCCCGTTCTTGCCATTACAGTTCATGTAAAAGTGGGGTGAATTATGGTAGATCTCAAGGTGTCTTCTTGAAATGAAGGACGAGCTGCCCATGTTGACATCCACATCACCTTTAGAACTGTTTCTGCCGATGATAATGCGAGACTGGCGAATCATGTACTCGAACTCACGGGTCTCAAGCCTTGCTATGGGAGCTGTACATGTCGATCCCCCGGCCATACCATGGTTCTCACTCACATTGGACTGTTGCCATGTGTAAGGTATCTTCGAAGGGGAAGCGGGAGCAGACTTGAGGGCGAGAAGTGCCCAGGCATCTGAATGGCTTGCAGACATGACTATTATAATAATAGTAATTATAATTCAAGTCGAGTAGCAGACAAGATAGAAGACAATGGACGGTGTGCTCAGTCTTGTATACCAAGCGGTTTGTGTTATGACTTGACTGAGAAGACACACTGCTCTCCTTCACTTCAAGAGAAACAAACAAGCAAATGGCGCATCCAATATAGAGAGACCTCTGGTGAGAGATATTCAAACAAAGACAACTTTATTTAGTTTTAGTTGTACATCATCATCAAAAACACTGACCACTTGTTATAGACTTAGTCTCGACGTTAAGATCTCATCAAAAACTGTTGAATCTGAGCAGGATTCATTCCTCGAGTTTGTTGCAGTTGACTCGGGTTCATGTTATGTAGCTGTTGGTTAAACAGTTGAAGCTGTTGAATCTGTTGCATCCGATTCAAGTCATGTCCATGTCCATGTCCAGGAGCAACTTGAGGTCGAGCTCCAACCTCGGCATCAATAATCACTGGCCGAGAGATCGGAATGGCATTGGCAGCAGGGAAAGGACGAGCGTTAATGGGAGACACATTCAATCCGGTCCTTCTCATCTCTTGATTCATCATCATCTGTCGTTGCATCTCCAACGGATCAGGTCCATATCCACTTGGCAAGTGAGAGACCGAACCCCGTCCACTTCCAACAATGGCTCTTGGAACTCCGTCAGTCTCATGGGAAGGGAGAAGACCTCTTCGTTCAGTAGGATTGGCATTTCGGATGACCTGGATAGGAACCATGTTAAAGGCAGGTCTCCTCTGGACAGGAGGGGTAGGATGCCTTAGTTGTTGTTCCTTCATCATCTCCTGGTGTTGGAGGTGCATCTGATGTTCTGCCTGGGTCTGCATCGAAGCCTCAATCAACTTCTGCCGTCGCATCTCCTCCAATTCATACGAAGTAGGTCGTCGAACTCCTGGAATTTGAATGATAAGTATAAGAGATATATAAGAAAAGTATACAAGAAAACGACTTACCATCAGGAAACATGTGTTGTTGAGTAGCCATGTCATGGACAGGTTGTTTCATTTGTCCTGAAGAACCTCTTCGATTCAACATATCCATCAGTTTGTTGAAGGCCTGCCTGTCTTCATTTGGAGGCTGACTTTGGTCTCCTCGATAACTGGCTTCAATCTCATCCAAACTCCTGACTTGTGTTCGTGGAGGAGCATACTGTTGGACCCCTGGATTCATCAACTTGGCCTTCGCGAAGATCTGCTCCAATTCATTGCTTCCTTGTCTGGGCATTTGGTTCACAAATCCATGCTGATGTTGTTCGTAAGAGGCCTGTCCAACCATTCTTCCAGGATAACCTTGAGTTCGTTGAGGGCCTTCAGAACCAAACCATCGAGAACTCTTAGATCCTGCTTCAGATTCAGTTTCAAAGGAGGGCACGACAGGTATCTCAGTGGTAGGGTCATCCTCAGTAAACTTGAGCATGTCTTGCATGAGTTTCTCGAATTCAGGAGAACCACTTCTCTCTTCAGGAGTTGAGTCATGGCCCTGCTGTTGACGAGCAACTTGCTTGTCAGGAATTGATGTCTCATGCTTTTTCTGTCCACTTTTAACCTGCTCTTCCTCTTGTCCTCGTAAGTCATCCTCGAATCCTCCCAAATTCATCATCTCAAACTGAGAAGTAGGTTCGTCCATCCATTCAGGAGTCGATTCCTCATAACCATTGCTCTGTCTGTCCCGGTAGTTATTGTTGTATCCATAGTCTCTATGTCTGTTTCGATCCCCATACCCTTCGTTTCGGTTATTGAACGACTGAGTTCTGGATCCTCCCCGGGGTCGAGAGTCATAGTCCAAGTTAGTATACCGTCCTGTGGGTCTGTCTCCTGCATCACGATCACGATCACGATCAGACAGTCTATTCTTGTCTCTCCATTCATAGCCCTGTCCAGAGTTATGGCTGTCCTTCCTGTCTCGAACCGGGATCTCACGGGGTACTCGCTTCATCCCTTCCAAGGTATCTCCTCGAGGTCGTAGAGACAGCTCTCCAGTCTTCCCATTCGGAGATGGACCAACAGAAGTCACTTCATTTTTTACCTGGTTCTTAGGGTCACATCCACGGACCCAGCTGCCCGTTGTCTGTGGTCCAAGTCTGGTCTTGAGATCCTGTTCCGATTGTCTTGACTCTTTATTTGAAACACCAGGTCCATCACTAGACTTGACAGGATTCCAGAGACCAGTTGTACTAAAGAAAACAGAAAATGAATATAAAATTCAAGAGATTCATGACTTACTCGTTAACGAATCCAGACAAAAAGAAGTTTGGTTTGGCCTTCGATGATGGCAGTTTAGACAACTTCAACAGCTCATCCTTTGTATATGTAGTGATGGTAGACTTAGTACTCGGGGTTGGATTAGAGGGTTCATCTATGGTCTCGTCCTTTAGCACCGGTTCTGATGTTAACTCCACTGACATGGTGTCTAAACATGGAAGCTAAGTATGTGGTTGAAACCAAAGCTAACTCACCTTCAATGGTGTCAGAGGTCAAGAGATCAAGGGATGATGATGTGATGATGGAAACAACAAGGAGTAAGTCTGGCTCCGAATAAAATGTCCAAAGATGTCGTGGACTTTAAAACTAGAGGTCAACAAGGAAGTGTGTCCGACGAAGATGTACTTGAGAATGAGTATGTCGTCCTCTTGTCCTCTACAATACTTTGATCCTCTACTTCTTTGGTCTGATGCTCCTTAGAATCGACGGTGAATAAATCAAGTCCCTCAGGTCGTTTTCTCTAAAGAATTGATAGGAATCAGATTAAAAGGTGTTTCCTCCTTAAAACTCACCTCCAGATAAGCAAAGTGTATGAGATAATGTTGAGGGCAAAGTGATACGCATTAGGCAGTCGAGTTGAAGGACAATCACGTCTTTACAAGTCTATACAATGGAATGCAAGACGACTGTTTGTACAAGTTATTCGTCAATTATTCGAGTAGATAATAATTATGATAAAGGTAATTGGAATAAATCAATTACACTTCTCTCTGGACATGAATATGATAAACAAAAAACAAAAATGTCAGCCTCAACACAAGACTTACAGCGACAGCTACTGTTCAATCTATTCCTTA
>Ga0157374_10002064_pt1 | contig 16892 bp, 17 predicted proteins | sample M25metaG_FD_115308 | JGI IMG/M metagenome (GOLD analysis project Ga0157374, IMG submission 115308) | Miscanthus rhizosphere microbial communities from Kellogg Biological Station, Michigan, USA - M2-5 metaG | ecosystem: Host-associated > Plants > Roots > Rhizosphere > Soil | place: USA: Michigan...
CCATCATTTATCAAATCTACTTTCCACGTACCAAATTCAGCCAGCGACTCCGCTTTTTGAAACACTGCTTCGCTGGCAACTATCTGGTCCAGGTAAGATTGGCGCTCGGCATCGGATGTGCGTTTTTCTACAGCATTCAGTATCGCGCTGGGCAAACGTTGCAGACGATCTTTCAAAACGTAGTCTGATGCCCCTTGCTTCATCACACTTACGGCAAATTCTTCTGATACAGTAGCCGTTATCAAAATAAAAGGCACATCCATGCCGGTTTTTTTCAGAATATTCAGTGCTTCAAGCGAGTTAAATGCCGGAAGCGAATGGTCTGACAAGATCACATCAGGTACATACTCCTCCAGGGCCTTCAAATATTCATCCCTGGTATCCACAAGCAGCTTATTAAATATAATTCCTGATTTTTTCAGTATCCTGTCAACCAGCTCTGCATCGCTTTGTACATCCTCAATGTGCAATATTTTTAGTTCCCGGGTCATATCATCAGGTAGAAATTAGTCGGTAGATTGATTGGTGATCAGCCAGTAGAAGCCAAGATCAGACACGGCTTTTGCAAACCCTTCAAAATCAACAGGTTTTACTACGTAACTATTTACACCAAGGTTATAACTGGTAAATACATCCTGTTCTTCCTTTGAAGAGGTCATAATTACTACAGGAATGGTTTTGGTATTCGGGTCTGATTTGATTTGCCTTAATACTTCGATACCGTCAACTTTTGGCATCTTAATATCAAGCAATATCACCTTGGGCTTTTCAGCAGTATTCCGGCCGGCAAACGTCCCTTTTGAAAAAATAAAATCGAGTGCTTCGGCCCCGTCCTTTACATGTATTAGCCTGTTTGCCAGGTTCACTCTTCTCAATGCCCTGATGGTCATTTCGGCATCATGCGGGTTATCTTCCACCAGTAGGATCTCAACTTTGCTGTCGTTCATTATTTGATTTTTTTAGGTAAACTGAAATAAAATGTAGCCCCTGCATTTTCTTTGGCTTCGGCCCAAATTTCGCCACTATGTTTGTCAATTATCCGCTTTACCAATGCCAAACCGACACCGGTGCCTTCAAATTCTTCCTGCGAATGCAGACGTTGAAAAACGCCGAACAATTTGCCGGCATAAGCCATATCAAAACCCACCCCGTTATCTTTCACATAATATATAGTACGCGTTTCTTCATCTTTAGCTCCGATCTCGATCACAGCATGGTCTTTTTTCGAGGAATATTTAATAGCGTTGTTTACCAGGTTCATCAGCGCTTGTTTTACCATCCCCATGTCACCATTAGCCGATGGTAAAGCATTTATCCTGATGTCATAATCCTTTTCGCTTTCGTTTTGCAAAAGTTCATTCACTACATTGGTTGCAAGTAACTGCATATCAATGGTTGAATTGATGAGTTCTTTTTTACCCAGGCGTGAAAATGCAAGCAGGTCATCTATCAATTGTCCCATCATCCGGGCATTTGCGATAATATTGCCTATGATCCGTTTTCCCTCCGGATCCAGCTTATCATCATAGTCTTCTTTAAGCATAATAGAATAGCCGCTGACAGCGCGCAGAGGCGTCCTTAGGTCATGCGAAACAGAGTAAGAAAAAGCTTCGAGCTCTTTATTCACTTTCTCTGTTTGTAAGGTCCGTAAAGTAATTTCATCCTCAAGTTTTTTACGCTCAGTTATATCCCTGGTAATTTTAGCGAAACCTACAAGCTTGTTTTCATCATAAATTGATGTTAAAACCACATCAGCCCAAAATCTCGAACCATCCTTGCGTAGCCGCCAGCCCTCGTCCTGCGAACGGCCTTCCTTTGCTGCTTTTTCGAGTAATTTCTGTGGTTTATTATTTTTGACATCATCTTCGGTATAAAACAAGTGGACGGATTTACCTAATACTTCCTGTTCCTTATATCCCTTTATTCGTTCAGCTCCCTGGTTCCATACCAATATTTTTCCTTCGGCGTCAAGCATTATGATGGCATAATCTTTTATTTCATCAACCAGCAGATGATATCGCTGCCGGGATTCGCGTAAAAAATCCTCCGATACCTTCCTTAGCTTTACTTCGTCGCTAAGCGCAGTTGTCCGCTCATCCACCATAGCTTCCAATTCTTCATAGGTTTGCTGCACGTATTGTTCCATCGTATTAAAAGCCCGGGCGAGCTTTCCTAACTCATCTTTCCGGTCTATTTCCAGCGGGACGTGAGAAGAGTAATTTCCCTGTGAAATAGCCGTTGCCGCAGCGGTTAATTGATTCAGTGGCCTGGTAAGATTGCGACTTGTAACCCAGGCCGCAATAATACCTATCGCTGTAAGCACTACTCCGATAAGCACTATCCCGTTAACAAAAGTATTCATACCGTTAAGCACGTTACTTTCTGAAAACTCAATTGCCACTATCCAGTCTGTATGGCTTATTGGCTGTGTACAGGCTATCATCTTCTCCCCGGCTTTATTTTTATATTCAACCATTTCACCAGGGTGGCTAATTTTAAACGGAGGGTCGGAAATAGGTTTGACCATATCGGTCCAGAGGCTTAAATCAGAGTCCGCTATATAAAGACCCGCCCCCGTACCGACAAGGCGGGAAAACTGTGATACTGCTTTAGGATCGCCTTTTAAAAATATCCAGGACACAATATATCCTATAACCTGTTTTTGATCGCTGACTGTTGTAACGACAGGGTAATACATCGCTCCCTTTAGATTGTATATTTTTCCAACTTTACTGGAATCAGGAGCTGTATTGGTGAATGTTATGGCATCCCGGAGGCTTATGCTCACGGTGCCTGCCGAGTTCTCCGACCGCAACACCGGGGCAAAATCCTTGTTAACCAGTTCTACCGATACCCAGGTACTATCCCGATGCAATTTATTCAGCGCTTCAAGTGTTTCTTTTCGGAAATTTCCACCATTTGATTTAAGGAATTGTATCGTCTGCGTTTGGGCTGCTATGGCGTTCGCCTGCTTCAGTACCACAATCGTGTTTTGACCAAGTAGCGAGCTTACCTGTTTAGTTAGTGAGCTAAGCCGGTCCTTTCCTATAATAAGACTGGTCTTTTTTAAACTGTAATAATTAGCGAAACCATATATCACAATTGCCGATAGCAGGAGGCTGCATATCAGAAATATCAAACGTTGTTGTATTGATAGGTATATCCACTTCATAAGGTATTCCTGGTTATAAGAATAAGTTCGTTATAAAATTATCGGGATGTAATCAGCATTCCGGGCAATTTTAGCTGTTAATCTTTTTAAGCTTTTACACCTGTGATGAGGGGAACCACAGCGCTTTAATACAGGATTAACTTTAAGATAATGACAAACGTTATCTTAAAACTATTGCGGTATAGTTTTGGTAATTAGGGCCTAATACAAAAATAGTGTTTGAACTCGTTTTATCACACCGTTTTTTCACCCATTTTATGGCTTTTTATTAATCAAAGGTTAATTAAGTGGTGAAAAAAGACAAATCAGCAAAAAGTGGTTGCGAATCCTGCTGAATTGTTCGGACTTAGGTGATATTGATTTTGGGGTTTGCGATTACAATCCTGATCAGCCGGAGTGATCGTGCAGAATTTTCCAGCCGTCTTTGGTCAGCATCATTACCAGGGAATAAACGCCCGAACGTTCCGGAAGGCTGCCACCTTTCAGCGTAAACTTACCCGTAAGCAGCGCATAATTTTTACCCAGCATAGTTACCTTCATATCGCTGTAAGACAAATTCTGTTTTGGCATTTTGCCATCGAAATATTTCTTTTCGTACAGGTCGCGTATACTGCTTAAGCCTACCGGGCCGGTCGGATACATCATAGTCGATGAATCGGTGTACATCTTCATGAAATCGGCCAGGTCGCCTTTGTTCCATTCATCGGCTGAATTATTCATTGCCAGGATAATAGCTGCTGCTTTTGAATTCTTATCTGGACCCTGCGCTTTTGCCGATGTAATAAAAGCGGTAAAGAGCAGGACGAGTAATAGTTTGTAGCCGGTTTTCATATCGCTGAGGTTTATTAGGGACAGCAATATTGAAAATTTAAAGCATCAAAACAAATCTGTATGAATTTCGACATGTACCGTCCGTCTATTTTAGCTTTTCTTTAAAGAATTCAACTGCCAACGCTCCTACCTGCTGATGTATAACATGCCTGTCTACTGAAGGATCATCGTTAAAATAAACCGGTGCTTCCTTCTTTACCGGTTCGGCGGCTTCGCTCAAAAACACATAGTGGTTGGCTTTCCCTTTGATCAGTTTGTATTGTGAGGCAGGTATCAGCTGATGATAATGCTCTGCATTGGTTTTATAGGGTGTAATGCTGTCGCTTTCAACTTCTACAATGTAAAGCGGCCTAGTCAGATCCTTAAATTGGGATTTGCTGACGAATCCCTGCCCGATTGCCGGGCATATCGCAAAAAAGGCTTTGATGCGTTTATCCTTTAACAGTTTAGGACTGTTTTTAAAAGATCCCTCAACCTGCTTTTCCCCGCCGTTCTTCAGAAAATCTGCCAGTCCCGGAGACTCCGGTAAAGTAAGCTCCTGTTTTCCGCCAGCAGTATGTCCATAATCGTCTAATGCCTTAAAGTTCAATTTCCCGCCTGCTGCAGCAATGGTAGTATAGCCGCCAATGGAAAAACCGGCCATCCCTATTTTATCCTGATCTATCGCCAAGCCAAATTTAGGATCTTTCAGCAAACCTGTGAGTACAAAGCTAATATCCTGCGGACGTTCCCAGGGTGTTACAAAGTCAATAGCGATCTTATTCTCGTAAGTATTCCCCCAGTGATCTACGGCAGCAACCATAAAGCCATGCTGCACTAAAATGTCAGCAAGCCACTCCAAGGAGAGCCTGCCACCACCGGTACCATGAGAGATCATGATCAGCGGGTATTTGCCCGATATTGAGGCATCTTTTACAGATTCAGCTCTTGCAAATGGTTGAAAATCGGTGTTATGTTTTTTTATAGTATCGGTTGTAGGATACCAAACTTCGGTTGTTAGCGGGCGTTTGCGCGATACATCGTTAAAATGCAGCGTGGTTTCGCCTATGTTGATCTTATTTTGAGCCCCTGCTATAAACGGCGCGAGTAATGATATAATAATGACGAGTTTTTTCATATCACAAAGCACGGTAAATCCCTGGGTGCGGAAATTGACAAATGTCAATAAATTAAATTTTTGATTTTAGCCTGCTCAACGTTTCCTGTGAGATACCCAGATAATCGGCAATAATTTTGGAGGGTAGTCTTTGTATCAGGCCCGGACTGTTCGTCATCAACAGCGCATAACGTTCCTTCGCATCCATCGTGATCAGGCTTTCGATGCGGAGGATGGCATCGATATAGTCCCTTTCAAGGTTCATCCGGTATATCTGCTCCCAACGCGGCAATATTTCAGGCAGCTCCCTGAACGCTTCATAGCTTAGTAACAATACCTCGCTTGGCTCGATGCTTTGTATCCACGCCTTGGATGGCTGCTGTAGAATAAAACTTGGGAATGCCGTCCCAAACCTACCTTCCGGGATCAGGAAACGCGTGGATTCGCGGCCATCCTCATCCACCAGGTAAATGCGCAGGCAGCCCTTGTTTACAAAATGCATGTTGCGGCAAATGCTGCCGCCTTCCAGCAGTATCTCGCCGCGTTTGGTGGTCTTCAGCCTGAACCTGCTGCAAAACGCCGTCACTTCCTCATCGGTCAGGTCGATATATCTGGTCAGGTACGCTTTTAGCTGGTCGAACATCAAGGGCTATTTTACACAATTTCAATGTAATAAAATCATTTCCCGGTGCTGCGGAAAGGAATTTTATTTTTCTTTAAAATGTTTTCTCACATCATTCGTCTACCTTTAAAAGGAGAAAAAATTGATCACCGCCGTAATGCCCGAAGAAAAGCAAAATCATATCATACAGGTAATTAAATCGTATGGTAAGGGTTTGCTGGGTTTTATCCGCAAACGGGTAAAAAGCGATGCCGATGCTGAAGATATCCTGCAGGATGTATGGTACCAGCTAAGCGCGGTGGTAAATGCCGAGCCGATAGAGCAGACAGGCGCCTGGCTGTATAAAGTAGCCGCCAACAAGATCATAGACCGAAGCAGGAAAAAGACCGAGGAATTACTTGACTTTGCCCCTTCCGAAGACGACGATGACGACGGCCCCGACTTCCGCGCTATCCTGCTGACCGAAGGCACCACCCCTGAAACAGAGTATATCCGCAGCCTTTTCTGGGAGCAATTATTCTATGCATTAGACGAATTGCCCGAAGAACAACGGCAGGTATTTATCTGGCAGGAACTGGACGGAATCCCCTTTAATGAAATAGCCGAGCGCACGGGCGAAAATGTGCAAACGCTGGTCTCGAGAAAGCGTTATGCCGTGCTTCACCTGCGCAAGCGGCTCAGACAATTGTACGAAGAAGTAAAAGAATATTAAAAGAATTGAAATGAGAGACAAAGATTTTGGAGACAGCGCCTACAGATACAGGGTGCACTTCAGGAAGAAAATGATTTTTATCCCGTTCCTTGTGATCGGTGGGCTCGCATTAGTGAGCTATATAGTAATGCTGTTGTGGAATGCATTGATCCCCGTTATTTTCCACTTAACGGCCATCACGTTCTGGCAGGCCGCAGGCATATTGATATTGAGCAAGATCCTGTTCGGCTTTGGCAAAGGCGGGCACCGCGGCGGTGCGCCATGGATGCGCCACCGTATTGAACGCTTTAAACACATGAGCCCCGAAGAACAGGACCGTTTCCGTGAACAATGGCGCGAACGCTGCGGCAAATGGGGCAGGCATCGCGATCGTTTCGACTGGGACCAGCCGGCAGGTAATACTGCTAAACCGGCTGAAGAAGCGCCAAAACCTACAGAATAAAAACTTTACTGGGTTTGTCCAGTTTGGGCAAACCCGGTAGTTATTATACTAAAACAATTACCAATGGAAGTACTGGTTTTTAAGACGAACGTAAGCAACAAGAGAAAAGTGAGTAAAGTAAGCGCCCTGCTTACCTCAATCCCTTCAATAAAGCAATGGAATTTCGACCTGGATGATTGCGATAAGGTATTGCGTATCGAATCCAGCGGTGTGAATACACAATATGTAGAACTGCTTTTGCAAAACGCCGGTTTCGATTGCCGCGAATTGGATTACTGAATAATTCAGGGATAGCGCTTCATGCTCATCATGATCACTGTGGCGCATACCAATAGCATAGCAATGAGAAAAACTACCATAGCCCGATGATTTAAAGGATGTAAAAGGAATTATTTAAAAGCTTACGAAGTTGCGGGCTTCGTAAGCTTATATGCAGTTGATCAATTAAATGCGTTCTTCAACCTGATGTATTTTTCCAGGTCCTTGGATACAAAGCCTTTAGCTTTCATTTCTTTCACATAATCAGGTGTTACACCCATAGCCTTTAGCGAGGTAGCTTCATTTAGTGTTACCTTATCAAACCCGATATCTTTAAAACCTTTGATGAAGCCCGGAGTTACACCCATAGCTTTCAGCGATGTCAATTCGTTAACCGGTATGTGATTATAACCCACATCTTCAAAACCCTTAATAAAAGTGTGCGTCACGCCTAACGACTTTAATGAGGTGAGTTCGTTAACCGAAAGGTCCTTATAACCGATATCCGCAAAACCCTTAATGAAATCGGCTTTGATACCCAACGCTTTCAGCGAGGTTAACTCATTTGGAGACAAGTTTTTATAACCCAGGTCGCTAAATGATTTGATAAATTCGCCATTGACACCAAGTGACTTGAATGACATCAATTCGTTTGCGGGAAGGTTTTTGTAACCCATATCGCTCATGCCCTTAACATATTCAGCGTTTATTCCCAGCGATTTTAGAGAAACCAGTTCGTTAGCTGAAATATCTTTATAGCCAATATCGCTTAAACTCTTGATATACTCAGGAGTAACGCCTACCGCTTTCATGCTGGTCAGCTCGTTCATCGGGATATTGGTATAGCCTGCATTTCTGAGGCCCCGGATATAGGACGAATCGATGTTCATCGCTTTGAAAGAAGACAACTCTTCAGCGCGTGGCAAAGCCTTTTCGCTGTTATCATTCTCATTTTTGCCGCCATCTTCTTTATTCAGCGACAGGTTTGCTTTTTTCAAACTTGCGATATATTGGCCATTGATACCCTGCGCTTTGAAGCTGATCAGTTGGTTGAAGTCCAAATGTTTGTAACCGGCATCCTGTATCTCTTTTACATATTCCCTTGTGATGCCTAATGCTTTGCCCGATACCAGTTCTTCACTCCTTAGATGGTTATAGCCTAATTCTTTCCAGAATTTGATATATGGAGCATCTACCCTAAGCGCGGCCATCGACATCAGGTCGTTCTTAGAAAGATGATCGTAGCCTTCATTTTTAAGCATTTCCACGTAACCTTTCTTCACGTTGATCACGAAGAAAGCAAACTCGTCATTTTCATCAATGCCGCGTATACCTAATCCGGCCAGGTATTGTTCAAATTCCTTACTCGGAGTAAATTTATAGTGACCGTAGCCCTCGTCGCCGTCGAATTTGCCATTAAGCGACATGGTACCAGCATCGCGTTTCAGGGTAAAGTCTGATTTTTCCTTTGGCAAAGCCGAAAACTCGGTGGTCAGGAAGCTGTCATTGTTCGACCAGCCGTGATCTTCATCATCGGCACGAAACTCCATTTGCACCTTTTCGCCTTTGATGGTAGCAAACCATACACCCTGCCTGCGGTCTACCTTAATCTTGTTTTCATTGAAAGACTCAACGTGGTTGCCCGACTTCGTCTTCTTTGCCTGGCTAAAAGCTGTTTGGTTAAGCGCACAGGCCAATCCTACAAAAAGCGGCGCCAGTATAAAATATTTCCACATCGTATGGATGTTCGATTTCTTCGCGTTCATCATAACAATTCGTTTTTTTAATAATGATTGGTTGTAGTTGGTGGTAACGCTCAGCGCCAAATGCGGAGCAGATACTTTTAAAAGGCTCATCTGGTAGCTTTCTCTTTCAACCGGGTTGTGGCCCAATACAGCCTCATCGGTTAAAAACTCAAGATTGTTTTCCAGCTCACCACGGTAAAGCCACGCAAAAGGGTTGAACCATTGGAACACCAGCACGATCTCGGCCAGCAGGATATCCATACTATGGCCTTGTTCAATATGCACTTTCTCGTGCAGCAATATCTGGCTGTAGGTATCCCAATCGTATTTCTCGGGATTGATAAAGATATTATTACCGAATGAACACGGAGCCTTATCCCCTTTTACTTCAATGATACGGAACTTACCATCCCTGATCACCGGGTTGCCATAAGCCTTGAAAAGCAGCACAATAACCTGCAGCAGTAAATTCAATGCAAATGCGGCTACGCCGGCCCAGTACAAATAAAACATCCATTTAAATACAGTGGGCCAAATTGGCGTGTTCTGCACCTGGGCCACGGCGGCAGGCTGGGCTTTTACGGGCTCCGGCTTAACTGCCAACTGCGGTGTTTTTACCGTTTGCTTTTCGGCAGCCTGTATACTTTTTTGCACCTGTGCGGCTATTTGCGGGTACATTTCGGTAACCGATTGCGGTTTTGTTTCAACCACGGTCTTCTCTGGTACACTTCTTAAAGCCCAGCTTTCGGGGACGGTGATCAATGGCAATACGAACGACAGCCCGAGGCAGATGAGCAACACCACGCGGTTTAGTTTATAAAACGTCTCGCGTTGCAGAAATATCTTGTAAAACAGCAGGCTTATGGAAATAAGCAATGCTACGTGCAGGATATAGGGTATCATTTTTTCGATGATTTAATAATTTCTAAAATTTCGTTCAGTTCCGATTCGGATATCTTTTGCTCTTTGGCGAAAAAAGCCAGCATGCTGGGATAAGAGTCATTGAAATATTGGCTCACGATATCCTTCATTGCATGCTTTTGATAGTCCTCCCGGCCAATAACAGGGTAATAACGATAGATGTTACCAATAGTCTCGTGTGCCAGGAAACCCTTGTCCTCCAGTATCTTCACCATAGTTGCCACCGAGTTATAATGAGGCTTTGGATCGGGCAGTTCGGGTATGATCTCTTTTATAAAAGCCTTCTCCAGGCTCCAGAATGCCTGCATGATCTGTTCTTCTCTCTTCGCCAATTTTTGCATGATGTATTGAATTTTGACCAAACTTAATACTAATCAATTAGTATTGCAACTAATCGATTAGTATTTTTTATAATACATTGTAAATCAACAAGAAAAAGTTCAACAAACCGCTACCCTACTCTGAATTCTTGAGACAATCAACGCTTTAACATAGTTTGCCAGATGAAAGACGCTTGTAACATTCGAAGCGTGACTACCGTCAAAAGGCATGTTTTTTAATTACAAAAAATTAATTCTAACTTAATTTTAATTTCATTTCTGCTATAACTTCTTATTTTTGCACCCTTGTTTGACAAAGTGATTTAAGTGGCTCGACCTATCGCAATAGCATTTCGGAATAACTGGAGACAAACCTGGGGCTCGCATATACAGCGTGCGCAGATCGTCATTGGTTCTATATTAGTGATCGCTATTTCGTGCATGCTGCCATCTTTTTTCAATTTCATACAAAAAAGAAATGGCTTAGTGATGAATGACTGGTTGCTGAACGCTATCCCGGCTCACAACGTTTCATGGGCTATTTTTACCATCATTTGGGGGATGGGCCTTTATGCACTGTGGCGCGGTATTGAAAAGCCGACCATCTTCATTACCTATCTCTGGACATTTATTTTTGTTACCATATTGCGCGTGCTGGCTATAAGCCTTATCCCGCTCGATCCGCCGAAGGGGCTGATGACGCTTACCGATCCGCTAACCGGTGTATTTTACGGCGAAAGCAATATCACTAAGGACTTATTCTTTTCGGGTCATACTTCCGTATTGTACCTGTGTTACCTATGCCTGGAACGTAAAAATGACAAGTTGATCGCGTTGATCGCGACGATTGCTGTCGCTTGCCTTCTGCTGGTGCAGCATGTGCACTATACTATTGACATTATTGCCGCCTTCTTTATTGTTTACCCGGTAAACAAGTTTGTGAAATACATGCTGGCCTAAGCAACCGTTAATCCTTTATTTCCGTCACAAAATAAAAAAGCCCCCGCCTGGCGGCAGGGGCCGTGTCCTGGCTTTTACATCAGGACTAACCTAAACCTTATCACAAACATATTAACGGAGCATTTTGTTGGATGGTTTACTGACGATGTGTTTTTACTTTAAAATGATATAACTTTATTCGGGATGGACACCGCGGAGATAGAGCGCCTGATCAGGATCAGCAGGGAAAAGCCCCTGCTGCCGGAAACTTATATCTCCTGGCAACTCGATCCAAAACCCGAAGATATTTTTTTGCCCGAGTTACTCACCTCACTATTTGGATTAGAAGTTTATGATACCCTCACCCCTACGCAAAGACTGGAGCTGGGCCGGCACGAGGTGGTACAGGTAATAGCCTCCTATGCCTGGGGCGAGTGCCTGTTTTGCCTTTTCATGACCAGGCACCTGCTTACTTTGCCCCTGGAGAATGTGCAGCACCGATTTCTTTTGCGGGAATTGATAGAAGAATTCAGGCACCAGGAGATGTTTGGGCAAGCCATTACTAAATTGGGCGGAAAGCCTATAAAGCAATCTGGATTGCACAAATTTTTTGGTGAGTTCAGTAATAAATATCTCCCCGCCGATTATTTATTCATGGGCAGTGTATCCGTTGAACTGGTAACCGACGTTTATGGCAACTATGCCCGTAAGTCACCGGTTGTGTACCCCTTGCTGAAAAAAATGTTCGACTTGCATAATATCGAAGAGGCGCGACATATACTTTTCACTAAGAGCTTGTTAAAAGAGTACGCAGCAAAAGCAGGGTACATCAAACGGACATTGTACAGCTACGTGATCCTGTTCAATATCCTGTTTGTCCGCACCATGTACGTGAAGAAAGAAATATTTGAGCGCATCGGCCTGGAGAACCCAGACAAGGTATTCAAGATCGCATCCAAAAACTTCAAAAAGAAGTTTGCCGAGACCTGCCTGAAGGATATCATCGAGTTTGTTGATAGCTGGAAAGGTTTCAACAACGCTACCCGTTGGGCGTGGCGATGGGTATTGGGTGCGAAGGTTTAAAGATCAATCAACCTTTACAATTTCTTCAACATCTACAACTTTTTCAACTTTAGTGGGCCTTCCGTTCTTAAATGCAGCACGCGGTTTCAAACCCAACAGCTCAAACATTGTCATATCGGTATCAAATGATGGATTTGGCGTAGTTAGCAATTTATCGCCGGCAAATATTGAATTGGCACCTGCCATGAAACAGAAAGCTTGTTCTACCGTGGTCATTTCGGTCCTACCGGCTGAAAGGCGCACAACTGTTTTCGGCATAATGATACGGGTAGTCGCCACCATCCGCACCATATCCCATACGGAAACTTTCGCCTGGTCGGCCAGTGGAGTACCTTTAACCGGCACTAACGCATTGATCGGCACTGATTCAGGATGTTTAGGCAAATTGGAGAGCGTTTTCAGCATCGAGATACGATCCTCAACCGTTTCACCCAAACCAATGATACCGCCGCTGCAAACGGTGATTTTCGCTTTGCGCACATGCTCCAATGTTTTAAGGCGCTCATCGTAAGTGCGGGTGGTAATAATGCGTTTATAGTCTTCTTCTGAAGTATCCAGGTTGTGGTTATAAGCGTAGAGACCCGCATCGGCCAAACGTTGTGCCTGGCTCTCCGAAAGCATGCCCAGTGTGCAGCAAACTTCCATATCCAGTTCGTTCACGGCCTTCACCATGTCGATCACCTTGTCAAAGTCTTTATTATCCCGCACCTCGCGCCATGCGGCGCCCATACATAATCTTGAGGCACCGCCGGCTTTAGCTTTCTCAGCCGCAGCGATCACTTCATCCTTAGGCATAATGGCATGTACGTCAACACCCGTGTTGTAACGCGCAGCCTGTGGGCAATACGCGCAATCCTCCGGGCAGCCGCCGGTTTTGATAGAGATCAATGAGCTTATCTGTACTTCGGAATAGTCTTTATTTTCACGATGTATAGTTGCTGCCTCGTATATGAGGTCGAGCAACGGTTTATGGTATATTTCGGAAATTTCTTCTTTGGTCCAGTTGTTTCTTACTTCAGTCATACGGTATGCGCTTTCGCGTTCAAAGTTATAAACGTTAATGATGTTTCAATATAATTTGTGTTGCCAGCCACAACGGCAACAGGAATCCGGCGCAATCGGTAAACGTCGTAATGATGATCGATGACGCCACTGCCGGGTCGATCCCCACCCTTTTTAATACAAGCGGTATGGATGCTCCGGTAAGCCCGGCAACGATCAGGTTGCCTGTCATAGCCAGGAATAATACCAGGCCCAATTTAAGGTTAGCGTCATAGATCAGCGCGATCAAAAATACGATGACCCCATTCGCCGCCCCATTGATCAGCCCAACCAAAAACTCTTTAAATACGGTTTGATAAGCTTGCTGGTCGGTCAGGTCACTCAGCGAAATACGCCTTACCGTTACAGCAAGCGCCTGCGTGGCTGCATTACCACCCATCCCGGCGATAATGGTCATATAGGCCGAAATAATGGTCAGCTGACCAATGGTACCATCAAATTGCCGTATGATGGATGCCGCCAGGTAAGCCGTCCCCAGGTTGATCACCAGCCAGGGCAAGCGGCTTTTTACGGCCTCAAACCAGGTACCGCTCAGTTCCTCGTCCTCAGATACACCGGAGATCTTCAACATATCCTCGGTGCTCTCTTCTTCCATTACGTCTATAATATCATCAACAGTAATGCGGCCGAGCAGCTTCATATGGTCGTCTACTACCGGAATGGAGGTCAGGTTATATTGAGATATCAGTTTGGCAACTTCTTCCTGGTCGAGATCGGCCTTTACAAATACGAAATCCTTATTCACCAGCTGATCTATCCAGGTATTTGCATGCACCTTAATAATGGATTTGATAGACAGGATCCCTTTCAGTATGTCATGATCATCAACGGCATAGATGGTCGAAAAATCTTCCAGCTCTTCCGACTGACGGATGATATCATCCAGCGCATCCTTTTTATTTAGGCTGATGTTCACCCGGATGACATCCGTGTTCATGATACCACCGGCGGAATCGTCCGGGTAGCTCATCAGCGCGCGGATATGAGAAGCGTCCTCTTCGTCCAGGTCCTCTAATATCTCCTGCTGATCTTCCTCATCCAACTGCGATATAATGTCCGTAGCGTCGTCGTAATCCAGTTCTTCGATGATCTCAGAGCGTTTTTCAGGGTGGAGATTGATCAGCAATTCCCCAGGGTCCTGCTCCTCGTCCATCTCCGAGATAACCTCGGACGCTTCTTCAGTAGGCAGAATATTGATGATCCTTTCACGCGCTTCGAGCGGCAGGCGTTCAAAAAGTATAGCGATCTCAGAGGCGTGATATTCCGACAGAACTTCCTGAAGTTCTGCATCACTTCCTTCAAGCGCGGTTTTAATGCGCTCAAGGTCTTCCTTATTGATCTCGAAAGATTGCATACCCGGCTAAATTACGGAAATACCCCTCAAAACCTGAGGAAAAGACGAAAATAAAACAGCTAAAAGATCAATGGGTACCGATGTATTTTACACGTGCCGAATCCAGCTTTTGCAGCTTTGCAAGCACGGCGTTTACGTGCATTTTGCGGATCGAAATTTTCATGCTGCAGTTGTTGTCGAATTGCTGTTCGAGTATATCCAGGCTTTCATCTTTGACAATGCGCATGATCTCATTCATTTGCAGGTATTCGAACGAAATGGTATAAATATCATTCACCGTTTTCTCAACGACCTTAGCTTCATTCAAAGCCAGTTCGGCAGCTGTTTTGTAGGCATTGATCAACCCGGGAACACCAAGCAATGTTCCGCCAAAATAACGGACCACTATAACAACAACATTGGTCAGATTTCGCGATAGTAAAACGTTCAGGATGGGCCTGCCTGCGGTGCCCGATGGTTCACCATCATCATTGATGCGAAAAACAGAGCGGTCAGTGCTCAGCCGCATGGCATAGCAATGGTGGTTGGCCTTTGGATGTTCCTGTTTAAGCGCAGCTATGATCGGCTTGATGTCGTTGTCTGAGCTTATCGGATAGGCATAGCCAATGAACTTGCTTCCGCGATCACGGAAAATACTTTCAGCGGGCTTTTCAATGGTGAGATAGGTATCGTCAAAAAGCATCAGAACAGGTGTCCCAGGCGGTCAAAAAATTCAGGAAAAGCGTTGATCACAATAGCGACGATGCCCAAAAGAATACCTACCAGGTTCAGACGGCTTAATTTTTCGCCGAATACAAATAAGCCTATTAACGCCCCCGCTACGATGACGCCGATATCCATTGTCGAGAATACCGATGCCGGCTTGTCGGCCAGGGCCTGGTGTGCTTTTATGAAGAAAAAGATATTACCAAAATTGGCTACACCCAATATCCAACCAATGAGGATATGCGGCCATGAAAAACGCATTTTCTTATTGGCGATCATATAGATCATGCCAATGATAGCCACTATGAACGCCAGTATAAATATGATGAACAGTGATGTGGTGAATGGTATATCCTTGGTACGGGCTACTTGTTTAAGTAATACATCGATCAGTCCCATGCCTGCGAATATCACCAACAAGTAAACCCAGGAAAATGTAGGCTTCCTTCTTACCGAACGCTTTTGTTTCCAGGGTATCAGGCAAATCAGCGCAGTAAAACCGATAGCGAGGCTCACTATCTTAACAGCATTTGGCTTTTCGCCAAAAACCATAAACGCAGCCAATACGGGTATAAAAAGTGAAAGCCGCTGGGCGGCATCCGTGCGAACGATACCGGTGATCTTGATGGATGCTGCTATAATGAGAAACAGGATAGGCAGTAGTATCCCCAACGACGCGTACGTAATTACCGGGGCTTCCTGCAAATGATCTAAATGTGGCCTGAAGATGAGCCAGGTAAGCAATATGGCAGCAGAATAGTTCCAGGTAACAGCCTGGTAAACGTCTATCTGGTACCGCTTTGCCAGTTTAAGCAATACCGAAACGGTGACGCTGAAGCATATGGCGAGGAATATATATAACATTTATGCCGCTAATGATATATGATTTGTAATTGATCGTCTCCTATTTGCAAATTTTCATTAACTGTACCGTTTATTTCGGGCGACTTTATCCCGCTTCCAAGCTCAGCTTTACCGGTAAATATACGCGCTTCGTCCCACAACCCGGCTTCAACAAAGCCGGTTAACGTATGCGCACCACCCTCGATGATCACCGATTGTATATCCTGCAGATACAGCTGGAACAATATGTATTGCGGCACAAAACGGTCGAAATCCTCGAGTGCAATATACTTAATTTTGCCATCGATGTCTGTTTTCACTTCATTGAAGATGATGGTCTCCACGCTTTGGTCATAGATATGCTGGTTTTGGGGTATTTCCAGCCTCCTGTCAATGATCACTCTTTTGGGCGATTTTCCTTGCCCGTAGCGTGTATTTAATCGCGGGTTGTCAATAACTGCGGTATTTTTTCCCACCAATATCGCATCTTCTTCGCTGCGCCATTGATGAACCAGCCGTCGCGATTCTTCACCGGTTATCCAAAGTTGCTTTCTATCCGCAGGTGCAAAAAAACCGTCCGAAGTTTGTGCCCATTTTAATATTATGTAGGGCCTTTGCTGCTGCACCCGTGTAAAAAATCGCCGGTTCAGCCATTTGCATTCTTCTTCCAGTACGCCTGATATCACTTCCATTCCGGCTTCCTGTAATTTCTCAATGCCTTTTCCATTCACCTGTTCGAAGGGGTCGCGGCAGCCAACCGCAACGCGTGGGATGCGATGCCTGATGA
>Ga0157374_10002066_pt1 | contig 16889 bp, 8 predicted proteins | sample M25metaG_FD_115308 | JGI IMG/M metagenome (GOLD analysis project Ga0157374, IMG submission 115308) | Miscanthus rhizosphere microbial communities from Kellogg Biological Station, Michigan, USA - M2-5 metaG | ecosystem: Host-associated > Plants > Roots > Rhizosphere > Soil | place: USA: Michigan...
AGAAAAGAGGTTATATTGGCTCAATGAGTCCATTCAGAGATACTCAATTGCTACTAGAGGCTTTTCGGCATGTCATTTGCCATCCGATGGGAATGTATGTGGAGATTTGCCCATGTGGGGATTTTGTGGGGATCAGTAGCGCACAGTCCGGCTCAGTCGCGCAGAGCTGCAAGGATCGGCGCGACGCAACTTATTGAAAAAATATGGTTTTTTGCTTATCCACATAGCTACGAACCAAGGGGTCGTGGGTTCGAATCCTGCCGGGCGCGCCATATAAAATAGTGGGTTAGATCGAAAGATCTAACCCATTTTTCTTATGTGATTAGCAAACATGGAAACGGCCCTCACATGACATCCATAGCCACGCGGACTAGGTAAATGGGAAAACCACATCGCAACTAATTCGAATCATCGATTTGATTAATGTCTCAACTATTAAAGGTAACAATGGCGTGAAATTTATGCGGTTGGCTGCCTTGCTATTTGCGGCTACGGATTGATACGGTCTTGCATTTGCTGTTGATAGTAAGACAGTGACTGCGTACAAAGCCGGCAGGCATATACTTAAAAACTAAATAAACTCTGATTAAAGCCTCGCAGCGATGCGGGGCTTTTTACATTGGCGTGCGTGCCTAGTTTGCCAATCCGAAAAAAGCAGCTTACATCCGTGCCTATAACAGGACCATGTTCAACATTTTAGGATTGATTAAGTGGTTGCTGGACGGGAAATGAAAAAAGCCGCCCATGGGGGTAGGTGGGTTGGAGCGGTGCTTGCAGTAGGCTCTATGTTCTAAGACTTTCTTCAATTGCTGATTGGGCAAATTGAACTTGTCGAAGTTCAACGATTAAAACGTCGATTTATATTCCTCCGAATGTTCCCAATGAAGTGTCCTGTTGGTCGTGTAGGTTTGAGCTAGGTCTGGAACACGCTGGATAACCAAGACGTTAAGGCTTATTTATTGAGGATTAAATTTCGTCTTGAGTCGCTTTGTTACGAGTTGGTCAAGTTCTTTGCTATGGTAAAGGTCAATGCACTTCATTGTGTTGAATTCTGATGGAATTGAGCCACCATACTTTTAGCAACGAATTTGTTTACCAATTTCTCTAGTTCTTGATAAACCTGTAATTGTGAGTGGTCGAATTCAGCATAGGCGCTTGCAGTTTCGCTTGCATCCTGCTTGGTTTTAGGGTCCTTTGCGATGCTATAAAAGCAGGAGCTTAATGCCCAGTTTTTCATAAGCTCCTTTTGGGAGTATTTATCTGTCATCGGTATGGAATATGTTGCTGCATCATCAGCAATTGTAGGAAGCGCTAAAACAGTAGCGATGGTCGCTACAATCGCAGACTTCATGGCAGCACCCAAATCGCACCTATATCAGGTACAAATTCAAGGCTGCGAATATAGCACCAACCTATCATGAGCAATGCCAGCAGGAGCACAGAAGTGCACTATGCTGTTTGCGGATTGATCGCAAAGGCACCGGAAGTACTTAGCTGCTGCATCCCGTTTTTGTTTCTCGAAAACCGTTCACGCATTCTTTGGTGAGACGGAGCAACTATTCAGCAGTCCAGGCCTTGCAATTCCGCTAACGTTTCCTCTGTCTGCGGAATGCTACACAAATATTACATATTAAAAATCAATGTGGTATGCGCTAATTTCCTCCGCGATTCGACTGGGTGTGTTTTTTGCTTTCTATAGAGTGTTTAGGGGCACAAGCAAAAATGAGTGTTTAGGGAGATCGCACTATGAACCCAGGAAAAATGACCCAAGAGCAAGTGGAAGAGCTGGAAGCATTCCTGATACAAGAAGGTCATCCTGCTATCGCAGTCGAAGGCGAAGACGGTCGCCTGCGTTTGGCTGAAGAGCAACGAGCCCTTCTGGAAAACGTAGCCGTTACGCCGGAGGTGGCGCGGCTTTTTCTGATGCATGCGTTGATGGTTTCCTCGGCGGATATTCCGGCCATGCAGCTATTTCAAGAATTGGTTGGGTTAGCGGATGCGCTGAAACCTAAGCCTTCCCTGGAGGAAGTGCTTATGAATTCGCATTGGGTATTGGCGAATAAAGACAATCCACCCAGCGATAAACTTCGCCCCGCATTACTTTTGTTTCGTGAAGCGTATTGGCAACAGAAGCGAGAAAAAATCCCCCAAGAGCAAGTCGATGAGTTGGAAGCATTCCTGATACAAAAAGGTCACCCCGTCATTACGCAGGCAGGCGGCTCCCAGCGTTTGCCTGCAGACCAACTGGCCCTTTTGCAAAGCGCAGTTGTTTCCCCGGAGGTAGCGCGGCTTTTTCTAGAGCATGCGCAGATTGCTGCGTCGGACGATATTCCGGCTATGCAGATATTCCAAGAGTTGGTTGGCTTGGCAGATGCGCTGATACCCAGACGTTCAGTTGAGAAAGTGCTTATTAATTCGCATTGGATATTGGCGAATAAGGATAACCCACCGAGCGATAACCTTAAGCAAGCCATAAATGGGTTCCGCACAGCCTATTGGGAACAATGGAAAGCAGTACAACAAGGCATTGCTGACTTGTATGAGCGCAGGGTGCGTTATAAGAAAGCCCATGATGAGTTTATGTACCGTTATAAAGACGACGGAGCAGAGGACGATGGAGAGCGAGAGAATGCCGTCGGCAATGAAGTGCAAAACGTGACTAAAAACAAACTGACGGGAGAGGTTCTAAAGGATAAACACGGTAAAACCCTTAAGCAATTTGAAAAAACGTGGGTGCCCGAGAATTTTGAAGAGGAGGAATCGATAAGTGCGATCTTAAAAAAAGCAGAGGAAGAGCTACAGGCTGCGCAAAAAAAACTGGATGGCATGAATCGAGAGATCGAAACTTTAAAGGCGCGAGCTGCGCAATTGAACCAGCCTGCATCTTTGAAAGAAGAAATAGAAGCACATCGAGCCAAAGTGAAAAAAGAAAAGGACGATGAAAGAGATAAAGTAATTAGGGAAACAAAAAAGACTCAAGAAGAGAGCGTGGAGGTACGAGTAAGTAGGCGAGTAGACGAAGTAATGGGGACGATAGATAAACCAAAAATACCTATTCCAGAAGATGTTTCAAGCGATAAAACGAAAAAAGAGAAATGGTTCAAAGCCAAAAAAACCGAGTTTACGAAGCAATTTATGAAGGAAGAGGAGGGGGCCGCAAAACAGAAGAAAGAATACTCCGACGCACCCTTTGAAAAAATGAACAGGAAGGAGCGGGACGCATGGCGGGATCGTATAAAGAAAGAGATAGAAATGGCATTGCATGCGAAAACCTCTCGAAAGGCGTACGGAGCCACTCGTGTTACGCAGGACGATGGATACGTCATTCGCCTTTCACAGCTTGATGATGCGAAAAGGGAAGTGAAGAAAGCTAAGCAGAATATGCTGCTTGCTTCACTGCAAGTCGAAGATAAGCAATTTCGCGAAACTGTAGCTGCAACAGCAAAAAAGATTCGCGATTTGCGCGAACAGCAAACGGCCCCGACGAAAGCAGAAGAACTAAGAATAGAGGAAGCTACGCTGCGAAAGGCGATCGTAGAGCAATTGGACGCAAAAGCAACAGCGCGAAAAGCAATTCTTGAAAATATATCTTCTGCACAGTTGCTCTTTTCGCAGTGGGAGTCTTGCCGGGATATGCTGACTTTTCTGCGGGAAATGAAGCCGATACCAAGTCATGATGTGAGGCAGGTCGAAGATGCTTTGCAAGAGATGCATAAATTGCTGGCGCCAATTTTACAAAAGTTGCACAAAGATTTGACGGAAAAAACGCGCGATTGGAACTTCCGTACCAGTGGAAAATATGAGAAAACAATGCAAGAGCTAGCAGATTGTCAAAGACTATTGCGACAATTTCAGCCCGAGTTATTTGCGACGAGATCCACTGCACTTATGCTTGTTTCCCCCACTATTTTGCGGATGCGCCGAGTGAGTGCGAGGGATGCAGAAGAATGGCGTAAGAAGCTGGATGTAGTAAAAGCCTTATTGAGTGGAACGAGCCGAGGAAAACTGGAAAAGGCGCTGGACGAACTTTTTCCTCTTGCTATGGGGATGCTAGAGCAAAAGTTTCAAGGGTTGAAGCACCATGAATTCATGCGATCGTATCTCATGCACGATCATGCAGGTATCTTGGTAGCGCTCAAAGAAGAAAGAAAAAAACTTGAAGCCGCATTGGAAGGTGAGCACGACACAGCTGGTTTACCTAAAAGCGAGCGGCTTCGGGATCAATTGGCGTCGATGGCAGGAGAGATTCGGCGCATGGAAAAGGATCGCCAATGGTTATTGCAATCTGTAGCGGATGATTTGACCGGACTTATCGAAGGAGTAAACAGATTCATCCAATTAACAGGCAATGAAATAACCAATCTAAACGGCAAGACAGTAAAAGCCTTTTTTTTCGCAAAAGGCTTGAATAAAGATCAGGTGCGAGCGCAGCGAATTGTTGAACAGATCCAAAGTTACCTGAATCCGGTGATGAGTGAGTTAGCGGTACTGTTGCCGTTACCTGAAACAAAGGGAATAACACAGACGAGGGGTGAAACGACCGATAACAAATTGGATCTTCCCGATGGCCTTCTCGAGCGTTTGAATCAAGCCGCCAAAGACTGTGGGTTCGAGGGAATCCAACAGTTTCATGAGGAAATTACTCGTATTCACGTTGCCGTATCCGGTCAAGATCCGTCGACGCATATGTTTATGTTTGATCAAGCCCGGTTGAAGCGAGAAGGCGCTTCATCTGATCTTCTGAAGGTTATTAATAAGTTGTCAGATAACGTATCGAAAGAGTTATCGGCAATTGCGCTAACAGCGCCTGCTACGCATGCGGACCCATTTCACGCTTCAATGCTGAAGTCGTTGGGTTTCGACGAAAGAATCGCCATATCTGAGAAGACCGGAAAGAATATCGATGATCTCATGTTCGCGGATCATACAAATGGCGTTGATAACGGCCTTCCTTTTCTTTACACCCGTCAACGCCGTTATCTTTTTCTTGAAGAAGAAGGGCGCATCGTTGCGGTGACCCATGACCAATTAAAAAAATGGGGGCTATCCAATAAAAAAATCGAGGCCATCAAAAAGAACCTAAATGACGGTCGTGAAGAAAAGAACAAGCCGCTTACTTTAGGAAAAACTCCTGTCAAATCGTGGCTCCATTTTTTTACTGAATTTCCGCATAAACGCGCCGCTGCAGATGATGCATCCGAAAGCTCAGCGGTTTTGCGACCGAATTATCGGCAAACCGGCCTTAATTGCCTATTCGCTTCATTCCGCAATGCGTTGACGCCGAAGAGTTATACGAGGCTTGAGCGTGCGCTCCGACGCCACGATGGAAGCGATCTCACAGAAACATCTTGGATGGCATACCTGGAAAGGCAAACGCGAGATGCGCTGAATCTCGTCAGGAATGAAGGCGCTCTATTTGGCGCAGATGTACCTTATACGAGCCAAGAATTAAAAGACAAGATCCGCGAATTGAACGCGAACACTACTAGAGTTGCCAAGAATCCCTACTATGCATCGCAATTGCAGCGCATCGTCGATTGGATGGAAGCCCCCCGCGTCAAGAAAACTGTGTTGACTGCCGCCGATTTTGAAACATATCGGGGAAGAATTGCTAATGGCGCCGAAGCAGACGATTTCAAGCAATATGTTCGGGACCATCAAGAAGCATTCACACAGGCTAGGCTCAATCCGCAAATCATCGCCCTCGCAAAGATGAAGGCGCATCACGAACCTTGTTTGCAAGCGGTTCTCGATTTGCCGCGACCAGCCGGCACTTCCATGCTTGTGCTCGGAAACACGGACAGGATGCAAGAGCTAGGACATTGGACTACGCGCACATGGGAAAACGGACAGTGCTACAAGCACGACAGTCTGGCCAATATCAAAGAAACCGTTACATTGTCTGAAGATTTCACTGCCGTTTCGGAAGCACTCATATTCAATGCGCCCAATAACCCGACAACGCGGGAACCCACCGATCCTTTGCAGACCTATTACGACATGCACGAAAAGGAAAGACGTGTTTGGAACATTATCGCGTTGTCTACAGGCATTGCATTCAATCCAGCGGAGTTCAGAGGAAGATTAGGAGATCCCACTGCATTGAGGATTACGCAAGCAACACTTACGCAAGCGTTGCAAATGTTCAAAGCTGCACGACCGGACAATGCGACTTTGCAAGCAGTCACGACTACGCAAATAAATGCCGATGGGGATGGGGGATACGCCATCGATACAGCGGCATCGACAGTTAATCACGAACAGTTGAGAACGCTGGAGCAACGACTCGACCAAACGTGCAACAACGTTATCTCTAATTTGCCCATACCGCCCTATTGCGTTTTGGTGGCGCGTGATGATGAAAACGATCAATGGATTGTTCATGGCATGAGTGGGCCACAACGATGGGATGAGTTCTGGGACGAAGTGGTTGGAACTCAACAAGGCGTAGTTCCCGCCAACCGTTTCGATCAACTTGAGCTCATGACATTTCCGGGACAGAGGCAGCACTTAACGCTGGAGCCGGCCCAGTACTATGACATCGAATATTACGATGAAGCGCTTTTTCTGGAATTCGCAAAACGACATGAGATTGCTGCGGCTGCTGCACAGCTCTCGGATCACGACGAACCTCAAAGCGCCGCTGTGGCTATGATGCATTTGGTCAGCGATCCAACGACAGTCACTACTGATGGCGATTCGCAAGTTTTAACAAAACGTGCCCTGGATCAGTTTCGTTTGGCCGACTATGGCGAAAGCCTCGCAGTGTTTAGTCCCGATGTTAGGAAAATGCTTGTCATGCACATCCAACCAGAGGAACTGACGGAGTTCTTGAACCAAGCGTTCAATGATGCCGATGCGGCAAATAAGGGCGAGCTGTTTACTCAAGAAGTTGTCGGCGTTCATGACAAAGGTATCACTGCAGGTTGTCTCATTCACTTCCCTTCACCTTATGTTCCTCGTTACGGCGCCGTTAAAGCGAGCGAGGACGATGGCTCATTGCACGTTGTGCTCAGCGAAGACGGGACTAGTTTGCCATTGAGCATCTATCGCGAAGAGAGCGGGCTTAATCAGGTTACGATAATCAGGCCGCCAAAAAGTAAGACCGTAGCGGAATGGAAACCGATTGTTAAAAAACATAACGATCAATGGTCTGCCGGTAACGTAGAGAGTGAGTGGGAGAAAATTATTCTAGATTCCCCGCCCCCCACTGAAGAAAAAAAAGCAGGGCTGAAACCCATCGTTGCGACCTCATCTTCCACCAAGGATGGGGGCCAAATTCCTGCTATAAAAATAAGCTCTGCCAAAGATGGTGAAACGCCTGCGCCGGATCCTGCAAAACCACTTGATGCCCAGGGTAAAGAAGCACCTAAATTGACTTACGCTCTTCGCATCAGAGGAAGGAGCAGAGAAACCGTTCCCTCCGCTAGTTTCGGCGGAATATTTAAAGAAAATTTTGGGCATGGATGGGGCCGAGTGCGCCGCGGCTTATACAGCAAAAGGGGCATGGTTAGTAATCTTGCCCGCGACAATGATATTGCCGCAGCCCAGGCAGCAGTACGTCAAGCTACCGATGTGATAGCACCTCTTAATGATGCTGTGAACAACGCTTTGCGATATAGCCACGACGATTTCAGTGTCGATGCTAGTCGCGCCGTGAGCGAGGCCGGCCGGGCTTTACGTGGCATTGAGGATATTGCTTTAAATGCCTTGCACGCTGCGCGCCTTATGGGAAACGTCGATGGGGATCTAGCCACTCAAGGCAGGAAGGCTGCTCAGCAACTCGATGAAATCATGGCTCGGTACGCCGTATTTCGCCTTGCACGGGCCACATGGTCTGTCGATCAAGACATGCAGGCAGCCAGCACTTTTGAAAAGACCGATACGAGTGACGAGGCTAAGCGCGCTCGCAGCAAGGTTAGCCTGACCCAATCTATGGCAAAGTTCGCGGCGGACGAAGCTAGAGAGGCTGCACAGTTGGTGATGGCCGTGAATGCTGATGCCGCGACGCAAGCGACGGAGGCTATTGCGCGACTAAATGAAGTATTGGCTCGCCACGGGTATAAGCAAGTCGGCAATCAGCCGCTGAAAGCGGCCGATTGGGATAATATCGATTTACGCCTTAAGCTGAAGAAAAACCCCTACAAGCCTTCCTACCGAGCCACTATATTGCATAAGGGGGGCGAGCACGCGACTTTCAAGCCTCGGCATAATCCTAAAGAAGCCAGTGGCGAGCAGGTGATATATCGGCTTCCCAACAGGGAGGTGCTCAACTTAAATCAATTTCGAGCCGGTGATGAGGTATTTGTTTATCACAAGCCCTTGGTTGAACGCCTTAAGCAAAACGATAAGGGAGTTTATGAACGAGATAGCATAATTGGACAGTGGAATAATCGCGTACTGCTCCAATCAATCGAAGATCGTGAGAATGGTGTTTTTAGAGATCCGAATGACCCAACAAAAATACTACTCTCCGACACTAAGCCGGATGAGCCGAAGCAGGTGCAGGACCCTTTACCAGAAACGCTGCCTATTGCAGCGGAGTTTCAAAAGCCGCTGTCTAGCTCAACGATAGAGCCTTCAAGTCTATTTGATTCTCCCGAGCTATTTGACATAAAAGGTTCTGTTGGTGGTTTAAGCGGCCAAAGACAGAGTGACTTATCTTCCGACGATCGTCCGAGGATGGTTTTTAGACCGACGGCTACCAACCTAGCGGAAATGCTATTTTCTAGTGCAAGTCCGAAGGGGTTGCCGGAGGTGCCGACGCCTAGCGCAACGCTAGGGGCATTGAATCCGCTTAGCGATGTTCCCGAGAGATTTGAAATAAGAAGTAGTGCTGATGATTTCAGTAAGCAAGGGCGTGGTGAGTCACCTTCAATATCAGATAATGATTTTTCCGATGGCGATTCTTTCTTCGGAAAAATAACGGTAAGGCCTCCATCACCCATCAAGGTTTCGAAGCGAGATAAAAAGATTGACGATCCTTTTGCCTTCTCCGAAGATCCATTGGCGACTACAAGGGATGGTTCAGTTATATCATCACCACCGAATGTTGCGCGAGAACAACGGCGAGTAGTCCAGTTTAGTGAGGGCGGGATAAACCGCTGGTTTGAGACCTATGCAAAGGGCTGTATAGAACGCGATGAAGATCCTCTAGCAGCTAGAGAACATCGTAGCGAAACCTTTAGGAATTGGTACCATGGCGCCGGCCAGCCATTCATGTTAAATCTTGAGAACGGTCGGGTGGTGTTGGACAGAGCCGCTCAGGCACGTCAAGCGCGGGAGGCACAACCCCAGCAAGCATTCGAAGGATTGTTTTCCGGTCAGGGAGGGAGTGATCTTAAGTCCCAAGGTCTTCGAAGAAAGAAATCATCGACGCCTTCTAAAGGTGCTCAAAAACAAGCTTGGCTACATGAGCAGGTCGACAAGCTTTCGGATAAGCTGACTCCAGAAGAGGTGTTAAAAAAAATAGATGAACTGGAAGAGGAATGGAAACAGAAAAACGTAATAGAGGAAGATATACCTGACACACTTCATCGTCCGAAACGTCGAGATGACGATGAGGATCCGGACGATTTAGGCAGGGAGGGTAATACACCAAAATCCTATTCTAGTGCCACGGTGAAAGGACGAAGAGCCGGTACCACTCGTTCATCTCCATTTGCAAGCAGCAGCAGCCGAGAGGGAAATAAGGACGCTGATGTATTTACGGATGAAAGTACCAATCCTTATAAGCGCGTTGGAACCGAGACACCGAATCAAGCTACGAGGCGAATCCTTCTGGCTTTAGATAAAACAACCGCGGACAAACTTAGACAGTGCAATCTCGTTAAGAAAATATCTCAAATAAAAGCATTGGGAGATAAAGAGGTTCTTCCGGACGATACCTTGATGGTAGCCAAAGACGCAAAAACGGACACTATCTTACTCAAAAGAAGCGAAGGTGTTTTTACTATATTAACCAAAACGGAAGCACAGAACAGAGAGATTAGCTTCCAGGAAAACCAAGCGATTGGTGCACACAAAGAGCCTGCGGCCGTTTCCCGTTCATCATCATTGTCCGCGAACAAGCATACGGGGGGCAGAACATCATGATGATACTGGGCGACGCACCGTTTTATTTTTCATTGCGCCTTTTCCATTCGCAGTCCCCTTGGATTCGCGGGGGTGAAAAAATCCGCAAGTAGTAGTTCAAGTTCTTTTCGCGTTAAACAAGAGCGCTATTTGGACCCGCCATCAAATGGGCTAATTCGACGGCTGTCTTTACGCCCATTTTTTCCAGGACGCGCGAGCGATGAACTTCTACGGTTCGAACGCACACGCCAAGTTCATCGGCAATGACTTTGTTGTATTTTCCGAGCACCATACGATTTAGCACCTCCCGTTCTCTCGGCGTCAATAGCGCAAGCCGTAGAGAAAAGGATGCCCGCGTAGCGAGTTGAGCAATGCGATTAGCTTCTTTATCCAGAGAATCGATTACTCGGTCCACCAATTCGTTATCGTTGAAAGGCTTTTGCAAAAAATCGATGGCGCCCCGTTTCAATGCATTCACTGCCATCGGCACATCGCCGTGGCCTGTGAGAAAAAGGATTGGAACGCTGCAGCCTGTTGAGATCAACTGTTCTTGCAACTCAAGTCCGCTCATGCCATTCATTCGAACGTCAAGTAATAGACAGTGCGGACCATGTTGCGGGTCCGGCTGAAAACGCTCCAAGAATGTTTCTGCGGATAAGTAAGTCGACGCGTTGAGACCTCGCGAACTGAAAAGCCAGCTTAATGCATCGCATATGGCTTCGTCGTCGTCTACGATATGCACAATGCCCGGTAGTGTTCGCATAATAAAAGCTATCTCAATTAATTAGTCATTATAGGAATCGAGAAGCAGAACGCACTGCCTCCGTCGTGGCTCCGTTCAAACCAGAGTTTGCCACGATGAAATTCGATGATCGAGCGACAAATGTTGAGTCCCATGCCCATTCCATTTTCCTTGGTAGAGTAAAAGGCGGCAAAAATCTTTTCGGCGTCATCGGGAGCGATGCCGCAACCGCTGTCGATAATGGATACGGTAATCTTGTTGCCCGGACTTGAAGTCTTGACCCGAAGTATGCGGCTCGCGAAGGGAGATTCGCTCATGGATTCGAGACCGTTTCTCGCCAAATTAAGGACAACTTGCTCAAGCATTAAGCTGTCTGCGTGCAGAATGGGCAGATTGTTATCCAACTCGAAAATAATTCGAACTTTTAGCGTGCGGGCTTCCCATTCCACAAACGCAAATGCTTCTTCGACGACTTGATTGATATTACATGGCACGCGTCGCGGCTCGCGACGCCGCACAAACTCGTGCACGCGGCTGATAATCTTACCGGCGCGCTGCGCTTGTGTCGCCGTCGTTTGCAGTACCTTGGAGAGCTCGCCCTCTTGCAAATTGCCTGCTTGTAGTTTGTTGAGAGAACCGGTCGCATAGCTGGTAATAGCGGAAAGCGGTTGATTGAGTTCGTGAGCGAGGATCGAGGCCATCTCACCCATCATGACCAGGCGAGATGTAAACCGCAGTTTCTGGTCTGCGATAAACCGTTCGTGCGCGTGCCTGCGCAGAACGAGAAGGCTCCAGATGACCGCGGCGGAAAGGAGAACGATTGCCGCCACCAACGAATTCTGAAGTAGGCTGGTTTTCTGATTGTAAGGTGTGGCGCGCACGGAGAGACCATAACCAGGAGGATCAACCGGAATTTCATAGCTTGGGTTTTTTGTGTCGACGGGAATTTTCGACTTAGACGCAATGATTTTTCCGGAAACATCGAGAATGGAAAGGTTGTATCTTTGCGCGTGCCACCAAGGAACCAAATGTGCCATCAGCGAGTTCAATGAATAAACACCGACTAGCTCTCCCGCAAACTCCGCCTCATTATAAATCGGAATATGAACCTCGAAGCACCACCCTTCGCCCGCTTTCTCATAAGGGGGCGTGTAGGCGGGGCGACCCATGGACCGCGCGATGCGTAATGCGTCGTGTGAAGTTTCGATATCGTGGTCTTGCGGATCGTTGCGCATATTGGCTTCGCCGGGGAATACCAAGATTTCTTTTCCGCTGCTGTCCTCCCAAATTAACTGTATTAGTTCAGGATTATTAGCGAGAAGGTTTCGCGCTCTGAGCGACCAATCATTCGGTGTTAATTGACCTTGCGCAATTTCCTGTGCCATCGCAACGAGCACCGCTTCATTGCCTCTTAGATGAAATCCCCAATTTTGCTCCGCCCAAAGCGTGTCGCTAATGAGCGTGCGGCGATTCTCGTCCAGGTTATGACGGTACGTCGACCAAAGCAGCGCGCCAAGAGAAACAAGTACAAGGAAGATGCCTGTGGTGGGAACTAGCCAAAACCAGTTTCGAGCAGGCAAAAACCAGCTTCGAGCCGGTAATGGCTCGACTTCTTTGGCGGGTAAATTCATGCGGGATAATTTAGTGAGTGATTGATTGATTTGATCTGGAGCGCATAGTATAAACAGGGTGGGTTTTTAAATTCTAGTAACTGCTGCGAACTGAATTTCGCTTGAATTTCGGTTTTCCACAATATTCACAATTTGTACACTTCGGCAGAATGCGCCCTCAATTGGTGCTATTTCGCAATCCGTGCACCAGGATGTTGCAGTGCGGTAAATAAGGTTGTTCGTATGTTTTCGTGTTTTTCAAAAATAATCAGGAGGGGAAGTATGAAGCTTTCCAAGCTCGCCGCTGGATTGGCTACGCTTATGTTGTTCGCATCATCTGCACAAGCCCAAGAACCTATCGTTATTAAATTTAGTCACGTTGTTGCGCGAGACACGCCCAAAGGTCAAGGCGCGGACTATTTCAAGAAGCTTGCAGAAGAGCGAACCAAAGGCCGCGTCAAAGTAGAAGTTTATCCAAATAGTCAGTTATATAAAGACAAGGAAGAACTAGAAGCCTTGCAATTAGGTGCCGTACAAATGCTGGCGCCATCACTTGCGAAGTTCGGTCCCCTCGGCGAAAAAGAATTTGAAGTCTTCGATTTGCCTTATCTCTTCAGCAACTATGATGAACTGCACAAGGTTACGAACGGTCCCGTGGGGCGTAATCTTTTGAAGAAACTTGAATCCAAAGGGATCGTCGGCCTTGCCTATTGGGACAACGGTTTCAAGGTTTTCAGTGCTAACAAGCCTCTGAAAGCGCCTTCGGATCTGAAGGGTGTGAAGATGCGCATTCAGTCTTCCAAAGTGTTGGACGGACAAATGCGTTCTCTCGGTGCAATACCACAGGTAATGGCATTCTCCGAGGTCTATCAAGCCCTGCAGACAGGTGTGGTAGACGGCACGGAAAATCCGCCTTCCAATCTCTACACACAAAAAATGTACGAAGTGCAAAAGTACGTAACCATGACCAATCATGGTTACCTGGGGTACGGCGTGATTGCGAATAAGAAATTCTGGGAAGGACTTCCATCGGATATTCGTGAGCAGCTTGAGGGGGCGTTGAGAGATGCAACGATCTACACCAATAATCTCGCCAAGAAGGACAATGATGACAGTATGGCGGCAGTGAAGAAGTCGGGTAAGACCGAAATCTATACGCCGACTGAGGCTGAAAAACTTGCCTGGAAACGCTCGATGATGAGTGTGCACCACGATCTGGAAAGCCGGGTCGGCAAAGGAATTGTCCAGGCGATCTATAAGGAAATCAACTTTGATCCAAATCGGTTGTAATTCTTAGTTAACTCTCGCTGACCGCCACAAATTTTTCGTGGCGGTTTTTCCGGATATTCCACCAGATTTAAGAGGAACGGTCGTGGTCAAAGTACTGGATCATCTTGAGGAATGGATTATTACATTCCTTATGGGAGCGGCAACGCTGGTCATTTTCTTTTCCGTTATTCATCGTTATCTCGCTGGCTTTCCTATCCCCGGTGTTCAGGATTGGCTGCTATCGCTGAACGTTAGTTGGGCGCAAGAGCTCTGCATTTATATGTTCGTCTGGATTGCGAAGTTTGGCGCTGCCTACGGCGTTCGTACCGGTATTCACGTCGGTGTCGATGTGCTCGTTAATCGTTTACCGCCAACCTGGCGTCAGAAGTCAATTTTGTTAGGGCTTTTTGGTGGCGCTTTGTTCACCGGCGTTATCGGTACGGTGGGATTGAAATTCGTGTGGGAAAACGGCATGCATTACGCAGTGTTCAATGCGTTGGGAATGCCCATCGGTGATTTGCCTCCAGGGCCTACTACGCCCGACCTCGAGTGGCCAACGTGGTTTGTCTATTCCGCCGTTCCGCTTGGTTCTTATTTGATGTGCTTCCGCTTCCTGCAGACAGTGGTGCGGTACATTAGCACAGGCGAGCTGCCGCATCATGAGCCCGCGCAGGTCGAAGGTCTGGATGATCAGGACGAAGAAATTCTCGCGCCTGTCGAAGTCCCCGCTAGTCGCGAATTTGAGCCGATGTTGAAAAGAGTAGCGAGTGGAGGTGGGCAATGAGTACGGCATCAACGATTGTATGGACGCCAATGTCCCCGCGCCGCGCGGGGATATGGCTGGCTGTTATTGCAGCTGCGTTAATTGGAATGTCGCTGTTCGGGAACGTCGGGATCGTTTTTGCATTACTGATCGCTCTCATGTTAACCGGGATGCCTATTTCGATTTCGCTTGGGCTCACGGTACTGATCTTTTTGTTCTTCTTAACTAAAGTCCCGACCGAATCGGTTGCCTTGAAATTGTTCACAGGCATCGAGAAGTTCGAGATCATGGCGATTCCGTTTTTCATTTTGGCCGGCAACTTCCTTACACACGGTGGTGTCGCCCGACGAATGATCAACTTTGCCACCAGCATGGTCGGACATTGGCACGGCGGGCTGGCCTTGGCGGGCGTGCTTTCATGCGCGTTATTCGCTGCGGTTTGCGGATCTAGTGTTGCTACCGTAATCGCGATCGGCTCGATCATTCTGCCAGCCATGGTGAAGCAAGGATATCCCGTGCGTTTCGGCGCCGGCGTCATTGCAACTGCCGGAACCCTTGGCATTTTGATGTTGCCGTCTATTACCAAAGTGGTCTACGCGGTTTCCACCAACACTTCGATTGGCGCATTGTTTGTCGCCGGCGTTATTCCCGGTCTTGTGTTGACGTTTATGCTGTGCGCGACCACCTGGTTTATCGCCAAGAAAAATAACTATCCTCGCTTGCCAAAAGCAACGTGGAAGGTGCGCTTCAACGCATTTAAAGAAAGCGTTTGGGGTTTGTTGCTGGTCGTGATCGTTATCGGCGGTATCTATAGCGGAATATTCACGGCGACCGAAGCGGCAGCCATGAGCGCGGTGTATGCGTTCTTCGTATCGATGTTTGTGTATAAAGATCTGCCGCTCAAAGCTTTGCCGAAGGTTCTATTGCAGTCGGCAAGTTTAAGCGCCATGCTGCTTTACATCATAACGAATGCTGTATTGTTTTCGTTCTTGATGACGCATGAAAACATTCCGCAGGCAATGGCCGATTGGATTCTCGGTAAGGACCTCAGCGTCGTTGTGTTCCTCTTGCTTGTGAACATACTGCTGCTGGTGGCCGGCAATGTGATGGAGCCTTCTTCTATCGTGCTCATCATGGCGCCGATTCTTTTCCCGGTTGCAACGAAGCTGGGCATTGATCCTATTCACTTCGGTATTCTCATCATTGTGAATATGGAAATTGGTCTTTGCCATCCACCGGTCGGTCTCAACCTGTATGTCACAAGCGGTATATCTAAGCTAGGCATCTCGGAGTTAACGGTTGCCGTAATGCCATGGCTTTTGACGATGCTCGCATTTCTTGTGATTGTGACCTATTGGCCGCCGATGTCCATTTGGCTACCGAAAGTCATGGGCCTCATGTAGGGAAGCGGAATGTTCGACGATCTAAAGAAGTGCGCGCTGGAATATCATCGCGGGCCTACCGCAGGCAAGTTTGAAATATCGCCAACCAAGCCCCTGGCGACGCAGCGAGACTTAGCGCTCGCCTACTCGCCCGGGGTGGCGGCTGCCTGCGAGGCCATCGTCGATAATCCGAGCGAGGCAAACAAACTTACCTCGCGAGGCAATCTCGTTGCCGTTATCACTAACGGCACCGCGGTGCTGGGGCTGGGAAATATAGGCCCGTTGGCCAGCAAGCCGGTAATGGAAGGGAAGGCAGTCCTGTTTAAAAAGTTTGCCGGTATCGATGCGTTCGATATAGAAATCAACGAGCGCGATCCGGACAAACTCATAGACATCATTGCGTCATTGGAGCCTACCTTTGGCGGTATTAATTTGGAGGACATTAAGTCACCCGAATGTTTCTATATTGAAAAGGCGCTGCGCGAGCGCATGGGGATTCCGGTTTTTCACGATGATCAGCATGGCACCGCAATCATTGTCGGAGCGGTTGTCGTCAATGGCTTGCGCGTTGTCGGCAAAACGATCGATGCAGTGAAGGTTGTAACATCCGGCGCCGGCGCAGCGGCGCTGGCCTGTTTGGATATGCTCGTTGCGTTAGGCGTGAAGCATGAAAATATCGTCGTTACGGATATTCTCGGCGTTGTCTACCAAGGCCGCAGCGAGCAAATGGATAGCAACAAAGCTCGGTATGCCGTGAAAACTTCTGCGCGCTCGCTCGATGATGTCATCGAAGGCGCCGATATCTTTCTAGGACTTTCAGCCGGCGGCGTATTGAAGCCGGAGATGTTGAAAAGCATGGCGCCAAGGCCGCTGGTTTTGGCAATGGCGAACCCAATCCCGGAGATATTCCCGGAGGTTGCACATTCGGTCCGTGCTGACGCAATTGTCGCGACGGGACGCTCCGATTATCCAAATCAAGCGAATAACGTAGTGTGCTTCCCGTTTATCTTTCGCGGCGCGCTAGATGTGGGCGCCACTACTATCAATGA
>Ga0157374_10002069_pt1 | contig 16884 bp, 19 predicted proteins | sample M25metaG_FD_115308 | JGI IMG/M metagenome (GOLD analysis project Ga0157374, IMG submission 115308) | Miscanthus rhizosphere microbial communities from Kellogg Biological Station, Michigan, USA - M2-5 metaG | ecosystem: Host-associated > Plants > Roots > Rhizosphere > Soil | place: USA: Michigan...
CGCGGTTTTGATGTCGTTGGTTCAGCCTTACGTTCCTGCACAAGGAATGGTGGTTGGTGGTCTCGTAGCTCCTCAAAAGGCTGCCGATCGCATTCAAATCGACCCATTCGGAACTTCGGAACAGGCTTTGAAAGCCGGTTTGTCGCCAATGTACGTTCAGGCGAATGGCGCAGTGACAATGTTGCGATCACTCACAACGTACAACTTGTTGCCTGACAATTCGACTGAAGCGACAACTTACATCGACTTCCAACAGATCGTGCCTCTCTACGACTACCGCGAAGTTCTCTTCCAAGCGTCGCAACAGCCTCCGTTCAACAACAACCCTGGCGGATCAAAAGCTTCGGCTGGCCAAGGCAAGTTGTTCAACGACGTGGCGATCAAGATTGCGCAAAGCTTTGAAGACGCTGGCATGTTCCAGAACGTCAAAGACCTTGCGAAGCAGTTCCAGACAGTGGTTTTGCCGACTGGCCGATTCGATTGCCAATACCCAGTCAACGTGGTCAACGGTTTGTACGTGATCGCAATCAATATCGTGGCGACGGTTTAGGGGGAATAAATGAGCACTTTATACGCAGATCGTGGATTTTTGAGCATGAACGGGGTCGAGTTCCAAGACGTGGAATCGATCTCGATGAAGGTTTCCGACGGCACCAAGTCGGTTCCAACGATGACCCGCGACCGCCGCAACAAGGGCGTTGTAAAAGGGAACCGAGAAATCTCGGCTTCCTTCTCGGTCGCAGTTCAAAACAAATTGGCTTCTCCGAAGATCGAGAGCATCGACTTCGAAGGAAAGTCAGTTTCGTTAACGTTTGAACACGGTGGCGATCGCTACACGCTTGTTGATGTCGACTTTATCGACCTCGACCAAGGCGCTTCGGGCGTTGGAACTGAAGGCAAGAAGAACTTCAACATTTGGGCACGCGACGTTATCGACCAAGTCGGCAACTCGGCGCTGTTCATCTTCTCGGTTTAATCGGTAAATAAGCGGTATGGAAAATAAGGAAATGTCGACCGAAGCTCTCATCGAAAAGATGAGGGCCGGGGTCAAAGAAACTTATGATATTTGTTTACGCGAGCTGGTGATTCCGGTTCGCGTTTTGTCTGTTGATGAGATCAATGAAATCCGCCGTCAAGCCAAGTCCTATGCGGCTCGCTTTCAAGGCGACGAGACCGATGTCAATCTAGCGATTCAAAAGCTGACCCTCTCAAAGGCTTCGGATATTGCCGGTGTTCCATTGCTGAATGATCGCTTCTATAAAGAGTCGCGCATGACCGTTGATGAGATCAATTATCTCTACAACGAATACATTCGCGTGATGGACACGGTGAACCCTTCGCTTGAGCAAATCACGCCGGAGCAGTTCCGCGCGCTGGTCGACGCGCTAAAAAAAAAGAATGTGTCGGCGAGCGACTTATCTTTGCGACAGCTAAAGGCGATTTGCACCGCCTTTGTGGCGTTGATCCAAAAACAGGACACTCAAACATCACAAGGGGACAATACGTCTGGTGGACAGCAGTAAAAACAGCGGAGCATGAGGAGGCCGTCGCAAGACGGTAGGGTGCGATGAGCGATACTACAATACCAGTGAATATAGACCCGCGGGCGGCGCGCCAGGGGCTAGAGGAAATCGCAAAATCCGCACGTGAACTCTCCGCGAACATCGAAGAGGCGCTCGGCAAGAAAGCGCCCGAGTCGATGGAAAAGATGGAAGATGCGGCCGAAAAGGGCAGCAATCGCATTTCCACATTCTTCCGTAACCTTGGAAAACGCGTAAAAGAAGATTTGAAAACCGCCTTCGACCTTGGAGCTGTGACTCAGGGCTTGAACATGGCGAAGAACTTCAATGAGGGCATCAAAGAGGTGTTCAACCTCGAAAAGGCCTTTGATCGTTTGAACACCCGCCTCGGATTGACATCTTCTGGGTTGCTCGATTTGAAGCGCAATCTCGGAAGAGCCGTCGCCGGCACCGGCCAAAAGGTTGAAGACATTCTCCCTGGAGTTGAAACGGCTTCTGCCAAGGGAAACATTAAAGACCCAAAGCAGCTCGCGCAAATCGCTCAATACCTCGGGCAGGCCAAGGCCATCACTGGCGAAGGGGTAGAAGGGATTTCCGAAGATGTCGTCGACATTCTCAAAAGCCAACACAAGCAAATCACAGCGCAATCGTTTAAAGAGACTCTTGATGCAATTGAAGGCACTCGAACAGCGGGAGCTTTTAAAAATGCAACGGATGCAGCTGGAGCAATCAAGGACATGGCTCCCTTCGCGCAGAAGCTGGGACTCAATACTCGGGATTTGGGTGGACTTGCGGCTGTTGCATCTAAGTCTGGTGATGCCGGAACCAACATTCTTAAGCAAATTATGGAGAAGGGCACTTCGATCGGCGGACAACAAGTCCTGAACGCTGCTCTTGGACAATCGGTTTTCCAAAATGGAAAGCTCAATGTCGAGGCCCTTAAGAAGGTTAACACCGAACGGTTTGGCCAATACTCGCAACAAGTCTTAGAACAAACGACCGGTCTCTCGGGCGCGAACGGCGCCGACCTCAAGAGGTTCATTGATTCCTTTAAAGAGGGAACTGAAGGCTTGGCCAAGGTTACGAGTGGCGCAGATGAGACCAGTAAGCAGTTTCAAACGGCGACGGACAACCTGGCTTCAGAGTTTGACCAATTCCGTCAGGGCATTGTTCAAAGCGCCTCAGAGCTTGGTGACGCTCTTTCGACCGCGGGCCATGCGCTTATCCATGGAGACATGCAAGGCGTAACCACGGGCCTTAAAGACGCCGGTAAAACGGCATGGGAGAACAAAGGCAGCTTGTTGGCTGCTGGTGCTCTCTCGGTTGGTTCAGCAGTTTTGGCGGGCGGCGGATTACGCAGCCTTTTGGGCAAAGTGGGTGGGGGATTGGTCGCTGGCGAGGCAGCTAAGGCTGCGGGCGTCACGCCTGTTTACGTGGTCAACGCTGCCGAAATCGGTGGGGGCGGCGGAGTGATCGGTAAGATCGGTCAGGTTGCAGGAGGCGGTGGGGCCTTGGCTGCACTGGGTACGGCCGGTCTTTGGACAGGTGGTGTTGCACTCGCTGGAGCAGGGGGATATGCGGCGGGCATGGGCATCAATAAGTTGCTTGGCAACGATGGCCAGCTTGGCGCAAAGCTGTACGACCTCCTCCACCCACAGGAATCCAACAACCAGGCCGATCAACACGATTCTCTCAAGAAAGCGATTGTGGACGGCGTTGTTGAAGGCCACGCAAAAGCGAAGGGCTCGCAAAAGACAACGTTCACAAATCCTTCGGATATGTCGGGTAACCGCGGAAGGAGCATGTAATGGCTTTAGAAGATTTACTTGGTGGACTGGGCGATCTCGCCAATCCGTTCGGAGCTCCAGCGCAAGGACAATGGAACCTGGCGCGCGGCACTTATGTCAATGCCGATGGTGATTCGGTCGTCTTCTTCTTTGAGACCAAAGACCCGGACATTTCACAAAAGACGGGGATTGATCAAACGGTCGATGCCGGCGGGCGCCGCATTGCTGTTTACGAATACCCGTACAAAGACGGCCAGCGCTTGGACGATATCGGTCGGCGCGGCTTCAACTTCACCTTCAACATCAAGTTTTGGGGCCTGAATTACCAAGAGAAGTTCAAAGACTTCTACAACACAGTTATCGATTCAAAAGGCATTGGAACGCTCACTCACCCAACCCTCTCGCCAATCTTTGGCTCGTTCCAAGTGCGCTTCCGAGATTTTGAATTCCTTCACCGTTATGACGAGTACAACGCGATCACGATTAAAGCGGTGTTTCTTGAGGATTCAACTCAAGACATCACCACGCAAGACTCCGCCGTTGTCTCCTCGGATTCGCAAATTCGCGCAGGGTTACAAACTCTCGTCGACACACAAGCGGCCGTGAGCTCCGCCATCTCGGCAGTTTCGGCATTGTTGCTGTTGCCTTCTTCGATTCAAAACGCAATGAACCAAAGAATTAACAGCATCACTGGGCAGCTTTCGCGGTTGTTTGGTCAATTGGGAGCGACGTTCTCTTCGGATTCAAGTCTGCAGGCAATTTCACAAGCGGCTCTTCCGCTCGCGGGCGGAGTGACGGAATTGAATTCTGGAACGCAAACCAACAACAATACGACGCAAACGTTGCCGCCGGTGTTTCAAGTCGGTTTTGACCCGACGACAGATGCTGCGATTCAGAATAATTTGCAAGATTTCGTAAATGCGAATCAGATTACGCAACAGCAAGCCGTGTTCTCTGCGAACCAAGGGCGCGCGGCCATCACCGCGGCCATCAATGAAGCCTACAACAATCTCGGCAACTACGCAGATGAAATCGTTTTGCTTTATCGACAGCTCTCGGTTTCTGTCCAAACGACAGTTGAGGCGGCGATCTCTGCACAGTCTAAAGTTATTTTGTACACAACAACGGACGATATGAGTTTGAGAAGAGTGGCGTTCTTAAACGGGCTTGACCCCGATCGACAGAACGACATCGAAGCCCTGAATCCATATCTAGGTTCGATCAACTTTGTTCCTAGAGGAACCACTCTGGTGATTCCTGCTGCATGAGTACCGAAACCAAGGCTCAGCCGCTCAGAATGGAGTTCAAAAAATCGACGGGCCAAGGCTCGCCGATTGCCATCGGCATCTTCAGCTCTTACTCATTTGAGCGTTCTGTTCTCACGCCAGCTTCGGCCTTTCGGTTTACGGCACCAGGAGTTGATCGCCTAATTCGAAATCAGATTCGCTCGGGCGACACGGTCACCATCTCTTTGCTCAATCCAAAGGGAAAGCTCGTGCCGATCATGACTGGCTTTGTGGACGAAACCGACACCCACATTATTCCTGGGACGGTTGAATACGTAATTTCCGGCCGCGACACCCTCGGGCAGTTGGTCGACAACACCGCTGTCGACGCCCAAAACAACATTATCAATTCACAGAACATCACTCTCTCCAATCTTTTGCAGATCATTCTCAAGGGAACGCGCGTACCGCAAACGTTTATCTCTCAACAAGTTCCGAGTTCAAACTTGATTGTTCAGTCGAACGCCGGCGAAACAAAGATCAATCTTCTTCAGCGTTATTTGGACATTTGCAATTGCTTGGTGTGGACGTTGCCGAATGGGCAAGTCGTTCTCGGAAAGCCAAACTTCACCAGCAACAGCGCCGGCAAGTTGACGCTGTCCTACACAAGTCCAGAGAACAACAACTTGCTCGAAGCACGAGTTCGCAGAAGTACAAACCTCGGCATTCGCCAAATTGTGGCGCAGCTCCAAACTTTCGATCAGGTTAATCCGGCCCCTTTCACACTGTTGAATGGGGATGATGACATGCGCGCGGTGAGGCCGGGCTTGGTTGGCAGGAGCGTTTACCTGCCATTTAACTACGCGCAAGGGGGAGATGCCGTTAACCAAGCGACCCAGATTGGAAACCAATCTCTCGACCCGGTCAACTATGGTAAGAGCTTGGCCCTGCGTGAAATGGCCCGCGAAAACATGAAAGTCCTCAGCGTTGAATGCGTTGTCAAAGGCCATGTAAACGAAAATGGTATACCTTATGATGTCGACCAGATGTACGAAGTCTTTGTTGAAGACGATGATGTGCAGGAATCGATGTACGTCTATTCGCTTAGTTATGAGCTGACGCTCGAGCATGGCATGTTGACTCGCTTGCACCTGTGTAAAAAGAACACGATTGTCAGCGGGGGCGACGCCCTCCCGAGGAAGTCATGAACGAAGCCCAAATGATCAACCTTATCCGCAGGGTCGTAAGAGAAGAGCTGGCGCCGATCATGCTGGCCACCCTTAAGACAAATACGAGCGTTCAGCGCTCCGACGTGCAAAGAACTCCAAGCGAGGGAGTGATTCAAAACCTACGCAACGTCCAGCCTTATGGTGTTTCTTCGCGCGCGCCCGCTGGGACAACAATGATGACTACGCCGGTCGCCGGCGACCCTTCTCATATTTTGATGACCGGCGCCTTCGACCCGAACAAGCCAGACATGTCCGATGGTGAGACAATTCTCTATAACGCATTCGGGCAACTGATTTATTTAAAGAACGGTTCGATTCACTTAGGGGTAAAGGCAGCTGCTCACCCGGTTAACCTCGGCGACGTCATTCAAAGCGTGCTCAGTCAGTTCCTTGCGGATTACGCCGCTCACACGCACATCGGCAACCTTGGGGCTCCTACGGGTGTTCCAAATAATGCCGCGGCGGCAGAAGCATTGAAGTCTAGTCCAGTTGATGACGGTGGAATCAATTCACAAGTGGTGTTTACGGAGTAATCTATGGCTTTAGACGAAAACACTTTGAGCTCGATGATTGTTGCGAACTTTCCCGAGTCGGCAACTCCGAACGTGATTCAAGAATTTGCTGACGCAATCGCTAAGGCTGTGGTCGATCACATCAAAGCCTCGGCGCAGGTCCAAGTGACAGGTGTGCAGCCCGGACCTGGAACTGCTGTTGGAACAATCGAATGACACTGATAGGATTTTACTGATGGCACAAAATCTTAAGTTGAACCCGATGAAACGGGACTACGCTGTTGTCAACGGAAGCCCTGTTCCCTCTGACCGAGTGGAAGAGGCGACCTATTATGCCGTTCAGATTCCGCAAAATAAGTGGCTCTACGGGCAAGCCGGTCAAGGTTCTTTGGTTTACACCTTGCAAAATCGTAAGCGCGATGCCTCTGTCGAGAAGGACTTTGCGGCTTTTGCAAAAGATGCCGTCACAAAGCAAGTCGTCAACACAGGGAAAGCGACCGCCGTTGCGGTTAGGAACCTCGCCACATCGCCAACCGGAACTTCGAACGAAATTGACGTGACTCCGAGCCAGACACCAATTTCTAATCAACTTAACTTTGTGAGCGTGTGAGATGGCAAGTTTTCCAATACCGAGTACAATTCAGGCCCGCTACTTTGCTTATTTAAAGAGCATCAAGCCCGATCTGAACATCAACGACCCGAACTCGGACTTCGTCATTCGTGGTAAGGCGCTCGCCGGTTTGATCTCTGCCCTCTATGGCGATCAGCAAAAAGTCTACAAAGATGGTTTTATCAACACCATGCGACCCGAGGCCTTGCTCCTTAAAGGACAGGACTTGGGAATCGCAAAACAGCCCGCCACTCCCGCCGACAGCCCGCAAGTGCGAGTCACTGGAACAGACGGCACTATCATCGCTCCTGGCTCTCTGACCTTCTTGTACGTTCCTACCAATGTTCTTTATTCGAACGTGAACGGTGGGACAATTGCCAGTGGGCATCTCGATTTACAAATTCAAGCCACCGTTGTTGGACAAATCGGGAACGTCAAAGCTCCCGACACGCTCACTGTGGTTTCGCCTCCGACCGGCGTGAACACATCGGCTTCGGTCATGCAAAACATCGCCGACGGTGCCGACATTGAAACTGACGATTCTTACCGCGCGCGTTTGTTGTCGCGGGAACAACAACCACCTGCCGGCGGGAACCAAACTGATTACCCGAACTTCGCTTTCTCAGCTGACCCTTCTGTACGCTCCGCCTTTATTCGTCGCTTTGGGCGGGGTCTTGGGACTGTTGATATCTACATCACTACCGGAACAACTGATATCGACACTGCTGTCACTGAAGGCCAGTCGATCGTTCGTATACCTTCGTCGACAGTTCTCAACAATGTGCAGGCTTATTACAATTCACATGTACCGCTCACGGATTGTCCGCAAGTTTATGCGCCGACCGAAGTGAATGTGGATGTTGAAATCGACGTTGTGTTGGCCTTGGGCCTGACAATGACTTCGATTCCTTCGGACCCGATCAACAACCCTCTCAACCTGAATTGCATGCAACTCATTCAGCGTGAGGTCGCGCGCGCACTTTACAAGCTGCCCGTCGGCGGACGAATTATCCCTTCGAACTCGGCAGGACAGGTCATCGCTTCGGACATCGAAGAGTCAGTTGACACTTGGTTGTCGGCCGTTCAAGACACGACTACGGGACTTTATTTTGGAAAAATTCCTATTCTCGCCGATCGACAGGTAAAGCCGCTCGACCCGCCAAACTACAATAAAGTGTTGGCGGAAAATCAGTTGGCGGCGCCTGGCACAATCACGGTCACTCAGGGAGTGTAGGTGGCAAAAGCTTTCTTCCCCGATGTGGAACAAGTCCTGAGGATTCTGATGGATGAACTCCCCGATGGAGTTTACGCCACGGACCTTGCGAATGACCCGGACACATCAAAACGCTCTTATTCTTCTTCGGAGTTGCGCGCTGCTGCGATGATGTTCGCAGATTTGTACAGCAACTTAGAGCAGGTCAACGATGACAAGTTCATCACGACAGTCACACATGAAGGACTGACTCCTTGGGAAAAGGAGCTCTTTGCCGCTGCCCAAGACGGCAGTCAGCCGGACTCGATTCGACAACAGAATTTACTTGCTAAAATTCGAGCCAACGGGGGCATTTCTCTGCCAGCCATTACCGCTGTGGTTGCCGGGATTTTAACCCCCGTGGGCTTACCTTTCGAAATCATTGCCTGGGATGGTCCGGCGAGCGATGGCACAACCGGCGGTTGGATTCTCGACGTCTCGCCCCTGGACCAAGGGACATATTTAGGATTGATTGACCCGCTTCTCGGAGCGACCCGTGAACCCGGGATTGTGCCTTTGGATTGCAATTTGGATTACGCCGCGGCGGGCATCACGCAACAAGAGATGCAAGACATTCAAAAAACCGCGTACACCTATGAAGTCAAAATCTATGGGCATGCGGACGCCAATACTTTGGCGCTTTTGGACAAGCAGTTGACCGAGCTGGAACCGGCTCGGAGCACACATGTGATTACGAATGACGCAACACCTCCGATTGACCCGGACACGACAAGCGGAGACGGATGGCCGATTCACTACGGCCAGTAAAATTGACAGGCCTGAATTGATAGGGCCAAATGTTTTGGGGGAGAAATGGATAGACGTAATTGGCTCAATCTCGCGCGCAAGCTTGTCGATCGATTCGACATGGACTACACCGTCGGAGCATTGCAAGCCGCTCTCGGTGAAGCCTCCCTCTCCTTCTTTGGCGAAGGCGTTCTTGTCACCACGCTTTATCCGAACCCTTTCCCGATCACACTTTCCGGTTCAGTTCTTGGTGGAGGGGTTGGAACAGGTATCGGATACGACCCGCAAGGGCAAATCACCAAGATTGAAACCTCGTCGCCTTCTTATCCCGGCACATTCACAATTCCGACATCCGACCCGACAAACCCTCGTTGGGACTTACTCGTTATCCGGTACAAAGCCACTGGCCAAACGGCTATTCCAAAGCCTTCTGATCCTATTTCGAGCACGTTTTTAAACCTTGTTGATGACTTTGAGTTGGCCGTTGTACCAGGAACTCCTTCTAGTTCACCGGTTTATCCAAGCAAAGGGTCTCTCGATATCATTCTTGCCGGCATTCAGGTGCCCGCAGGAGCGACATTAGGAACTCAGTGCGCCCTGGATTTAAACCAGCGCGAGCAGGCCCAGGCTTTTGCTCCGAACCAATCGGTTTTCAAATCAGAGCCAATGGTCGGAACCGTCAACGGTATCAACAAGATTTTCACTATCAGCGAGGCGCCACAAACAGCCCTCAGCTTGATTGCTTACCTTGATGGCATTTACGTAAAGCCTACCGACTACTCGATTTCTGGAACAACGATCACGTTTGTCACCGCACCGGCGCCTGGCCAACAGCCAGAAGCCTGGTACATTGCCAACTCGCCCATGAGCGAGAACCCGCTTTCGGGAGTGAACCAATCCCTCGGTATTGGCGATGGCGTGACGACGATGTTCACAATGCCGGGGTCGCCGCCAAATAAAGATGCTCTGCAAATCTTCTTGGATGGTTTACAGGTTGAACCTTCGGAATATTCTTTCGGAGCGGGAACTCCAAATTCGACAATCACGTTTTTGAATCCGCCGGCAGTTGGGCAAGACGTTGGCTCTTTCTATCTCGTCAACTCGAACGTAACGGGCTCTGGCGCGAGCGGTGTCCAATCCGTAAGCAACGTTGGAACTGGCGCGGGTCAGGTCGCCGAGGGCATTACTGGAACGCTTTTGAAGTTGCGCAACATTAAGGCTGGCCTAAACGTTACCGTCACTCAGGTCGGAGATGATATCGTTATCGCTTCCACTGGTGGCGGAGGCGGAGGAGGCGGTTCGCTGACTCCAAACGGCGGACCAACTTCTCCAGACGTCATCGGCACCAGTGGAATCCCTGCTCCTTCGACTACAAATCGCACGGTTCTTTGGCTGGTATCCACCGGTGGGCAGGTCACTGCGATGGGCACGCAGGTCGGCGCGGGTACAAACCTTGGTCAAGAACTCATTTTATTCGGCACGTCGGACACAGACTATCTTACCCTTAACGACGGCGCTGGCTTAGCATTGAATGGTTCGGTAAACTTAAAAAATAACGTTTCAATTTATCTCGTCTGGAACGGAAGCGTCTGGGCGGAAATCTCACGGAGGTAGGGGACATGAGGGGCTTAATCATTTTGGCGGTGATGCTTACGGGTATCACTTCTTTGGCATCGGCAAATCGTATTTTGAGTGGCGACCAAATCCAGAACACGAGCGGCGGAAGCTTGCTCTCTGTTCCTAGCACTGGCACGACATTCCTGAGCGAATCGAACACGGCGACTGTAACCGGGAAAACTATTTCAGGTTCGAGCAACACGCTCAGCAACATCCCGGGAAGCGCCTTGAGCGGTTCTGTCAGCGTTGCGAACGGTGGTACCGGCAACACTTCTTTTACTCTGAACGGCATTTTGTTCGGAAACACGACTTCGGCGGTTCAAGTAACAGCCGCGGGTTCTCAATATCAGGTTTTGCAAGCTGGTTCGGGCGGAACTCCGGCTTTTGGTGCTCTGAATTTGGCACAATCGGCAGCGGTCACGGGCCAGCTCGGCGTCGCAAACGGCGGTACCGGCGCAAGCACTTTGACGGCGAACGCGGTCCTTATTGGTAACGGAACTTCGGCAGTCACTTCAGTCTCGCCGGGAACGTCTGGCAACGTTCTGACTTCAAACGGAACTTCTTGGGTGAGCCAATCGATAGCGAGCGCTGCGCCCTCTCTGAACGGTGGATCGGCTTCTCCTCAAACTGTGACGGCAGCTGGCGGAGTGTCTTTGTCGAGCATCAGTTACACGAACTTCGCATGGTTGTCGGCAGCCAGCGCGGTCACTGTGACAAAAACTCCGAGCATCACAGTTGGAACTGCAGATGGACAAATTCTCCATTTGGTTGGAACTTCGAACACAAATACTGTCACACTGCAAGATCAAGCGAACCTCGCGAGCTCAGGTTTGAGCCTGAACGGGAACTGGGTTGGCGCAAAGGATAGCGTCTTGACTCTTAGCTGGGATGCAAATCAATCTTTATGGGTTGAAGTTTCTAGGAGATAACTCTTGAAGTTCTTAATCCTCACCGCTTTGTTCGGGTCGTTCGCTTTTGCCAGCGGCACCCGAACAATAGATGCGGACGCCATTACTGCTTCGGACCACTCGACTACGATTTCATTCGGTAGCCAAATCTCGAGCATGTTCTTGGCGACTCCGGTGGGGTCGACTGGCAAGCCGGCATTCCGCTCGATTAACGCGGCCGACTTGCCTTCGGGAGTCGGCACTCCACTAATGTCGGTCGAGCAATGGCAAGAGAATGCGAACTCTCCTCTTGCTGTCTCCGAATTCGGCATCCGCTCCTACAGTTGGCAATCAGGAAAAGCACAAAGCCTCACGGCGGCGGTTCATGTTCCTTCAAACTACACCGCCGGCAACCAAGTATTTTTGAGAATAAAGTTCTTCAGTTCTGGATTTTCGTCCGGGAATGACCTGATGCAAACGGTCGCAACTCTCATCCGCAGCGGAACCGATGCCATGTCATCGACAACCAACCAGCGGACCTCGACCAATTCAGCCGTCACACCGGCGGGCTCGAACATTCCATATCAAGTGGCTTTTGACCTTACGGACAGTACGGGTAAGATTAATGGCGTTTCGCTGAGCGCGGGTGATACCATTCTGGTAACTCTATCCCGCGGGACAGACACTGACGCCGCCGACATCCATGGGTTAGTTTTGAGCTCAGAAGCTCGATTCCAATAGGGGAGTTTTATGAAAGTTGTTTCTTTTATCGCGATGATCTTGATTCCGCTTGTCTGCTTTGCGGCCGGTCGGATTCAAAATGAAGACGTCAAATCGCTGACCGAGATCACAGCTGCCGGTGGAACCGCGGCGAACCTCATCAACGATACAAAAATCTACGTGACCGCCAATGGCATCAATCAACAGCTTTCTGCGGCGATCACCTCTGGCTTGGTAGGAGGAGGCGGAGGCGGGAGTCTTCAATGGATAGAAGGCCCTAACGCTCCTCTCACCACAATCGATTCGACAAATAATCGGGTGTTTCAGTTCCAAAGCGGTCAAGGGCAAAAGCTCTACGCCTTGATCAAGGTTCCTCATCAATATGGCGGGAACCAAATTAAGATGTATCTCAGTTTTTACTCGCCCGACACTTCTGGAAACGTTTTATTGCAAACTCAGTCGACATTGGTAAGGCCAAACTCCGACACCTTTAACACTTCGACAAATCAAAGAACCTCGACCAACACTGCGGTCACTTTAGGAACCGCCAACACGGTATTTCCAGTTGTGATTGACCTGACCGATTCAACTGGCAAGATAAATGGCGTGCAAGTCGCCGCTGATAACCTTATTTATGTAGCGTTGACTAGGGCATCTGACACTTCTGTTTCGGATGTTTCTGTTCCAGTTTATGGCGCTGAAGTTACGACTCACTAGGGGGAAGTATGAATAAGTTTCTATTAATTTTATTTACGGCATTTTTGGTTATTCCGAATGCTTTTGGCGCCCTCTCTGAGGTCGATCGAAGCGAGGTTTTATTTAAGAACGAGCTAAAGGAATTAAATCCTGGGTTCGAGAACGGAACTGGAAAGTGGACTGCTTCGGGCGGAACTTTCACGACGGTCACTTCCGGCGCCAACTACATGGGCATCGGCAAGGCCAATGCGACTTGGGATGCCAGTGCCGCGAACCAAACTCTAACCTCTCCTTCGATCACCATCTCTAACGGTCTTGCCGGCACCAACGGCCTTTGGCGTTGTAAGGTGGTGAACCTCTCGGGCGCAACCACAACGATGGGAACATGGGACGGGACCACGCTCGCGAACACCATCACCATCGACCCTGGAACCACGCCGAAATATGTTGAGATAGCGGCACCATTTGGCGCGGCGTCTTCGACGACGTCCATCCGTTTTACGGCAATAGCTTCAAACGAACCTTTGGTCTCGATTGACGATTGCTACATTGGCCCAGATTTCAACCTTTCATCTGCACAGCCGATCACCGATTGGACTTCCTACACGCCAACCTTTAGCGCTGGTTGGGGAACCGTCACCAACATCAACGTCAAGTGGCGTCGTGTTGGCTCGCACATGGAGATCAAGGGCTATTGGACTGCGGGAACGGTCGCGAACTCGGCTTGTACGGTCTCTTTGCCTTCTGGCGTGACTATCGACAACGAGGTATCAAATAAACGTCCTGCTGGCATTGTGGTTTCTTCGGCCGCGACCACGACTCGCGACGTGCTGATTGTGGGTGGCGGAACCGTCATGGAATTCGCCAACACCAACAACACACCTAGCAATAACTTTACCCCTCAAACCTGTTCGAGTGTCTTTAACACAAGCGAAAACAACTCGTTTGTTGGTCTTTCTATTCCGATTGCCAACTGGTCAGCAGCGAGCGCTATCCGTGCTGATCAATCGAACTTCGGCTGGACAGATGGCGGAACCATTGGCCTGACTTCGACCGGCGGCGGGGTTGTTAAAGGCACAACTTCTATTGATAAAATTCGCTATCGCAGAAACGGTCAAAACCTTGATGTGCACATCGAATACAAGCAATCAGGAACTGGAACCGCTGGTTCGGGCGACTATCTCTTCGCTATTCCTAGCGTGTGCACGGCCGACACGAGTTTGGTTAGCACATTCACGACCGTAAACGACACGCGCGGATGGCTTGCGATTCCGGGGAGCTCCGTGTTCTACGGAAACGGCTCCAATGTCGGCGTGGGTACGGTTAGTTTGTTCGATTCTTCGCACGTGAGAATTGGCGGAACCACAAACGCTGGGGCTTCTGTTCTTCCTGTTGGGCAGCCGTTCTTCCCGACTTCAGATTCGGCGATTTTCTATAGCATAAACTATTCGATACCTTGCACTCAGTACACAGAGAATCAGCACGTGCCATTGCTTGTCGGCTCGGTGACCTCTAACACAACTGGTTTGGAAAGAGTTGAGCGTGCGACCATCACCAACAACGGAACAACTTGCGCGGTCTCTTCACAGAGCGGAACCTGGATTTCAAGCCTTGCCAGAAACGGTGCCGACCATACATGTACTGCAACTATTGCAACGGGAATGTTCTCATCGGCACCGACATGCGTTTGTACCTGTAACGGTTCTGGGTTGTCGAGATTTTGCGCTATTGGCTCCGACGGCAACACTTCTGCCACGTCCTACGATTTTCAGTGCAATTCAACGAGCACCGCCGTTGATGCTACAATTTATGTTCAGTGCATGGGACCAAGGTAAAGTTTTTCGAATGGCCTGATTTCTGATCAGGCCTTGCTCATTCATCGAGCGAAGGTACACTAAAGATGGAAGCACAAATTCTTCTAGACAAGGTGAATAATTCGATGGAATGGGCAGTTGAGCTCTCGATAGCTCTTGGTGGGGCTATCGTTGCTGGGTTGATATGGGGCCTTCGCTTGGAGGGAATCGTGAAACAGCAAGGAAAAGACATTGAGCGCCAAGAAATTGACCACCAGAAGTTGGTCCAGAAGCACGAAAATCTCGACCAAAAGATCATGGACAAGTTCGAGCAAGTGTTTAAAGCTCTTGCAAGGATAGAAGAAAGAATCATCCACACATATTCCAGGGGGGAATAAAATGTTAGCGGATCAAATTCCTGCGCCGTCTCAAGAAGTAAAAGCTCTAACCTCTGCTCTAGCGGACGTACTCTCATCTTTGAAGAAGGGTGACGGAGCCCTCGCGGCGGCTCAAGCGGCATTGCCAGACCTTTTGGCAGCGGCTTCAAGCATTGCCAACATCGGCGCGAACATCAAATTGCCACACAACCAAGCGTACATCGCGTGGGGCATCGCTCAGGTTTACGAAGCAGAAGGTGCAAACGCCTAATGCTCATTCTGAGCCTGGTAGTTTTCATGCAGTCGGCAATAATTCTTTTGTTGTCGGCTGCATTGTTGTTTTTGCGTAAACGGGGACACCGACATAAGCCTGCTGTCGGGGGACTCGCATTTTTAGTTGCGGGCGTGAGGGTAACAAAAATGCAAATCGTAGACGACAAACCGCTAAATCTGACTCTTGTCGAAACCGATAAATTTGATAATCCAGTTGCGCAATTGGCGTTCGACGCCCCGCCAACTTGGGTTATGAACGATCCTTCTTACGGCGACCTCGTTGTCGCTGCTGACGGATTGAGCGCCGCTTTCAACAGCAATGGAAAATTGACTGTTGCAGAGGGCGACGCAAAAGTTCAGGTTTCTGCCGTTGTTGGCGGACAACCATTTGCTGGCGAATTGCCACTGATGATTGTTCCTGGCGCCGCTGCAAAACTGAGCATCAAAGGCGTTCAGTAATAAAATGGACAACGCGGGCGACAAACCAAAGTTGTCGCACCCGCATGTCCACTTCAATTGGGCAAGCGGCGTGCTGGTTCACGCCGTTTGGCCATTCCTGCCACACGACTTTCGCGAAAAGCCTTACGCAATCGCCGCCGTCACCGCCTGGTTCACCATCGGAAACATTATCTTGCACATTTTTTGGCGCAGGATTGTAGTCAGGTTCAGGGGGAAAGATGCCAAAGAGGAAGCCGCTCAGCGAACAGGTCTATGAGGCCCTTATCCTGCTGGTGACCGTTGGGTTCCTGGCCTGGGTTTTAGGACACATGATTGGTTGCACGACCGCGCCCGCGAATAATGCGCCACCAGCCAACCCGAATTATGAGCTCACTTTGTCCGGAACTTTGGACGGCGCCGCCTTTACCGGCATTGCCATGGGTTCAAAAGCCTCGCAACACACAATCACCATACAATCACGCAACGATGTGAATTACTTCATCGCCCAGACTTGCCACCGCTTCGACAAGCGAGAAGATGTCATTTCTCAAGGTTGGATAAGAGAAACCCAGTCTTGGAGTTACACCTTCAATCAGTCCCCAACGCTTGAGGACACGGGCGATTGTCCGATGAGAATTTGCGTTTACTCGAAAACGGTCGGGGCGCCGCCTGTTCAGTGCGCGGTTATCGACTTTATGAACGACAAATATCAATTGCAGGCCCAGAATATTTGCAATGGGCAAGCGCCAATAAACCATGGAAAAAGTCTTTGTCACACAAAGTCCGGATTGGTCGAAAGGATGATCTTCAAATCTCCCGTGGTCATTCCCGACCCAGAGCCGATGCCCCAAGGTGGCGACCCAAACAAAACGTATTTGATTCCGAATCAGTGTGACGGGAAGTTCATCGACAAGAACAACACCGTTTGGCAATACGTGATGCCCGAAAACGAATGCTACATCATCTTTGCCGATATGAAGGCGCCGCACCCCCGCGCAAAGTTGACCGTGATTCCTTACGACAAACCTTTGTACTCTGGAGGTAATTAATGTGGGCCGCACTTGCCGCCGCGTTCCCGACAATAGCCGGATGGATTAATCTCCTTATCGGTTGGTTCCAGGCCAGAGCACAGGCGCAGAAAGACCAGAACTCAGCCGTCGACACAGGCCTTTCACAGCATGAGCAAGACGGCGCTCAATC
>Ga0157374_10002070_pt1 | contig 16880 bp, 6 predicted proteins | sample M25metaG_FD_115308 | JGI IMG/M metagenome (GOLD analysis project Ga0157374, IMG submission 115308) | Miscanthus rhizosphere microbial communities from Kellogg Biological Station, Michigan, USA - M2-5 metaG | ecosystem: Host-associated > Plants > Roots > Rhizosphere > Soil | place: USA: Michigan...
CACGACGGTCGGCAAGGCGGCCACGCAAACGGTGTCGTCAGAGACGGTGGTTCCAGGAGCAACTAGCATCAAGCTTGCAGTCGATTCTGACATCGTCGCAGGAGACACGCTCACTATTGGAACAGGTCGACAAAAGGAAATAGTAAAGGTCGCGACAGTAGGTACGGCTGGTGCAACGGGAACTGGCATCACTCTAGAGCGCCCCATTCAATTTAGCCACCCAGCAGGTATCGACGTGTCTGACGCGGGTACGGGGATCAGCTTCTCTCCTGCAACCAAGTTCGTGCATAGGAGCGGCGATGGGGTACAGGCACTCGGCAGCGGAATCAAGCTGGCCAGTCCGCTTGATCATGAGCATGCCTACGGGGCTCCAGTCGTTTCCCCTTCAACGTCGTTGGAACACAAGGGATCGTCGCAACCTGACCAGTGGTTTGGCGAGACACTCTCTTCCAGCGCGGGCTCGATTGCGCTGATGGACGCAAATGGAACGACTGTCGACGCAATGGTGTACGGATCGCGGCAAAGCAACTCAAGCGCTAATGGAACGATTGCGAGTCCGGAACTCGCCGTGCTCGAAGGCGACCAGAGCATGAGCGGATGCCTCGTATCCACATCCGGCATCATTGGCGGAGTAGATATGAGTACTGGGCGCTACCCCGATGGCGCTGACAACGACAGCAACTGCACCGATTTCCAGATGCAAGCGGCCGCCAGTTTACCGCTTCCCGCGGCTGTGGGCGCTAACAATATAAAAGTCAGCAGTGTGGCCGCTTTCAGCGAGGGTCAGACGGTAATGATTGATAAGGGAGCAAATCTCGAGACGGCTGTTATCGCTGCAGTTGGGACGGCCGGTGCTACCACGATCAACAACGCGGTGGCCGCAGGAACAACAACGATCCCGGTACCCAGCATAAGTGGTTTTAGCGAAGGACAGACAATAACCATCGGAGATGGTGAGAACTCCGAAACCGTAGTGGCCGCGTCCGTCAGGAGATTTCCGACATCTGCAATCACCATTGCAGCGCCGCTCACTCAGGCGCATGCCGCAGGTTCGCAAGTCTCAGGCACCGGCATCACGCTCAGCAGCGCATTAACACGTGCGCATACAAGTGGCACACAGATCACCGACAATGTTCCCACTCCTGGTGCGCCCAACAAGTATTCGAGGAAACCTCAGTGATGTGATTAGGGGCCGCCTATTAATTCAAGGCCATCTTGAGGAGTTCTTCCATGCTGATCTGCGAGACCCATTCCACGCCGCGAGGCAACGATGGCGAGACGGCGACGGCCTGCTCATGATCTTCAAACCAGGCAATGAAGGCCGACTGCGAAGCTCCCGGCAGACGCTGTTGGTTGATCCAGTGGTAGTACGCACCCATATCCGCATCGACGAGGGAGCCAACCGGATCGAGTTCCGGAGTGATTCGGGAGTCTGAAAGCAGCTCATTCATTGGTCGCATTCTTTGCCTTGGGGCGAAGCGAACGAGCAGAGTGAGAGGCTGTGCTCTTCGAAGCGCATCTCGTGCCGACCACTGCGCAAATGTCGTGCTGAATATCTGAGTTCCAGAACCTTCGGTCAGGACCTTCAATTGGAAGCGATCCAGCACCGGATCTCCTATCTTTTCCATTCCGAGATCGGATGGTTTCATGGCTGCGAGGTCAGTGCGCAATTGTTCTGGTCCCATACCGGGACGCTGAATCTCTCCCTGCATCTTTCTCAAAAGTGCCGTCCGCGCACGCTCAAGATTGTTGTACGACATGCACGTAATCTGGGCATCGTGCTCTAGCGCTTCACCGCCGTCCACATACCAGTGTCCATACGGAAGTGGATTGGCCATAGCGCGCTCACCAACGGCATCAATCAAGACCTGCAGTCCGCGATCAGATTTCACTTTGCCGAAATAAGTCCCGTGGGCACGCAGATTTCGGAACAGAGGCGCGTTGTAAGAGCTCACGCCCTTTCCGATGATCGCAATGCCGAGCCTTTTCACCGGCAGCTCACTGGGCGGCGACGCTGCTCGCATCCGCGCACCATACGCCGTTGCAGTTTCGCGAAAAGTATCCTGCTGATGTGTTGTCCAGAGATATGCTGATTCCTGCTCCGCAAATCGCGACGGCTGGTTCACCCAATCTGCACCTTCGAGTTCTGGCGTAAGAGTGACCTGCGCGAAAGCGCGAAACCAGTCCTCGCGTTCGGCGCTGGAAAGACGACTGATGACCTCGAGCTCTTTCTCAATTTCAGATCGCTCTGCCGGAAACTTGAAATCGTAATCGATTGCTTCGCGCAGCAGGTTAGGCAAGAAGCTCAAGGGCAGCTGTCGAATCGCTTGGAGATGCGCGATGATCAATCCGCGTGCCTCAGGCGAGTACTTGGAAAAATCTGCCGGTTTGAGATTGGCTGGCTTCATCTGGCTTAGAGGAATTCCTTGATGGGCTTACCTTGCGCGAGTTGCGGCGAAAAGCCCATGATCGCGCCAAGACTGGGTACGAGGTCTATGGATTGAATTGGCTGATCATAGATCACTTTCTCCCTCACGCCTTTGCCGAGTGCCATCATCCATGTTGTGCGGCTGGCGGCATCTCCGGTGCGGTGATGTTGAAATCCATTGCCGCCGGCGTCCAGATCTGCATCGCGGCCAAAATCAGGCAGGATGAACATCGTGGTGTTGTCTTTGTATTCTGGCTCGCTTTGAACAGCATTCCAGATTTCCGCGCACAGTCGGTCTGTACGCCGAATCCCTTCGATATAGAGCGAGTAGGCGCCGGAATGGGCGATATCCATATCGTGCATTGTGATCCATAGCAGGCTTGGCGACTCCTGCTGCATGAGGCGTTTCGCAATATAGACCGAGAGTTCGTCTGGGCTTGACAGTGTGCGCGCATGCGCCATGAAGTCATCAACTGAAAGGCGCAGAATCCTATCCAGCTGATTCAGTTCAAGGTCGTTGCCTTTCAAGACCGGCGTGTACAGTGGATCCTCATAGTTGTCGCGCAGCAAGTGATCGAGGTTATGTCCCGATCCGGAAGTCGCGGCCTGCAACAAATGCTTCGGCAGAATGACAGTGGCTCCTGAACCGTATGACCGATAACCGCTCTCGCCGATGCGATTGAACCCATTGCTCGGCGCAACGACCCACGCATCGGATAACGGACGCCGCAGATCCTTTCGGAAATATTCGAATACGGTGGGGTGATCAGGAGGGACGGCTGAAAAATTATTGAGCGTCTCGTAGACTCCGGTCGCCAAACTTGCCGTAGCTACATAGTGACCAAGAATCCCGTGGTTAGTTACGCGAGTAAAGAAGCTCGACTGCGGAGCAAGTTCATTCAGCAGGTAAGGAATATTCTCCTGACCTTCAGGCGCAAATGTCTCCTGGTCGCGCGCACCGCCGCCAAAGGTGATCACAATAATTTTTCGCTTCTGTTGTGCTTTTTGACCGTGAACAAAGGGGCTCGTGCTGGCAAGTGCCGAACCAAGAACTGCCCCCGTTGCACCGCGCAGAAATTCGCGCCTGCTGCAGCTAAGACGCTGCGAGATCTCTCCAGGACTTAGAAAGCCGTACAAGAACTTGCCTCCCAGTTCCACGCTTGAGCAAAGCACCTGCAGAAGACTCCGGCACAGTACGCGCGAAGCGTACGGTGCCGGAGTCTTCATTCCATTAGCTGATCATGAGTCAACCGTGAATCGCAAGTCCTCTGTTCATCTGCGGTCCACAGAACTAGTAATAAAGCTTCCCCGAAAATTGAATTTGCCGAGGATTGAATGGAGCACCACGTGTCGACCCTATTGCACCGAATGTGGAACTTGTGTAGTCGCCTGAATTGGAAACCGCCACTACGCCATTGCCTCCGAAGTTCGGTTGATTGAAATTCGGATGGTTGGCTATGTTGTAGACCTCCGTGCGGAACGAAAGCGACATCCTCTCGTTGAATTTGAAGTTTTTGAACACTGAGAAATCGAGGCGATGAAATCCCGGTCCCGGAATCATGTCGCGTTTGAAGCCCAGCGCTGCAGCTCCGGTCACCTGAACACACGGAACACCCGCCGCATTATTAAGTGACGAAGTTGGAACGGAAGTGAGCGCACTCGGCGTCCCGCCCAGAGGGCATGCCTGCGTGAAGGCGCCAGGGTTTCCGATCCAGAATGGATCATGAACGCCGCCGGCCGTCTTAACCTTGATCCCGATTTTGGGGTCTTGGCCGGGAATGAGAATGTCGTTGCAGCCCGGACCTGAGGAAACCCCGGTATGGCAGCCAAAGCCCAACGGCTGCCCGCCCTGCAAGGTCAGGATCCAGTTGGTGGACCAGCCGCCCAGGACCTGGTTGGCTACTCCGCCATGGTTCATGAACCTCTTGTCTTTCCCGAATGGCAATTCGTAACCGCCGCTGAGATGAACTACGTGGCGGATATCGAAGTTGGCCAATGAATAATCGAACTTCGGGCCCAGACCTGGGATGGCGACGGCGCGGAGCGTGTCGGCGTTCGTGCCGTTCAGCAGGTCGCCGGCATCCGTCATCGTCTTCGACCATGTGTAAGTGAACAGGAAGCTCAGGCCATTCGAGGTGTGTTGCTGGACTGTTGTTTGCAAACCGTGGTACGAACTGGTGCCGATATTCGCCTGGTAGCTGCCGCCTCCGAAATCCGTGAATGGGACACAGCTCAGTTTGGTCGACAATCCTCCGGAGAAGGTTCCGTAAGGGCATCCGGCGCCGGTAGAGATGCCGGAAGGCAGAATCTGAGTGACGTTTTTGTAGCCAATGCCGCGCTGCAGGTTGTTGGAATGTGTGTAGACATATGCGGCTGTCAACGTCATCGAATTCGTGACTGAGTACTGGAGAGTGAGGTTTGACGCAATCGATGTCGGCGTTTGGTAGTTGAACTGTAGTCCTTGCAGCCCGACACCTTTGGCGTTAACCACCTTTGGGTCAAATTGAATGCAGGAGAAGCCGGATTCGAACACCGCGGTGCCGCCGGGACCAGCGGTGGGGCAGCCTTGGAATGCAGTGTTGTAACTTACCGGCGTGACCTGGGAAGCGATGGACGCGTGGGGATCGGCCGGATTGGCAAGCACACCTCCAAGCGACGTGCTGCCGTATCCAAAGTTGAACACGAAAGGATAGTTCTCGCCGATATTCGGTCCGTATCCCTGGTTCTCAAACGAGTTATAAAACGCACCAAAGCCGCCACGTCCCACCAGCTTGCGAGTGATCTGGTCACTGAAACCAATACGCGGGGAAATGTTGTATTTCTGTACCTGCAACAGTCCTTGTCCGTACTTGTCTGTCATGTCCAGGGTGATTCCATCCGCTGCAAGAAGATCGACCATGCCGACACATGCGCCACCGGAACAGGTTGAGTTGGTAGACAACGTTCGATTGGCTTTGCCACTGGCCGGTACGATGAAAGTCGGGTTGCCGAGACCGTATGCCGGCAGAGCGGTGGGAACGAAGTTTGCCTGCCCGCCGTTTGTCTCATTGATTGGGCCGAAATAATCCCAGCGTACGCCGAGATTCAACGTCATCTTCGGCGTCAGCTTCCAATCGTCCTCGAAATAGAGAGCAAAATACTTCTTTTCGTCGTAAGTCTTGTTGATGTTCGAGGCTGTGACACTGTTCGCGCCGCCGGAATAGCTGTAGCCGTTGGGATTTGGGTTTCCGGCAATCGTTGCTGGTGCCGCGACTGGTTGCAGCAGCAACTGCGCAAGCCCGCCGCCCGTTGGGCCCTGGTTCGGAATGTCCGTATAGAAACCTTGATATTGGTACGTGCCATGCGAGGCCACGGGCTGCAAAGTCGAGAATTTCGCGTTCTGGAATTCGAATCCCAACTTGAAACCGTGTTTGCCGTAAATACGTGTGAAGTCGTCCGTAACCTGGAAGGTGGCAGTGGTTTCGTCCGAAGGCAGGTATTGGTTGCTGCCCAGCGTCTGCAGGCCAGCAATGACGAACTGGGTCAAGCCGCCATTATTGGTGAACTGAGGAATGCTCTGGATTCCATATTGCGCGGGAATACCTGACTGAGTGGAGACCGGTCCAGCGCGGGTCGAGTGCAGATGAGCGTAGCCCGCGCGCGCCTGGTTTACGACGCTGGGGCTGAAGACATGCGTATACGCAGCCACCATCTGTGCCGATTTTGCGGTTTGGATGCCCTGCTGGAATGCGCCGCCATCGGCTACACCCTGAAACGGTCCAGGAATGAACTGCGGATCGTCTGACCAGCTGAAACGGCCGAAGATCTGGTTTGCGTCATTCGGGTTGAAATCCTCGCGCGTATCGAAAGTGTTGGCGTGCTCAAACAGGGCCGGGCTCGCCGAGTAAATGTTAAGTAGCGGGGCGCCCGCATTTGGCGCGGGATAAAGCTTCAAGATATTCACGGCGGCTTGATCGACGCGACTGGCAGGAAGCATGTTGAGATCGGAGCAGGCGGCGAGTGTGAAGGTCTTGGTACCGGGGCCGCACACATTGCTGAACGGATCGCGCACATAGCCGTCAGATCCGGAACTGTTCACCAATCCGGAAACCGGATCGACTGCCCCCGCTGCTACGAATCTGGTCGTGCCGGGGTCGAGAATCGTGGCTCGCTGAATGCTGCGGCCCAAGATGTCGTTCCTTGCGGCTCCGGTGTTAAGTGTGAGCACATCCTGCAAATTTGTGAAGCCGCTGCTGCGTTCCGTTGGTGTCGGCACCTGGGCAGCAACTGAGGTTCCCTGCACGCGGCGCGTGCCCTGATAATCGCCAAAGAAAAAGAGTTTGTTCTTGATGATCGGACCGCCAATCGTCCCTCCGAACTGGTTGAAACGATATTCTCCCTTATGCGGTGTCGGAGAATTGTTCTCGAACCAGTCGGCAGCGTCGAGTACGTCGTTGCGGAAGAACTCCCACACATCACCATGGATCTGGTTGGTGCCGGACTTGACGGTGGCGTTAAGGACAGCACCTGCGGCGCGACCGAGCTGCGCGCTGTAGTCGCTGGTCTGCACTTTGAACTCTTGAATGGCATCCGGCGGCGGGAGGATCACGTAGTTCGTTCCGTTGAGGAAGTCTACGTTATTGGAATTGTTATCAATTCCGTCAAGTAGATAGTTGTTCTGTGCGGGCCGCTGGCCATTGGCCGAGAAGGCGCCGGAAGCCGCGTTTCCGCGTGTGTCCGCCTGCGGAGTCTGCATGCCTGCGCCAAGCTGCGCCAGGAACGTGAAATTGCGCCCATTAAGAGGAAGATCGTTTACCTGCTCCCGGCCGATCACCTGGCCCGTCGAAGCTTCTTCGGTTTGCAGCAACGGCGGAGCTGTGGTTACTTCCACGGTCTCAGTTGCCGCTCCCGGCTTTAGTGTGAGATTCACTTCGAGCGCCTGCGCAACCTGAACCGTCAGGTTCGAATGTGTCGTCTTCGCGAAGCCATTCGCGACAACCGTTAGGGTGTAATGGCCGATACGCACGGGAGCAAACGTGTATACGCCGGAAGAGCCAGTACGCGTTTGCAGGGTGATGCCCTGATCCGTATTCAGCAGTGAGACCTGCGCGTCAGGTATTATGGCGCCGGTTGGGTCCGTTACGGCGCCGCTTATCGAGCCTGCATCGACCTGCGCAAAAGCAATTCGACTTGCGAACAGGATGAAGAGCAAGAAAGGGAAAACAATCTTGCAAAACACACGACGCAAACCTACCGCGTTGCGATCACTGAGCATGAGAATGACCTCCAATGTGTTGCTCGTACCAACTGCAGCCTTGTAATACGTATCAAGCCGTATCTTTTTTGAACACGATGACCGGGGAAGATGACAGCACGTTCATCTGCATATGGTCTTTTGTTTACCAGTACAAATCTCGAGCGATCTTTGATGATCAGTTCCCGAGATGGGGAGGTACTGGCAATTCCGCGAAATGTCGCCGCGATCCGAACACATCGGTGCTTTCGCTGGTACTACGAAATGCATGACCCGAGTTTCGAACTACCCTGAAGATTTAGTGGGGACTTATGAGGAAGTAGAGTCGAGCTGTAAACGCTTCCAAACTTTGGCCAGAAGCTTAGTATTAGACAAAGATTCTTGTCAACCGAAAGATTGAGTGGAAAACATTTATTTCATATATGGAGCGCAGCCACACCGTTCTTGCAGGCTCCGAATCGGCTTCGAACAAGAGCTATATCTATTACTAAAACGAGTTATCGACTCTGGAATGGCGATCGTGCTGCGACCCGTTTAAAAAAATGATTCTCGCAAGCAGACTACGTCTTAAACCGGATTCTTTCCGTTAGCTCTGAGCGTTTTCGCGTCCCCTTGCCGGAAATCATTCAGCCTTCGGACAATCTCGCAGGCTGCTATGATTTGTCCACCTGCTTCTCCCAGGATTCTTGGAATGTCTTCGGAACGAAAAATCAAAAGGCTCACACGCCGGGAAATCTTGAAAAGCATGGCGTTTACGCCAATGGCCTTTGGCACGGCGCCCATTTTTGCAGGACCGTTGCTTCAGAGCTTTCCGAGTCTGCGCATCGGCCGGCCTTTTGGTTTCGATTTCGCCGATCTCCGCGTGACGCCAGCCTATCCGGCCGCGGCTCCGCTCGCCGATATCACCGCTCTCGTAAATGCCGGTAGTGACGGGTACGACACCGAAAAGTACGCCGAAGAGATCGACTCAGTTTTGAAGAAGTGGAGCGATGCTCTCGGGGCATCCCCAGTGGGTTTGACGGCTCTCGCAAGCTCGCTCGACGCATCAATCGAAGCTTCAACCCTCGTGCCGATTGCAAATAATGTTCTCCGTTCTTCTCAAGGGATCGAGACTATCAAGCGACAGTTCCCCCATGATCTTGTGCGCGGTCGCGATAGATTCATTGAGAGCTTGAAAACTTGGTTGGCAAATCCCCTTCAAGTTCAAACTGCAGAATTTGAGATCTTTGGTATTGAGCAGATCGCCGCTAGCCCCCTCACCGTGCGCATTGACGTCCGCTATAACATAGTCTCGACCCGTCCAGTAAATCGAAAGGAAGAGCGCGTCGGTTCATGGGAGACCGAATGGTACCGCAGAGATTCAGGCGCTTGGATAGCGCGCAAGTGGAACGCAAAAGAAGAAACGATTGCAATAGCCAATGGTCCAGTATTTATTGATGTCACGTCATACGCTCTGGGCGGTAATGATTCCTATAGCCGGCAAATGCTGCACGGCGCAGATTACTGGCGCACCGTGCTCGATGGCGCAATCGGTTTGGACGTGTACTGCAACAACGGTGTAGCAGTTGGCGACTTCGACAACGACGGCTTCGATGACTTCTATGTCTGCCAACCTGCTGGTTTGCCGAACAGGCTTTACCGTAATCGCGGTGACGGAACGTTTGAGGATGTAACGGAAAAGTCCGGATTGGCTATTCTAGATAACACGGCCTGCGCTCTTTTTGCCGACTTCGAAAACAAAGGCCTTCAGGACCTTCTTGTTGTGTGCGGAACAGGCCCACTCCTCTATCTGAATCAAGGAGACGGAACTTTCCGTTTGAAACGGGATGCGTTCCGGTTTGCGCGTCAACCGCAAGGTACATTCACTCACGCCGCGATCGCCGATTACGATCGCGATGGCCGGCTAGACGTGTATTTCTGTACATACATGTACTATCTCGGGCTCGATCAGTATCACTATCCCGTTCCCTACTACGACGCGCGCAATGGTCCGCCAAACTGCCTGTTTCACAATGAGGGCAACGCCACTTTCATTGAGACGACCGAAGCCGCAGGCATGAACCGCGACAACGATCGTTACACCTTCGCTTGTGCGTGGGGTGATTCCAACGGCAACGGATTACCCGACTTATTCGTTTCTAACGACTTTGGAACCTCACAGCTTTACCGCAACAACGGAGATGGGAAGTTCACAGTAGTTTCCGCTGAAGCGCGTGTTGAGGGAGTGGGCGCCGGCATGGGATGCGCGTGGTGTGATTTTGACAACGACGGCCGCCAGGATATCTATGTTCCAAGCATGTGGGAAGCGGCGGGGCAAAGGGTCTCTGGACAGAAGCAATTCCACGCGGCTGCGCCCGAGCCGATTCGCGAACTTTACCGTCGCCACGCTCGCGGCAACGCTCTCTATCGGAATCAAGGAGACGGCACTTTCGAAAATGTTGGTCATCAGTCCGAGGTTGAGATGGGGCGCTGGTCGTGGTCTGCGGATTTTTTCGATTTTGACCACGACGGATATTCCGATCTCTACGTTTCGAACGGATACATTTCCGGACCCTACAAGTATGACCTGGCGAGTTTCTTCTGGAGACAGCTCGTGGCCAACTCTCCTGAAGATTCGTCAGCGGCTCCGGCATACGAAAGAGGATGGAATGCGATCAACGAACTGATTCGCTCCGATCGCACTTGGCATGGATATGCGCGCAACGTTTTGTTTGCTAACAATCACAACGGAACGTTTAGCGAGATCTCAGGGCCATCGGGTCTGGATATCTTCGAGGACAGTCGCACATTTGTGCTTTCGGATATCGACCACGATGGCCGCCTTGAGATGATCCTGAAGAACCGCAATGCCCCCCAAATCCGAATCCTTCACAATGTCTTGCAAGAGATCGGCAACTCAATTTCGTTTAGCCTTCGCGGCACAAAGAGCAATCGCGATGCGATCGGGGCCGCCGTGACGATTGAAGCCGGCGATCTGCGTCAGACGAAATATATACAAGCAGGAACCGGATTCCTCGCCCAGCACAGCAAGGAAATGTTTTTTGGACTCGGATCCCACCGTGAACAAGTTCGCGCAACCGTACAATGGCCAAGCGGCCTCGTTCAGCACTTCCAGAATCTGAGTGCAAACCATGGTATTCAGATTGAAGAGGGGGCGAGCAGCTTCGTCTCCACTGCCTTCGCTTCTCCACCTTCGGGCTACGCGCATCCAGGACCGTCCCCCCAACCGGAACAGCTGCCGCAGATGGTGGACACGTGGTTGATCGAGCCGCTAAAAGCACCCGAATTCAAATTGCTCGATGCTGCACAGAAGCCGCACGAACTCAATGAGTACCGCGGCCGTTTTGTGCTTCTGAGCTTTTGCTCCGAGACAAGTACCGGCTGCATTGAACAACTCAATCTGCTCGAGAAAGGTATGCCTGCCATAAAGGCGTCCTTGCTCGTACCGATTGCCATCAATGTGGACAGAGCTAAAGATGTTTCAGGTGTTCGCCCGTCTGCAGAAAAGGAACTCTTTTCTTTCCCAGTCCTTTCTTCTACGGCGGAGGTCGCGGGCATATACAACATCATCTATCGCCATCTATTCGATCGCCGAAGAGATTTGCCGCTGCCCTCTTCCCTATTGATTGATCAAGAAGGCATGTTGGTGAAGATGTACCAAGGCCTCGTCGCAGTAGACAAACTCCTGGCGGATCTCCGCAACGTGCCATCGAACGCTGAAGACCGTCTGCGCAAGGCTCTTCCTTTTGATGGGAAGCTTGAGCAGGATACATTTGAGCGCAACGATTTCACGTATGGTGTGGCGATGTTCCAGCACGGCTATCTCGATCAGGCCGCCGCTTCGTTTCAGCAGGTGATTGCCTCGAAGCCCAACATCGCGGAGGCATACTACAATCTGGGCACGCTCAGGCTCGCTCAAAACGATTTTACGCAGGCCCGCCAATACCTCGAGCAGACGCTGCAACTGAAGCCGAATTATCCTGAGGCCTGGAATAACCTCGGAATGATTGCGGCACAATCAGGGAGTCCCGATGAAGCGATTCGCAATTTCCAGAAGTCGCTCGCCCAACGTCCGCAATATGTGACGGCACTTCTCAACCTGGGAAATGTCTATCGAAGACAGCGAGATTTTGAAAACGCTCTGAAGTGCTTTGATGAAGCGATCCGTCTTCACCCCGATAATGCCGAAGTGAATTACGGATTGGGAATGCTCTACGCCCAACAAGGAAAACTCCAACAGGCGTCAACGTATCTTGAGAGAGCCATTGCGCTGAGGCCCAATTATCCTGAAGCGCTGAACAACCTCGGCGTTCTCTACGTTCGCGAACAGAATGTCGCTCAGGCCGAACAGCAATTCAAGACCGGCATCCGCCTTGCACCGCAGTTCGATCAGTCTTATCTGAACCTGGCACGGCTCTACGCAATGAATCATGATCGTCAAAAAGCGCGCGATGTATTGCTTGAGTTGATGCGCGTACAGCCGGAGAACACTGCGGCAAAACAAGCTTTGGATGTACTGCAATGAGAACCATCATCGTTAATTCAGTGTCGACAATTAAGGGCACTCTCGATAGTGAGTGCAATCCATGATCTCGCCAAGAAGGCATTTTCTGGGTACCTCTCTAGTCGCCCTAGGCGGCGCTCTCATCGAAGCCCTTGCCACTCCCATCTGGAAGCTTCGAAGCCCGATTTTGGTTGAAGCTGCGACGGATCATGCTTCTTCATCTCCAGTCCAGTATTTCGACGTGGCCGCGCAGGCAGGCCTGCATATACCTAATTTTTGGGGTGGAATCAAACACAAGAAGTTCATCGTGGAAACGAAGGGCAGCGGAATCGCCTTCTTTGACTACGATAATGATGGCTGGCTCGACATATATTTGACCAACGGCAATCGACTGGATGAACGCTGGCCTTCAGGACAGGTCCCCACGACTCATCTTTACAAGAACAATCGCGACGGCACATTCACTGATGTCACGGAGAAATCTGGAATCGCGCGTTCAGGCTGGCAGACCGGAGTGTGCGTGGGCGACTACGACAATGACGGGTGGGATGATTTGTTCTGCACTTTCTGGGGACGCAACATCCTCTTCCACAACAATGGAGATGGCACGTTCACCGATGTAACGCGCAAGGCGGGTCTCTATCAGGGGAAAGGGCGCTGGGGGACGGGGTGTAATTTCCTCGATTACGACCGTGACGGGCACCTTGATCTTTTTGTTTGCAACTTCGTCAAGCTTGATCCCGACAAGCCACCATCGATCGACAATACGAGCTTTTGCCAATGGAAGGGCATCCCGACGATGTGTGGTCCGCGCGGATTGCCGGGCGATACGAATATCCTCTATCACAACAATGGGGACGGAACATTCACTGAGGTTTCTGAAAAGGCTGGCATCCTGAAGCCGGGTCCACGCTATTCGATCTCTGCCGCAGCCTACGACTTCGACAACGATGGCTGGCCCGACATTTACGTTGCCGTCGATTCCGAGCCGAGCATCATGTTCAAAAACAACCACGACGGTACGTTCACTGATGTTGCCGTCATGGCAGGATGTGCCTACAAGGAAGACGGAACCGAACAAGCAGGCATGGGCATAGCGGTCGCAGACTACGACTGTGATGGTCGGTTCGACATATTCAAAACCAATTTTGCAGACGACACGAGCGACCTGTACCACAACGAAGGAGATGGAACATTCAGCGAGCTCTCATCGAGCTCTGGGATAGGTAAGGACAACAAGTTTGTGGCGTGGGGGTGCGGATTTGTGGACTACGACAACGACGGTTGGCCCGACGTCATTCAGGTAAACGGACACGTATACCCCGAAGTGGATAACTACAGCTTCGGCGAGAGGTTCGCAAATCCACGAATCGTCTACAAAAATCTTGGTGATGGAAAATTCAGAAATGTATCGAAAGAGATGGGCCCTGGGATCAACGCTGATTTTTCAAGCCGGGGCGCGGCGTTTGGCGATTACGACAATGACGGTGGCATCGACGTCCTTGTTAACAACATGAACGATCTCCCATCGCTTCTTCACAATGTAGGCGGAAACAGGCAGAACTGGATCAAGATAAAGCTGCTCGGCACGAAATGCAACCGCACCGCGATCGGGGCACGCGTTCGCGTGGTAACTGGAAAGCATGCCCAGATGGACGAAGTTCACAGCGGCGGAAGCGTCATGTCGCAAAGCGACCTGCGACTGCACTTCGGGTTGGGACGCGTGGAAACGATCGATCTGATGGAAGTGAAGTGGCCAACCACACAGGCAGTCGAGCGCTTTACCGCAATCAAGGCAAATCAGATTCTTACGATTCGCGAAGGCCACGGGATCGTTTCGACGTTCAAGCCGCTCACGACTTGATTACCGGTTTTGCTGTTTGCTGACCGGGTCCGGCAGAACGACCAGGAACTGCTTCACATCTTCTCGTTGGCGCTGAATCTCCGCGGCTTGTTCCCTGGCAATCTTGTCGTGTAACTGAAATTGTTCTGTCGCTTTGGCTTGGTCGCCAACTCGTTGGTAAGCAACGCCGAGACGATAATGAGCTTCGTTCAGCTGCGGATCGGCTTGAATAGCATCTAAATATTGGTCGATTGCCTGCTCCCACTGCTTTTTCCCTGCGCTTAAGTTTCCAAGCTCAAGACGTGCGCTGGCGCATTTTGGATCGACGGTCACGGCGCGCGTAAGCAGCTCGCGCACGCGGTCCATTGTTTGCGAATCCGCCGCTCGGCCCTGCTGTTTCCACAGAGCCATTGCGTAGAAGTAGCTGGCGAGTGCGTTGCCGGGCTGTATCTTCGCAAATCTCTCCAGCTTTGCGACCACGCATGGCAGCGGATTGGGCGCGGCCATTTCGATCTTGCCCATGAATAGGTACGGCTCGACGATTTCCGGGTTCAGGTCTGAAGCCCTGCAAAGATCGAGGGCAGCTTCGTCATAGAGGGCGCCGGCAAAAAGGGCAGCCCCACGCGCAGTCAGCATGCGAGCAGACTGCGGATGCAGTTTGACACCTTGGTCGAACACTTCTTTTGACTGCCACACGGCACGGTGGATCAGTAATTCCGACCCCCATGCGAAGAAATTATCTTCGCTCGGATCCTCACTCACCGCCCTTTGCAACTCGCGCGCAGCCGAAAGCGGATCGCCCGCTTCCTCGTCCATTTCTGCTTTGAAGCGATGCAATTCAGCCGTAGGCCGATGCTCCAATAGTCGTTGAACATGATTGCGGGCCTGCGCTGCATCCCCCGCCATTTTGAGTGCCCGCGCCAGATCGAATTCGTTGTCATAATTCCCGGACTCCGCCTCGTATGCGACTTGCAACGAGCGAACGGCATCCTGATATCGTCCTGTCTGAAGATAGAACCAGCCAATCTTGTGATTCGCGTTGAAGTTCTTTGGATCTTTCTCAACCGCTGCTCGTAATACACTCTCCGATTCCGCCGCCTCAGCAGTAACGTTGGCTTTGCTGGTCGCGGCCGACTTTTGATCTTGTGGGCTCAACCTCACCGCGTCCCGCGCGAGCGCCTCGCTGGTGCGCAGACTTGCATCAGAACCGTGCCCGCCTGCTGCCGTCCAATCGGTCACTGCAGCAATTGAAAAATTTGGATTGTCAGCAAACTGCATTGCCTGCCCGGCATCCTGCGCAATGGATGAAGTTTGCTGTTTGCTTTCCGCGCCTAGAAGCAGGCTGATTGGCAACTGATCGCCGGGTGTGGACACGGTGAGCGAAACCGCAGCACTCCGAAGCGAACCCGAAGTCGCTGTTATCGTGAACGCTCCTGGGGCGACACCGATAAATGCGAAGCGGCCTGCAGCATCAGTGTTCGTCTGTTCAGACGATTGCGTCGCGTCTCGCACCAAAATCACGTGCGCATTTTCCGCAGGTGCACCATTCAATTCGCGCACGGTGCCACGCACGGTCGCTGCTTCCTGGCGCGCCGAACTTATCTCTTGCCCAGTGAGCAACGAAGAGAATAAAAGGACTGCAGCAACAAGCCTCACGAGCGAAATCATACCCCATCGAATACTGCCTGTCGACGTGAACTAGCCTCGAGAATCAGCCGTGGCCTCCAGCATCACTGAAGATTGGGCTTCGTTGCAATCCTCAGCGAACTCCCACAGGCTCAAGTTGGACTTTGTATTCGTACCGGGTCGCAGGCAAAGTGAATTCTTTGTGCACAGGTGCTCCCCAACTGTCGTCGCCAGCGACGCCCATCTGTTTGTAATCCAGATTCACGGTGATGTCTTCAGACGGAATGATCTCCGCGGAATGTCTGTGCCCTTGGTTGACTGGCGTCTTTTCGTGCTCAAGTTCTGACATACGGAAAGGCCAAGCGCTGAAATTCAACAGTGGCATTCCGGTCGCCTTCAGGCCAAACCCTTGATCATCAGTGAACGAAACCCAGCGAATGTCCGTACGATTTCCAGTCTCCTGCGGTTCGACATAAGGGAACCAAAGATTGTCAACGTTGTCTTTGTAAATGCCCACGGCCGCGCCGAGATTGCGATCCCAGTAGGTCTCCTGCGGGCCGCGACCGTACCACTCGACATTGCGCAGCGAGCCGATAACGCGCACTTGCATTCCGACTCTAGGCAGATCGGGAAGTGGAGCTTCTCCAGGTTCGAAGATGCTGTCAATTTCGACAGAACCGTCTCCGTGGATCGTGTAGACGTAACTCTGCGAAGCACCGCCGGCCGGCAACTTTGCCTTAGCCGTCACCTTCACTACATTGGGCGATACCTGTTCGCTCTTCACGCTGGTTGTGACGCGATGGAGCGAGGCTAGCTGCCAGATTCCCTGTCGTTGCGGCATAGCGTTGCCGCGATCATTATCTGTGGGGGCGCGCCAATAATTAGGCTCAAGCGGTGCTGTCAGGAGTTCACGACCACCAACGTTGTACGAGGAGATCGAACCCGAATCGGAATTGATCGCAATTGAAAAGTTGTCATTGTGGGCGACCCATTCGCCAGGGATTTCACTGAGTGTGATTGCCGGCTGATTCTCAGCGCTGCGGATTGGAGCGGGCGCAACTTCAAGTGGTAGTTTGAATTGATCCCAACTCACAACGTGACCCTTCGGGGCCCAGGAGAGGTCACGTGCCAGCTCGAAGGTGACGGTCAGGAAGTACTCCGCGCCAGGCTTAGGAGTCGGCTGTTTAAAATCGAGTGTAACTTCACTTGCCTGACCGGGCGCGATGTTTCCGGTCGGCACTTCCCC
>Ga0157374_10002072_pt1 | contig 16878 bp, 16 predicted proteins | sample M25metaG_FD_115308 | JGI IMG/M metagenome (GOLD analysis project Ga0157374, IMG submission 115308) | Miscanthus rhizosphere microbial communities from Kellogg Biological Station, Michigan, USA - M2-5 metaG | ecosystem: Host-associated > Plants > Roots > Rhizosphere > Soil | place: USA: Michigan...
AGTCCGGCACTAATGTGCACCACGGTACCACCGGCAAAATCCAGGGCACCTAAGTTGCGGATCCACCCACCCGGCGCCCAAACCCAGTGTGCGAGCGGCGCGTAAATAAGCAGGAGCCACAATGTCGTGAACAGGGCAAAGGCCGAGAACTTCATGCGTTCCGCAAATGCTCCCGTGATGAGGGCCGGTGTTATAGCTGCGAAGAATAGCTGGAACATCGCAAACGCGATGTGGGGGATGGTGGGTGCGAGTGCAGCATTAGGGGTCTGGCCGACACCTTTGAAGCCAATGTAGCTCAAGTTGCCGATGACATGATGAAAGTCAGGGCCGAAGGCCAGCGTATAGCCAATCAGAACCCACAGTACAGAAACGAGCCCAAGTGCAAAAAAGCTTTGCATGACTGTCGCCAGAACGTTCTTTGAGCGGACCATACCGCCATAAAAGAGCGCCAGGCCCGGTACCATGAACATTACTAGTGCTGCTGAAACCAACACGAATGCAGTATCACCTGAATTCATACATCCCCCTCATATATTGATAATAAATCTTAACAACTTCATACTTATACTAAAAATGAAGTCACTAACTATTATTAATAACACACTTAATAAATCTGCACAAACGAAACCCTGTATTCAGCATGCTTATTGCCAGGGATCCGACAGTTGAGTTAAGTACCACTAAATCATGGCACTAATTAGCAAAGTGGTTTAAGTTATGGACTTGACAGAAAGACCGCACAAGAGCTTAATGAGTACTTAGAAAACGAGGCAAAAGTTATGTCAAGTGTAGAAGCACTAACTAGTATTCAAGAATACGTCGCGGCTAACGGTGACAAGATGATGCTTGGGCAGGTGCTTGCCGGCGGTGGGGATCAGCTCGCCGGGATAGGCTATGACAAAATAACGGACGTCGTGGTAGAGGGCCTTGATGCGCGAGTTTTCCCGAGCGGTGTGCTGTCCGGAAAGCTTTCCTGTCGTGCCGTGCTTCTTGAGCCGAGTGTTACGGATAGATTTGTCGGCATGCCAGGTGTTGAAGGGGCTCAATACCTTCGTACACGTTTGGAATACGAAGAACCACAACTTAGCTCGATTCCAAATACAAACTCCGCGCTAACGGTAGGCGGGAGCGTAATGCACATTGCCGTTCTAAATATGACACCGGGCGATGCAGATTTGCTCGACGCATACTACGCTCGACTAGCAGCATTTACGGCGTCCGGATCTGATAATCAGCAGGTTGAGAACCCGAATTCCAGTGAAACGCCGAAGATGCCGAGACTTCATAATCATTATGACGTAGACATACCGGGAGTGCCCAATTTTAAGGGGACAGATGCTTCGCAGAGAGCTCAGCGTAGGTTAGAACTGAGACGCATGGGATTCTTTGCCTTGCAGCGCGACTATCCCGCAGCTAGAGTTTTGCGAGTCGGTTCTCAGGGATTTGTAAATCAGGATGAGCTCGAGGATTGGGCTCAGGCGTTCGTCAGCTAGCCCAACGATTTATGCGCAGCCAAATTGGCTGAAGATGGTTGACGAGCTAGAACTACATTCATGATATTTTCACCGATGATTTAGGCACGATTTTTTCGATTGGCTGAGTGGTCAGTGCCTCGGCAGGGAACAAGACCTGCAGTAGGTTGTCGACAGACTGTTCGACGGTAAATAAAAGAGCAGCCTGCTGCCTGACGTGCTTGCTCAGTGGCCCCTTGTCGATAGTGGCACTGATACCGTCGGCCAATGCAACTGGGTCGTCTGGTCTAACAAGCAAAATCCCTCCGCAATTCGTCTCCGGCAGTCCACCGTCATCGGAGGCTACAACGCGAATACCTGAGTGTTGGGCTTCAACCGACACTATTCCAAAAGTTTCATGCCAGTACTGGCTGTTAGATGGCATGACAACTATGTCTTGTACCGACATGAGCTGGGCCATCGCGGCAGGTGTCTTACGCGACGAAATAACCGTCAAGTTGGGATGGGCGTCAACCAGGGATTTTATGATCTTACCTTCGGGTTTATCCGCCCCGGCGGTCGTGACGGAGAAAAGAAGCTTGGGATTATCATGGATATTGCTCATATGGAGCATCTCGAGAAAAGTGTAGATGCCCTTCTCGGCGCACAAACGTCCAGCGAAAAGTATGCGTATAGATTGTGTAGTATTTGGCAAACGCACTTGAGTACCAAAGCATGGTTCTGCAAAAGGGTAGGCAATGTGTACATCGCGTATATCTCTGCCGGTATAATCCGACCACAGCTCGGCAGCATATTTACTCGTGGCTATGAGTGTACGTCCCCGAATCATCGTTTCAATTTCCCCGAGTTTGTCTAGATCGGGTGGCGGAATATGCATAATGACAAAAGCTGGCTCTTTGGTGGTCACCGCTACTGCTTCGTTCACAAAAACGACCGCTCCGTCTAGCTCGCCAATCAGGGCGGTATTTTTTAACGACAGAAACGGAATATCGATGAATTCACTTCTTCCGTCCTTGGTGCCGAGCCCTACTGTGACAACCTGTGCGGATACGCCACGGCGGATCAGCTCCCGTACTTGCCCGACAGTGTAGTTTTCGGACCCACCAGTACCGGCAGGCAGCTTAGTGCCTGGCGGCCAGATAAAGCTAATCAAGGGGTTACTTTGTTCTTAATCTGCTTAGGCTTTTTAATTGCCTTGCGCCCCTTATCTTTAGACATGCAAGTTCCTTAGCGGCTTGTGGGCTTTGATCTCGGCGCGTATATATTCTGAGAAGTGAACCTTAGATGGCTCAGTGAGTCGCTTTGGCGTAAATTTGAACATAGCTATGTCCTTTCATTGAGTATGGTTTATCAGGCCAACATCAATCTTTACGCTTGCTCCCTGCTAGAAATTTAGTGTTAGAGTGACCTGTTCCCTATAGTATGCGCCTGACTTTGACAGTATCCTAATTTACATCTATAACATGTAAGCTCATGAGGAGTCTCTTACTCGTGCATATGCTCGGCTGATTAGCATGGATACTATTAGAACTAGTGCATGCCTGACCTAAATGCTTCAGTACTTTACCGTGATATTATTTAGTGACAGATGTTTGATGCACGCTACAGACGTTACGTACAAAGTTTTTTGCTTGTACTGCCAATGACCGGAATTGTAACTGCTATCAACACGCTTATTGCGAAAGGCTTAGCAGCCGTGTGTACCATTGCTACGCTGAAGCGATGGGGTATTAGCTTGTTGGTTGCCTTTCCAATAGTACTTTTCATACAACCACTTGCCGTAAAGCTAACAAATAGCCTTATAAAATCCAGCCAATAGCGCATCACTTAATAGGGATGAGGGATTCGAACTCCCAATACAGGGTCATATTGTTGCTTTACCATTTGATTCGCTATTAAATCGAACTGCCGACTTGCTACAGATACCCACGCTAAGCAGTGCGCCGAACCACAGAAAATCCCGTACAGGGCGGAGTCATTCCGTGACTGTCCTTAGTTGAGGTATTGCGAGCTTTTAACGTTGACTTCAACTCTGAAGTTGAGCTTCAAGCAAGTCAATGACATGTTGATCATTTTTCCCGCGCATTTCTTTTCTGTAGCCATCTTTTCTGCTGAATTGATAAGCAGTTCTAAAATCATTTGCCGATAAAGTCCTCACGCTCAAGCCCCCTGTAGAAATGGTGATTACTTGCTCTAATTGCTTTATGATACCATCTCGAATTAGTACATCTTCACTGGCGAATCCCACTCTGAGTCCTTGATCGTTGATAAACTCGTGTTCATGCAAATCAAGGAGTTTAAATCCGATGGTACTCATTATTTCTACTAAAGTTGGCCATGATTCGTTCATGTACCTATCGGACACAAGCAAATCTATATCACCAAATTTTTTAAAAGGGCCGAGATATAGGGAAATACCTTGTGATCCATACAAAATCGGATCGATCTTTGACGCTTGTAAATCTTTAATGATTTCAATTGTTTGTGACTGGAGAGGATGCATAGCTACAGTGTAATCCCATCCAAATTCATCTCAAACAAAAAGACTTCCGAAGAAGTCCTGCATAGTGCTTGTGCTTAGCGGAGTGTATTGGCCTATAGCCTTTTAACCTATGGTCTGACTCTATCATTGCCGTAGTAATTCAATCATTAAGTCAGCTTTGGTTTAAGCGTGACAGCTCTTTCTTAAACAGGAGTGACGAAAGAGCGATACCGATGACGACTGCACCGGGTATTAATAGATTTAAATCTAATCCAAGCATAAGGAATCCGGCGAAAAGTAAGATTGGGCTCCACCAAGGAAGCTGGCGAGGCTTTATGATCACAAGCTGCAACATAAGAACTAGAAAGCCAAGTTGGAACAATAGTGGCCCAAAATTATAGTACGGTACGAGAGATGCAGAAGGATATGCGTTCAGCCTGTCTGAGATTCCACCCATGGCGGCGTTGTTCGCTGCGCGCAGACCGGTAATAATATCGATGACAGCTACCCGGGCAAAAACGGTCAAACCAACCAGGGCTACGATCATGGCAATGATAGCAATAGTTCTATGGATTTTGTTTGTATTTCTGACACGCTGACGCAGTGCCACAATAACCACGCCGAACGTTATCAGTGCCAATAAGAACATTACGTGACCTATGGTCCACGCAACTCCCGGTCCATAATTCCCGTCTAATCCATCTATATAGTGCGCGATACCGTAGAGTAAAAGAAGTGCTGGTGCCACAAAGAAAGAGCTACGAGTGAGGTTAGGTAAAAAGTTGCTTATGAATGAAGTATGTGCTTAATCAGAGAAATAGCAACGCGGTAATGTTAAAACCCTTGTTCTAAAGGGATAAAGAAAATAGCCAGTGGCGAAATCAGGAATATCCTGGAAATCGCCACTGGCGGGTGTTGCTGTTGTTGGGCGCCGGATTATGCGGTGGCACCAACCTTGTGGAGGTGCTCAAGTATTAGCCTGAGTGACCGCCGGGCGCTGGCTTCCGTATATGGCACATTCATGTCCTTGCAGTACTTCATAACAATCGGGCGCACACGGTGCAGGTGGATGCGTGGCATGCTCGGGAACAGGTGGTGTTCAATCTGGTAGTTTAGTCCTCCTAGGAGGAGGCTCACGAGCCAATTCAAGCGTCCACCCTGTACGTTCCGCGAGGTCAGTACTTGCTTGCGCAGGAAGTCCGGCTCTTCACCTTTCTCGAAAATTTGCATTCCCTTATGGTTTGGCGCGAACGACAAGCCCATGTACAGGCCAAACAAGCCTTGGTTCACTGCCACGAAAACGAGCCCTTGGGCCGGCGTCAGGACGGTGAACACCGCGGTCAGATAGAACGCGCCATGCAGGAACAGTAAACCTAGCTCCAGTTGGCGCTTCCTCTTTGTCTCCACGGTTCCACCGAACATGGCCCGGACGCTGACGACGTGAAGGTTCAGTCCCTCCAGCAGCAGCAGTGGCAAGAAATAATATGCCTGGTAGGGAGCCAAAGCTCGCCCAATTGAGCTGCGCGCTCTACGGTGAGTGACCAGTAGGGGGCCTTCGTCGGGGATGTCGGGGTCCAACCCATTCACATTCGGATTGGCGTGATGTCGCGTGTGTTTGTCTTTCCACCAAAGGTGAGACATTCCAATCAGCAAGTTGCCGAGCCCGAGGCTGAAACGCCTGCTGACAGCATCCTTGCTAAAAACCTGTTTGTGCATAACGTCGTGACCTACGAAGGCAAGCTGAGTCGACATTCCCGCGAGAAACGCTGCGGTAATGAAGGGGTTCAGCCAGCTCTCGCCGAGCCTGACGAAGATCAACCAACCAGCTGCGTACAGCAGCCCTGTGACGGCGATCTTCAGTGCGTAGTAGTAGGGTGTGCGTTCGAGCAGCCCAGCTTCCTTTACCTGCCTAGACAGGCCTGCGAAGTCGCTGCCTCTTTTGGCAGTCAGAGTCTCATCTCGAGACATTACTGCTTGTTGAGCGGTCATAGCTACTCTCTCTTAGCGTAAGGGCCAACCACGAGGTCGACCGGGTGAAGTGCTTTACCTGCAATTGCTATACAACATGCAACACTATCATTACAACATAACTCCATAAACGTAGTCAAATATGCCACAGTGAATGAGCAGGAAATTGGCTGGGCATACCGGCCTAGAACCTTTTAGTAAACTGCTTGATGCCATCGGACGATTTCACTGGTATGACTTTAGCACCCTGTCAATATAACGATCTACAGTTTCGCTGTTTTTTCTTTTTATTCCAATAACTTCTCCGTAAAATTTGGCCGCTTTGGCTTGTTGATCTTCGGACTTCATACTCCTTTTAGTAGTTAATTCAAGGGCAACTCTCCTTTTGAAGTTGAAAGCAGTATTTATGGCGTTATACGCCAAACGCTTCTTTAAACGGTTAGTGATAAGTATGGTACAAAGAACTAAAACTACAGGGACACCCATGGTAAACGATACATTATCGTTTGACCCTTTTGTAACGAATGATTGGTATGTCGATAGCTGAAGTGCGAACCCGATGAAAAGAAATATAAACCCAGTCCAGGCTTCGATTCTTTGATAAATAGCACTCCTTAGTCTATACGGATTACCGTCCATATAATCTGACGCTTCAACGACCGTCGCCTCAGCACTTTTAATAATGAAGCCTTGTGCCAGGAAGAATGCGCCAAAAATGTCGAGAAATAAACCCATTGTTCCAATATCGCCAGAATCTAAGGTAGTCATTTAAAATCCTGAGCACTACGCTCACCTTTGGTGTCAATCTTGGCTGGGGATGAGGGATTCGAACCCCCGATCCTGGGACCAGAACCCAGTGCCTTACCGCTTGGCCAATCCCCAAAATATGCCCGTGGCATATTTTGTAGGCTCGAACGTAGTGTCGTCCGTATAAAATATGCTTAGCATTGTATTACCATTGTCTGGTTAACAGGGGAGAGTATAACAAATACTAGAGGATTTTTCCAGACTGCGCGTAGTATTCTAATTCTTCAACGTTTCTTAAGGCCATTACCGCATAGTGTCTGCTATACTTTGTAAAGTTAAGGGGAACCTATGCAACCAGCTTCATCAAGCCGTAAGCGGCAACTAGTTACTACGCTAGCCGTGCTGATTGTGATTGTCGCCATTGTTGCAGCGGTTACAGTTACGAACAAAAAGAAGCCTGATATGTCGAACACATCGAATATGACGGCAACTGCGCCAACCGACATGTCTAGCTCAACAGCAAGTGATACGAGCTCTTCGGCTACACAGTCAACTACCTCGACAACTTCTAGCAGCTCGGGATTCAAGGATGGAACTTATTCCTCGACCGGATCTTATGATTCTCCTGGCGGTACCGAATCCATAACTGTATCGGTAACTCTTACAAATGGTGTCGTGACTGACACTTCGGCAACTTCGGGCGCAAACGACCCGGAAGCACATGAGTACCAGGACATGTTCATCTCAAGCTATAAGCAGTTTGTGGTGGGCAAAAGTTTGAGCGGCTTGTCACTCAGCCGTGTTTCAGGTTCATCGTTAACATCGCAAGGGTTCAACAGTGCAATCCAAAAAATTGAATCCCAAGCCAAAGCCTGAAATACCCCAGCCTTTGCATGAATGGTCATTCGAGGCCATCGGCACGCAGTGGTGGGTAGGTTTGTTTGAGTCTGTCTCGCCTGAAACATTGGGCTTAGTTAAGCATGTGATTTCAGAGCGGATCGAGGTGTTTGATAAGACATATTCTCGATTCCGAGCAGATTCGTTGATCACAGAAATATCCAAGCACTCCGGAACATTTACTTTTCCGCCTAATTCAAAGCAGTTATTTGAATTTTGCCGTGAACTTTACGACGTAAGCGGCGGTGTGGTCACACCGCTAATTGGGCAGCTCATGTCTGATGCCGGCTATGATGCGAGTTATAGTTTGAGGTCAGGTAAACTGCATGAACCGCCAAGTTGGGATGATGTCATGGAATTCGATGGCCAATCCCTAAAAACAAAGCAACCAGTATTGCTCGATTTCGGGGCGGCCGGGAAGGGGTATCTGGTGGACTTGGTTGCGATAGAATTGCAAAAAGCTGGGGTAGAAAAATTCTGTGTGGACGCGAGTGGAGATATGTATTGCCACGGTATCGATTCCCCGCTTCGTATAGGTTTGGAAAATCCGGATGACACCAGTCAGGTTATTGGTGTTGCTGAGTTCAAAGATGGTGCATTGTGTGGCTCGGCCGGGAATAGGAGAGCGTGGGGCGAATTTACGCACATTATCGATCCAAAAAAGCTCGAATCGCCGCGTCACATTAAGGCCGTTTGGGTCAGTACCAATAATGCACTTACGGCAGATGGCCTCACTACCGCGCTCTATTTCGCAGAATTGGAACAATTGCACACGAAGTTCCAGTTCGAACATTGTATTATGTATGCAGATGGAAGCGTGAGCGTTTCGCAACACTTCCCGGCAGAATTATTTACCGCGTAAATATGCTTAAACAAATCGACGCATTTCTGAACCGTTTCACCATGTACAAAGTGATGTTGTACGGGCTGATTTTGCTGCTCGTGGTTGCTGATATTTTGGCGTGGACTGGTCAACTTGCCATCGGACCGGTCGCGCTTCTGGTTTCGGCAATCTTGCTTGGTTTAGTCTGCTACATTACGAACGAAATTTTAGGTCGACTATTCCATGCGCCTAGGAACAGTGAATCGTATCTGATTACGGCGTTGATTTTGACATGTATTTTGCCTCCGAGCGACAGCCTGCACCGTGCACTTCTGGTTGCGGTGACGGGCGTTATTGCAATGGCGTCGAAATACATTTTGACATGGCGCGGTAGTCATTTTCTGAATCCGGCCGCAACCGGTGCATTCGTGATGAGTGTGACAGGCTTGCTTCCAGCTATGTGGTGGGCAGCTTCGCCAACTATGATTATCCCAACAAGTCTGCTTGCGCTTGCCGTACTTAGAAAACAACGCAAATTCCAATTGTTTTTCGTCTTTGCTGCCAGCGCAATCTTGCTACTTTTATACATTGGCGTTGGTTTTCACGACCAGACTGCATGGGCGGTATTTAAGAGCGCCTGGCTTTCCTGGCCCATCATATTCCTAGGCAGCATAATGCTAACCGAACCAACCACGCTCGCTCCGACCAGGTATTATCAATTGCTCGAAGGTGCACTTGTTGGTGTGGTTTTCGCGAGCCAATTACGCGTCGGAGCAGTAACGGCCACACCACAGACAGCTTTACTGGTCGGAAACTTACTGACACTTTTTGCAGTACCAACTATAGGTACCATGTTTAAGCTCAAGCAAATCAATACACTTGCACAAAATACGTACGATTTAGTATTTGAGCCAGTTGGTCGAACTATTCCGTTCACGCCAGGACAATATTTGGAATGGACACTCGATTATCCCAAAGCTGATATTCGAGGTAACCGGCGTTTGTTCAGCATCGCATCATCACCGACTGAAACAGAGTTTCACCTCGGCACGAAATCATATGAAACCGGCAGCACGTTCAAAAAAGCACTGCTTGCACTTCAGCCAGGAAGCCAAATCCGTGTGGCGCATCCTGCTGGGAGCTTTACGCTGCCGACTAAAAACGATCGACCAATTGTATTCATCGCTGGCGGCATAGGGATCACCCCATATCGCAGCATGGTGAAATACCTGAGTGATACTAATCAAACAATGGACATTACATTGCTATACAGTGCACGGTCAGAGGCAGATTTTGTGTACCGTGATGTGTTCGATTCGGCGGCTAGCGTTGGCGTAAAACCAATTTACACAACCGAAAGATTAGATACTGCAGCGTTTGAAAAACTTTTGCCAAATCTGCGACAAAGTCTCATCTACATTTCCGGCCCAGACGCAATGGTAACCAGTTACAAAAACATGCTGAAGGGGCTTGGCGTAAAAGCAAGCAGTATAAAAACTGACCATTTCACTGGTTACTAATTTCAGTGACTATGAGCAAATGACAGGTATAATTTAGGTATGAAAAGGCGTCAAAAAATCGCATTTTGGTGGGCGGCATTTCTGACCGCCAGTGCTGCGCTGCTGTATTGCAGTTGGCCGCTAGGTTTTTGGCTCAATCCGGCTGCCATGCGCGCGGGGCTTGCAAGTGAACTGGGCGCATACGGCCAACCGTACAATTGGGTGTTTATATGGGGTGATATAATTAGCGGTGCATTGCTGCTTTGGGGCGCAATAGTACTAATTCATACGTACAAAATACGAGGTGCCGGTAGGTGGTCGTTGATACTGCTCGCGACGTATGGCGTATGTGGCGCGCTAGATGCGGCGCTGCCCATGAGTTGCTTGCCCTCGCAAGAAATCTGCGGCCCTGTGCTGAGTGACCCAATGCTCATTCTTCACGGTGCAATCGATTTGGTTGGTTCAGTAGCGCTGGTAGGTACACTTGTTGAGGCAGTGAGGTACGTACATAAACATAACCGCACATGGCGGCCGTGGATTTACTTTATTGGCGTCAGCGCGCTGTTGTTTGCAGTGCTTTCAGGCGTTTTTTACGTTTTCGGCGGCCCAGGCTATTGGGCGCAACGTTATTACATTACGCTCAGCTGCATATGGGTAGCCAGCATTCCGTTCGTCCTAAAACCGCGATTTGTACTCGCCAAAGTCACATCGAATTAGCTAATATCGCGTCGCCGGAATCCAAGCCACGCCACTGCCAGCGCAAAGACAAAAACACTTATAAGGTAAATATTGAGCCCGGTCACAGCTTCGCCGTGCATTATTTTTGTGGGTTCAAAATAGTGGAACGGCGCGAGTTTGGCGGGGTTTTGCAGCCAGTGTGTCAGCCCGCTCATAGATGCGATGATGTAGCTTCCGAAGCTTAAAAATACTGCCGCAACGCTCGCGACCCGTCTGGCAAGACTCGTTGCAGCTGTAAGTGCGAACGCTATCAGCCCGAAACTCAAAGAAAAAAGCACCGTATATAATGTGGCCATCGCAAGTTTTCCTGCCCCGATATGTAGGTCAAACGCTGGTGCTACTGCGATTATTGCTATAAGCGTTACGCCGCCCACTACTATGAATTCCGCAAATAAACTAAGTGCTTTGGAGGCAAGTAAGTGAGTTCGGCTTATGGGGCGCGCTAGCAAAAGTTCCAATGTGTGATTCTGCTCATCTTTGCCGAGCACGCTGCTGCCGCGCGTAATGGAAAGGATAATCCACAATATCGGCAGCGTCGCGTAAAAAATCTGGGCATTCATAAATTCGACGGGATCGCCGACATCTACACTGCCTGCGCCACCGGTTTTTAAGCCCCGTAGGCCTTCTGGCAATTGATTGATAACCTGGTTGAACTGGTGCGCTTGATCTCGGATAGAAGGGTAGAGCCCCATGATTACCACGCTGAGTAATACACTGCCGAGCGTCCAAAACAACACCGCTATTTTGCGTTGACGTAGTTCCCACAGCAAAATTGCGATCATTTGTCGTCTCCGTAGAATTCCAGGAATTCGTTTTCCAGGTCGCCTTGCTGGCTTTTCATAGCCACGATTTCGTACTTGGAAAGGGCAGCGAGCATAGGCGCAATATCACCAGTTGGCTGCAGTTTTACAGCGTTGCTGTCCGTCTGTTCCAGTAGCTTCAGCGACTTTTCTTTTTTTATATCATCAACAGCACTGTGCTTCCTGAACGTAACCGAAAAAGTTGAAACCCCTAGGCTCGAAATATCACTAACCAGCTGCTCGCGAATGAGTTTGCCATGTTTGATGATGCCAATTCGGTCACATACCCGCTGCGTTTCATCTAAGTTATGACTACTCATGAGAACTGCTGTCCCGCGGTCGCTCGCTTCGCGGATACTGTCATAGAACGCCTCCTGCATGAGCGGGTCCAAGCCACTGGTCGGCTCGTCCAAAATCAGGACATTCGGTTGGTGCATCAGAGCCTGCAGAATACCAATTTTCTGTCGGTTGCCCTTACTAAGCGTATTAATCGGTTTATCAACTTCTGCCTCAAACCGCTTTTCGAGCGTTTTTCGGTATGTGCCGTCAACACCACCCTGCAGCGTTGCTAAATAATTCAGCAGCTCGCGCCCGGTAGTTTTCTGATAGAGCGCTACATCACCGGCCAGATAACCGACGCGCTTCTTAACTTCTACGCTGTCTTTCACTATGTCCAGACCAGCTATTTGTGCGGTGCCGCTCGAAGGCTGCAAAAAATTCAGGAGCAACCGTATAGTGGTACTTTTACCGGCGCCGTTTGCACCCAAATACCCATACACTTCTCCGGGTTGTACCTCGAAACTGAGCGAATCAAGTGCTGCTACTTTTTCGTGTCCGTAATATTTTGTGAGTTTTTCTGCGATTATTCCGCTAGCCATACCGCTTTTGATTATACGCCGAATATCTATCAGAAACTATAGACCGCTTAGCTGCAATGGCAAGTTGGTGGGGCGTATAGTTTTTAATCATGCGGACAAACGTTGCCCCTTCGCCCGAGCCCGTAGTCTACAGCCACGAAGAGCTAGCAGATCAATTCAGTGCACTCCATGTTAATACTGGTGCCGTTGCGGTTATGCTCGGAGCCATGGGGCACACACCAGACGAGATTGCGAGCACAAGAATTGGTTTTTCAAATAGGATTGCCGAGCAGGAGCTTAACGGTGAGTATATTCCAGCCAGTAATTCCGTTCTGCTATACCCGCGCACCGAACGAATGCCGGTCGTGAGTGGCGTGTATTTGCCACATTCTGCCAGAGGACGTGAGGAGCGAACGGACGCACGCGATTACTGTCGGCAAAGGTCGCAGGAACTTTCAGGTTCATTAGCCCTGTTGCTCGTACAGCGCGCAGTGGATTCGGGATATAGATCGAAGGAGATGCGTGATATCAGCTTAAACCGTCAGTTAGACCGTGCGGCGATACATGCAGGTGCTTTACTTGCTGGAGCGGCTGCATTATATGGGTACGATAAAACTGGCGGTGCAGAAACGAATTTCGGTTTCTTTTTCGGCCTTTTTGGAATGGCAGCAGTACTTGGAATGATAGATTATGCGTGGGCTGATGAGTCGCGGTACCGCGAAAAAAAAGAAATTGGGCGAAGCATGGAAGATTTGGCGGAGGCGAATGGTACGCCGTCACCCATGCTAGTGCGACTTACGCCAGCATATCCACGTCTGCGCTCAAAAAGGCGAGAGCCGCGGATAACCAGCCGCCATATATTTGACCACGTTGGCCGGGAGTATATTGGTAAGCACAGGCGCGTCGAGTTAAATGGTTATCCAGTAAAGAAATTTATATCAGAGAGTTCCGACGGCATAAATCCGCCGTTAGCCTTAAAATCCGCTTCCCAATTATAGCCTTTGTTATAGCCTAAATCTTTCATGAGTTTTGTGGGAGCGTTGCGGAGTGTGAGTGGAACGGGTAGGTCGGGATATTGCTTGGCGGTGTTTAGCGCGGCGGACATGGCATTCGCGAACTCGCGGGATTTCTGCGCTTTTGCGAGAACGGCTGCACAATGAAACAAATTATATTGGCACTCAGGCATGCCGATACGTTCGACTGCCATGAAGGTAGAGACGGCTAAATTGAGTGCGGCGGGAGCGGCCAGGCCAATGTCTTCACTTGCAAAAATCACCATACGGCGAGCAATGAATTTCGGATCTTCGCCAGCCTGTACCATGCGCGCTAAATAATACAGTGCCGCATTCGCATCCGAGCCGCGCATGCTTTTTATAAACGCGCTGATGACGTTGTAGTGGTTCTCACCCTTTTTGTCGTAGCCTGGTAGCTTGGTTTGGGCAGCTGTTTCAACAATGTTTTGCGACACAGGTTTTTCGCCGGCGAGTTGCAATGCAAGTTCAAGATTTCCGAGTGCTACACGGGCATCTCCGCCGCTTAATTCCGCCAGCAAGTCAATGCTGTTTTTTGGCAACTTTTTTGCAGAAAGTTTTAATTCTTTCGCAGCTGACCTCACGATACTAATAACATTTTCCTTGCTTAGCGGTTCTAGAACAAGTACTCGCGAACGGGAAAGTAGGGGATTTATTACTTCAAAACTCGGGTTCTCGGTCGTCGCACCGATCAGCGCAATCGTGCCGTCTTCGACGTGTGGCAAAAAAGCATCCTGCTGTGCTTTGTTAAACCGATGAATTTCATCTACGAATAAAATAGTTCGCTGGCCCAGCCGCTGATTAACCTGGGCGTCTTCAATTACGCGCATAACATCCGCTTTTCCGGCTGTAACTGCACTCAGTTCTATAAATGCCGCACCAGTTTGCGACGCGATTATCCGAGCCAATGTAGTTTTCCCAGAACCAGGCGGACCCCAAAGTATCAATGAGGTGGGCTGCTTTTTCTCAATAATCTCATGAATAATCTTCCCAGCCGCAGTCAACTGCTCCTGCCCCACAACGTCAGCAAGAACTTCCGGTCTCATCCTCTCAGCAAGTGGTCTCACATCCATATGACTAGTATATGCGCGAAGCGCCCAATCTGGCACATTTCTGGCGTTAGTCTGCGCTCTGATGCTCACGTACCATAAGTACGCTGCGATTCGGTGCTCACCTATCATCCTGAACTATACTCAGATTGGGCGCTTCTTAACGGTGTTTTGTGTAAGTTTTCTTTACCACCAACCGTGAGTCTGCCAGAAGGCTTGAGCTGCACTCCATGAGCCATAACGGCTTGTGGCGTAATTGGTGAAGTACGCGTCTTGGCATGCATAGTCAGCGCCGCACTGTGCTTGAACACGGCCATTGCAGTCTTGGCCTAGGCCGTAACAACCTCGTGGACTTGTGGAATTCGGGTTGTTGCCACTTTCGTGAGAGTATATGAACGCTTTTGCTGCGTCATCAGGCAGCGCATACGAAGCCGTGCTGTAGCTAGATTTTCGCGGTGCATACGAATTTGCAACAGTAACAACTGGGTTTGCAGGCGCTGTGCTAAATGACGCCATACGGTCAGGAAGCTGCTCGTCATTTGTAGGGATGCGCAGCTGCTGGCCAGGGTTAATTACATTCGGGTCGCTCAATGAGTCATTCGCATCGAATATTCGCGCATAAGTTGTGCTGTTTGTGTCAGCGATGCTGCTAAGCGTGTCTCCGGCATTCACCGTGACAATGACTGGTGCGGGTTGAACTGGTTGATTGTTTGGTTGCGCATCTTTGGGTGCGACAACCGAGATCTTAGGGGTCGGCTGGGCAGAAAGCTGCACCGCATTATTTGCTATTTGCGCACCCGAAACTCCGCCGAGCACTAGTAAACTAACGGCCGAAGCCGCCACATTGATATTCATAAACTTTCTCCTCCTTCAGCCCACCTCACTCTGTCTCTCTACAGCCAAACCGCATGTGCGGTGAGCATTAGTTGACAAATGAACTGAATATTTTTTGATGCGCGTCCTGATTTTTGAACGCAGTTTCGAGCATACCACTCATGCATATTGTGTCAACGTTTTGTCTGTGGGCGCTACATATAGAACAGAGGTAAATAACATGCTTGTGTTATATACAACACTAGGTCTTTGAGAATTATAATTATGACAACGTTCGTGCTTATTACGACGCAATATTTGCCAAAACTCAAATAGCGAAAATATTTACTGTCTCCCTAGGCTCAGGCGGTAAGCTACGTACTCATAAGCAGGAGATATTTTTGACCACCAAGGAATTGTATCTGTACGCGGTGGACCAAGCGACGGACGTGGTGAATCAAGTCGCCCCAGAAGAATTTGAGCAACCAACACCGTGTACTGAATGGGATGTGCACATGCTTCTTAGTCACATGCTGTATGAGCTGGCCTGGGCCGCAGATATTGTCAGCGGAAAAACTATAGAGGAAGTTGGCGATGCGTATGAGGGAGATTTGATTCAGGGCGATGCACAAAGGAGTTGGCGAAGATATGAACTCGCCACTCGGCAATCTGTGAATGCGGCCTCGGTTGATGTTACGGTGCATTTGTCGAACGGCGATCGAACCTTAGACGACTATTTACTTGAAGGTGGTAACGATTTATTGATTCATGCTTGGGACCTAGGCCAAGCAATAGATATTGATGTTGTGTTTGATCCGGAAGTTGCACGTCGGTTATATATCGAAGCAAAATGGCGCCAAAAAGAACTAACCGCCAGCGGACTGTACGCGCCGCCGGTGGAGGTTCCGGAAGACAGCAGCACGCAGACGAAGCTACTAGCGTTACTTGGCCGCTCGGAAAACTGGGCTAATCTTTGATTTTGTGGTCGGTTTCGTCCACAATTTCGTGGCCGACAATTTCTTCAATGAGGTCTTCGATGGTGACGATGCCGATAATCTCATCATCTCTTTCGACAGGCATGAGGTGCGTGTGCGCACCGATGAATTTGCGGAACATGGTGTCGAGCGCGGTCATGCTGCCGACAATCTGCGTTGGGTGAAGGCGTAGATCTTCAACGCGTGGGTGGACAGAGTCAAAGTCTAAATCTACCAAATCTTTTACTAAAATTATGCCGTAACATATGGTCCGCGCGTCGTTGAAGACGGGTATCCGGCTGCGTCCGCTGCCTTTTATCTCTACGATTTTGCGGCTGTTAATGACCGTCTGCGGCGTCAGCCAAAAAACTTTTCCTATCGGCATCAAAATATCGCGTACACGTTTTTCGCTGAGTTGCAGCGCACCGCGGATGATTTCGACTTCGTCTTCATCGAGCTCGCTCTCACTCGCGCCGAGGTGCTCGGTAATCATTAGGCCGAGCTCGTGTCTGGATTGCAAATGGTTCGTTTCACCCTTGAAAAGGTTGTCTAGCAACAACTGAAGCGGTTTGCTCAGCGGGTACGTTATAAAAATCATAACCCGTAGTACGCCGCTGAACTGCGATACGTAAAACAGAGCCCTGCGAGCAAAAAACGCCTGCGGGAATATTTCTCCGAACACTACGATAAGCAGTGTGCTTATTACTCCGGCGATAAGCCCAAAAAAC
>Ga0157374_10002079_pt1 | contig 16850 bp, 13 predicted proteins | sample M25metaG_FD_115308 | JGI IMG/M metagenome (GOLD analysis project Ga0157374, IMG submission 115308) | Miscanthus rhizosphere microbial communities from Kellogg Biological Station, Michigan, USA - M2-5 metaG | ecosystem: Host-associated > Plants > Roots > Rhizosphere > Soil | place: USA: Michigan...
CTCGTGCATCCAAAGGCGCCCGTCGGGTCCGAGCGTAGCGCCTTGCCCGTTGCGGTGGCCATAGCTCCAGATCTCCGGCAATGCGCCGGCACGGCCGACGAACGGGTTGTCATTGGGCGCCGTACCGTCCTTCTGAATGCGGACGACTTTGCCGATGTGGTTGTCGAGCTTCTGCGCATCGTCCTTGCGGCTGAAGCGGTCGCCCAGCGTCACGAAGAGCGTTCCGTCTTTTGCTTCGATCGATGAGCGCGGCACAAAGCCGCTTCCGATCTCGAGGCTGCACAAGGGCCGATTTCGTTTTGCAGGATCGGGATTGTTGATATCGATGATCGCGGGCGCCCTCGGGCTGAGGGCCACCACCCACATACAGATTTGCGAGCCGCATTGACCAACGCGAATCACCGAACCGGTGGGCTCTGTCCATTGGCCAGTAATGCTGTTCGTCTGCGCTCCAATTGAGCAGGCAAGCGCCAGCAATATTGAAAGCAAATCGAATGTGCGCCACATGTTCAACTCACGAGTGCAGTCTGAGGCACGCGTGTATAGTTGCCGAGTATGCGCAAGATCCGCGGCCACGCGCGCACGGCATGTGCAAGTGCGGGGGCTGCAATCATCAGCCGCGAAATCGTAGTCGCCAGCGCGATCGAAGAGTTAAGCTCGTTGTGCAAACGGGCGGCAAGCTCGGCTGGCGTGCGGCCTTTCAGGTAGAGTTCTGCAGCTACCTCTGCGCTATGCAGCGCAATGGACATGCCGTCACCCGAAAACGATGGAGTGACTGCCGTTTGATCGCCGAGCCGCCAAAGACCGGGTTCAGCATCGCGTAACAGCATTCCGTAAGGTATCGAGGACAGTGCGAGTGGCTTCTTTAGTATTGGCCGCGCTCCGTCTAATCGCATTGTCAGGTGTGCGGAGAAATCCAGAATGCGGGTCAGCAGCGTCTGCCAATCATTTCCGCAACTTCGCAGGGTTTCACGATTTACCAGCAGGCAGAAGTTCAACTTGTTCTCTTCGGTTAATAGCAAGCCCGCATAGCCACCCGGGAACAGACAAATCTCAACCCATCCGCGAAGTGCCCGTTGCTGTGCGGGTGCGATGTCAAAATACGTTTTGAATGCGACCAGGCCGTTTTGTTTTCCCTTCGGCCTGCGCCACTTGCCGAGGTCATGCTTACCTGTAGCGAGGAATATTGACTGTGTATGGAGCGGTTCGCCATTCTCAACACGCGCGCTCCAAACCGTTTGCTCTCGCTCAAGAGTCTCAATCCGAACTCCACGGCGGACATCAACACCCTCGCGCGCGGCAATGCCAAGTAACGCTTCGTCAAGCTTGCGCCTGCTGAGCGACATCGCGGGGAATGGAAGCTCGCATTCTGCGATGCACTTCCGGCGGGCTAGACGCACACCAAATATTGGAGCGGCTCCGAGCGCTGTAAGGTCGATTCCGAGCGATCTAAGATATTGCACGGCCTCGCCGCTCAGGAATTCTCCGCAGACCTTGTCATGCGCGCCCGCGCTCCTTTCGACGATCGTTACCTGCCGAGCGCTGCGCGCCAGCAGTATTCCGACAGCGGCGCCTGCGGGCCCGCCACCTACGATCAGTGCTTCAGGGGTGCTCCTCATGGTTTCACTCGTGAGACGCAGAGCCGACCTGGTCGACGCGTATAAACTTCGAGGCCTTCCCCTTGCAATCCGGCTTGAGTTAAATAGCGTTCCCAGTCTTCCGCGGAAAAGCTTCTGCGAACAGACACGGGGCCGTCGTGACGCACAAACCTATGCCAGCGCATGGTGTTCGCCAGGAGCGCAAACGCATAGTAAGGCACCCGACCGCGCCGCAGATCATTCACGAACCATCCTTTCGCCGCGACTTGCTCCATCCATCTCAAAAACTCAACGATCTCCGCATCCGACAGATGATGTGTGAACAGCGAGCTGATCACAAGGTCGATTCTCGTCTCGGGCTTGTACGAATAGGCATCGGATGTGACCCACTCGATAGCCGAATCATTTCCACTGAATTCGCGCGCGGCCCGTGCAGCGTTTGGGTTGCGATCCACCCCCGTAAGGCACACGGCGACGTTTCTATTCCGCGCCCATTTCTCGATGGATCGCAGCATGTCGCCTGCACCACTGCCCACATCCACCACATGCAGTGGCTCCCGCGAGTTGGCTGCAAACTGCTCGAGCCACTCAAGTGTGGGCCGATAGGTAAACACCGTTCGATTTACGCTCGTCAGGTCGCGAAGACAGGCGCGAAGCTCTTCGTAACTGCACGGTTCATCCATCAACTCAGTGAGCTGTGCGCGTTGATTAAAATCGAACGTGTCAGACTGCATTGAAGCGCATCGTCTCCGCAGTCATTCCCGGCCCAAATGAAATTGCACATCCGCGTTGTCCGGTTTGTGCCGCATCCATCAGCTTTTCCATTACGAACATTACGGTGGCGGAGGACATATTTCCGAAGCACGACAGAACGCGGCGGGATGCCAGCAATTCCTCCGGCTTAAGCTCGAGGCCGTTTTCTACCGCATCAAGAATGGCGCGGCCGCCTGGATGGATTGCCCATAGATCAACGGGTGTATCGCCGATAATCGTGGTCTTCGCTTCCTTCATAGCTTTCGCAATCTGGCTCGGAACCTGCCCGGAAAGAAACATGTCGAACCCGAGATCGCCGACGCGCCATGTAATCAATTCGCGGGTATTCGCGATGCGGGTTGCCTGGAAAGTTTCTAACTCAAATCCGCGTGCTTCGGCGCCAATCAACGCGGCGGAACATCCGTCACTAAATAGTAGAAACGAGATCACCTCATTCAGATCCTGTGTCTCATGGAAGTGCAGCGAGCACAGTTCAAGATTCACTACGAGTGCGATTGCATCCGGGTCGGAGCGGACTATGTGCCGCGCGAGCTTAAGCGCATTGATGGCCGCATAGCAGCCCATGAACCCGATCATTGTGCGCTCAATTGAGTCTGGCAGACCTAAATGGTCAATGATGTCGAAGTCGAGTCCTGGTGCGTAGAACCCAGTGCAGCACGTCACCAGTACATGCCGAATTTTGCGCCGCTCATCGTCGCTTACCCTGAGGCGATCCAGTGCCTTGCGTGCCAGCACCGGCGCGCATTCCTCAAAGAGCTTCATCCGCTCTGCAGTTGTGGGGAAGGTTCCGCTGCCATAGAAGCGCCAGGCATCGGTGGATTCGCCGCCCATCCCGCGGTTGACATGCAGACACGAGTAACGATGATGAATGTCAGATCGCGCTGCCAGCCGCTCAAAAATGGAGCGCGCCCGCCTATCCTGCCGCATGTTCGCAGCAAAATCTACGAATTGACTGTGAATGTCGTTTTCCGGAACAGCGGTCGCGATACGTTGCAGATAGGCTTTTGCCATCAGATCCAGGGTCCTCGCCTCGCAGATCTTGCCAGGTACTGTCATTAACCGGTCGTGCTCTGTATTGCCAGCAGTCGTTATCAGGAGAAGCGCCGAAACCCGTAGGTGCAAGAACCGTGCTTCAGCGGATCTGTCTACATTAGATGTCCACAGTGGGTTTCGGTAACCCCCCGCAAAGTCCGTTGTCGGGAAATGACAACCAAATGACAACATTTTGATGATCGCAAAGCGATATGCCAGCCGACCCGGGCCGCGCAGTCATTAGCCAGGCACAATGGTCCAGTATGTAGCGGGATTGCCTTAGCCCCGCAATTCCTGAGTTGTGCATTACCGGCAACACATCTGTGAGAGTATTTCTGCAAGAAGATTTCTGGAGTAAACCGGTCGGTCCTCGTTGATTTCAGGGCTCCCGTTGATAGCTCTTGATGCAAATCACGACCCCACATCTGGCCCTTCAACCCCAAAGGTGACTTCATGTACAACGCAAAGGCTTATTCAGTATCCAGCGCAACCTCGCCGTTGGCCTCCGCTACCATCACCCGCCGCGATCCCCTTGAGAGTGATGTGCAGATCGAAATTCTTTTCTGCGGCATATGCCACTCCGACCTGCACCAGGCGCGTAATGAGTGGAGCGCCATGCCCACCGCCTACCCCTGCGTTCCCGGCCATGAAATTGTTGGCCGCGTAACCAAGGTTGGCTCCGCCGTTACCAAGTTCAAGCTAGGCGATCTGGCCGGCGTCGGTTGTCTTGTTGACTCCGATAGAACCTGTCCAGAGTGCAAGGCCGGCCTTGAGCAGTTCTGCAACAACATGGTGCTCACGTACAACTTTCCTGACAAGCATCTCGGCGGTATGACCTACGGTGGGTACTCCGACAGCATCGTGGTTGATGAGCGATTTGTACTGCACATTCCTGCCAATCTCTCGCTGGCAGCTACGGCGCCCTTGCTTTGTGCCGGTATTACAACGTATTCGCCGATGCGCCATTGGGGCGTGACCAAAGGTAAGAAGGTTGGAATTGTCGGGCTCGGCGGACTCGGTCACATGGGCGTTAAGTTCGCGCATGCTCTCGGTGCGCACACGGTAGTCTTCACTACGTCCCCTTCAAAGAAAGATGACGCGCTGCGTCTGGGCGCTGATGAAGTTGTGCTGTCACGCGATGCAAATGAAATGGCCAAGCACGCCGGCAGCTTCGACTTTATTCTCGATGCAGTGGCGGCTCCGCACGATATCAATGCGTATTTCAACATGCTTACTCGCGATGGAAATCTGACCATGGTCGGTGCACCGGATGAGCCACTTCCCGTGGCGGTGATTGGGCTTATTTTCAAGCGCCGCAGCTTCTCGGGTTCGCTTATCGGCGGGCTGGCGGAGACGCAGGAGATGCTCGATTTCTGTGGAAAGCACAACATAACCTCCGACGTTGAAGTGATTCCGATCCAGAAGGTGAACGAAGCTTACGATCGGCTCGCTAAGTCCGATGTGAAATACCGCTTCTCCATCGACATGGCCTCGCTCAAGGCCGAATAGTTCATCGCAGGGAAGCATCATGGATCGCGGTGCTTCGCTGTATGAAGATTATGGATACCTTCAGTTTCGGAAAGAGAAAGGAGCAGCACTCATGGAGATCAAGCGGGCAGGCACAGAACCCTCAGGAAAGGGCCCAGCAGATTGGTTCACGGGCGCGGTACGTATTGATAAGCTGATCGATGCACCCGATCCAGCGCGTGTTGTTGCAGCCAGCGTTACCTTTGAGCCCGGCGCGCGCACTGCGTGGCACACGCATCCTCTAGGCCAAACGCTGTTCGTGACCGCCGGTTGCGGGCGCGTGCAGCTTTGGGGTGGCCCCATCAACGAGATTCGTCCCGGCGACGTTGTCTGGATTGCGCCCGGAGAAAAGCACTGGCATGGTGCCGCATCCGCAACTGCAATGACTCACATTGCAATGCAGGAAAAGCTTGAGGGCAAAGCAGTGGATTGGCTCGAGAAAGTCAACGACGAGCAGTATAACTCCTAGCCTGCGCATATCTATAAGCCTCATCGCAGCATGCGCGTCTGATCGCTTGGACTGGTGTTTTCCCGTGGGCCTATACTTGGGCGACACGCGTGTGGGGCTTGCATTCGATATGAAAAGGGCAGTACTCCTCCTGGTTCTTTCACAAATTTCAACTCTGGCGTTTGCGTCCAACCGGGTGACCGTAGACCAGCTGAGCAAACTGGTGGCGGCGAGCCAGGGTGCGCGCGACAGCAAAATAGCCGAGCGTGTGGCAGCACTGGAACTGACGGAACGCCTGAGCGCTGTTCAACTCAAGGCACTTGAAGCGTCGCTTCCTGGTCCGGAATCTCGCCGTGCACTTGTTGCGCTCGCCGATCAGGCAGAATTTCTGGCTCCGCCTGCAGCAGAAATTCCGAATCAGCCTGTGCCCAGCATGGAGGAGCAACGGGAGATTACGGCGAAGGCGATCGAGTATGTGAAGTCCACGCTCCATCGACTTCCGAATCTGATTGCGCGTCGCGATACGATCCGCTTCGAAGATACCCCCGCCGTGCTGCAGAGTGGCGGGTTCGGCACGCCGAGCGGCATGTTCGTTCCGCAGCAGCCTTTACATCCGATCAGCCGCTACACAAAAAACGTGACTTACCGCGATGGCGAAGAGATCGACCAGCCATCCGGTGATACAAAAAGTGCGACGAATTCGGGATCGACTGGCCTGAACTCGATTGGCGAATTCGGCCCGGTTCTTTCTGCCGTGTTTGGGGATTTGCCTGCAGGCAAGTTGACGTGGAAACGGTGGGAGCAGAGCGCAGCCGGACCGGCAGCAGTGTTTGGTTTTACTGTGCCCAAGGGAGCGTCGCATTACGAAGTCAGATTCTGCTGCATCAGCGGCTCTGAGTTCCGGCAGTTCGCCGCATATCATGGCGAGATCACGATTGCGCCGGCGACTGGTACGATTCTGCGGCTTGTCCTGATCACAGACCTGCGCAAATTCGAGCCAATCAAAAAAGCGAATCTCATGGTGGAGTACGGCCCCATCGAACTGGGAAATCAGAAGTTCTATTGCCCAACCAGAAGTATTTCGGTGATTGTGGCGCCGGTTCAAACCAACATCAAGAAGGCGCTTCCTGGCGGGCCCACAGTGGCGACAACCAGAGGCAACGTACAGATTGAAGTTGCAGACCGCAGCTCATTGGATGTGCCTCCGCAAACGTTGCTCAATGAAGTTGTCTTCGACCAGTATCATCTCTTTTCTTCGGATGCGCGCGTGCTCACTGGGGACAGCGAAACGATTCCACACACTTCGGCAGACGCGGCAAATGCTGCTCCGTCCGTAACGGCCGCGATGCCGCCAGCAAATGAAGCTGCGGCACCCGTTGCGTCCGTCGCTGCGAAACCTGAAATGGCGGCCGCGGCATCTTCTATTGGCATTGGCTCAGCCCCGACTGCAATCGAGCCGGCGACGTCCGCAACTGCCGAAATAACAGTTACCGCACAGAAGACACCTGCGATTCCATCGGTCGCGCCGAGTGGATCCGAATTCGTGTTTCGAGTCGCCAGCCGGATAGTAGAGGCGAGCGTTTCGGCATTCGACAAGAAAGGTCATCCGGTCACCGATCTCACCCGCGAAGATTTTGAAATCTACGACAACGGCAGGAAACTCAAACTTCGTTCGTTCAGCGCTGCTGCTTCTGCTCCAACTGGAGTGCTGTCATCCGCGGTTCAACAGACCGAATATACAAACCGCCCTGAGGTTACAAACGCTGCTTCGGAATCTACGGGAAAAGCCCCGGTTGCAAGCACGACGGTCGTCTTCTTTGACGCTACCAGTTTGCATTTCGATGATTTGACCCATGCCCGCGAGCAAGTACTCAAAGTTCTGGCAACTCTGCCCGCAACTGAGCCGGTTGGCCTTTATGTTCGGATAGGTTTTGGTTTCCGCGTTCTGCTCGAGGCGACAACCGACCGCGCAATTTTGACTGCGGCATTGCAGAACTGGAAGCCGAACGCCCGCGATCTTGCTCGGGCTCAGGAAGCGGAAGAGCGCAATAGGCAGCAATTCGACAGCCTTCGGAATCCTAATTCGGTCAATTCCACTTATGCGAGTGTGGGCTCACCTGGTGGTGGCCCAATGATGGACATGGATCCAAAGCTCTATAGCCTCGGTGAAGATTCAACACGGGAAGCGCTATCAGTGCTGATTGCAGTTGCCACGCACATGGGCGCCATTCCCGGGCACAAGAACCTCGTGTGGATTGCAAGCGACAACGTGCTGGCTGACTGGACCGATCAATCCGCCGATGGCGATGCAGGGCGCATGGCCCCCGGCAGTATCGGTGCTTATAGTATCCGCACCCAGGAGGCTCTTAACAATGCTCACGATAGCCTATACCCCTTCGACGCTTCTCAGTTGGAGACAGACGCGACTGACGCTAGCCTGCAAAACGAAGGCGTACAACTCGATGCATCGGTCAAAGACAATTTCCCTGGGTACAAGGCTCCTCCCGGAGGGCGCACGTTGACGCAGTTGCGCACGCAAACACACGGAGTGCAGATTGCGATGCAGCAATTGGCGCAGTCAACCGGTGGACGCGCTTATGGCCGGTCGAGCAATGTCGTGGCAAATCTTAACCGCGTTATCGAAGACAGCAAGGCCATTTACCTTCTCAGCTTCGCGCCCGATACGCAGCCGGATGACAAATATCACCAGCTCAAGATCGCTGTTCCCGGGCGACGCGATATTACGCTCCGCTATCGCACGGGATACCTATACAGCAAGGAGCCGGCCACGTTGAAGGAGCGATTCGCGCAGGTTCTCTGGCAGCCATTCGACAGCAGTGAGATCGGGATGACAGCTCATCGCTCTCCGGCAAGCGGGGGAACTGCGTTCGCGTTGAAGATCGCTGCGGCAGATGTCGGCCTGGTACAAAATGGCAGTCAATGGGTTGGCAAGCTTGGCGTATTTCTCGTGCAACGCGACGATACTGGCGCGGGGGCGCATGTGAAGGAACAAACGCTTGCTCTCAATCTTTCACCCGCAAGCTACGAACGCATGCAGCGGGAAGGGATTCCGTTCGACCAATACCTGGATAAAAGCATGGGTGCGGAAACGGTGCGGATCATTGTCGTTGACGAGGGCACTGGGCGCATTGGTTCCATAACCCTGCCGGCCGATACGCAACGCGCAAACCCGTAAGTGTTGAACTTAACGTTCTGAATGTTGTTTAGGTTTAAGTCAACCGGACTCTCTTGCGACAAACGATCGATCACGAGCGTTCTGCGAATAGCCAACTCAGGCTATCGAAACCGACCTGTCCGGCCGCTACTGCGCTGGCCATTGAGTCGGCGTTCATTTGGAAATCTGCGCAGGTACTTGGCTCGGCACCAGGACGTCCGAGGAGGAAGCCCTGCACTTCGTCTGCTCCCATTTCGCGGATCATGGTCAACTGGGCCAGTTCTTCCACGCCTTCTACGATGACGCGCATCTCCATGCTGTGCGCGAGATCGATCATCGATCGCACCATCTTTACTGTGTCTGATCCTTCGTAAAGTTTGTTTGTAAAGGAACGATCGATCTTGATGACGTCAATAGGCAGGTTGGGAAGATAGCCCAGGCACGAAAAGCCGGTTCCGAAATCATCAAGGGCGATACTCAATCCAAGCTCCCGCATGCTGTGCATCATTTCTGAGGAGCGCTGAATTGATCCCACCATTACAGATTCGGTCAGCTCAATCTGCAGCAGCCGTGGATCGATTCCGGTGCGAATCACTACATCCGCAATCTCTTCCAAAATACGATCGGAGTTGAATTGGATCGCCGACATGTTGACGGCCACCTGAATAGGCTTGTTGCTGGCGCGCTGCCATTTGATGGCTTCCGTGCAGGCCTTTTCCAATACAAAGTTGCCGAGCGCGAAGATCAGCCCCGTATCTTCGGCGACGGGGATGAAGCGGTCCGGTGTAATCTCTCCCAGGGTTGGGTGCCGCCAGCGCGCCAGAGCCTCGAATCGAACGATCTCTCCGGTGAACACGTTGAATTCCGGCTGATAGTGTACGTAAATCTCGTTTCTCTCTATCGCGCCGCGGAGCTCGTTCTCAATCATGAGTCGTTCGCGCGCCATTAAGCCCAGGTCATTGGTAAAGAACACGGCGCGATTGCGACCGTTGCGCTTTGCCGCGTACATGGCGCTGTCGGCTTGCTGAAGCAGATCCACATTTTCAGCGGTGGCGGGGTCGTCCAGGGTGCTGATGCCAACGCTGGCGCCGATAGTGATGTCGTGTCCGTCGATGCGGAATGGCTTGGAAAGGCACGTAAGAAGTGTTTCGGCAACGTGACTGGCGTCGGCCGCTTCATGCAGCGAAGACAGAATGACTGTGAACTCGTCTCCACCTACGCGAGCCAGCACATCGGCCTTGCGCACGTTCTGCTTGAACCGCATTGCAACTTCGCAAAGGAGAGTATCGCCGATGCTGTGACCAAGGCTGTCATTTACGAGCTTGAAGCCGTCCAGATCAATGTAGAGAAGGCCTAGAATTCTCCCCTCACGCTGCGCCAGTGCGATGGCCTGTACGAGGCAATCGGAAAACAACCTCCGATTCGGCAATCCGGTTAGTGCGTCGGTACATGCTTGATGTTGCAGGCGAAGCTCAGCCTGTTTCGCAAGCAGTTCACGCCGTTTGAGTTCAGCCAGCATGGAATTAAATTCCCGCGCAAGCTCAACAATTTCCCTGCTGCCAATCAATTCGGCGCGCGCATCAAAAGTTGCTCCCGAAGTAACTTCGTGCATGCCACGAGCGAGCCGGGCAATCGGCTTTGAAATTCGCTTCTGCATGATCGAGCCTGTAATGCCACCAGCGCACAGGGACAGTGCGGCCATTACTAGCAGTAAATAGACCATCTTGATGCGGCGAGATTCGAGCGAACGCATGTCGGCGACAAGATAGATTGTGCCGACCGTTTCTGAAGTGCGCATGATCGGCCGGGTCATACTGCGAATTCCGCCGGACGCGTTTCTTATGGCGCCGGGAGACTGTATGCAGCGAGCCGCGGACTGCTCTCGATAGTAGGCCGAGAAAAGATGACCGGAAACGCTGTATAGGCATGCAGAAACGATCTGAGGCTCTCTGTGCAGCGCCTGCAGTATGTTCCCGGCTGCTTTTTGATCGTTGAAATCGAGGGCTGCCATGGAGTTCTGTCCCGTGATATCTGCCAGTGTCGCGAGTCTCGCGTCCGACTCCGCAATCGCGGAGCTCCTGTCAAGCAGAAGCATCGCCACACCGAACACGCCGAGCGAAACTCCGCTCGCCAGCAACACCACGAAGGTGATGTTGGCAGCCATGCTGTTGGCGCGTGACAGCTTCATCAATTCCGCCCTTCTGAATGATTGACGACCGCAATGCTCAGCAGCCGGGAGCTCATCTGTATCCCCGCAGATTGAACAGCACTGATATTTACGTACAGCTGAATCTGGTCTTCGGAACGTACTAACCCGACCATTCCACCGCGGTGCGCGAACTGGGGATCGTCACCTACTGTCAGAACTGGTGACGCTCTTAACCCCTGAAGAATCTCAGCCGCTCTTTTAGGAGAAGTGTTGCCCATGTAGAGAATCGCGCAATTCCTTTGCTCTGCCGCGGAGGGATGCAAAACCACATGCACTATGCGGCCATCGGAGTTCTTTCCGTCTAGAATCTTTTTGAGCAGTTCACTAGTTTGCTCATCGGCTTCAGAACATATTCTTAGATCTCTCGAGTTGCGCGGCCAGACAACGTACCTGGTCAAGTTGAAGAGATAAGCGGCTCTAACTGCCCGCTGATCTTGCTGTGCACCCGCGTTTCCAGTACCTGCTAGCAACAGACAAAGACACACCAGCGGCAAATGGAGCCGCATGATTCCGTACGCGTTGATGGGAGCCGTCAATGCCATTGCTTTTCGACGCTCCTACGGTACGAAATCCGAAACCGAAACCCGCGCCCATCCTGTACGGTTGCCGGTTGCAAAACTTCAGGCCCGGTTGGCGTGGCCCAGTAGTGATCAAGCAAGTTGTATCCGCTTACCGAAAACTGCCACCCGCTACGGAGAACTGGGGTCGATACTGTGGCATTGCTAAGGAATGACGAGCCGATGCGCTGATTCGCAAAGTTGTACTGTGGGCCGGTGTACAGTAGCTCGAGTCCGAGCGAACTGAAGCGGCCCAACGGCGCCGTTCCATTCAATTTGGCCAGGTGCTGTGGCGAGTTAGGCGTTCTTTGGCCAGTATTATTCGAAACCGCATTCGTGAATACGTAGCTCGATCGCGCCATCCAGCCGGAACGGTTCTTTGCATTCAGCTCAAACTCGAGCCCGCGCCCGCGATCTCCGTCTAGATTGGCAAAATGTGTTTCTCCGGTAATAGGGTCCTGTGTTTCTTCAATGATGTGGTCGAGTCTGTTCTGAAATCCACTCGCTGCAACGCGCATCCATGAGTTGACGGTGTGTTCCAGCAAGATTGTGTGTGTGTTTATCGATTCCGGCTGAAGATGCGAGTTGCCACTTGTGATGTCGATTTGATCGACGTAGAACTGGTCGTACGGATCGGGTGCTCTGAATGCGTGTCCGAAGATATATTTCACTGACGTGCGAGCGGTGGGCAGCAACATAAGCGCTACCCTCGGGCTCAACGACGCTCCGTAAGTGCTGTACCAGTCCACCCGGCCTCCGAGGTTGAGGCTCAGCCAGCGGTAGGGATTCAATTCGGTTTCGCCAAACACAGCCGCGATATCGAGCGTCCGATGATCATCAAGAAATGGCGGTTGGCCGAGGTAGTAGTTTCGCTGTTGCAGACGAAGATTGAGTTCGCCGCTTGCTCCTGCTACAACGCGATGGCGTCCCAACCGTTTCCCGAGTACCGACTCAAATCCAATGCCATCGGAGGCTGCGTCATTGATCTGCACTGTGCGCCTGCCATCATCAGTTGAATATGGAAAGTTGCCACGATAGCGGTAGGAGTCGTAGTACACGCGGAAGTCCAGATCGGTGTCAGAGGCGAACTGGTGCGAGTACTTGGCGTCAACGTATCCCCGCGAATCGACATCCCAATTCGCAGGATCGTTGAAAATGGTTCCATAGGAAGCATTCGGAATGATTTTGTGCCGCGTTCCAAACAGGCCCTCAAGCCGAAACTGGCCAAGTCGAATCTTTCCGAACGCGTGGTCGTAGCGATCTCCGTCAATCTTTTGAGCGATTCCGTTGTTGGAGGCCGGGGAATCAAATTCAGGGAAATAGAGGCTTGTCGCGCCATTCGATCGGAAGATGCTGCCGCTTGCTAGAGTGTCGAGATCACCGAAGCGAAACGACAAATCCGCCTCAAGGAGCCGCCCTTTCCCGGAGCGACCCTCCAAAGCAGCTTGAATTGTGTTTTGCGTTTCGGGCCGCTTTGTAAATACGTTCACTACCGCGAGTTCAGCGTCTGTGCCAAATAGCGATGATCCGGGGCCGCGTAGAACTTCCACGTGATCGATCAAGCTCATGTCCAGCGGGAACTCAGTCCCGATGAGCGCGCTGTCGTAGATGTTGTCGTTTACGCGGTGTCCGTCAATGAGCAGCAGGACGCGCGCGTTGTAATCGCCACTTTGCAAGAAGCCTCGAACACCGAGATATGTGTAGGTGCGGTCCGATGCAGTGTAGAGTCCCGGCACGCTCCTCAACAGATCGGCGAGCGTTTGCCAGCCCTGCTTCCTTATCTCATCAGCGTTGATGGTAGTAACCGATGCCGGAGCTTTTCGCGAGTCAGTCAGATGCCGCGACGCTGTCGATAGTCGGACTTGCGCCAGGTCTTCAACACTGAGGTTGGTTAGATCTTGCGGCGCCGGATCCTGAGCGAGGCTTCCTCGGCTAAAGCAAAGCAGCAGGATTTGCAGCGCACTTGCAAGGCGCGCTGCGGGCCATCGAGGCGTCGAAGGTTTGGATTCAACCATTTCTCTTCTAACCAGACCTGACTTCCCTCGCGAGAAGGGATTGTTTGGTTACATCGGCAAATTTCCCGAGATAATCTAGCGTATTTGGACTTTGGTCTCGCAACAATCACCATTAAGTCGCATAACCGGTGTGCTTCAAATCACATGCGAGGTAGTTGGATCTGGAGTTTATCTGTGGTAAGCCGCCAAAGGCGTTTTGTGGGCAACGACGTAGGCAGGCGCGGATGGAGCCACCAACTCTGCGGCACATATTCGACATGCACAACATGCATCTACAACTCCGACCCCCTTCCCCGGCATCCGAATCGCAGAAGGGAGACCGGAAAAGATGGATCAGAAAACCCTAATTGCGATTGTGGTTGTGGTTGCGTTGATCGTAATCGCTGCCGTCGTTGTTATTTCCTCCCGCAAGCGCCGAAGCATGAAACTCAAGGAGCACTTCGGTCCGGAGTACGAACGCACCCTGAAGATGCGGGGCGATGCGAACAAAGCTGAGGCGGAACTTCTCAATCGGGAAAAACGCGTTCACAGCTTTCCCATCAAAGCGCTAACCCCGGGAGCCCGTACCCGCTATATCGAAGAATGGTCTGCTGTTCAGCGCCGCTTCGTAGATGATCCCGCCGTGGCCGTTACAGAAGCCGACTCTCTCGTAAACCGCGTGATGACCGAACGAGGTTATCCAATGGCTGACTTTGAGCAACGCGCGGCAGACGTTTCCGTTACCTATCCTGCCGTGGTGCAGAACTATCGCGCTGCGCGCAATATCGTTCAGCGCCATTGGCGTGGCGAAGCCGGAACAGAAGAACTTCGGCAATCCATGGTGCACTACCGTTCACTTTTCGACGAACTGCTTGATATTCCCAGATCTGAAACTACCTCAACGAGAGGAGTCCTCCATGAGCGAGCTTCTTAGAGATGAAAGACTCACAACCGCCGACATCGTCAATCCTCCACGCCCGGAATTGAGTTCCGTGAACAGCGACGGAGTAAACACGCGCGCAGAAACGCGGAACAACTCGGAATTTGCGCAAACCTCTACAAACGCACAGACTCAGCCCAACCCGTTGTTCCCGGATGACGAACTGCATAATTTCCGTTCGAGCTGGGACCAGGTTCAAACATCCTTTGTAGACGAGCCACGCGCGGCTGTTGAGCACGCGGACAGTCTCGTGGCCAATGTTGTGAAGCGTATCGCGGAACAATTTGCCACGGAACGCGAGCAACTGGAGAAGCAGTGGGACCGCGGCGAGAACGTCAACACTGAGGATCTTCGCCAGGCGTTCAAACGCTACCGCGCATTTTTCGATCGCCTTCTGACTGTCTAATTGGAAAACAAAAGACCTGAGGGTTCTGGTTCTGAGGAGCAATTCAGGATCCGACAAACCCCGCGATCAGGCGGGGTTTGTTTTTGGGGCGCAGCAATTGCAGAACTGCCTGGTTCAAAAAAGGAGCACCGATGAGGCCCTATACTCAAGAAAGAATTAGGGACGAATGCTCTTCACCAACCCAGCTGCGCAAGCGCTTTCAGAGATCAGCACGGCGCCGATCGTGCGCTTTTCGCTGCTTGCATTCAGCTCGATCTTCTTCCTTGTAGATCCGTTTGCGTGTATTCCCTCTTTCCTGGCGATAACTCAAAGCGCCGACCCACCGCGACGTAAGCGCATGGCGCGCAAAGGCGCGCTCACAGCTTTCATTGTGCTCACCAGTTTCGCGGTAGCGGGCCAGCTGATCTTTCGCCTCTTTGGCATCACGCTACCCGCGTTTGAAGTAGCCGGAGGGCTGATCCTCTTATTGATCGGGCTCGATATGCTGGAAGCGCGCCGTTCGCCCACGCAAGAAACGCTAGGCGAAGCCGAAGAAGCGGCAGCCAAGGAAGACGCCGGAATTGTGCCGCTCGGAGTTCCTATGCTCGCCGGCCCTGGCGCAATCTCATCGGTGATGGTTCTGGTTGGACAGGCGCCGTCGATATGGCACTGGGAAATGGCGGCGATCCTGGGATCGATCTTTATCACTTCGGTTGTCAGCTATTGGGTTCTTTCAGCTGCAGGCCGTATTCGGATCGTGATGGGCGAGACGGGGATTCGAATTCTCGTACGCATTATGGGCCTGCTGCTTGTTGCTTTAGCCATGCAGCTCTTCATCAATGGGCTCACGGATCTCGGAATTCTCTCTCGCCATTGAATGATGCGTCGGATTAAATGCATTCAGGAGCTTCTGCGCGCCCACCACGCCGCTGAAATTGCGATAACAAACAAAGTGGAAATGACGGCGTCGCCGGGCCGACCCAGTCGGAATGCCACTATCAGCGCGGCGCTACCCATCGTAAGTGCAAGAAGTGCGAGACCAGCCTGGGCTGTCTTCGGGACGAGGACCATTAGTGCGCCCGCGATTTCGACTACTCCACTGACCAGCGCCAATCTCCTGAAATAGCTTTACTCACGCAACTGTCGGGACGTGAAGAGAACTTCTCGAGACCGAAAAGAACGAAAGCGAGCGCAATTCCGCCACGAATCATCCAGTGGGAAATGCGATTGTGATCCAGATTTGAATCGGAATATTCCAACATCGCAGTTGATCCTCGCTGAAATTGGGGCCGGTCGCGCTGGATGGAGAAGAGCATAACGCTAAGAAGATCACTATTCGAGTGAGAAGGTCGATTTCCCACAGTTTTGAGGCCCTTTCCACAGGGGCAGCTCTTGCTTCGTGAGCAGTCTATTGCTATTCTCAGAAAGTTGCAGCGAGGCCGGAACGTTTTAAAAACCAGCCGCTTGCAAGTGAGAGTAGGTCGTGGTACTCTTAAAAAGTTGCAGATGAGCAGTAAAGCCTCCCGGTGGCCTACACGGCCTGCCCCGATTGAGGGAAGTGGGAAGCGAAGGTGATGGAACAAGTTCTTTGGGTCAGGTGAGGCAGACGCCCCTGAGCCCCTGTAGGGAATCCCGCAGAGAACAATCCATTGCATGACCCGAGAGTTAATCTCTCGTGAGCCCTAGTGGCTCGGTGCCTTGTGCGCTGGTTGATCTTTGATATTTTGCGCGGCGTGACTTTCCAGCGGAGCAAGATCCGTTGTCACTCGAATCAGCATTCAGAACCAAGCTGGGTAACAGAAAAACAGCTTGACCACGAAAGCGAAGTTCGATATGTTTAGAAGGTTCGCGCAAAAACGCCGGAGCAAGTAAGAACGCCCCGGTTTCCCGCGCAATCAAGTTCGAGGACATCCGGATGAAATTCCGGAGATCTCGATCCACGGTCTCGCTCAGGCGAACAAACCGTTAAGGATCTTTGACAAATTGGTTGAACGTGCCAGTCGTGAGAAACGATCAGGTTTGGCTTGATCATTCTCACAAGGTAAGGTGCCCTGCGCTGTTGAAGCGCGGGCACAGTCGAATCATTCTGACCTCCGTCAGAGTGGTCCGACATCAGGTTTCAAACGAGAGTTTGATCCTGGCTCAGAATCAACGCTGGCGGCGTGCCTAACACATGCAAGTCGAACGAGAAAGTGGAGCAATCCATGAGTA
>Ga0157374_10002080_pt1 | contig 16850 bp, 12 predicted proteins | sample M25metaG_FD_115308 | JGI IMG/M metagenome (GOLD analysis project Ga0157374, IMG submission 115308) | Miscanthus rhizosphere microbial communities from Kellogg Biological Station, Michigan, USA - M2-5 metaG | ecosystem: Host-associated > Plants > Roots > Rhizosphere > Soil | place: USA: Michigan...
CATGCCTTCGCGGGAATAGGCCTGGCTGAGCGCGATCGAGGGTACGCCGGCGAGGGCGCCTTCCATGGCCGCCGAGACGGTGCCGGAATAAGTAACGTCCTCGGCCAAATTGGCGCCCCGGTTGATGCCCGAGAGGATTACGTCGGGCGGCGAATCCTTCATGACGTGGGCCAGCGCCAGCATCACCGCGTCTGTCGGCGTCCCGGTGACGGAGAAGCGCCGCTCGTCATGGCGGCGCAGCCGGACCGGCGTGGTCAGGGTCAGCGAATGCCCGGCGCCAGATTGCTCCTCCGACGGCGCCACCACCCAGATATCATCGGTGAATTGGCGGACCACGCTTTCCAGCAGCCTCAGGCCGCGGGCATTCACGCCGTCGTCGTTGGTCAGAAGGATCCTCATGAATGGCCTATGCGGGAGGCGCATCTTCGCTGCAACTGCGAAGGCTGAGCGCGGCAATTGCGCCATATTCGCAACAGCTTGGCGATTTGTTCACTTGGTCCCTGTCAGTTCTTGTTAACAGTCTGGCACGTAATTATAGGCGACATGGGGATGGCAGGCATTGTCGGGTAAGTCCCGGTAAAGTCAGTCTGAATCGCCTCCGGCTGCACCGGTGGCCCGGCCGCAGCAGGCGGCGGCGTATGGGACGTCCGCGACGGGATAATCGCGGGCATGTGCGGGGAGGGAATTCAATGGCTACCGCTCTTGTCGACCTTTATGGCGGCGAAGACTTCGAACCATTTGACCGGATAATCCTTGCCGAGGGCTATCGCCCGCGGGACGACGAGGATTTCATGTGCGGTCGGCACCGCGCCTACTTCCTGCGCAAGCTCAAGGCCTGGAAGGAAGACATCATCGAAGAGTCGCGCGCGACCATGGCCCAGCTCCAGGTCGATTCGCTGCGTGAGCCGGACCTCGCCGACCGCGCGTCGAGCGAGACCGATTGGTCGATCGAGCTTCGCACCCGCGATCGCCAGCGCAAGCTCATCGCCAAGATCGATTGCGCCATTCGCCGCCTCTACGAGGGCGAATATGGCTATTGCGAAGTAACCGGCGAGCCGATTTCGCTCGGTCGTCTGGAGGCTCGCCCAATCGCGACCATGACTCTTGAAGCCCAAGAGCGGCACGAGCGGATCGAGCGCATTTCCAGAGACGATTGACGGTTTGACTTTCCCGCTGTCCTACAGCGGGCTTGATGCGATAGCGCATTTGCTCGGTTGTTTGAGCCATATCCGCGGTCGCGCGGAAAACGCGTCGTCACCGCAAAGATTGGGAAGGATTGGCGGTGAAGTAGTCCTCGCGCCGCGACCATCCGGCGCCGGGGAGCGGCGGTCGCAACCGCCGCCCACAAAAAAGGCCGCCTCAGTGGGTGAGGTGGCCGGCCAGCTCGTCTTTCAGTCTTAGCTTCTCTTTTTTGAGGCGGTGGAGAAGGTCTTCGTCCGGGTGGGCTCGATGCTCTTCTTCTTCGATCAGTGCGTGAAGAGCGGCATGCTTCGATTCGAGTTCCTCGGCAATTGCCTTGTCCATTGGTGCCGTTCCTTTCAGTCAGCTTCACCACCGCGTAATAAATCACGAATCGTTGCACATGTCTTGATCCTTCTCACGGCTCGACCGGCCGTCTGTGCCGCTCGCCGTGAACAACCGGCGGTTCCGGCCCTGGCCGCGATGAGCTAAAGTCGCGCCAAATGAATGACGACGATCCGGTCCAACTGCTTGTGACGCTGAAGGCCGAGCATCGATCGCTGGACGAGCGAATCCGCTTTCTCTCCTCTGAGCCAACCGGCGACCAGCTCGAGCTGGCGCGGCTCAAGCGACAGAAGCTGATGCTCAAGGATGAGATCCAGCGACTGATGGACTCGAGCGTTCCGGACATCATTGCCTGAGCCTTTTGCGGGCGTCCCGATCGGGGACAGGGTCGTTTCCATGGTCGACCCGCGGCGGGTTCGGGCGTTTCCAGCGGCGATGAACAATGGCAATCTCATCGTCATGGACGACTCGGATATGCTTCGGCCGCAGGTGCGGATCACTTCCCGCCTGATCGACTCGCTTTATACCGAGGCGATGCTGCTGGCTGACGAGGCGCGTTCCTATTTCGACGACGCAGGACGCGACGAGCGCTCGACGCTCGAGCCCTTTGCCCGCGTCGGATTCGCTTGCGAGTCGCTGAAGGTGACGACGCGGATCATGCACATCGTCGCCTGGCTCCTGACCCAGCGCGCGATCGAGTCGGGCGAGATCCCCGGTCATGGTGGACGCCGGCCCGACCGTCGCCTTGGCCATGCCCAGGACAGCGATTCGCTCGTGGTGGGGACACTCCCGCCGTCAGCCCAGAAGCTCATCAGCTCCAGCGCCGACCTTTACGCCCGCGTGCGGCGGCTCGACGAAGGCGGCCTCGAGGCGGAGGCACCGCAGAGCCCGGCCCGGGCGCTGATGGGCCGGCTCGAACGTGGACTCGGCGGCCAGAGCGGCTAACAAGAGCGGCCGATGCGGCCGTTCACCTTCAATCCCGGACCGCGGCTCCTTGCCGGCCCTGACCAGGCCGTTGCGCTTGCCGAGAAACTGCCGCCGGGCCCGTGCCTGCTCGTTACCGACGCCGAGCTGATCCGGCTCGGGCTGACCGACACCTATCGCGAGGCCATCGGTGCCGAACGAGATCTCGTCGTCTATGACGCAGTAGAGGCCGATCCGTCGAAAGAGACTTTGCTCGCGGCGACGGAAGTTGGCCGTCAAGCGGCTGTTACGTCGGTGGTCGCTGTCGGCGGCGGGAGCCCGATGGATGTCGCCAAGCTCGCCGCCTATTTGCTCGGATCGGGCGAGGCGCTGGACGATATCTGGGGCGTAAATATTGCCCAGGGACGGCGGCTGCCGCTGGCTCTGGTCCCGACGACGGCCGGCACCGGATCGGAAGCGACGCCGATCTCGGTCATCACCTGCCAAGGCGGGGTCAAGCTGGCGGTCAATTCGCCGCCGCTGATCGCCGACTGGGCGGTCCTGGATGCGAGCCTAACGCTAGGCCTTCCGGGCCATGTCACAGCCGCGACCGGGATTGATGCCATCGTCCATGCGGTCGAGGCTTACACCTCGGCGCGGCTCAAGAACCCGCTGTCCGACGCCTTGGCTCGAGAAGCGCTGCGGCTGCTGAGCACGAACTTGCTGACGGTCATCAACGAACCACGAAACGTCGAGGCACGGTCGGCGATGCTGCTCGGCGCGCACCTTGCTGGCCTCGCTTTTTCGAACGCGCCAGTCGCCGGCGTTCACGCGCTCGCTTATCCGCTCGGCGGGCTGCATCACCTGCCGCATGGCCTCACCAACGCGCTGATGCTCAGGCATGTGCTCGCTCACAATCTCGAGGCGGCAAGGGAGCTCTATGCCGAGCTTGCGGAGATCGTCGAACCGGACTGTGCGGGGCAGGGGAGCCAGGCCCGGGCCGCATTGCTGATCGATCGCCTCGATGCCCTTGCAAGCCGCAGCGGCCTTGCCCTCCGCCTCCGCGACCACGGCGTCGCCTTTGAAGAGGCGCCTCGGCTTGCCGAGGAGGCGATGAAGCAGACCCGGCTGCTGGTGAACAATCCCTGCGAGATCAGCCAGAGCGACGCGCAGCGCCTTTATGAGGCCGCTTGGTGAGCCGCGAAACGCCGACCAAGCGGTCCGACTTCAAGACATTCCGCCGCTTCACCACCCGCTGGGCGGACAACGATGCCTACGGACACGTCAACAACACGGTCTTCTACCAATGGTTCGACAGCGCCGTGAACGGCTGGCTGGTCGAGCAGGGGTTGCTCGACATCCAGGCCGGCGACCCGATCGCGCTCGTGGTCCAAACCCATTGCCTTTATTTCTTCCCACTTGAATTCCCGCAGGATGTGGAGGTCGGTCTTGCAGTGACGGAGCTTCGCCGGTCGAGCGTGCGATATCGGATTGGCGTCTTTGCCAGCGGCTCAGACTCTGCGGCGGCGCAGGGCGAATTCGTTCATGTCCTCGTCGAACGAGAATCCAGGCGCCCAGTGGAGATACCGGCGAACTGGCGCCGGGCGCTGGAATCGATCAGCTAGCGCAAAGCCGCGCCTTGGCGGCGGCATATTGTTCGGCGAGCAGGTCGACATAGTCGGAGGCGGGCCGCACCCGGTCGACGACGCCGATCCCCTGGCCCGAACCCCAGATGTCCTTCCACGCCTTTGTCTTGGAAGACCCAGCGGAGCCAAACTTCATCGTATCGAGATTGCCCGCGTCGAGATTGTCGGGATCGAGCCCCGAATTGACGATCGATGACCGCAAGTAATTGCCGTGAACGCCGGTAAAGAGGTCCGAGTAGACGATATCGGCGGCGCCGCTGTTGACAATCGATTGCTTGTAATCGTCGCCCGCATTGGCCTCCTCGGTCGCGATGAATGGCGACCCGACATAGGCGAGATCGGCGCCGGCGGCCTTGGCAGCGAGCACGGCGCCGCCGCTGGCGATGGCGCCGGAGAGGACCAGCGGTCCGTCAAACCATTGGCGGATTTCCTGGACCAAAGCGAAAGGCGACCATCGTCCGGCATGGCCGCCGGCGCCGGCAGCAACCGCGATGATCCCGTCGGCGCCCTTCTCGACGGCCTTGCGAGCAAAACGGTCGTCGATCACGTCGTGAAGGGTGATCCCACCCCACGAATGAACCGCTTCGTTGAGCTCGACGCGGGCGCCGAGCGACGTGATGACGATCGGCACCTTCCATTTCGCGCAGACTGCCATGTCATGCTCGAACCGGTCATTCGAGCGATGCACGATCTGATTGACCGCGAACGGCGCTGCTGCGCGTTCGGGATGGTCTCGATTCCAGGCCGCCAGTGCCTCGGTGATCTCGTGCAGCCATTCGTCGAGCAGCTCGGCTGGCCGGGCGTTCAATGCCGGGAAGCTGCCGACGATTCCGCTAGTGCATTGGGCGATGACCAGCTTTGGATTTGAGACGATGAAGAGCGGTGAGCCGATCACCGGGATTCGCAGTCCCTGGAGGATCGGGTGCAGGCTCACAGCCCGTGGTACTCCCGATACCATTTGACGAAGCGGGGCACGCCTTCGTCAATGCTCGTTTTGGGCTCGAAACCGTGATCGCGCTCGATCGCTGAAATGTCGGCGAAAGTCTCGCGGACGTCCCCGATCTGCATCGGCATGGGGTCGCGCAGCGCCTTTCGCCCAGTCTCATGTTCCAGGATTTCGACCACGCGCATCAGGTCCTCGCTGCGGTGGTTGCCGATATTGTAAACGGCATGCGGGCTTGTGCTGCCGCCGGCCTTGACCTCGCCATTGTCCGCCGGCGGGCCATCGAGACAGGCGATTACGCCGCGCACGATGTCGTCGATGTAAGTGAAATCGCGCCGCATCTCGCCGCGGTTGAACAGAGGCAGCGGCTCACCGGCATAAAGCGCCTTGGTGAAGATCCACATCGCCATGTCGGGCCGGCCCCAGGGGCCGTAGACGGTGAAGAAGCGCAGGCCGGTCAGCGGCAATCGGTAGAGGCTGGCGTAGCTCTCGCTGAGCAATTCGTCAGCCTTCTTGGTCGCGGCGTACATCGACAGCGGATGGTCGACCCGGTCCTCGACCCGAAACGGCAGGCTCTTGTTGCTTCCGTACACCGACGAGGAGGAAGCATAGACCATGTGCTGCGCCTGGCGGTGACGCGCTAGCTCCAGCATGTTGCAATGGCCGACCAGGTTAGCCTGGACGTAGGCCGACGGGTTCTCAAGGCTGTAGCGGACGCCCGCCTGCGCCCCCAGGTGGACGATCCCGACGATCTCGATCGTGTCGGTGAATGACTTCAGCGCCTCGACGTCGGCGAAGTCCACCCGCTCGAACCGAAATCGGTTGCCGAATTGCTGCTGTAGTTGCCTGAGCCGCGCCTGCTTGAGCGAGACATCGTAATAATCGTTGAGGTTATCGATCCCGACGACCTCGTCACCACGATCGAGCAGGGCACGCGACGTCGCAGCGCCAATGAAACCCGCAGCACCGGTTACCAATACAGCCATGGGCGATGTCTTACGGGCTGATGCCTTGAGCGCAATGGCCCGTCAGGGCGTGCATTGGGGCGCCGGAGAAACGGCGACATTGGCGTCGCCGGGAAGCGCCTGGCAGACCGGCGTCGTCTGGAGTAGGGCGTCGCCGCCGATGGCCTGGTAGGTGTCGACGATGTTCTGCGCCGCAATCAGCTTGGTCTGAACCATCTGCTGCTGCGCCGTATATAAGGATCGCTGGGCGACGAGCACCGTCAAGAACGGATCGATTCCGGCGCGGTACCGGGCTTCGGTCAGCCTGTAGTTGTCGGCCGCTGCGGCTTGGTTGCGCTGTCGGGCAGCGATCTCGTCATTCATCGTTCCGCGGCGGGCGAGCGCGTCTGAAACCTCGCGGAACGCGGACTGGATCGCCTTCTGGTAGCTCGCGATGGCGGCACTGCGCTGCGCCTCCGTCATACGAACGTTGGCGTGACCGGCACCCGACTGGAAGATAGTGTAGGCGGCGTTCGCGCCCGCGCTCCAGCCGAAGGCGCCGCCGGTGAACAGGCTGCCCAGGGCGCCAGTTGCAACGCCCAGCAAGCCGGTCAGGGTGATACGCGGGAACAAGGCGGCGCGAGCAGCGCCGATCTGCGCATTGGCTGCGCGCAACTGGAACTCGGCCTCCATGACGTCGGGGCGACGCAGAAGCACATAGGAATCGAGGCCCGCCGGAACCGGCGCGATCCGGCCGAATGCCTCGTCGATCGAGCCCGCAAGGAGCCTCTGATCGATCGGCGCGCCAACCAGAAGTTGGAGCGCGTTTACGTCCTGCGCAACGGCGGTGCGCTGGCGCGCCACATCGGCCTGGGCAACCGCGAGGATTTGCTGGGCTTGATCGAGGTCGGTGCGCGGCGCGACGCCGCCTGCGAGGCGGAGCTTCGTCAGCTGAACGCTCTTCTGCGCGCTTGCAACCGTCTGCTCAGCAATCAACCGGAGGCTCGACTCAGCGGCCTCATTGAGCCACGCATTGGCAATATCGGCGACTAGGGTTAGCCGTGTCGCTCGCGCGCCTGCTTCGGTCGCCAGGTAGCGTTGCAGCTGCACGTGAGTGAGCGAGCGCACGCGTCCGAAGAGGTCTACTTCGAAGTTCGGCACTTGCAGGCCCGCGTTGTAATTCGCGTCCACGCCGCTCGATTTGTCCCCGCTGGCGCTGACGCCCGTTACCGCATTGACCGTCGGCAGCAGCTGCGCCCGCTGGATATGATATTGCTCGCGCGCCGCCGCGATATTCGACGCCGCAATCATCAGGTCGCGGTTGTTCACAAGGGCCTGCGAGATGAGGGACTGCAGTCGCGGGTCCTGGAACACCTGGCTGTAGCTGAGAACTGGAAGGCCGGCTTCATCCTGGGCGAGATAGGGATCGCCAACTGGCCATGACGCCGGGATCGCCGGATTCGGCCGAACATAAGCCGGCTCCATCGAACAAGCGCTAGCCATCAGCGCGAGCAGTGCGCCGGCGCCCCTCATGCCTGCGCCTCGCGCCGGGCGCGGATGCGTTCGCGAACTCTTTTCACGCCGTCGCGCACGCTGCGCCGGACGAGCACGAAGAAGAAGGGGATGTAAAAGATCGCAAGCGCAGTCGCGGTGATCATCCCGCCGATGACGGCGGTTCCGATCGCGATCCGGCTATTGGCGCCGGCGCCAGTCGAGATCGCGAGCGGCAGGACTCCGAAGATGAAGGCAAAGCTGGTCATTAGGATCGGCCGCAAGCGGATCCGTGCGGCTTCGATTGCGGCGTCGATCACGCGCTGCCCTTCTCGCTCCGCACGCTCTGCAAACTCGACCATCAGGATCGCGTTCTTTGCGCTGAGTCCCATGGTCGTGATCAGCCCGACCTGCAGGTAGACGTCGTTCTGCAAACCCCTCAACGTGACGAAGAAGATCGAGCCCACCAGCCCGAGCGGGATCACCAGCAGCACCGCGACCGGGATCGACCAGCTTTCGTAAAGCGCAGCAAGGCACAGGAAGACGACGATCAGCGCGACCCCGTAAAGGATCGGCGCCTGACCCGATGACAAGCGCTCCTGGTACGACTGGCCGGCCCACGCCACTCCGATGCCTCGGATGCTGTTCGCAAGGTTTTCGACGATCGTCATGGCCTGCCCCGAGCTCACCCCCGGCGCTCCCTGGCCGCTGAGCTCGAACGACGGATAGCCGAGGAAGCGCGACGAGCTCGTCGGTGTGGTCTGCCAGGAAGTTTGAGCGAACGAAGAGAAGGGGACCATCTGCCCCTGGTTGTTCCGGACGAACCACTGGTCGATGTCGGCCGGGCTGGCGCGGTACGGCGCGTCGCCCTGAACGTAGACGCGTTTCACTCGCCCACGGTCGATGAAGTCGTTGACGTAGCGACCGCCCCACGCCGTCGACAGCGTATTGTTGACGTCGGCTGCATTCAGACCGAGCGCCGCGACGCGCTGCTCGTCGATGTTGACCCTGAGGCTGGCCACGTCGGGCAACTCGCTGAGGCGCACCGTGGCTAGCTTCGGGTTCGATGACGCTTGATCGACCAGTTGATCGCGGGCCGCCTCGAATTCGTCCTGGCTGAGGCCGCCCGTGTTGAGTAATTCCATCGTGAATCCGCTCGACTGGCCGAGCCCACGTATGGCGCCTGGAACGGTTGCGAAGACCTGGGCGTCGCGCAGTCCGCGGAACGCCCCGGAAGCACGCTGGACGACGGCGTCTGCGCTGTCCTTGGATGATGTTCGCTGATCGTAGTCGGCAAGGTTGAGGAAAGCCTGGCCCGTATTCTGGCCCGAGGATCCCTGGCCGCCGCCTGCAACGGTGAAATAGGTCTTGATGTTATGCTTCTCGGGCCCGCTCAGGAAGTAGTTCTCGACCTGCCGCTGGACCTGTCTCGTCCGCTCCATCGTCGCGCCGGCCGGCAGCCGGTACTGGACCGAGACGAAGCCCTGGTCCTCGGTCGGGAGGAAACCCGTCGGCAGCCGATAAAAGAGCAGGACGAGCAGCAATGCGACGCCGGCATAGACAGCGAGGAAGAGCCATTTGCGGTCGACGACACGGTTCACGCTGAGCACGAACCAGTCGCGGAAGCGGTCGAAGCGATCATTGAACCCGAGGCGGGCGTTTTCCAGCCAATGGGCGACGCGCGGCGCACGTTTCCCGACCCATGTCTCCTCGACCGTCGCGTGAGTCCGGCGCAGCAGGTTCGCGGCGATCGCAGGGCTGAGTGTCAAAGCGATGAACACGGACAAGGCCATCGCCGAGACGATCGTCGCCGAGAACTGGCGGTAGATGACGCCCGTCGAGCCGCCGAAGAAGACCATCGGCAGGAAAACAGCGGACAGCACGAGCGCGATGGCCACCAGCGCCATCTGGATCTGCCGCATGGACTCGATCGTTGCGTCGCGCGGCGTCATCTCCGGATTTTCGTGCATCAGCCGCTCGACGTTCTCGACGACGACGATTGCGTCATCGACCAGCAGTCCGGTGGCGAGGACAAGCCCGAACAAGGTCATCGTGTTGACGGAGAATCCGAGCGCGTAGAGGATCGCGAACGTGCCGAGCAGGACGACCGGAACCGCGATGAAGGGGATAAGGGTCGCTCGCCAACTCTGCAGGAAGATGAACATGACGAGGACGACCAGCAGGATCGCCTCGAATAAGGTCTTCGCGACCTCGCGGACCGACAATTTGATGAAGTTCGTTGAATCGTTCGCGAAGGCATAGGTGTAGCCGGCCGGCATCCGCGTCGAGAGCTGCTCGACCTTTTCCTTGACGAGGGTAGCGGTGCTCAACGCGTTCGCGCCCGGTTCAAGCGAGATGCCGATGCCGGCGCCGGGATGGCCATTGGCCCGGATCGTAGCGGCATAGCTGTCCGCTCCCAGCTCAACCCGTGCCACGTCGCCGAGGAGCACGCGCGCACCCGACGGGTCGGATTTGACCACGATCTCACGGAATTGCTCCGGAGTTTGCAGCCGCGACTGTGCAGTGACGGTTGCGTTGAGCATCTGGCCTTCCGGCTGCGGAAGGCCGCCGATCTCGCCCGCGGCGATCTCGGTATTTTGACTCTGCACCGCCGTGATGATGTCGCCGGGCATCAGCCCGACGCTTTGGAGCTTGTGGGGGTCGAGCCAGATTCTCATCGCATAAGACGAGCCGAACACGTTGACGTCACCCACGCCGGGAACGCGCGAAAGGTCATCCTGGATGTTCGTCGTCAACCAGTCCGAAACGTCGAAATTGGTGCTCTTGTTGGTCGTGTCGCTGATCGCGACGATCATCAACAGATCCGGCGAGCCCTTGGTAACCGTGACACCTTGCTGCTGAACCTGCGTTGGCAGCCGGGCCAGCGCCTGAGCGATTTTGTTTTGGACCTGGACCTGGGCGATGTCGGGATCGACGCCTTTTTCGAAAACCGCGCTGATGCTGACGGAGCCCCGCGCGGTCGACGACGACGAGAAATAAAGCAGGCCGTCGATGCCCGTCAGCTGACGTTCCAGCACCTGCGTGACGCTGCTCTCGAGCGTGGCGGCAGAAGCGCCCGGATAGCTCGCGCGGACGTTGATCTGTGTCGGCGCGACGTCGGGATATTGGGCGACCGGCAGTTGCGTGATCGCGCCGATCCCCATCAGCATAATGATGATCGCGATCACCCACGCAAATACCGGGCGATCGATGAACAGCTTCGACATTCGCTAGCGGCTCTGACGCCTGTTGTTCGCGCCTTGCCCGCGAGTGCCGATCTTCTGCGGCGCGCCGGCCGGCACGGGCTTGATCTGGGCGCCGTCCTTCAGGTTCGCGGTCCCCTGCGTGACCACTTTCTCGCCGGGAGCAAGTCCGCCAGTGACGACCCATGAGGCGCCGATCGTCCGGTCGGCAATGATGGTGCGCTGAACGGCCCTGTTGCCCGGGCCGACGACGAAGACGGTCGCGCCGCCCTGCGGATTGCGGCTTACGGCCTGCTGCGGAACAAGGATGGCTGAGGTCTGGACCGCCTGGGCGAAGGACGCCGTTACATACATGCCCGGAAGGAGGATCGCCTGCGGATTAGCGAAGCGGGCCCTGATCGTCACGGTTCCGGTGCTTTGATCGACTATGACTTCGCTGAACTCAACCGTGCCGGTGAAGCCGTAGTCGGAACCATCGGGGAGCTTGAGGCGGACCTGCGCGCTGGTCGGCACCGCGCCGCCCTGCGACAGTGCCTGCCGAAGTTGCAGCAAGTCGGCCGCCGACTGCTGGATGTCGACATAGACCGGGTCGAGGCGCGTGATCGTCGCCAGCGCGTCGGCCTGGTTGGCCGTGACGAGCGCGCCTTCGGTAACACTGGAAAGTCCGATGCGCCCGGTGATTGGGGCAGGGACGCGAGTGAAGCGCATGTTGACCTGTGCCGCACGAAGCGCTGCGCTGCTCTGCGCGATTGCCGCGTCGGCTTGGCGCGCTTGGGCCAAGGCGTCGGTATAGTCTTGCTTGGAGATCGCCTCCATCCTGGCAAGCGGCTCATAGCGTTGGGCACGTGTGCGCGCGGCGACCGCGCTTGCGCGGGCGCTCTGCAGGTTGGCTGCGGCCTGCGCCTGTTGGGCGGCATAGATGCTCGCGTCGATCTGGTAGAGCGTTTGACCCTGGCGCACGATCGAGCCCTCACGGAACAGCCGGCGTTGAATTACGCCGGAAACCTGAGGTCGGACATCGGAGACCTGATAAGCAGCGACTCGTCCGGGAAGTTCCTGCTGCAAGGGCGCGCTGCCCTGCTGGACGACAACGAATCCAACCTGCGCGGGGCCGCGTTCCCCGTCGCGGCCGGAGCCTCCGCCCGCCTGGCCTTGCCCGCTGCCGCCGCATGCCGCGAGCAGCAGCGCCGCCGAGAGGATGAGCCCGGAACGACCGAGCGCTGCGTAGGATTGAATCACGGAAGCGGCCAATTTCGATTGTTGGATAGGATTGCAAGCCCTGGCCGCCTGTGACGCAGGCAAGATGAACATCGGCGGGCCGCTAGGTTAACTTTCGTAAGGGTTGTCCGTTCCTTTCGACGAACCGGCGCGAGGAACCGACGACGGGTGGTCAAGATGCCTGCGCTGAATTCTCTCTTGGCAAACAGAGCCAATCTGCCTCCAAGCATGGAGCTTGGGGGCGTGACCGGAAAGCCACAGATACTGTTAACGTGGAGGGGGAGTCGGTGCGGTGCGATTGACTTGCCATGCGCGAAGGAGTTTGGTCGAGGCCAAAGAGCCAAATGGCCTATGCGTTAGTGTAACCGGTTACATCGCCGGATTTGAAGAGGGGACACGCGTGAGCACAACTTCGAATAAGCGCCAGCTCGCGTCTGGCATTTCCGCCCTTGCGATCGCGCTGGCAGGCACAATTGCAGTGCCAACGGCAGCTTGGGCTCAGGCGGGTACCTCGACCCTTCGCGGGCACGCGGCCGCCGGGACCGAAGTGATTGCGACTGACGTTGCGACCGGTGCAGTGCGCAAGGCGACCGCCAGCTCGAGTGGCAGCTACGTGATTGCTGGTCTGCAGCCTGGGACCTATCACGTCACTGCTGGCGGAAAGGCTGCCGACGTTGTCGTTCCGGTTGCGTCTGAGCAAGTTCAGGATTTCGATACTACGCCTGCAGCGGCAGCCGGTTCGATCGTGGTCACGGGCTCGCGGCCAACGGCCGAGGTGAAGACTTCCCAGGTCAACCAGTTCGTCACCCTTCACGACATCGCGGCGCTGCCGCAGACAACCCGGAACTTCCTCGAATTCGCGGATACCGTTCCCGGCGTGGATTTTAATGTCGATGCACAAGGTCGGACATCATTGCGAGGGGGCGCTCAGCTCGCGTCTGCGGTCAACGTGTTTATCGATGGCGTCAGCCAGAAGGACTACGTCACCGGCGGATCGGGAACCACGGGAAGCGCTGGTAACGGCAGGAATGGCGATCCGGGCAATCCTTTCCCGCAATTGGCGATTGCCGAATACAAGGTCGTCACATCCAACTACAGCGCGCAATATGGTGACGCGTCGAGCGCGATCATCATCGCGCAGACGAAGTCCGGAACGAACCGTTTCCGTGGCGAAGCCTTCGGCGTGTTCACGAACCAAGATTTGCGGGCCAAGACGCCGGCGGAAAAAGCATCAAATATCGAAAAGGCCCACGTTCCCGACTGGCAGTATGGCGCAGCACTCAGCGGTCCGATCGTACCGAACGTTGCTCACTTCTTCGCCACCTGGGAGCACAAGAGTCTCTCGAACCAAACGAGCGTATTCCCCGGGACCGGTGTGACGCTCGATCAAGCGAAGGCACTGCTCCCAGCGGACGTGGCCAGCCAATATGGCCCCGTCACCAATCCGTTTACCGAGAATCTCTATTTCGGAAAGATCGACCTCGAGCCCTCAGACAACGACAGAATTGAAGTCACAGGGAAATTGCGTGTCGAGCACAGCTTCTCCGGCGGTAACGGTCAAGCTGCCGCATCGACCAGGGCGCCTTTCGTAAACAACGATAAGCGGGCCGACATTCGTTGGCAGCACAGCGGCAACAACTGGGTGAACCAGATCCTGTTGTCGTACCAGAACACGAATTCCTCGACGACATCGACTGATGTATCGCCGCAGAACCAATACATTTTCTATCCAAACCCGGCGACCAATCTCAACCCGGTCACCTTGATCCAGGTTGGCGGGCCTGGTTCGGGTTTCGGAGCCATCAACAAGCAGAAGGGTTGGACGCTGCAGGACGACCTGACGTTCAGCAATATCCAACTCGCGGGCGATCATACGCTTCACGTTGGCTTCAGCTATGGCTCGATCAACCTGAACACCCAGGACGTGAGTTCGGATCTTCAGAGCGCCACCTATTACTATGCCGTGACGCCCAATGGGGTCGCTGCAACTCCGATGAAGGTTCAGTTTCCAAACCTGACCGGAGGCTTCACCACTGCTAACGTTACCACGACCGCCAAGCAGTATAGCGCGTATGTGCAGGACGATTGGAACGTCAATCGCCACCTAACGCTGAATCTTGGCCTGCGGTGGGACCATGAGGTGGTACCCTCATTCCTGCATTACATGACTCCGGCAAACGTTGTTGCTGCCATCAACGGGCCGTACCCGGGCGGTACGATGAGTGTCGCTGCGACACTCGCGCAGAGCCCAACAGGCTACAACATCTTCGATTACGTCAGCACAGGAAACAACCGTAAGGCGCCGAACAACTTCTCGCCGCGGCTCGGCTTCTCCTATGACATCAACGGTGACAACCGGCATGTGATCTTCGGCGGTTATGCGCGCGCATATAATCGCAACCAGTTCCGGACGCTGGCACTCGAAGCAACCAAGGTTGCCTTGAATGGCAATCCTGAGGTCTATTTCCCGTCGCCGCAAACCCAGGATGCGTTCGGGCCATGTTTTACGGTGGCGGACATCAATCCGACAAACCACTGCTACGCGTGGAACCCGGCCTACCTAACGCCGGAGGGCCTCGCCGCCTTCCAGGCCGGCGGCACGTCGAACGAAGTCGATCTGATCAACAATCATCTGAGGACGCCGCACTCGGATCAGTTCACTCTCGGAATTCGCAACAAGCTTGGCGATTGGAATACGCAAGCCAGCTTGTCGTATATCGCAAGTTACGATGCGATCGTCGGCCACCTGGGCAATCGCTACTCGAACGGCGCGTTCTATCAGAATGGTTGCCAGTGGTGCGGTTCGGTCGGTGTGCCTGGCTTTGGCAACACCGTCCTGTGGGATAACAGCGGCAAGGATCGCCTCTGGCAGCTCGGCCTGGGCGCGCAGAAGCCTTACACGCAACGATCCGGCTGGAGCGCGACGATTTCGTACACCTTCTCGGCAGGTGAACAGAACAATCTCGCGGGCGGGTCGAATCCGTACTCGATCTCTAACAACGAATATATTTTCGACGTGCCGTTCCCGTGGGTGCTGCCATTGCTGCGGGCGACTGCGGTTCCGCGGCATCGCGTGGTCGCGACTTACACCCGTGATCTGGTGTGGGGCATTTCGATGGCTGCCAAACTGGAGCTGGCCACGCCTCCAGCAGCGGCGGCGATTTTCGGTTGCCCTAGTTTCCCGTGCGGAAGCTATCAGGGCAACGTCGTCTACGTCAGCCGCGCGCCGGACAATTTCCTCGGCTACAAAGACCTGGATCTGCAGTTCACAAAGGACTTCGAGTTCTTCCACAAGTTGAATGCTTATGGACGCATCGACATCCTGAATGTCTTCAACTGGAAGAACTATGATCCGGGTGCGATTCAGTTTCCAAATGCTACCGCCACGCCTTTCTACCTGAAGGGCGGTCCGATTGTCGGCGTGCCATTTACAGTGAAGCTGTCGGCCGGAATCAGGTTTGGTGACGCTGCGCCACCGCCGCCTCCTGTGGTTGAGGCGCCTCCGCCTCCGCCACCCCCGCCGCCGCCCCCGGCGACGCAGACCTGTCCGGACGGGAGCGTTATCGACGCAACAGCGACGTGCCCGGCACCGCCTCCACCCCCGCCACCGCCGGCCCCGGCGCCAGAGCGGGGTTTCTAAGAGCTAGAAAGCTGAGATCGAACGGGGCGGCGCCCAAGGCGCCGCCCTTTCTTCTTGCTCCCCTCGCTTTTATCGCGTGAGCATGACGCAGCAGAAAACCGATCGGCCCATAAAGTCAGTCGTTGTTGTCGGCGGTGGGACCGCCGGTTGGATGAGTGCCGCGGCCATCTCCAAGTCGTTTGGCGGCGCTATCGATGTGGTCCTCGTAGAATCCGAGGAGATCGGCATCATTGGGGTCGGCGAGGCCACCATTCCCGCGCTTTCCCAATTCAATCGCCTGTTGGAAATCGATGAGGCCGAATTCGTCCGGCAGACGCAAGGCTCTTTCAAGCTCGGCATCCAGTTCAAGGACTGGGGAGCGATAGGCGACACCTATATCCATGGCTTTGGAAGCATCGGTCGCGACCTGGGACTGATGCCTTTCCACCAATATTGGTTGAAAGCGCGAGCGGAGGGCAGGGCCAAGGACATCGGCCACTATTCGCTCAACACGATCGCTGCGCCGCAAGGCAAGTTCATGACGCCGCCGAGCGATGCACCGCCCAATTCACCACTCGCGGAGATCACCTACGCCTACCACTTCGACGCAGTCCTCTACGCGCGTTTCTTGCGTCATTACGCGGAAGCCCGCGGGGCGAAGCGTATTGAGGGCAAGGTCGTCGAGGTCAATCAATGCAGCGAAGATGGGTTTATCGAGAGCATCAAGCTCGAGAGCGGCCAGGTCATCAGCGGTGACTTGTTTCTGGACTGCACAGGTTTTCGGGCGCTGCTGATCGGCGGGACTCTGGGTGTCGGTTTCGACGATTGGAATCATTGGCTCCCATGCGATCGCGCCTTGGTGGTGCCGTGCGAAAAAGTCGGACCGCCGACCCCCTACACGCGCTCGACAGCGCACAAGGCGGGGTGGCAATTCCGCATTCCTCTCCAGCACCGGACAGGAAACGGGTACGTTCACAGCAGCCAATTCTGCAGTGAGGACGAAGCAGCCGACACCCTTCTCAAGAACCTCGACGGCCCAGCGCGTAGTGACCCAAAGCTCCTCAAATTCGCCAGTGGGAAGCGTCGCAAGCTGTGGGATCGGAACGTCATTGCCGTCGGACTCGCGGGAGGATTTCTTGAGCCGCTGGAATCGACTGCGATTTACCTAATCCAGTCCGGCATCAATCGTTTGATGAACCTGTTTCCGACCGCCGATTGCGATCCCGTGCTGCAAGACGTCTACAACGCTCAGATCGATTTCGAATATGAGCGCATTCGGGACTTCTTGATCCTGCATTACCATGCGACGACGCGCGATGATTCCGAGTTCTGGAATTACGTGCGCACGATGAGCGTTCC
>Ga0157374_10002085_pt1 | contig 16823 bp, 36 predicted proteins | sample M25metaG_FD_115308 | JGI IMG/M metagenome (GOLD analysis project Ga0157374, IMG submission 115308) | Miscanthus rhizosphere microbial communities from Kellogg Biological Station, Michigan, USA - M2-5 metaG | ecosystem: Host-associated > Plants > Roots > Rhizosphere > Soil | place: USA: Michigan...
AATAGATATGACCAACCCAGAAACAGCGGTTCTTTTGGAGAAATCGTTTTAAGAGTTCTTTTATGGTCATAGGATTCTGCCTATTTTCTGCTTATCAAATTTGTAATGTAAGCCATCAAACGAAATATTCGTTCAATGCGTATGCCAATCAATCTGCTGCTTATAATAAATACTTCGGTAATGTAAAACGTCCAAAGTATCGCTTCTAAAAATTCAGGCATCCCGACTAGAGGACACCTGGATTGTAAATAGCAAAGGCTTAGGATGATAGACAGCCCGCATAAGTTTCTGAGTTTCTGCACGACCCTTTTGTTCATGATACACCCCGCAGTTGGGACGACCAATCTACTCTGTAAGCCTGCCTAAAATCTTTTCTACTAATGAGCCATTATCATCTTTCTTGTCTTTGTCTTCTTTGTAATCATCTCGGAAGCGGTTTTTCATAGTGAACATCCAAGCAGTCGCTGAAAAGTTTTTAATCTCTCCAGTTATGCCTTCTTCACCTATATCTTCCCAATGTGATTGAGCTGAATCTTTTCCGGTTTTTAGAGCGCGAGCAAACTCTGGGTGCTTGTCGCGCCAATCATAAATTGAATCTCTACAAACACCTAGGTCAGTTGCTACTCTCGCTATGCTTTTACCTTTCGCTAAAAGCTGCCTAGCAATTTCACACATTGATTCATCATATATCTTGTCGGCCATTATAGTGTCGATACCTGTTGTTGTTATGGACCTTTCTGCTCATTGCGTTTCTCACCCTGCATTTTGCCATCAGCTTTGCCTGGTTCGCAATAATTGGGCTGCATTCTTTCTTGCTCAGTTGCCATGCGTCCGAACATGCTAGGCACGCCGTTGTAATGCGTGTTGCCTTCAGCGCCAACTTCTGATGTGTAATCTTTAACTTCGCTCATTTCGCTCTCCATGTCAAAAATAATTAATCGATTAATTATGCGCCGCCAGCTTCCCAAGCATCAAATGGCCATTAAAGAACCACGGCGGCACAGTTACAAAGATAGCACAATCTTACACTTATACAAAATATCAAATTATTTGCTTCAAACGATTGTAGTATACTTCAAGTTGTTGTACTATGTATCTGTACTTACATAAGAGGAAGTAACCATGAAATACGAACACAAAAAAATTCTACATGCCTTCGAATACAAGGCCAACTTGATAGTAATAATCGCATTGCTTGACGGTGAAAAACATGTATTAATAAACAATCAATGCCTGAACAGGGATTTTTATCACGCAGGCTCAGTTGCTGATTGCATAGGTAAAGCAATATGCAAGATAGACAACTTGAATGATTTCTACACGGACGAGGAATACGACAATGAATAAATCAATAAATGAACTATCAGTATACGAATTGGGTGGTGTTGATAGCGAAGTCTGGTTATCACAAAACGATAAATTCGGCTTCGACTTGGAAATTGAAACGGAAGAGCAGGTCTATACGGAATCAGGCATACATCCTTATGCAGCAATGGCTTTGGCTGATTTCTGCAGGCAATATTTGCGTAGTTATGACCGTGTTATGAAAGAGGTGGCATGATGGAATCCTATAGCCTATTCAAATACACAGTTTTCAAGGAACAAGACGAAACATGGAATTATAAAATATACGAATATAATCGCCCAATTCGCACAGGAGAAGAGTACTTTGAGAACCCGCAGGAAGCACGAGCTGGTGCAATAAATCATATCGATTTACTAGAAAATGGAGAGGGATAATGTTTAAACGAATAAAATGCTTAATTAAAGGCCATCAATTTCTGATGCAATACAAAAATTCAGAAAAAAGATACTGCGCAAGCGGCCATGACACATGTGCATGCTGTAACCGCAAACGTTATATGTCTAAATCCAGCCTCAGCTAAATCAAGGACACTTCCTTAGCACACATACCCTTATCCCCGGTGGCAGGCGTAAAATTTACCTTGTCACCTTCGCGCAAAGTCTTATAGCCATCACCCTGAATTTCCTTGAAATGAATAAAATAATCTTTCCCCTGGCTATTAATAAATCCATATCCCTTTGATTCGTTAAACCACTTACACACACCTTGCTGCATTTCTCAAACCATCCCTGTTAATTAAACCGCAAATTCCTATCAAATTTGAACGCAAATTCAAACCGGTACATCGACCCTCCAGGCAACTATCTTTTGAATTTTGCCTTAGATTTGGACTCCTACGCAATCGTTACAACCATTGGCTTTCCAAATAATAACATGATCCTCAATTTCGTTAATAGACAATTTTCCATCCATCATGTCCTGCTTGTCTTCTGGGCTAAGCAGTTTTGTTGCGATAAGTTTAGGTGAGATACCAAATTTGATACCGAGGTTAAAGAGTTTTTTCTGACATTCATCTCTGGTAAGCATTTAACATCCTCCATGGATTCAATTCTAGCTAACAAAACCTTTGCATAATCCCTTCTTTCTTCATCAGGCATATGTATTTCAATAGATGATCCCCACTTGGCCATTTTTAATGCATGCTTATATTCATTGACTAAATCCAACTCATCTTTTGTAAAAGGGCTTAATGGGTATGGTGAGGATTTTGATTTTTCCTCACTTACTTTCGCATAAAACAAAATGTTATCACGCTGAAGATTTTTCAATAATTTCAATGCAGCCTGAGCTCTAATAATCCTTGAGAATTTTTTATCACTGTGATTATCGATATGATCAATTACGTTAAGCATGAACTCTTTTTCAGACCGCTTATCTCTAGGCAGCTTGGCATCTAAAATCTTTTTATCTAAAACTTCAGAAAAATTAAAACTACTACTGCAGTCAGTATTTATCTGTATGTTCTCTTCTGTATATAAAGAAGAAACGGACAAAGTGGCCGTTCTCGAACGGCCAATATGGCCGGTTGGGGCAATTTCTGTACAGTTTTTTTGTTCAATAGTTGACCCATTCGGCCACTCTGGTATTCCGGGAGGATCTTTATCCAAATAGATTGAAATAGAATCAATTATCCTATCCATGTGAGTTAGGATATGTTTCGTGTTTACTCCGTTAATTTTTTTAACTTTGGTAGTAATCCAACCCTGAATTTCAAGCTTTTCTAGAAGCCTTCTTAAGGTTCTTTCTGGTACATGTATTTCCTCAAACCAATCCTCATAAGATTTATAAAAATAACCAAAATCAGCATTGGATTTGTTTGACCAGAAAACACATTGATTGAGAACGACTGCAAGGTTAAATTTTTTTGTGAGCTCTAAATAAATCTTAGGAGTGGTGATTGTTGATGATTGTCCAGAAAATAATGCGATGATTTCTTTGTTTAGGTTTTTTTTTTGCGCGGACATGGTATAATTCCCTCGTTGTAGTTCCCGTAGTAGGAAACATTGTAGTAATAGGATGTACCGGCTTGTTTCAGCAAGTCAGGTTTGGGCTGGATGCCCTAATTAAATTTTTTTACACATAATCGATTATTCTTTTCACCATTATGCAAAAATCGATAAATTCTTGAAATTCATTTATAGGTTCAAGATGATTTTTTATATAAGTAAAATCACTAAATAACTCTACGAAATTAGAATGTTTTGTTTTGTTCAATTTGAAGTTAGCCATTTCAGCCCATTTTTTTATCATGATGGTAAATTGCTCGGTCATAGCGTCCACATCAAATCCCGAAGTTAACAACCTTAATTCTTCTAGAGCCTCTAATTCTTTATTTATTTCAGTCACAATCTAATTCCCCCGAATTCTATGGTTTTAAACAGTGTATCATGTTATAGTTTTTCTGCAGTTCATGTATTACTTCCTTGTAAAAAAGTTGTGGTGTTAGCCCTCTGCTCCACTCGGGGGGCTTTTAAGTCCTGAACTTCTACGAACATAAACGCCTCACAAAGCCATTTTTCAACAACATGTAATTCTGCAGTACTAAAACAAAAATGCTTGTCCCCAGCTTCCCTGTCATGAATAGAATTGGCTAGATTTTCCAGTAACTGTGATGCTAAAGCGTGGATATCAATAGACATTAAAACTCCTTTGCATTTATTAGGCTCCGTATGTAAAATATATGTCAAGGGCTGCCACTTCCTCTTAAAGTTTGGTGGCTCTTATCTACGCCTCTCGGCAGCCTGATGGAGTATGGCGAAATACCTCATCAGGTCATCTTAACTGCACTTCTTTACTTCCGCAATATTAAAGTCGTTCAATGAATCCTATTCCCGGAAATGCAGCACAAAATTTATCCCGCAGAACATCTTTAAGGCCATCAAAAAGAACTGAGACATGCATAGAAGCACGACTATAGAAAGTAATAGTCTCATTTAGAAAGATAATATCTAATGAATCATCATTTAATATTACCGCCATAATATTGTCAGTGTTAATAACACCTACCTCGTGGCGATAACTACCATAATCCAAATTGTATTGTATAAACATCCATCCTATCCTGTTAAAACACCATCTAGATCGAAGTTATCATTCAGAAACTTAGGCATGCAATCAATGTTTGCAATGATATCGAAAAGGATTTCAGCATCATTCTCGCTAAAATCTTCGTCAACTTTCCCCAGGTAATCGTTCTTCAATGCTTCTTTCTGTTTTTTTGTCGCAAACATCCCTTAGCTCCATGTAAAATTGAATATTTTTCAAACTGTAACCCTTATACATTAATGAATTTTCCATATCATTGCCAAGGAAATATTCCATTTTTGCCGCCACAAGTTGTTTTATGCTAGAAATTCCCCTGATATCTTCCTGTATTTGTTCGTTGGCATGAATATTGCAGACCTCTTCCCATTTCTTTATCTGCTCATATAGCGTTAAGGATTCTAGCTGTATGGAGCTGAAATTTATCTTTAAGCCGTTTATCGTGTGGTTAATTATGCCTTCGATTTCCATCAATTCCCCCATTCGGCTTTCAAAGCCCCGTTAGTAAAAGCCTGTATCTTAGCCTGGGAAACCAGAGGAATATATCCCCATTTTAACCAGTTACTATAGGATGCTTGCGACATACCCGTTTCCTTGTAGAATTTATATCCAGATTTGTAGTATTTCTTTAAGTCTTTCGGGGTCATAATAAGTTCCTGTTTTTTATTTTAGATTATAGTAACAAATTATTTGACATGCTACAATGGGTTGTAGTAATCTTGCCTAGTGAATTTAATTTAAGAGGAATTAAATATGAATAAATTTGTATTTTCAGATGGTGTTCATGACATTACCAATGAACAATATCATGCATCAGAAGGAATATCCCGTTCTAAGTTAATGTTACTGGATAAAAGCCCCTACCATTTTTGGTATGAAATGCATTCAGGATTGGCTGAAAAGAAAGAGCCAACCCCAGCAATGAATGTTGGCTCAGCGTTCCATACGCTATTGCTTGAGCCAGAACTATTTTCCCGCGAATTCGCCGTCGCACCTAAAATTGATAGACGCACCACCAAGGGCAAAGAAGCCTATGAAGTATTTATGAAAGAGAATATGGACAAAATTTTATTGACCGACGAACAATACGCAAAAGCTTGTGTCATGGCACGTCACGTCAAACAACACGATATAGTAACCACTTTGTTAGATGATGCTAAATTCGAACAATCCATATTCTGGACTGACGAAGAGACGGGTATTCAATTTAAAACACGTCCTGATATTTGGAGTAACAAGATGGTTGTGGATTTAAAAACAACCGCTGACGCAAGCCCACACGCTTTCATGCGCTCAGCACTTAACTTTGGGTACTATCTACAGGCCGGCATGGCTTACGAAGCTTGTAGGGCTATTGGCAAGCCTTTCGAAATGTTCGTTATACTAGCTGCTGAGAAAGAAGCGCCCTATGTTCCATCAGTCCTAATCATGGATGAAAATGCATTGCAGTTCGGCATAAACCAATTTCAATCTTATAAAAGGAAGTTAAAACATTGCATGGATAATGATATTTGGCCAGGATACCCAGTTCAAGAATTGTCTGTACCTGGGTTTGCTAAAATTGAAGAAGAGGAATTAGTAGCATGAGCAATTCATTACAAGCAATAGTAAATCAGGGCTTGGATATCTGGAACGACAACAAGAAAGTCGAGGAAATACGCAAGATATTCGCACCCAAGCTCAATAACCAAGAGTTTGACGCATTCATAGGCATGGGGAAGGCTTCAGGGCTTAATCCCTTCCTTCGCGAAATTTGGGCTGTTAAATACCAGGATTCTGCACCAGCTCAGATATTTGTGGGGCGTGACGGATACAGGAAAGCAGCTCAGCGGAACTTTGAATATGATTACCACGAGTGTGATGCGGTTTATACCAATGATAAATTCAAGCGTAATAGTATAAGTGGCGAAATAGACCACGAATACAATCTAAAAGACCGAGGGGATTTGCTAGGAGCTTACTGCATAGTTAAGCGCAAGAATTCTACCAGGGCTTGCTATACATGGGTAAAGCTATCTGAATACTCGACAGGCAAAAGCTTATGGGCATCTAAGCCTGAGACCATGATTAAGAAGGTTGCTGAATGCCAGGGTCTGCGTGGTGCATTCCAGGATTTGCTAGGTGGCACGTATGGTGAAGAGGAAATGGGGCACAATCATGAGCAAGAACCCAAAAAAGCCAAGTCCCAGGTATTAACTGACAAAATCATGGCAGCAAAAGATATCACCCTTGAAGTAGACTATTCAGAAATTGATACAGGTGTTTGCGCATCAGAAGAAGAAGTGCATGAAATTGAAGCGCTGGTGGCCGTTAAAGGGTTCACGCCTACGCGTTTCATGGCAGCACTAGAGCATTACAAAGTAGAGGTTATGACGCAATTAACTAGCGTACAGGCTCAGGATTTCATCGGGATATTGAGGAAACTTGAGGATAAATAATTTATGACAATAGCGGCGCTGACAGTGAAGCGCATTGATCGATGCATTACCAGCGTTGAAATTATACTAGTCAATTAAAGTAAACTGGTGAGATGTCAACTGGGTATCCAGCTCTGTCAACAAATATGCTAGCAGGTGCAATTCCTGCCTATTGTCACTTTTTAGCAGTAAACAAAAGGGGAACAAATGCAAATAGTTGAAACAGAACTGACAAAAGAACAAAAAAAATATCTAGAAGATTTGTTTTGGCAATATAACGAAGAAATACAAGAGAAAATCAATCGAAAAATGGTGGATGAATTTCATCTTTTATCGAAATATAAAGGTGAATTAGCGCGTAAGTTTACCGAGCTTAACGGCTTCCATGGAACCCTTTTGGGATGTATGACTGAAATGCTCGATAAACAAGAAGACCTATTTGCTATACACAGGGATTTAATAAACTTGCTGACTAGGACTAATCCTGGTTTGGTTAAGGATTTTGAGGTGGTGGAATGAGAAAAACAGCAACTACTTACGAATTAACAACGCCAACAGAAAAAGAAATAAAATTAATAGATTATTTGAATAATTGCATTGGCGATTGGATAGAAAAAAATGAGACTGATCGCAGAGATTTAATAGCTGCATTATTCGTGGCTTGTCAGATAGTTTTTTGCGGACAAACAAGGTTCAATCTAAAAGCACAATATTCAGAAATTGATGATTTTTGCAGATTCTTAAAAGAGGGTGCCAAATCTATAAATAAAAAAATGAATACTGAGGTGATGCAATGATGGATGTAAATGAAATCTGGGAAAGTATGACACATGAACAGAAACTGAAAGCTTTAAAAGCCGTTAAAGAATCATATTCTATCGAATCACTTGAATCAATAAAAAAGTGGGCTGAACAATATGATTATGATAATACTGTTGACCAAATAATGGCTAACGTTGGCGCAGAAATTATATTTGGAGCGGGAAGGGATTTAAGGGATGCAATGAAAGGTAAAGATGGTATTTCAGGCTCAAAAGGAATGGCCGTAGTAGCAAAAAGATTGCGAACTACTGCAGATAAAATGGAAGCTGCTGGAGCAATTGATCGTGAGAATATGCAGTGAAAAATAAAGAGTCCGAATGCATAATTTGCAAGTATTTTAAGAAGTATGATGGCGAGTCTTTTATCCATAATTGTAGCGATTATAAAATAGAGCCAGCGCCACGCATGCAAAGATTCCTCGTTTGGTTGTTTTCGGTGGATATAATCTATTGCTTACAATTTACGTCTGCCGCTGCCATTAACGCCATTTTTTTAAATCATTCAGTTTTTTCTTATAAAGAAAGAGTGATTGAAGCGGTATGTTTTGGCCTTTTATTGATGAGGTTTTTAAAATGAATAAGCCCGCATTAAAGCTAGAACAATACGGACACATGTACATAGGATGCATTCCGGTTCATATGCACCCGAGGCATCCCGAAGACCAAAGCCCATGTATAGTTATGCCATGTAACCATTGTCACAAGGATATGTGGGTCAGCGAAAAAAAACGTGAAATGCTTAAGGAACACCCAGAAACCTATAAAATGTATTGTTTTGTATGCCTGGCAGAGGCGGCGCATGATGCAGGTTTAACGCTAGATATGTGTGACATAAATAAAAGGAATTGATATGCACGGTAATCATTATTTTCTAAACGATGACCATACCACAAGAGAATGTACGGTCGAAGAATGGGCAAATCAGCTGGATGATCTCTCAAGAAAAGATAAAAAGCATTTGGCATGTGATGATATTAACGGGTTTCGTGTATCAACAGTTTGGTTGGGTTTGAATCACAATTATTTTGTTGGGGAACCTCTCATTTTTGAAACAATGGTTTTTCCAGATAATAGTTTTTCGGAACAATATGCGCTAGATATACGACTTGGGATGATGCCATGAAAGGCCATCAAGAAGCTATTCAGTGGGTTTTGGATGGGTGTAAGGAGCTGGAATGACGCAAGATGAAGTCGATCTTATTTATGAGTATTTGCATGAGAATTATGAATATAGAAATGGCAAATTAATTGTTAGAAATGATATCCGTAAAGGACATAAAAAAGGCGTTGAAATAGGCCAGTTCAGATTTAGTGAAGAAAATTCACCCAGAATTATGATTAATATACCAGTGCACAAGCATTCACTAAGATTATCTCATGCCATTTATATTTATTTTGAAAAAGTAAAACCAAAAAACATAGTTTTTTTAGATGGAAACCCCACAAATAACGCCATACAAAATTTAAAATCCATGGATTCTATACCTAGAAACGGATTTTCTTTGCGCATAAAAAAACCAATTGGACTTATCCGAAGAAAAGAATCTAAATCAGGTGTTTTTACTGTAAAAATTAAAAGAGATTATAAGCAGGTTTATTTTGGAAGTTACGATAGTAAAGAATTGGCACAAGAGGTTTATATTTATGACAGCGAACTTTGGGATAGAAATTCATTTTCTCACGAGGAATGGCTGAAAATAGTTAGAGTAAAATACCCATTAAAAAATTCTAATAAATTCATAAGAAACATACAAAGAAATTTACCTATGGGTGTAATGGCGCATGGGAATAAATTTAGAAGTGTAATAAGTATAAATAGCAAAAAAAAACATCTTGGATTATTTGATACGCCTGAAGAAGCCCACAAGGTATATTTAACAGCAAAAATGGAACATAGAGGATGAAGCAACTACGCCCATACCAACTACAAGCAGTAAAAGAATGCTGGGAAGCTCTAAAGAAAGACGATGCCCCTGTACTTCTCATGGCCTCCGTAGGGGCTGGCAAAAGCCTAATGCTGTCATCTATATTACTAACTATGCAAAGAGCCGGAAAGCGCGCTCTATGCATCGTAAACAACGCAGAATTGGTACGCAATAACTGTGCCACATTCAATGAACAGGGCGGCAATTCATCTATATATTGTGCGGCCTTAGAAAGCAAAGATGCATCGGCGCCAATCGTATTCGGAACCCCTCAATCAATCTTAAATGGAATTAATAAGAATGTTAAATCTATCGCGAATGCCAATTTTAATCTTATCATGGTCGATGAAGCTCATGCTATTAATTATCTTAATCATAAGTCTGGTTTCATGCGAATACTTCGTCATTACAAACAAGAATATCCCGACATGCGGTTGCTCGGAGCAACGGGTACAAACTTCAGGTTCAAGGGAAGCTCCATCGTCGGCCATGATTGCATTTTTAAGTCCCAGGTAGGCAATATAACCACTGAGGATTTAATCGCCCAAGAATAACTGGTTAAGCCCCATTTTGAGGTAGATCGCGATATGGTTCTAGACTTTTCAAATGTCCGTATAAAACAAAATGGCCAATTCGATCAAAAGCAATTGGAAACCGTTGTTGAAAAGAGCGCGCGCTTAACAGAGCTTATCTGTTATCAAGTCGTCCACATCATGCAAACCCAGCAACGACGCGGGGTCTTTTTCTTTGCAACCACAAAAAAACATGCTTATGAGATAATGTCTCATTTGCCGCCAGAAGAATCAGCAATAATATTAGGAGATACCCCCCAAGATGAACGTACAAAAATATTGGATAAGGCGCGTACTGGGGAAATTAAATATCTTGTTAACATCGCCATTATATCTGTTGGCGTTGATGTGCCTGCGTACGACACGATTGCCTACTTGCGTCCAACAGAAAGCCTTGTTTTACTTGTACAGACGATGGGCCGTGTCTTACGATTATCTCCCCAAACACAAAAAACAAACGCCCTTGTGCTAGATTTTGCTGGGAATATTGAGCGTCATAGTGATTGGGATAATCCGATATTACTGGAAGCGCTTAAACAAACTCGAGATCCAGAAAAACCTTTGGTTATCATCTGCCCTAGATGCGCAGAGCTCAACACTGACACGGCAAGAAGATGTACCGGAATATCCCACAAAAGTAGATGCGACTACTACTTTGAATTCAAAAAATGCCCGAGCCCCAAGTGCGAAACGCAAAACGACATCGCAGCGCGGCACTGCAGAACGTGCCAAGCCGAAATAATAGACCCAAATGAAAAGTTAAGTATGGAGCTTGCTTTGGCACCTAAAGAGCTAGATGTCATAGGAGCCGAGTATACGGTTGCAGATACTAAATCATTTTTCCAAATTAAATGTGTCTATAAGTGCAAGGATATCAAGGGGGCTAGTGTCTATCACTATGAGTCATTTACCCCGAGCAGCCCAAAAGCCAGGAATGTATTCTATGGACAATTTGTTCGCAAGCATTGCGTTAATCCCTCAGATTGGTATTTGCATCTTGATAATAGAACAAAAATTGAAGAAATGTTACAAGTTGCATGTATACCACATAAGATTGTAGTAAAGCGTGAAGATAATAAATACAATATAAAAAAGAAAATATTTGCATAGGGATTCGCGCATGAAATGGATTAAGAAAAAACTTATACTTTTTTTCCAATTGTTAGGAATAGGGCTAATGGTAATGATATATGCCTTTGCGCTTCAAAGCTTATGCAATTATATTTTTTATGATGAATCCATGAGCCAATCAATTTTTGATATGTTTGAATGAAAGATATAGCAAAGATGCGTGTCGATGTATTACGTGAGATTAAAAGCATACGTAAATTTTTCGATATTATGGAAAATAATGTGAAGTCCAGGAATGAGCTTGCTATTAAACGAGCTTATGTTTTTCTGAGTACTCTTGTCTACCACATGGATGAGGGCGACTTAACGCCAAATACCATCAGATACAATATGGAGTTGGCTATAGCTTTTCATGAGCTCGATGAATTGAATTGCGGAGATAATTAATAAATGAATTTATTGAATAAGATAAAGTGCTTTTTTCTTAATCATCAAATTGATTGGGATGAATACGAAATAAGATGCGAAAAAGAACAGCACTTAATGGCCGCAAACATTATATTTTGCAAAAGATGCAATAAATATGTTTATAAATATGAATTGTAGGAAATATATTAATGACTGAAGAAGAAAATAAAAAACTAATTGAAAACCTCGGAACGTCCATAGATTTTATAGCGGCATTAGCCTGCGCAAAACGTAATATTGACGCAAGCGAAGGCGATACTATTGATATACGACAAATAGGTTTGTTCTTCTATCACGCTGGATATATGGCCGCCATAGATTTAATGGATAAGGGTATTCATGAATTCTTTAATAAAGGTAAGGCGCAATGATTAAGAAATTATTATGCTGGATACTAGGCCATTCATTTGGTAGTTTTGATTTTACAGAATATAAAATTCATCCCGAATATTTTTATTGTAAGCGATGCAAATCGAAGCTGCATGTTTCTGAAGGCTGGAGTTAATGATTAAGTGGCTTATATGCTTTTTATGGGGACATGACCTAGATAAAGATATAAATAATTATGCACAAACCATAACAACAAAGTTAGATACTGGAGAGGAAAGCGTCACAAAGATAGCGGCTCGGTGTAAGCGATGCCTTAAATATAAAGTTCTTTATAGGATTTAAATGATAATCATAAATAAACCAGAAGAGCTTATTGAAGTGCAATGCTATAAATGTAAATCAATTATTAAAACTCATCCAGCAGCAAACTTGAATTCACTTTTTTTTACTAACTGTGGTTTGCACAAACAAGAAGTCCTTGATGGATATTCAGCAGCAATTTGTGACTGCAAGCATGAAAGTGATGGAATGATATATACCAGCCATCCGCCGCAAAATAAATGCAAGATATGCGGGATGTTTTATAGATGAAAGTAAATTACAAAATATGCGATCAATGTGAGATTAAGATTGAACATAGTTCTTGGACTATAATTTATCATTCCTCTTTCATCGATAAGAATTGGGAATTGCATTTCTGTTCACTAGAACATATGAATGAATACTTAAAAAATAAATCAAAAGAAAACAAGGATAAAGCAGAGGATTAAAGCCCCGCATAAAACGGGGCAATACAGATTAATCAGCTCGCAAAAGCACAAGCATAAAGTACGCAGAACTAGTTTGAGCGTTAGTACCCAAGGTAGGAGCGTTCAAGATTACAGCTGAAGTAGAAGTGTTTGCAAGAGTCAAAACATCCCCAACATTCAGATGCACCAACACTTGAGACACGATTTCATTCGCTTTTTGTTCAGGAGAAATAGTCATGTTTGCAAATGTTGAACCTGGAACTATCGATCCGTTATTGAACACGGAGAATGTCCAGACAGGTAACGGACTAACTACAGGATTCAATGAACCACAAACCCCAGTATTGATTTGATACCAACCAGCACGGTTAACAGTAATTTGGCCTAATGAAGCCGCTTGGGAAACATCAATATTGGCAGTTGCAAATATCGAAGTATCAAACATTACTAATCCGCCAGCCTGATTAGCACCAGGAGACGCGGCAACATCTTGTGTCACAATCGACCCAACTTCTGCAAATTCAGGTTCTGGGCAATCGCAATGGCGACCTTCACCGAAGCAATTAACACATGAGCCTGGTATACCTTGAGGTCCAGCAATACCTTGTGGGCCTTGCAAACCATCTTGTCCTTTTGGGCCTTGTACGCCCTGTGGGCCTTGAACGCCCTGCATTGATTTGCAACAACAGTCGCACTTGTCATGCTTATCGTGTTTATGATCGTCCATAATATTCCCCTCTTATCACTATAATAAAGAACATCTACGAGCCAATCCAAAGTTAATGAATATGAAGCCGGTTTAACTTTTTGGAAAAGGCCAGCGGATAGTATAAAATAGAGTTTGGTGTTTTTGAAGATTCTTGGAGATTTTTGTTTGAATGAGTTTACGAAAGAAGAGCTTAAACTTGCTCATGAATATTTATGCGGGAATCCTAGAACTTGGAAATTAGCCGATAAAATCCAATCCATGATTGATGAATATTGCGATCATAGCCTTCGTCTAATTTTTGCTCCTGAAAAAGGATGCTCCTTGGATTGTTCAAAATGTAAAAAGGCATTTATTTGATAAATAGTCTGATTATCGTAATAATCAGACTTAGTGAAACTTAAAAATACAAGTCATTGATTTATATAACATAACCTAAAAGCTCGCCCAAGTAAAAATAGGTCACAATTAGTACTAACATAATGATTAATTTATTCACAGTTTTTTGGTCTATTGTTTAAGCATTTGGTTGAACTATTGCCTAAGTAGGAAAGTATTAGGGCTTTTGCAGCATCATGACCCCAAACAGCCATGGACATGTAACCGCGGATATATTTACGTTCCAAGAATGCATCCTGCTCCTTCGAAAGCCTTCCTTTCCCAACTTTTAATTCTATCCATAATCCATGATACCCACCACATGGTATTGCTAGAAAAAAGTCAGAAACACCTTTCGCGACACCCATACGTTTCAAAGTGCGCCCTTCAATTTGCGAGCATTTCCTTTCGTTAGCAAAGTGGTGAAAATCTTCAGCATATTCTGGAAATGATTCCTTAAACCAATTTACAGTATTTATGTGGTCTACTTGCTCGGGCTTAAGGCTCATTTTGCCTCGCGAATCATCACAGCAATATCTTTGGCACGTTGGCCTACTTGTGCAGCCCACTTGCTATTTAATGCCTCCATTGCAGCTGCTGTATAGTCATGGCGTTCAATGGCCAGAAGCATCTTTTTAAAGCCTTTGAGTCTAGTTAATCCCATGTTAAAACACATGTTGACTAAAGCATCCTTTATGCCTTCTGGCTGCTCATCAATCCAGGGGAATTTGGCCACGTCTCTATAGGCCTGATTTAGGTCGTTTTTAAGCATTAGCTCAGCTTCGTCCCTTGATATACCTTCCTCTAGATTGTTTCCGTAACCAATGGTTAATACGCCTACAGTGTCATCATAGGGCTTCGGGCTATATCCTTCTTGCGTTCTTAGCCATGATAACATCTCATCTTCAGTCATTATGTTAGGCTCTCATATTTTGAATATTCATTAACCTTTATGCGCCACCATAAAGAGGCGCATAATGGATTATTTCCTAAACTGTTGGTATAATTCTATACCATATATGAGCTACAAATGTACTGTCACCAGTTGTGAATGCGCCAGTTATGTTTGACAGGTACAAGCCTTTGTTAACAGTGGTTGTGAATGGAAGCGCAACTACCCCAGCATTCATCGTAAATGTAGTGCTGGCTGCAGCTTGGAATGTATCAGCTGCTAAAGTACTGGAAGCTATTACGCCTGCGCCATTCGCGGTACTATCATATTGAACAGCCGCAACACCACCAGCCGCATAGTTTGCAGATACATACGTCATTACTAACTGTAATTGGTCAATAACAACTAAAGTATTCGCACCGCCAGCCGCAACTAATAGCTTTGGAGCCGCATACATACCATTAAATTGCGCTGCGGTAATAGCAACGGTGGTATATTTACGTACAAGAGGAGATATCATTGAGCTTAAAACTTTATTAGCCCCAATTGCTGTAACGCCTGCATTGGTTGTTGTAACATCCCCAGTCATGGCAACGCCTGTAGCTACGTTTGCTGCATTACCAACAAAAATACGTCCGTCAAGCAATGTATTTGATAGTCCACCAGCGGCAGGGTTAGCAATGAATGTTGCATTAACAGCATCATATTTGAAGAAGGCCACTAAAAAGTCAGGTGCATAAGAGATTAAAACGATATCTGTATCAGCCCATTGAAATTCCCCGTTTTGGAGCGCTTCAATATCTGCCATAATAGCGGCACTGGAAAGATATCCTGCTGTGGTTATTTCGGCCAACGTATCATCAGTAACGATAGTTACGATGTTTGGATCACCATCAAAATTGCGTGCAATAGCTGTAATAGACATTAAAAAATCTCCTTATAATTTATATGAATTCCGTTTACCTTATTTTTCTACGTCTCATCTTATCTAAATCATCGACACCAAGGAAGCCTTCTTTTTCAACCATGGGATCAGAGTCTTTTAATTGATTGTTTCTAGCAGCTTTGGCACGGTCTACATCCCTATTATAGTCAGTAGGACTTGTTCTATTTGACCCATCCTTGTCGTTACGATTGACGGGCGTATTTTCATAAGCCATTATTTTCTCCTTAATATGGGCAATCCTTTTTCTTATCTGGCATCTTCTTTGCAGGCATCTTTTTAGCTGGTTTACTGTCTTTTTTCATTTCTTCTTGCTCCGGTTGGATTTACCTGCTTTGGACAATGCGATCGCGATTGCCTGGTCTTTCGGTTTTCCAGCATTTATTTCAGTTTTAATGTTGGAAGATACAACCTTATTGCTTTTGCCTGATTTAAGGGGCATTATTTTTTCCCCTTTAAAACTTTGTCAGCTTTCGCATCAATCTTAGCTTTGGATGAAGCGGACAACTTGCCTTTATTTTCCATTTGCGTAGCCCGTGCTTTAGCATTGGCAGCATGGGCTTTGTCGGGCATAGGATATTTGCGTTCACCAGGCAATCCAAATTCTTTCTTTGGTATTTTGTCCCTTGATTTAGTTGTTAGCTTTGCCATGACTATCCTTTATAATTTTGTGATGATTATTCTTGGTTTTCTGCCTGTTCTTGTGCTGCCTCGATTGATTCGTTAACCAGTTCTGCCACCAATTTTTCAGCCTCTTGTTCTTCTTGTTCAATTGTAGCTTTCCAGTGCATAGATTCACTTAAATGACCTTCAAGTTGAGCGTATCTTGCTTTGGCATTTATCATTTCTTGGTTGATTGCATCTATTCTTTGTTGTATCTGCTCTTTGTTCAAATCCATCCCCTTGTTATTAATTAAAATTCATTAATCATTTTACATAACTTATTGCATTAAACAAGATACGTCATACTTTCTGGAAAAATAGTGAACACATCACTGTAAGAGCGTGTGCTATCATATTTTAATGAGGTAATTTTAATACCCATTTTTTAGTCCTTTTATCGTTAATTATCAAGCTAAATATGTCATGGTGCCTTTAAAAGTAACGCCTACTGATGTGATAAAGCTCGTAGTAGTTAGCAAA